>Ga0182012_10008021_pt1 | contig 10477 bp, 11 predicted proteins | sample 612S2SmetaG_FD_120486 | JGI IMG/M metagenome (GOLD analysis project Ga0182012, IMG submission 120486) | Permafrost microbial communities from Stordalen Mire, Sweden - 612S2S metaG | ecosystem: Environmental > Terrestrial > Soil > Wetlands > Permafrost | place: Sweden: Stordalen | collected...
CCAAGTCTTGCCACCGTCGAGCGACCTTTGCAGACCTCCGTCAGCCGTCAGCGTCCACAGCGGAGCACTCGCTACCACCATGCGTGACGCCAGGGCAGGAGAAAGCGAGTTCGATTCCGGCGCAAATGCCTGCCGCATGCCCTGATCAGCGCTCGCCCCCGAAAGGCTGCGAGGCACTGCGCCTGCTGATGGCGTAGCGGTAGAGGCAACCGGCTCGTCGTTGCTGTTCGCCAAGGCTTCGACACCTCTTTTGGCACTTTCTTTCCGTTCGGACGACGCCTCTGACAAACCACTTGGAGACGCTGACGACGCAACCGGCGCAGCAATCGTACCATCCGCCGGAGTCACCGCTATCGCTGGAACGGAATTCGCCGCGATTTGCTGGGAGGCTCTGCGATGTTCCCTGAAGTTAAGGGCGACGACGCACCCGATGATCGCGACACAAGCCATGGCTGCACTCCAGCGCAAAACCGGCCAGCTCCAAGTCGGGCCGTGAACGGGTACTACTTGGCCAAGGTCAGCAGTGATCGCCGGCAAAGAAAGAAACGCTACTTCGCGGCAACCCGAACACGTCGCCAGATGCTCCGTAATCTGCAACCGTTCGCCAGCGCCCAACAACCCGTCCCCGTAGGCGCTTAGAAAATTAGGATCGGGATGAGCATGGACCTCAGCCCCACCTTGCTGAGCTAGCAGTCTTTGCACAACGATTTGTGGCATTTCCTTCATAAGATGAATTAAGGCCGCTTGCTTTCTTTTGCGGTACTAATAGAGAACGATGGGTCAAGCCTTTCTTGCATCAGTCGGTTGTGGAGATTTATACCAAGATCGCGCACATCGACTTCCAGCGCTTCCTGAGCTTCTCTACGGCTCATTCCTTCCTTGCCCAGCTGAGCCAAGACCTGTTTCTTCAATGACTTCGCCAGCTTCGTCAATTTCCGGCTGATAGTAGATTCATGCACCCGCAGCGTCCGCGCAATATCCGCCAGCGTACGCTCGTCGAGATAATAGGCCGCCAAAACGAAGCGGTCTTCAGCCGGAAGCCGTCCGAGCACCGCGTCCACCGCCGATTCAATCCGGGGATCGACCAAACTCGCGTTCTGAGCGACCGTTGGCTCGGCGGCGAACTGCACTCCCTCTTCACTTTTCTCATCCAGACTGACCAGACGCTTTTGCTTGCGGTAGCGATTGACATGCTCCTGGGCAAGAACCGTGCGCAACCAGCCTTCGAGCGACCCGCGTCCAGTATAAAAAGCAAGCTTCGAAACCCGTTCGCCGTTGCGCGTGGTCACTCCATAGAGTTCACCGTAGAGGGAGTCAGCCAGTTCCCGAGCCGAGGAGCTCTCTTTCGTAATTCCCGCAGCGATGTCGTAAAGCTTCTCCCGGAAGCGGGTCAGAAAAACTTCCCACGCCCGTTCCTTGCCGGCGGCGCAGGCGCGGGCGAGTGTCAGATCCTCGATTCGCAAGCTCTCGAGCAGTTCGCAAAACGCCTTCGAACTGTCCCCGGCAGGAATTTGTTTCTCGGCCACGCCGCGGAGCACGACGGCAAATTCTTCAGGCGTCAGTCCGAGTACTTGGGCCCCAGAGCGTTCGTACAAGCGCGACGTAAACGAGACTACGTCCGCAGAGCACCACACGAGTTCGAATTGAGGAGACTTTACCGGCACACGGCAACTCAAGAAATCCAGCAGTCTGATGCTACCAACTTTGCTGGCTGTCAACTAGAGGTGACCGGGGAGCGAGCAGCAGGGAAATCAATTATTTCTGGGACGACTGAGGCGGTGGCGTGGACGATTCTGATCGCGAGAGGAACCGAGCAATATGAGAAATCGCGGCTTGCGCCGTCTCAGGGCCCAAGTGTGGCCAACCAAGGATGGCTCCAGCCGCATTCGCCGCCAGGCTTTGCCAAGCGGGAATCGCATCGTTGATCGAGTTACCGACCTCGCTCAACTGTATTTCCTTCTCTTCGATTTTAGTATCAGCTGCCACAGCCCAAGTCTAGGTGACCTTGCCGTGGCGCGAAAGTTACGTCCGTGTGATCCAACTGGCACCAACGTTCTATGAGAATTCATTTAACCTTCCGTCCGACGCAACAACCCGCCGGAATGCGCTCTTAGCCAATGGCCGACGAATCCCGGTTGCGTTACACTTAAGCGCGATCCAAAATGCCACGCGGCGGGAAACATTAACAATCATGACGACCAGCGACGATAAGTTTTTCAAAGCCACAATCCTCACCCGAAAGGATTTCTCCCACGATCTATGGATGATTCGCGTTAAAGTTGACGGCGAGTTCAAATTCAGCCCCGGACAATACGCGACCTTGGGCGTCGATGGGCCAGAGAAGCGCTCCGAGCGGCCTTACTCGATCGTATCTTCACCCTTGGAAAACGAAATTGAGTTTTTCTTCGAACTGGTTCCTAACGGCGAGCTCACTCCCAAACTCTACGCCTTGAAGCCGGGCGATGATTGCCTGATGCGAAAATCATCGAAGGGCCGCTTCACCCTGGACAAAACATCTTTGCGCACTCATCACTTTCTGGTCTCGACCGTCACCGGAGTCGCGCCGTACGTGAGTTATTTACGCACTTTATCGCGCGAGGGAAAGGAAGGAACATTCGCCGGCGAGCACAAACTTTATCTGCTGAACGGCGCCAGCCGCTCCTGGGAATTTGGCTACCACGAGGAATTGAAAAAGTTTGCCGAGGAGTTTTCCTGGTTCAAATATGTCGCGACTGTGAGCCGTCCGTGGGAAGACGAAAAATGGACCGGCGAAATCGGCCGCGTCGATGAACTCATACGCAAGTATGCCGACATGTGGGGCCTCAAGAGCGCCGACACTTGCGCTTACCTATGCGGCCATCCCGACATGATTGAAAACGGCAAGGGTATCCTGCGCCGCGTCGGGTTCTCAAGGGAGAACACGAAAGAAGAAATCTACTGGATCCCAGGAAAAGAGCCATCCTAGCGATCACTACATCCGCCCCTAACGGCCAGTCTGTCGGATCTCAGTCTTCTGGCCCAGCGTGCAATTGGAATTTACGTTCTGAATGAATATGTCCGAATTGCCGTTGCGATAATCCTGAAATGCAACCGCCGCAAGATGGTAGGGCGTGATATCGGCCGACAACCCTGCCTTGCTTGCCGCGAAGGCTGACACAGCAAATCGCGGACAGAGCACCTTTCCCGAGTCTCCCAGCCGAGCCGCCTGAATCGTTGCCGCGGTGTAGCTCTGCTGATCAACCCAGAAAACCAGCGCCCCGCCGCCAATCTCCACATTGCGAACAAATATCTGCTGATCGCTGCCCAACGGGACGACGACTAGGCCGTTCTGTCCCCACTTCAGGTTTCCCGAGCCGTCGAACTTTTGACCATAAACGCCGTTATAAACCTGCTGAGAATCCTCCTCCGTCCAGAAAAGAAAGGTTTCATCCGTGGCGGCGTTGTAAGACACGGACGGTGACACTCGCACTCGAGTCGAATTGGTCGAAGCGACCGCGCCGTTGGCGGGAAACGCTGCGCTACCATCGGCGCGAATATGTTGCGCAAAGCACTGCAGCGTCGGAGAGTTGCTGTACCACGCGAAAACAGCTCCGCCGCTGCCGTCGGAGACGAAGTAAGGAAACTCTCCAAACTGGAGCGATCCGCCGTTGTAAATGACGGTTGGCGCATTGCCCCACAGCCCCTGACCATGCGCAGAAATTTTGGTTGCCTCCAGGTACACATCGCTGCCAAACCCCTGCTCCCGCACCCAGGAGACGATCACTGAACCATTGTCCGCCGCATGCAAGTCGGCCAGAAAGATGTCATAACCCGACTCCGCCACGTGAATCCCTTTGCCCCACAAGGGATGTCCCGCGGGACTGAGCTTTTGCAGCACGACTTCGCTATTACTGGTCCAGGCGACCACGATGTTTCCGTCGCTCGTGCCTGCGATCTTCGGCGATGCGTTCGAGGCGGAGTCGTCCGTCAACTGCACTCCCAGCGTTCCCCAAAGGGCTTTTCCCTCCGGACTCATTCGCGCCGCCGTAACCTGCTGGTTCGATCCCTCGCGCGTGTCCAGAAACGCCAGCAACGCATTTCCTTTCGTGTCGAAGTCGAGTCCATAGTCTTCGGTTGAAGTATTGCTTAAATCCGCAACTTGAACGCCGTCGTGCGGAAGTTGTTCGTACCCGCCTGAGTTCAATCGTTGCAACTGCACGTTATATCCCACCGGCGGCGGGGAATTCGGATTCGAGTCGAACCAACTCACATACCACCCATTGTTCGGCAACGGCTTGACCTTGGGCTGCACCTGATCGGCTCCAACCTGATCGGCGAGGGCAAGGTTTTGCATCGGATCGGACGACCACTGCGCGGCCGCGAACACAGAAAAAGACATCACGAAAAAGAAAATCATCCGGAATTTGCTGAGTATGGTCAATGCGTCTCCAATCGGTTTCACCAGATCACAGCCAGATGCAAAGGGGGAGGCGTGCCGCAGCAATTGTAATATATCGTGACTCTTTCGATCAGCTCACCCGACGAACCGGCGGGACTGCTGCGTCCGCCGCATGTAGCGCCGACTTGCCGGTAAACTCCATGGTGATCTGCTGGCGCACCGCCGCGGCGACATCTTGCAGTTTGAGATCGGTCGCCTCCAGTTCACGCCTTAGATCCGCGCTCGCCTTCAATGCTTCGTCGCGAGCGTTGCTGATCTGCTCCAGCTTCGCCGCAAGTTCCGCGACGGCCTCGTTGAACCGTTTCACCGCGGACATGTACTTTTCCAGGTTGTGGTTCACAAAATTCTCATGAATTGCGTAAACGCGAAACATTATCACAGACTGCATTCGGCCACAAGCGAGAGCTGGCAACTCCAACGAGCGACACCCTTGCGCTCCTGCCTATTTTTTCCCTGCAGAGTTCTTCTGAGCGGCTTTGCAGCTTCGCGACTTTCCTCGCAACTGAATGTTGTGAGCCCTAACGATCGCCGGAATCAGCCCTGGAAAGCGCTTCTCAATCTCTCTGCACCGCGAAGTAATCTGCATCTCGACCCCGCGACGTTCGCCGCGAATCAGACCCGCCTCACGCAGGGCCTTAAAGTGCTGGGACAGCGTCGATTTAGGAATCGCGCGATTGCTAACTCTTAAGAAAGTAGAACAGGTCTGCGAACACTCAGAGCCCACGATGTCCGCATAGATCGCCACCCGTATAGGATCGGACAGCGCGTGCAGGATGGCTTCCACCGTGACATCTTCGATCGACGGATGAAAAAGGGGCCTCACCCCTGAAATCATACTCGCGCTTAGACTTTAGTTCCATAGTTCAGTGTTTACGAACTAATGAATCTTCCGGTGTCTTCGATCCATCTCATGGTGCAGCAGTCAGTTCTCAATAATTTTGCTGAAAGGATTTTCATAATGAGCAAACTCAAAGGTAAAGTCGCAGTGGTTACGGGCGCATCCAAAGGCATCGGAGCCGCCATCGCCAAAGCGCTCGCCGCCGAAGGCGCGTCGGTCGTCGTAAATTATGCATCCAGCAAACCGGGTGCGGACAAAGTCGTTGCCGCCATCACCGCAGCGGGCGGCAAAGCCGTGGCTGTCGGTGGCGACGTATCCAAAGCCAAAGAGGCTCAAGACATCATCGACACCGCGATTAAGAATTACGGACGCCTCGACATCCTGGTCAACAACTCCGGAGTGTACGAGTTCGCTCCGCTGGAAGCCGTCACCGAAGAGTCGTTTCACAAGCAATTCAATATCAACGTTCTCGGTCTTCTGTTGACCACGCAAGCTGCCGTGAAGCACATGGGCGAAGGCGCAAGCGTGATCAACATCGGCTCCGGAGTCAGCCGCATCACTCCGCCGAACAGCGCGGTCTACACAGGCACGAAAGGCGCAGTCGATGCCATCACGGGCGTATTGTCCCGCGAACTCGGAAGCAGAAAAATTCGCGTCAACACCATCAATCCTGGAATGGTGGAAACCGAAGGCACAGTCAGTGCGGGCTTCATCGGCTCCGATTTCGAAAAGGGCTTGCTGGCGCAGGTTCCTCTAGGCCGCACCGGCAGAGTCACCGATATAGCGCCGATCGCGGTCTTTCTGGCGTCGGACGACTCGGCGTGGCTCACGGGTGAACAGTTGCTTGCTACCGGCGGTATGCGCTAATTTGCGTGTCGAAATCGGCGGGCAGTCCCATTCAACGCATCACCCGACGATGCGATCGAGTGGGACTTTGTTCAAACCGGGTGGGGGAGTCTATCTCGATGGAGTGTTGGTGCCGGGACGGGGGGTCGAACCCCGATGACCCGAAGGTCGGCGGATTTTGAGCCCGCTGCGTCTGCCAGTTCCGCCATCCCGGCCACAACGTTGAGGAGTGGAACCATTCGATTGTAGCGCAAACTCGCTTCACAAAACCGCCGCCCGATTACTGTTTGCGGCGGAATGGTCAGGATCGGACGGCCGCTAACCAACGCTTCTATTTCCCTGCAAACGGAAACACATTCAACCCCGGCGCTAGCCCGAGAGACACGCTAAACACTGTGCCCTCACCCTGGGTCCCGCAGGTCGGGCAATTCACTTTCATGCCGCCATTCTGGGTCGTTCCATATAGATTTCCATCGCTGCCTTCCACTAGGCCGCCTCGCGGCGCCGCCCCATCCGCGCAATTCGCTTCGGAACAGAAATCATAAAGCTTGGTGTACTCTCCCAGAGTCGTGATTTCGAATAACGCTCCATGGCCGCGCGAACCGCCGTTTAGCGTAGCACCATAAAAGTTCCCGTCACTGGCTTGTACCAGACCTGCATAGGGATTGGCGCCATCGACGCCACTGAAACTATAGAGCGTGGTCAGCGTCCCTTGCGGCGTTACACGAAAGACCGTCCCCGAACCTTTGGCACCTCCGCCATAGGTCGTCCCATAGAAATTTCCGTCGCTCCCCTGCGCCAGGCCTGCGTAAGGATTGCGGCCAGTGCTTCCCCCGAAGTTGCACAGTGTGGTCAGCACGCCCGCTGGCGTGAGCTCGAAAACTGTTCCGCCGCCGTTCGCTCCGCCCTGATAAGTGGTCCCATAGAAATTGCCATTGGCGGCAAGAATCAGGCTTCCGAAGGGGCGCGCGCCATCGGCGCAACCCGCTTGCGCGCAAAAGCTGTAAATCGTGGTGAGCTTACCTCCCGGCGTCATTTCAAAGACCGTCCCATAGGTGTTTGCGCCGCCCAGGGTTGTTGTCCCATAGAAATTGCCGTTGCTGGTCTGGATCAAGGCTGAGTGAGGCTCGGAACCGTCCGCGCAACTGGTCTTATTGCAAAACGTATAAAGCGTTGTGAAAATGCCGGCGGGGGTGATTTTAAAAATCGTACCCGCGGAGAAATAGACTTGCTGATTGGGCTTAAGGAATCCGAAACCGGAAGTCGTTCCATAAAAGTCGCCGTCGGTGCCCAAAACCAGTCCGCCTGTCGGATGAGCGTTGCTCGGTCCTTGAAAGCCGTCCAGCGAGGTTAGCGTACCCGTGGAGGTGACTTTGAAAACGGTGCCGATGTGCTGCACTCCTCCGGCAAAGGTTGTGCCATAGAATTCACCGTCGCTTCCCTGTAACAGGGCCGTGGGCTCGGGGAAACCGCCCAGGGCGTAATCGAACTCCAGAACCGTGGTGAAGGTTTGGGCGGGTGCAACTCCCGCCAACGCAACAACGAGACTCAGAATTGTGAGGGCTCCCGTGCGAGATCGCATTTTCATACTGATTTGTCCTTGAGGTGCGCAGTGCCCATGGATTCCGGCTTCCTCGTTAAAGTTCATTTCCAGAAGGCAATTATTTCGCCACAACCGCCTTCACTGAAGACGCCAGGCCGACGGACAAGCTGAAAATCGTGCCTTCGCCATTGTCTCCACATAATAGACATCCGGCGTTAATTCCGCCATTTTGAGTGGTTCCGTAAAAGGTTCCGTCGCTGCCTTGCACCAGGCCACCCCGAGGGTAAGCCCCGTCGAAACACTCCGCCTGCGAACAGAAGTCGTAGAGTTTGGTGAACGTTCCCGTTGCGGTAATCTCGAAGATGGTGCCGCGGTTGTCGGCTCCGCCGTTTTGCGTGGTCCCATAAGAATTATTGTCAGTGCCTAAAACCAGCCCAGCATAAGGGTTCGCTCCCGAAGTACCGGTGAAGCTAAAGAGAGTCGTGAGCACACCCTCACCGGTAAGTCTGAAGACTGTGCCTTGATTGGTCGCCCCGCCAGTGTACGTCGTGCCGTAGAAATTTCCGTCCGCGCCTTGCACCACCGATCCATACGGATGTGAACCGTCAGCACAGGCCGCGAGGGAGCAAAAGCTGTAAAGAGTGGTTAGCCCGCCGGCCGCCGTGATTTTGAACACGCTGCCGCCGCCGTGCGCGCCGCCGTCATAGGTCGTGCCATAAAAATCGCCATCCAAGCCTTGCATCAAACCCGCGTAGGGATGCGATCCGTCGGCACAATTCGCCAGCGAGCAAAAACTGTAGAGCGAAGTCAGCGTGCCTGTGGAGGTGACCTCGAAAACGGTGCCATATGTATGAGCTCCGCCGAGGCTTGTAGTGCCGTAAAAATTGCCGTCGCTGGCTTGCAGCAATGCTCCGTGCGGTTCCGACCCGTCGATGCAACTGGTGTTTGCGCAAAATGTGTAAACCGTTCTCAGGACTCCCTGCGGCGTGATTTCGTAAACATTGCCCGCTGAAAAAACCGGATTATGATTGGGCGTCGAAAACCCGAAACCGCCGCTCGTCCCGTAGAAATTTCCATCGCTGCCTTGTACGAGCCCAGCATAAGGGTGAACGCCCTTGGGTCCATCGAAGCTGGCAAGGAGCGTGTGCACCCCAGCAGGCGTAATTTTGAAGATTGTGCCGAGGTGATAGGTTCCTCCCACAAACGTGGTGCCGTAGAAATTTCCATCCGCGCCCTGAACCAGGGCCGTGGGTTGCGGAAATCCTCCATTGGTGTAGTCGAATTGGAACAGAGAGGTGAAGGTCTGCGCCTGCGATACGATGGCCGTCGCGGTTATCAACACCAAGAGCAGGACGAGATGATTCCAGCGAGTTGAGTTCGTCATAGGATGCCTCCAGGGTGCTGGCTCGCGATTCGAGGAAAAGCCCGCACGCGAACTACCCAACCCACGATTGCGCGGAAAACCGCATTCGGAAGGATATGCGGCCAACCGACTGATTATCTGTCAGCCCGAAGGGGAGGTCAAGATGAAACACTTTGCACACGAGAGAAGAAGTTCTCAGTCGGGTGAAGCATCGGATTTTGAACCGGCATCGCCTGGCAGTTCCGCCTTCCCGGCGAGGATGCGGCTAACAAGTTGTATCGCGACTCATCCACCCGAACTCATGGCTGACTGCCAAGCGTAGTTTGCGGAGACAAGGATGCGAGAAGGAATTCGGTAAGCGGCCCTGTTGTCGTGGCGGTCGCGACGCAGGCAGATTCTTCAGGTTTCGCCGTCTTCCTCTATGCTCAGTGGCGAAACTATCAAGCGCCTCCACTCCCAGACTCGGGCGCAGCGCCGGCGCTATAGGCACATTGAAGCAATAGCCGACCCGGCGCACAGTGCGGAAGCAGCGCGGACTTGCGGCATCGATCTCAATCTTTTGCCGTAATCGCCGAATCAGCACGTTGATCGCGGGGGAAGAAACAAAATAGTTCACGCCCCACACCGCGTCCTGTATCTGGTCACGCGTGACTACATTTCCCGAGTGCTGCATCAGGCAGTCCAACAGCCGGAATTCAGTCGGCGTTATGGCAACTTCCACTCCTCTTACGCGTAATACCATCGCGGCCCGGTCCAGCAAGATGGATCCGGCTTCGATGGTAGAGGCCGACGAAGTGCGATCGAATCTTCTCATGACAGCCTTTACACGAGCCGCTAGTTCAGGGAAACCAATCGGCTTAGAAACATAGTGGTCCGCGCACGCCTCGAAACATGCCACCAACTCGGCTTCGCTCGGATTGGAACTGAAAACCACAACCGGGATGTTGCCGATGGCAGCGTTACGACGAACCCTCCGGCAAAGCTCTTGGCTCCTTGGTCTCTCGGCTAGGACGAGATCGGGCCGCTGCTCTTCAATCTCAGCACGAAGCCCTCGCGGCCGGACTGCTCGATCATCACGTATCCCCGGCCTTCCAGGTAACTCAACATTTCAGAATAGAGCCGGTCCCTTGCACTAATGAACATCATTCGTTTCATAGAAGACTCCAAATCCAATTCCGACAATTTTCCAGCTGTGGAAAAGCAATCCTTCTGGCCCGGAGGGAGAGCTATTCCATTATGTTCTATCAACTAAGTAGTATTACAAGGAAAATCGTTTGCCCTGCCCTAGATCGGCAGAGCCCCCCACGGACCCATCGTTCTTGCAGGGCGAAAAGAAGTATGAGAAGAAAGTCTCCGTGCTTCCTGCCTTTTTACCCCCAGTGTGCAAACTCATTCACATTGACACGCGCCATCAGCCTGCTAGCATTAGTCTCGATTGAGTGAGCGGCC
>Ga0182012_10008027_pt1 | contig 10473 bp, 7 predicted proteins | sample 612S2SmetaG_FD_120486 | JGI IMG/M metagenome (GOLD analysis project Ga0182012, IMG submission 120486) | Permafrost microbial communities from Stordalen Mire, Sweden - 612S2S metaG | ecosystem: Environmental > Terrestrial > Soil > Wetlands > Permafrost | place: Sweden: Stordalen | collected...
CCCTGCCCAGTGTGGCCGGGGTGATCTTGATCATCTCCACCTGGTCGGCGAGCGTGGATAACTTGAGCGCGGCGATCATGTTATTGGATCCGGTAAGATGGCTCAGCGCATACGAGATGTCTTCACGGGTCATCACCGGATTCTCATGCAGCAGCATGAGGGCATAGCCCAGGAGCCCCTCCGCCTGCCAGTCCGCGGAGCCGTAGGCCGTGAGCAGGTAGTGCAGGTCCAGCGCCAGCGGCGGGCTCTTCAGGCGCGTCTTGCCATCCACGTCAAGCGATGGTAAACCGACGTTACGCCATCCCGGATTGTAAGTCACCTGATGCAGGAAGAGATTCACCTGGTTCTCGCCTGAGCTACTGTCACTGAAACTGTTCTGCACCAGGTCGGGAGCCTGAGATGTTACCGAGACCTGGCCGCCAAACATCGACGACAGCGGCGTGTACATGTTGTACAGGTAATACTGCAGCACCGCCGAAACCCCTGAGATCGCCAACGGATCGCTCATCGGCCCCGTCCATTCCGCCGGCTTAGGTACTCATCCAGATTCAGGCCCTTGCGTGCCGGTGCTGCGGCTGGTCGCGGAACTGCCTGGGGTACGGCAAGCACCTCGATCCGGCCTATATGAATCTGAATCTCCTCCGCCTGCGCGGGGCGCGTCGGCACTGTTGCCTGCGACGAGTGACGCCGCGCGGTTGCTTGCGCTGCGCCAGATTGGACATCGGGCGCCTTGCGGGAAAGGTGCGCTTGCGTCGCATACACCTCCGTTGCCTGACGGGCAGTAGATGTCTCTCTTTCGACTTGGGGAGTGGATTCCAGAAGCCGCTCAACGACGACCGGAAGAAACTCCGGAGCACGCGCGCGAATCCCCGCCGGTGCCGGGGTTTGGCTCGACTCGGCTCCTGAAACGGCGGTCGTTTCGGACGATTCCTCAGTGGTTCTCGCTAGCTCATCCGAGCGCCCCGGAAAAGGAATCGCGTCTACAGCGGATTTGCTGAAGGCAGGACGCATCAGCGGTTCCAATGAATCCGTCACCGCATTCGGAAGGCGATTGTTCGCCTGTGGAACCGCCGGGCTTTCCCCATACTGCATTCGCACTTCGGACAATTCGAGACCTGACGATCCCCTTACGCGAGGCTGCGGCGCCTTTGATGGCACCGTCGACTCAAAATGGACGGAAGTCGCAGGCTCTTCCGCGGCATGGGGTGTGGCATAGATCGAATCAACAAGCGGATGCATCCTCGGCGCGGATCGCGTTGCGCTGGCGGCCACTCTTTGTAAAAAGCCCCTCATGCGCGCACCATCTCAAGATAGGCATTCCGTCTCGCGGCGCTTAGTGAAAGAATCTCCTGCTCGCTCCAGCCATATGCGGTAGCCAGTTCATGAACATCCAGCAGCAGTCGCCTGGCACGGGCCTCCATCTCTTCCCAGAGAAATGAAGCGAGGTCGAGGCTCTCGTCGAAAGTGCAGCCACAGATCGGGCAATCGAAATGCAGCCGGATTTCCGCCAGCGGATCGGCCTCAGCCATGCGTTCGCCAATGGCTTCCAGGTCCTCTTCGCTCCAGACGTCACTTGAAACTTCCAGGGTCTCAACAAGGCACTGGCGCAACAACCGTAATGCCGCAGCGGAAGCATCGCTTTCGCCTGCAATGCCAGCCAGATCGCGGCTGGTGGGCAAGCGAAAATCGCTGCCCTCGTACTCGATTGCCTGGAGAACGCGTTCCGCGCCGCTGGCGATGAGCACATGTCCGTCCACCTGGAACTCAAGCTTTTCGGCACATTGCTCGCAGGCTGTCCAGCCGCGCAGCCAGCGGCCAAAGCTGGTGCAGTACAGCTCCGCTAGGGCGCGGTTCCGACGCCCCAGCGGCCAGTCTGCGACCAACTCACGGCGGCTCTCAGGAAACGCCGTGTGTACCGCCAGTAGCCCCTGATCGAGTGGATGAAGCGCTCGTCCGCTCTCCCACAAGGCAAGGCAATCGGCTTGCGAAAGACTCTGCATATTCGTCTATCCCACTGCCTGTCTTAGGTGGCCACAGTGCTCAGCGCCGGCTCGGCCGGCTCGGTCACGCTGGTATCCCGCTCCCAGCCCTCGTTTTCAAGCTTGATGTGCTCGATCGCAATCGCATTGGCGTTGGCATCGAGATCGGGCATGGCCTGGTACTCGGAAACCCAGCAGCGATAGATCTTGTAGGCCATCACTAACTGGCCAGCTTCGTTGTAGAACTCGAGATAGATGTCCTTGCGGAAATTCGCCAGGGACACTTCCGAACCAAGACCGGCCCCAAAATTCCAAACCCTTCCCGCCCAATCATGAAAGTTCAAATCCTGGGTGAGCCCGCGTTCCAGCGTGATCGCCTCATACTTCTGCCGGCCGGGCGACTTGTGCGCAGTGGAGGGGTCGCCGCCGCTGCGGTGCTCCACCACTTCGGTGGTGCGCTTCAGGGTGCTCATCTTGCTGATCGCAGCTACATAGACTCCGTCCCACTTCAAGCGAAACTTGAAGTTCTTGTACGGGTCAAGCCGCGTCGGATTGGCAGGAAATATTGCCATCGCGAATCTCCTTCTCAGTGATAACTCACCTTGGTTGTCGGGATCAGTTCTGACCCACGATTTGCTGTATCTGGATCACCACAAACTCGGCCGGATACAAGGGCGCAAAGCCCACCAGAATATTCACCACGCCCAGAGCAACGCTGGGCGCTGGGTTGTTCTCCGCATCGCATTTGACAAAGTAGGCCTGTTGCGGCGACGTCCCGGCAAATGCCCCTTGCAGAAACAGCCCTTGCAGAAATGTGCCGACGTTCAACCGGATCTGTCCCCACAGCGTTTCGTCGTTGGGCTCGAAAACCACCCACTGGGTTCCGTCATACAGACTGGACTCGAGGAAGAGCGCCAGCCTTCGAATGGGAACGTATTTCCACTGCGAACCCATCTCATCATTGCCGGCCAGCGTACGCGCGCCCCACACCACTTCGCCATAAACGCGGAACTGGCGCAGGCAGTTGATCGCCTGCGGATTCAGGCTGCCATTCTGAGCGTCGCTGAGGTTGTATTGAAGACCAAGCACGCCGCCCAGGCTTGCCTGGATTCCGGCAGGAGCCTTCCATACACCGCGGTCCGCGTCCGTAGCGGCATAGATGCCGGCGACGAAGCCGCAGGGAGGAAAAAGGCGCGAACGATTGCCCACCAGAGGATCAGGGGCCAGCACCCAGGGAAAGTAGTAAGCGGAGTTACTGAGATACTGCCCTGAAAATCCGGTGCCGCCATTACCAACTGGACCCGACGTCGCAAGGCCTGAGATGGTGCTCGACTGCGGCGCATCGATAATCAGAAAGGCGCGGCGCAGGTTGCAATAGGCCTGGAAGATTTCAAGGGTGGTCACATCGCTTTCCCCGGGAATGCAAACGAGGTTGAAAATCGGCAAAGGGTCCAGCCACGGGATCGTCGTGGCGTTGCCGGAAGTCAGGTTGAGCGTGGCAATAAACTTGCCCGAAGTGTCCGTCGGATCCAGCACATCGCCGTCGAGCCCTCCCGCCAGCATCACACTGGTTGCCAAAGAGGGGAGGGATGGTGCCGTGGACGGAGGCGACGCAGGCGTAGTGGTTGGATCCAGAAAAGTGATGTAGTTGGAATCGCTGTCGATCACCGTCACCACATATTGCGGGTCGGTAGGGACAACGGAGAGATTTGAGTAACTCTCAAGGGTCGATGTCTGCCCGTTCACAACAAGTTGCACCAGCAGGCTGAACTTGGTGGCGTCCGACTTGGAAGGTGTAACGGAGATGGAAAGATTGTTGCCCCACAAGCCCGGATTGCTGGCCCAGAGGGTGAGTGTGCTAACCGCCTTGGTCGCTGTCTTAGCCACCTGGGTCGCGCCCGTATTGGTGTCGGCGACGAGACGAACGATGTAGGCCTGCGTACCGCCGTTCCCGAAGAACTGGTTGACCGCATAACTGAGATAACTCGCCGAATTGGAGATGCCGCCGAAGAGCGCCTGGTAGTCCGACCAACTCTGCACCAGCGTCGCTTCCTGCACCGGCCCCTGAGGAGCCCAGCCGATGAAGACCGCTATGGAAGTCGCCACTCCGGTTATGGTGTGTTGGGCGCTCTGCAACTCTTCGATGTAGACCCCTGGATACGTAAATGCCGACATAACTCCATCCTCCGAATCATTCCCTTTGCAATCAATGGATGATACCGAGAGCAACTTCCTGAGCGCGCACACTCGGTGAGCGATCAATCCCTATGGATTGCTCGCAAAGTCGCTATGAGACGCTGATCGAGGCACAGGTGTAAGCTTTCGCAGCCGCGGGAAACCCTGCAGTGGCGCGGGGGATCGCGAAGTCGCGAAGGATCACGATGCAGTAAGCCCGTTTCGGTCGAGGTTTTCTAACCAGGTACCCGAGCCTTCAAAGCCTGCCAAATAAGAAAGGTAGGGAGGGGTTGCTCACAGAGTTTGAAGCTCCATGAGTGAGTGCGGCGCCAACGAAATCCGTGCATCGCCACGCGCAAGTTTGCTGTGCAGCTTCGTAATTTGAAGCGCGTTCAGTATTAGCGCCTGGCAGGCGAGTGTCAACAAAAATCTTCATGGAGGTAATTCGCCGGAAATTCGTCTCGCCGGCCATAGCCAGAAACGATTGGGAGCTCCCGCCCAGAACCCGATGCCGTACGCGAGCACTGGATCAGGCAGATTCCGCGGTCAGGGCGTGGATTCTCTACCCCTTCCCAAAGGGAGTGGGAACCCATCTGAAATCAAGGCGGCATGGGAATGGAGGAGCTTCGAAACGGAGATTCTGAAGGAAAACGTTTGCCACTACTGCCGTAGGCTGGCGTACACTGCTTTTGCCACGATTTCAACGGAGACATGGAATCCAAATATGCATAAACTAATTCGCTTTACTTCGACAGTTGCGGCCTACTGTGCCTGCGCTGCGATACTGGCATGGTCGACGGCCGCAACCGCCCAGGCGCAGCCGGAAAAGATCGTCATTCCCCGCGGCGATAGCACCATCGTCCTTGAGCCGTATGCTCCCAATGTCATCCGCGTGACGCTCAGCCTCGAAAAGGACCAAGCCATTGCTCCACCGGGATACGGCATTGTAGCCAAGCCCGCCAATCAGGGGTGGGAGTACGAAGAGACGCCCGACGCCCATATCTACCGCTCGTCGCGCATGACGGTCACGCTGCTCGGCGGCAGCGGACGGCATGGGGAAACAAGTCACACGACCCCCGCAAATCCGACCAACGTCCAGCAGACTCAGGCAAGCATTGGCAAGTTTTTCAACGGCTCGGCTCCCTGGGCGGATATCAAGGTCACCACGCCGGACGGCAAGACGCTGGTCGATATGAACGGATGGTCAATGTCCGTGCCCAACCACAAGGATGGCAACGCGTCCCTGCTCAATGACAAGCGACCCTCCGACCTCGACTTCTACCAGGTCGGCGCCACCTTCGCGTCGCCGGCCGACGAGCATTACTACGGCCTGGGCCAGAATCAGGAGGGCTACCTCGACCATCGCGGCCACACCGTCGAGTGCTGGAACAACTACGTCTCGACCGGCGGCCCGGACTGGTGCATTCCGTTCCTGATTACCAACAAGGGCTACGGCCTGCTGTGGGACAACCCGTCGCAGACCACCATCATGCCGGGATTCAACGAGCAGACGCGCTGGACCTCGCAGGTGGGCAATCGCGTCACATTCTTCGTGATCGCCGGCAACACCACCGACGAAATCTACTCCGGCTACCGGCTGCTCACCGGAGCCACGCCGCTTCTGCCCAAGGCCGCTTACGGCTATATCCAGTGCAAGCAGCGCTACATTACGCAGGACGAGTTGATGAGCGTGGCCAAGGGCTATCGCGACCGCAATCTGCCCGCGGACGTTCTGGTGGTCGACTGGTTTTACTACACCAAGATGGGGCAGATGGATCTCGATCCCAAGAACTGGCCCGACCCCAAGGCGATGAACGACCAGTTGCACAAGATGGGCTTCCAGACCATGATCAGCGTCTGGCCGCGCTTCGTTCCAGACGACCGCTTCTACGCGTTGATCCAGAAGAATGGCTGGTTTGAGAGCGACGCCAGCGGCAAACCGATCGACGGCCTGCCCTATGATCGTGCCGGCTCGGACATCGACACAACCAATCCCGACGCTGCGAAATGGTACTGGGGCGTCATCCGCGACAACATACTTAGCAAAGGATTCGATTCGCTCTGGGCCGACGAAACGGAGCCGGATCTGCCTCCGAATGGCGCGTATTATCACGTTGGACCCGGCACGCGTTACTTCAACGTCTATCCGCTCTTTCACACCGGTGCGCTCTATGACGGCTTCCGCCGCGACACCGATCATCGCGGACTTATTCTCTCGCGCGATGCCTATACCGGCATTCAGCGCAATGGCGTCATCGTCTGGTCGTCGGATATTTATCCGACGTGGGACACTCTCAAGCGGCAGATTCCAACAGGCCTCGATGCGACGGCGTCGGGTCTCGCTTACTGGGCGAACGACACCGGCGGATGGCAGTATCTGCCCGCAGTGCATCATCCCGAGCACCCTCCGCTGCTGGACCCATCCGATGCGCGCGCCAACGTTGGCGGCTACGACGATTACCCGGAGCTATACACCCGCTGGTTCGAGTACGCGACATTTCTCCCGATCATGCGCACCCACGGCAGCCGCAACACCAACGAAGTGTGGAGCTATGGCAAGCAGGCTGAGCCTATCCTCGAAAAATATCTCAAGCTTCGCTACGAGCTGATGCCGTATATCTACTCGCTGGGCTATTCCACGTATGAGTCCGGGGCGCCTTATATGCGCGCGCTGTTCATGGACTTCCCCAACGACACCAAAGCCGCCACGCTCACCGACGAATACATGCTCGGCCCGGACTTTCTCGTGGCGCCAGTCACCGACCAGGGTGCGACCAGCCGCGAAGTCTACCTGCCCGCGGGAACCGACTGGTACAACTACTGGACCAACGAGAAGGTGCACGGCGGACAGTCGGTTGCGGTCAATGCTCCCATCGATACGCTGCCGTTGTTTGTGAAAGCCGGATCAATACTTCCCCTCGGCGTGCCGGTACTGTCAACCAACGATCCGCAGGCGCTCGAAAAGGTCCGCATTTACCCCGGCGCTGATTCGAGCTTCACCCTCTACGAGGACGACGGCAAAACCTACAAATACGAAAAAGGCGGCAGCAAGATCACCCATCTGCACTGGGACGACGCCACCGGCAAACTCACCCATGACGGAGCCAAGGCCTGGACGGGTTCGGACGATGCCCTGTTGGAAATCATCGGACCCAAGTGAAAGTTGCATGCAGGCAGAGGCTCCCGGACTTGCGTCTCTGCCCATCGAACAAATAGACTTCCTGACGAACGAAAAACCTATGGCAAGCGCTGAACCTAAAGAGGAAATCCTTTGCCTAATCTTCGCAACATTGCGCTCCTTTGCTTCGCTACCCTGAGTTTCTCCGCAATCTCCCATGCCCAGGCTCAGCAGACGGAACTTCCGCCACCCGCTCCGCACGCTAAGGAGACTCACCTCAAGCATGTACTGGTCATCAGCCAGACCAAGGGGTTCGAGCATGACTCGATCTCGGCTGCCATGGCCGCCGTTTACAACATGGGCCATGACAGCGGCCTGTGGGATACGGAACTGCGCACCGACACCGAGCTGCTGACCAAGAAAAAGCTCAGCAACAACGCGAAGAATCTCGACTATTTCGATGTGCTCATTTTTGCCAGCACCACCGGCGAACTCGACATGGACGACAGCCAGAAGAAGGACATGATGGCATTCATTCATGACGACGGCAAGGGCTTCGTTGGCATCCACGCCGCACTCGACACCAACTACAAGTGGCCCGAGTATGGCGAGATGATCGGCGGCTGGTTCGATCAGCATCCATGGATGACCTTTCAGGCGCCTATCATCAATGAGTCGCCAGACTTCCCTGCCGTTCGCCACTTGCCTCACGCCTTTGTGAAGTTCGATGAAATCTACCAGCCCAAGGAGTGGTCGCGAGACAAGGTGAATGTGCTGCTCAGCCTTGACCCAACTAAACTCAATTACGAAAACAACCCCCGCATTCACCGCATGGATCACGACTTCCCCGTCGCATGGAGCAAAATGTACGGCAAGGGCCGCGTCTTCTATTCCACACTCGGTCACACGGAAGAATCATGGCAGGACCAGGACATTCGTACGATGTACTTTGAGGCCATCAAGTGGGCGCTGGGAATGACGGAAGGCAGCACGGAATCGCATCCTCGCCCCGCCGTGAGCGCCCCAACAAAATAGCTATCACCCATCCATCGAAGAGGCATCGGTATCTCCATGAAGAAGATCGGCATGGGCCTGATTGGCCCCGGATTTGTCGCAGCGCACCACATCGACGCGGTGCGGCGGTTAGGCGATGTGGATGTTGTCGCCATCGCCGGTTCCTCGCAGGCGTCGGCAGAGAAAAAGGCGCGCGAGTACAAAGTCGATCGCGCGTACGGCGACTACCATGCGCTGATTGCTGACCCCGATATTCAGGTCATTCACAATACCACGCCGAACTATCTGCATCTACCCGTGACCATGGCCGCACTGGCCGCCGGCAAGCATGTCATCGCGGACAAGCCCCTGGCCACAAATCCAGCGGACGGGCGCACTATGCGCGACGCTGCCGTCGCGGCCAAGGTCGCGCATGTGGTCACCTTCAACTATCGCGGCAACCCGCTGGTGCAGCAGGCGCGCAGTATGGTTGGCAAAGGCGAAAGCGGTCCAACCGGTAAGGTAACCTTCGTCCATGGTCACTACTTGCAGGACTGGATGACCGACCCCAACGTCTACTCATGGCGCAGTGATCCTTCCAAGGGTGGAGCAACTTCCGCGCTCGGCGATATCGGCTCGCACTGGTGCGACACCGCCGAACACATCTCCGGATTGAAGATCGTCGAGGTGCTCGCCGACCTGACGACCGTGATTCCGACGCGCTATTCGTCGGGCGCGTCTGGTGAGGCCTTCTCCACTACCGGCGGAGGCGAGCGAAAGCCCGTTCCAGTCACTTCCGAAGACCTGGCAAGCGTCCTTCTGCGCTTCAACAATGGCGCCAAGGGCAGCTTCTCCGTTGGCCAGGTGCTGCCCGGCCACAAGAACGATCTGGTCGTCGAAATCAACGGCCTTGGCTGCTCACTCAAGTGGAAGCAGGAGCAGCAGAACGAGCTATGGATCGGCCATCACAACAAAGCCAACAGCGTCCTCGCCAAAGACCCATCGCTGGTCTTGCCAGAAGCACTGCGTTACACGCACCTGCCCGGCGGCCACCAGGAATCCTGGGCGGACGCCTTCTGCAACCTCATGCGCGATGCCTACCAATGGATTGCCGCCGGCGGAGCACCGGAAGCCAAGCCCGCCATGCTGCCTACGTTTGAAGACGGATATCGCTCAACACGCCTGGTCGACGCCATGCTGCGCAGTCATGCTTGCGGCAGCATGTGGACGGCAGTCGAAACAGATTGAGTCATCCGCAATAAGGAGTTGGAAATCCAATGAAATTGGGCGTATTTACACCATTGCTCTCCAAACTTCCGTTGAGCGATGTACTCACCAAACTGAAGGCCTTCGACATCGCCACCGTCGAACTTGGCACCGGCAACTATCCCGGCGGCGCGCACTGCGATCTCGGAATGCTCGATGACGCAGCTTCGTTGGCAGCTTTCCAACAGACGTTGGCAGACAACGGCGCATCAATCAGCGCGCTCAGTTGCCACGGCAACCCGCTACATCCAGACCCCGCGCAGGCCGCCCAGTTTCAGGAGACAAATCGTAAGACCATCCTGCTCGCCGAGAAGCTTGGCGTCGCGACCGTAGTCGACTTCTCCGGCTGCCCCGGCGACTCGCCCACAGCCACAGCGCCCAATTGGGTCACCTGCCCATGGCCGCCTGAATACCTGGATGTGCTTGCGTGGCAGTGGGACAAAGTGGTCACACCCTACTGGGTCGAGCGCGCGAAATTCGCCGCGGACCACGGGGTGCGCATCGCCATTGAGATGCATCCCGGCTTCGTCGTCTACAGTCCTGAGACGCTGCTGCGCCTGCGTTCTATCGCCGGGCCGGCCATCGGTTGCAACTACGACCCCAGCCACATGTTCTGGCAGAATATCGATCCAATTGCAGCGATTCGCATTCTCGGCGACGCGATCTTCCACGTGCATGCCAAAGACACGCAGTTCTACCCCACAAATCTGCCGCGCACCGGCGTACTCGACACCAAGCCCTACACCGATGAGCGCAATCGCGGCTGGATCTTCCGCACCTGCGGCTACGGCCACGGCGCGGAATGGTGGAAGGAATTTGTCTCCACGTTGCGGATGTTCGGCTATGACAACGTGCTCTCGATCGAGCATGAAGACAGCTTGCTCTCCTCGGAAGAAGGCTTGGCGAAAGCCGCACAGTTCCTCAACGAAATCGTGCTCAAAG
>Ga0182012_10008031_pt1 | contig 10470 bp, 7 predicted proteins | sample 612S2SmetaG_FD_120486 | JGI IMG/M metagenome (GOLD analysis project Ga0182012, IMG submission 120486) | Permafrost microbial communities from Stordalen Mire, Sweden - 612S2S metaG | ecosystem: Environmental > Terrestrial > Soil > Wetlands > Permafrost | place: Sweden: Stordalen | collected...
CGATCCTCGGTCGCATCGAGAATTCCGAGTTGCACGTCGTCTACGTTGCCGACGCTCCGGCCTTGGTGTCCGGCGATGCGTTTCCGCTCTCTCGCACCCCCGCATACGACGCGGTCGTGCGCGCAGGCACGTTCGCGGTGGCCGATTCAGCCGACGACGGGAGCGCGGGCGACGCCGCGATTGCGGCCCGTTCGTATCTCAGCATCGCGTTCCGCATAGGCTCCGAGCAATGGTGCGCGAGCTTCATCTCGACGCAGCCGCGCTCGGTGCCCTTCGACGCGGACGATTGGGACTACGCGGAGTTTCTGCGCGATGCGCTGGTCAACGCCATCCAGCGCGCCGAAAGTGAAGCGCAGCTCGAGTTCAAAGCCTACACCGACACGTTGACGGGCCTGCCCAACCGCGAAGCCGCCGAATTGCGACTCGAGGAGAGCCTGGCCGAAGCCCGGCGGCTCGACGTCGTCGCGGCGCTGCTCTTCGTCGACTTGGACGGCTTCAGCGACGTCAACACCGCGGCCAAACATGACGGCGGCGACGCCGTCTTGCGCGAGGTCGGCGAGCGGCTGCGCCACAGCTTACGGCGCGAGGAGTTCATCGGCCGCTGGGGCGGCGACGAGTTCGTCATCATCCTGTTACCGATCAATTCGCAGGCGCAGATCGAATCGGTCGCGACCAGAATCGCCGACGTGCTCTCTAAACCGTTCGTGTACGGCGAGCTGAGTTTCGTCTTGGGTGCGAGCGTCGGCGTCGCGCTCTTTCCCGCCGACGCCGGCGACGCAGCGGGGCTGCGCAACGCCGCGGACGCCGCGATGTACCGGGCCAAGAATGACGGCGGAGCCCGCATCCATTTTCACGACGGACGGCGCGCAGGCGGACCGCACAACCAGCGGTCCGCATCGGAATCGGACTCGTTGCCCGAAACCGGCGCGGACGGCTTGCCCGATGCGCCGGTTCGGCGCGCGGAGCCGTCCGCCGAGGCGGGCTTTCTCGTGATGTACGATCCGATCCATTACGTCCGCGAAGGCGAAGTCTCCGCCGCCGAACTCGTCGTCCGGCGCATCGATCCCGAACACGGCCTCCAGCCGCCGGGGGACTCGCTACCGGCCGACGGACCGGGATTGCGGGCGCTCGACCAGTGGACGCTACGCGAAGCGGTAGCCGACGGAAACGCGCTCGCCGCGCAGGGCTTCGAAATCGCGCTGGACGTGCGCTTAGCCGCTACCGACGCCGGAATCTTCGAAAATCTCTACCCGGCCGGCTTTACGGCGGGCGATTGGCGGCGCATCCGCGTGGCGATCAGCGCGCGCGACGCGGCCGACCCCACGCCGGAATTCGCGCGCTTTCTCGAGGTCTGCGCGGCGTACGATGTGGGCCTCGTGCTGGACGGATTCGACGGCTCGCTCGCCGAGCTCGAAGCGGTCGAACGGCTTGCCGTCTCTACCCTGCGGATTCGCTATGACGTCATCGAACGCATCGCCGCTCGGCCGGGCGGCAGGGCCTCGCTCGAAGGAACGTTCGCGGGCGCGCGGGCGTTAGGTTGGCGGATGATAGCGAGCGGTGTCGAAAACGAGTCGCAACGAGATGACGTGGTAACGCTCGGCGTCGACGGAGTGCAGGGCCCTTACGTTGGACACGCGATGACGGCGGTCGATTTCGCCGCTTGGCTCAAAGCCCGCAGAGAGTCTCCTCCCGCACCGTGAAGCGCCGGTTCCTGGGCGCGGCGGCAGCGCTGTTCGTCATGTCCGCGTGCGTAACGGTCTGCGCCGCGAGTTGCGCGATCGGCACCGGCGGACGCGTGGTGCTCGCTTCGGATCAGGTGGATCCCGACGTGTTCCTGTGGGACACGCGCGACCGCTTGGTCGATTTTGCGGCCGGCCATTGGAATAGCTCGCGCACGATTTCCGAACATACGTTCCTGGCCAAGCCCGGCACGCGCGCGGTCGTCATCGCCTGCACGCCTGCGTTCGCCCACCCGCACTATTCCGATGCGCAAGACGTCATCCACGTCAAGGTGGTGACGGGTCCGTTCCGCGGGAAGCAGGGTTGGGTGATGTCGTCGGATCTGCATCTCGATCCCGACGGCGGAAATCTCTCGAACCAAGCCGCGCATCGCAACCGCTAGCAGCCCTACGGGCTCCCAGCCGCGGCGGGTTAGCACTCGTACGTTAGCGCGTATTCCAACGGGTGCGGGCGGCCCCAAAATGCGGCGATCTCGTTCGCGCGCAACGCTTCGCTCCGCCGGCGCAGGAACGCATCGCCGAACACGCCGCCTTCGGTCAGATAGGCGCGGTCTTTCTCGAGCGCGTCGAGCGCTGCGCCGAGATGCGGCGCGAGGCCGCGGAACTGCGGCTTCGCCGGGCGCCGCGTCGCGCCGGTCTCGAGCGGGCCGAAGCCCGAACTGATCGGGTCGGTGCGCCGCGCGAGGCCGTCGAGGCCCGCGCACAGCAACGCCGCGAAGGCGAGATACGGGTTTGCGCTCAGATCCGCCGCGCGGAATTCGACGCGCGGTGTTTTCGCGTCGTCGCGCCCGGGTGCGTCGACCGTCACGGCCGTCGCCGCGTTGCCCCGGCCGAAGGCGAGCAGCAAAGGTACGTCGAGCGAGGCGAAGTGCGTGTACGAGTTCGCCGACGGCGCGCAGAGCGCGAGCAGCGAGTCGGCGTGCGCGAGCAGACCGCCGATGAAGAAGAGCATCGTCTGTGAAGCCGCGGCCCAGCCGTCTTTGTCGAAGAACGGCGACTTGCCGTCCTTGTTCGGGCTCATGCGCACGCGCAGCGCGCTTCCCGCGGAGCCGGCCAGCGGCTTCGGCATGAAGGTCGCGCTCTTGCCGTGCCGCGCGGCGACCGCCTTGACCGCTATCTTCGTAGCGAATACGGAATCGGCGGCCCGGGTGAGCGGTTTCGCGCGCAGTTCGAGCGCGGTCTGACCCGGCGCGCCCGCCACGGAGCGCTGTACTCCCGCCTCGACGCCCGAAGCCTTGAGCGCGCCCAGGACCTCGGCGCGAATCGCTTCGAGTTCGCGCTCGGCGATTGCATCGAGTTGGTAGCCGGTCGCGTCGGGCGCGTTTTCGTACGCGACCTCGTCGAAGACGTAGTACCGCAGTTCGCTGCCGACGTGCAACGAATCGGCGAAGCCGCTCGCGGTCAGGCGCGCTTCGGCCCGCTTGGCCACGCGCCGCGGATCCTCGTCGGCCGCATCGAGCAGGTCGCAAACCAGCACGAGCGCCGGCGCGGCAGCGAACGGGTCGAGATGTGCGCTGTCGAGATCGGGCACGAGCGTGGTGCCGGGCTCGAGCGCGATGCCCTCCAGGAGCGCTGCGGCATCGAGGCGCTCGGGGGGAATGCTCGCGTGCGCGGTGCCGTAGCGCAAGAGCACGGTCTGCACGCCGTGCTTTGCGATCGTGTCGAGGAGCTCGTTCGCCTTCTTGGCGGCGGCGTTACTCAATGACTGAAGTTTCTCCGGATCGGAGCGCGCGGAAAGACGCGCCAGGCGCCGGCCACGCGCGCCCGCTCGAAGGCTATGCCGAAGGCGCGTTCGAGCAGTTCGGGTTCCAGCACGTCGTCGGCGGGTCCGAAGGCCAGCAAGCGCCCGTCGCCCAGGAGCGCGACGTCGTCGGCGATTGCCGCTGCTTCGCTCAGATCGTGCAGTGCGGCGAGCACCGCGCGGCCCTCGTCGGCGAGCGATCGCAAGAGTGCCGCAACGCTCGTCGCGTGGCGCACGTCGAGGTGGCTCGTCGGCTCGTCGAGCAGGATGGTGCGCGCGTCTTGCGCGAGCGCTAAGGCCAGCCACGCGCGCTGCCGTTCGCCCGAACTGAGCGTATCGAACGAACGGTCCGCAAGCGGAGCGAGCGCCACGCGTTCGATGGCCGCGTCGGCCGCGAAGTGGTCGGCTTCGCCCGTCGTCCAGTCCCACCACGCCCGCCGCGCGAAGCGTCCGGTCAACACGACCTCGCGCACGCTCATGCCCTGCGGACTCTCCGCGTCGCTTCCGATCAACGTGACGGCTCGCGCGCGCTCCGCGCGCGGCATGCTGCCCACGCTCACGCCGTCGATCAAGATCGCGCCCGCCGCCGGTTCGGCGAAGCCTGCGATGCAGCGCAAGAGCGTCGTCTTGCCCACCCCGTTTGGTCCCACGATCGCGCAGAGCCGTCCGGGCACGACGTGCAGATCGACGTTTTCCAGCAGCGTGCGCTCGCCGATCGACAGGCGCACCGCTGCGACGTTCAGGTGCCCCATAGTCGCGTCGCTCCGGCGGGGCGCAGATACAGGTATAAGAACGTCGGCACGCCGACGAACGCCAAGAGCACGCCGAGCGGGATTTCCGAGGGTGGGAAGAGCGAACGGCTCAGCGCGTCCGCGAGCGGCACCAAGGTCACGCCGAGCAACAGGCTTGCGCCCAGCGCGTAACGCCCGTCGCTGCCCACGATGCGCCGCGCGAGATGCGGCACGATCAGGCCGACGAAGCCGACGATGCCCGAGAGCGCGACGGCCGCGGCCGTCAGCAGGGTTGCCGCGCTCAGCAGCAGCCAGTTGGCGCGGGCCACGTCGACGCCGACGGCGCGCGCGATCCCACTGCCCAGACGCAGCGCGTTGAGCGCGGGCACCGCGAGCGCCGCGAGCAGCAAACCGCCCACGATGTACGGCGAGGTCCAGAGCAATTCGCTCCAGCCGCGGCCGGCGAGCGAACCCGCGAGCCAGGCCAGGATTTCTTCCGAGCCGTTCCGGCCCAGGCGCGTGAGCGCCAACGCGATGATCGCCGAGAAGAGCGCCGAGAGCGACACGCCCGCCAGGATCAGGCGTTCGGCGTCGATGCCGGTGCCGCGACGGGCGAGGAAGGCCACGCCGAGCGCCGTCGCAAGCCCCGCCGCAAAGCCGAGCGCCGGCAAAAACGGCGCCGCGATGCCGAGCGCCACGCCGACGGCGATCGCTGCCCCGGCGCCTGCGCTCACGCCGGTCAGGAACGGGTCGACCAGCGGATTGCGCAGCATGCCTTGCAGCAGAAAGCCCGCCACGGCCAGGGCGGCGCCGACGGTCGCGGCGAGGGCCACGCGCGGCGCGCGCAGGCTCCAGACGATCGCTACCGCATCGCCGCCCGCGCGTGGGTGCAGCAGCGCCCGGGCTACGTCTCCCGGCGATAGCGCCGTCCCGCCCACGAAGAGGCCTGCCGCGAGCGCGACGAGCGCGGCCAAGGCGAGCCCGCAGAGGAGCCAAACGCGAGAAGGCATCGGCGGCGAGTTGGCGCGTACGTTGCCCGGCTCCCGCGCGGAGGGACTCCGGGGCTCGCGGGCGCACCCTAGGCGTGGCGATCGCCGCTAGGAACCCGGTGGAAATCCGGGACGGTCGCGCCACTGTGAGCGGGGAGCCGCCGGACGTCACTGTTCCTTCACCGGAATGGGAAGACGCCGGCACGACGGCTACGATCCGCGAGTCAGGATACTGCGGCGAGCGCAACAACCACTCCACCTCGCGAAAAGGTAGGCGGGAATTGCTACGTCGTTTTGTTTTCTGCTGCGCGCTCGTCGCGGCGTACCTAGTCTCTCATTCCAACGCCGCGTCGGCGCAGGCCGCGCCCTCACCGGCGCCGTCGCCGAGCACGCTACCCGAGATCGGGCGCGTCTCCACGAGCGACCGGCGGCTCGAGCCGATCGGCTCCACGTCGCGGCCGACGTACGTGATCGATCGCGCCCAACTCGACGCGATGGGCGCGAAATCGGTCGCGGACGCGTTGCAGACGTTGCCCGGCGTCACGCTCTATCGCTACGGCGCATACGGCGCGCAGACGAGTTACGGATTGCTCGCGGCGACCTCGGCGCAGACGCTGGTGCTGCTCGACGGCGTGCCGATCGCCGCCGCGAGCACGGGCTCCGTCGATCTCGCCTCGTTTCCGCTGGGCAGCGTGCAGCGCATCGAGGTCGTCGAAAGCGGCGCCTCGACGCTCTACGGCACCGATGCCGTGGGCGGCGTGATCAACATCATCACGACCGCGCCGCGCGGCACCAACGTGCTGCTTTCCGACGGATCGTACGGCGATCGCGACGCGCAGATTGCGATCGGCGACGGGCACGTCGGCTTCAGTTACGAGCGTCATGTCGCGACCAACGACTACAACTTTCCAGCGCTCACGTATCCCGAAGCGGCGTATCCCGGAGGCGCGCGGTATAACGATTGGGCCGATCAGAGCGACGGGCGGCTGACCTTTACGCAGGCGCTCGGATCGTCGTTCTCCTTGCGCGCCGGCGCGGGCGTCGATGCGATCGGCATCGGCGTGCCCGGCGGCTTGGATTTCCTCACGCCCGAAGCCGTGCAACGCACGCTGCGCAACGATGCCGACCTGCAACTGACGCACACCGGCGGCAATTCGTCGCTGACGCTCACGCTCGCGGGATCGCGACAAGCCCTGGTCTACGCCGATCCGCAAGAGGGCGGCGAGAGCGACACCTACGACGGACGCAGCCAACTCTCGCTCAAGGACGTGATCACCGGCGGCAATTCGACCGTGGTCGCGGGCGTCGATTTCTCGCGCGAGAGCGCCACGTTGTCGCTCGGACCCTTCGGGCCGCCGCCCAACATCGGCGCGGCCGAATCGCAGAGCGCCGCGTACGTGCAGGACCAATTGCGACTCGGCTCCGTCGCGCAGGCGACGTTCGGATTGCGCGGCGAGAACGACGCGCCGCACGGCACCGTGCTCGCGCCCACGTTCGGCAGCCTGATCCACTTCGGCGCGGTCACGCTCGGCGGCAACGTCGGCGAGTCGTATCGCGTGCCCACGCTCGAGGATCTCTACTATCCGGGATTTTCGAATCCGAAGCTCGTGCCCGAGAAGGCGCAGAACGAAGACGTCCGCGTGTCGTTCCCCGTGCAGGGCGGCTCGCTCTCGGTGGGCTGGTTCGGCCGCAGCGGCTCGAACTTCATCGTGGACAACGATCAGTACGTGCCGGAAAACATCCAACGCGCTTCGGTGGGCGGCATCATCGTGACGGCTTCGTCGCCCGTGTATAACGGCTTCGCAACCGATGTCAGCGTGACCGACGTGTATAAGGCGCTCGACGTGACCGCGCTGAGCCGCTTGCCGCAGACGCCCGTGATTCAAGCCGGCGTCGGCCTGACGCATCCGTTCGGCACGGGCCGTCTGGCCTTCGGCGCACGCGCGCACATCCAAGGCTCGGACGCCGACGACTCGTTCGGCCCGGGACCGTATTACAGCGATGGTTTCACCAGCGTCGACGCGTACGTGCGCTACAAGCTCGCGCCGCGGGCGATCCTCTCGCTGCGCTCGGGCAATCTGCTCAACGAGCGCTACGCGGCGGTCCCGGGCTATCCCGCGCCGGGGCGCACGTACAATCTGGAACTGTCGACGCGGTGAGGCGATGATTCTGACGTTCGTGACCGGTCCGGCCCACTCGGGGAAAACGCGCTTCGCCGAACGGTTGGCGATTGCGACCGGCTTCTCGGTCACGTTCGTCGCCGCGGGCGTGCCGCACGGCGACGATCCGGCACGGCGTCCGACGTCGTGGCACTTCGTGGAGAGCGCACGTGAGGATGCGCCCGCACTCGAAGCGCTGCTGTCGCTTGCGGGCGAGCGCGAGACGCTCGTGATCGACTCGCTGCCGGCGTGGCTCGCCTGGCGCGCCGGCGCGGGCGATGGGAACGCGCTCGATGAGGCCGCCGAATCGCTGGTCGCCGCACTGGCGGCGACGCGCGCGCATGCGATCGTCGTGGGCGAGGAGGCCGGCTGGGGGCTCGCGCCGGCGGACCCCGCGCAACGCCTGCTACGCGATGCGGCGGGGCGCCTACAAACACGACTCGCGGTTCGGGCCGAGCGCGCGTACCTGGTCGTCAGCGGATTCGCGCTCGACCTGCGCGCGCAAGGCCGCCCGATCGACCGCTGAACGTGCGCTCGTTGAAGTGGGCCGTGGCGCTCGCGGCGTGCCTGCTCGCACTCGGTGCTGCGGCGCCGCGACCGCGTATCGTCTCGCTGATTCCGTCGTTGACCGAAGACCTCTTCGCCATCGGTGCGGGCGCGCAGGTCGTGGGCGTGTCGCAGTTCACCGACTATCCGCCGGCGGCGGCACGCTTGCCCCAGGTCAATTCGTTTTCCTCGATCGACGCGGAAAAAGTGCTCGCGCTGCATCCCGACGTCGTGGTGGGGATTCGCGCGCAGAGCGCGCTCAGCGCCGATCTGCGCCGGTTGGGTTTGCGCACCGAACTGATCGACGACGATTCGTACGCCGACATCTACACCGACCTCGCCGTCCTCGGCCGGCTCAGCGGTCACGAGCGCGAGGCGGCGGCTCTTTCCGCTCGGCTACGCGCTCGAGCCGCACAACTGCAGCGCAGCGTGCCCCCGGGCGTGCGACCGCGCGTCTTCGTGGCGCTCGGGGTCGCGCCGATCTTCACCGTCGGCGACGGTTCCTACATCGCTACGCTGCTGCGCATGGCCGGCGCGCGCAACGCTGCCGCGAACCTGCATCAAGCCTACGGCCGCTACAGTGCCGAGGCGCTCGTGGCCGCGCAACCGGATGCGATCGTCACCGACTCCGGCGCCGACCTCGCCTCGGTCGAAGGCAAGCCGCCCTGGAACGCGCTACGCGCCGTCCGCGAGCACCGGGTGTACGTGCTGAAGGATGCGGATCTGCTGGAGCGCCCGGGCCCGCGTTTCGTCGACGGCCTGCAATGGTTGATCGAACAACTGCACGCCCAGGCCCGGGCGCACTTTCAATTTCACGGTCTATCTCGACTACCGTCATCCACCATCTCGCTCGAGCCCGACGCGCTCTGTCAGCATCGCTGAGGCTCGCGCGTTAGATGCGCGCCGTTTCGAAAAGCGGCGCGGCGGCGACGCGCTGTCGTTTCGCGACCGCAGCGTAGAGCACCGGGATCAGGACCAGCGTAAACGCGGTTGCGGTCGAGAGGCCGCCGATCACCGCGATCGCGAGCGGGCGTTCCATTTCGGAGCCGGTGCCCCAGCCGAAGGCGAGCGGCGCGAGGCCGCACATCGCGGCCAGCGTGGTCATCAAGATCGGACGCAGGCGTTCGCGCGCTGCGCCCAAGAGCGCGTCGTCGACGCTCGCGCCCTGCGTGCGCCGCCGGTTTGCGCCGTCGATGAGCAGGATCCCGTTGCGCACCACGATGCCCACGAGCAGCAGCAAACCCATGAACGACGAAACGTTCAGCGGCGTCTTGGTCAGCCACAGCGCCAGCGCAACGCCGATCGGGGAAAGCGGAATCGTCGCCAGGATGATCAGCGGCAGGCGGAACGAGTCGAACGTCGCGAGCAACACGACGAACACCAGCAGCACCGCGATGCCGAGCACCCCGGCGAACTCGCGAAACGAATCCTGTTGCGCCAGCGCTGCGCCGCCGATCTCGATGCGATAACCAGGCGGCAATTTCGTTGCGGCAACGAGCGCACGCACGCGTTCGCTGACCGTGGAGAGGTTGGCGTCCTCGATGCCTGCGGTGACGCGCAGCATGCGCGAGCCGTTCTCTTCGTCGACCTCGCTCGCACGTTGCGCTGCCCCCCGCGCGATGCGCAGCGGCGCGCCGTCGACGCGCACACGCACGGGCAGATCCGACGAGCCGTCGGGCACCTTGGCCACGATCGCACCGCCCAAGCGCAGGCGCGCCGCGGCGGGATCGTGATCGACCGCGGTGCGCACGATGCCCGCGCCGTAGTTGACGCCGTTGAACGGGTCGACCACGCCCTCGATCTTGCCCAGGCCGCTCGCCAAACTGGTCGCGATGCCGATCAGCGTCTGCTGGTCGTCGCCGTACACGCTCAACTGGATCGCCTCCGGCGCGCCGGAGAGATCGTTGATCTGATCTTCGAGCAATTGATGGAATTCGAACTCTGCGTCCGGCGCGATCTTTTGCAACACGTCGCGGAGATGGTCGGAGACCTCGTCGAAGGGGATCGTCGCGCCGTCGACGAGCGAAACGCGCAGCGTGCCGGCGTTGGGCGGCGTAGGCAGATAGCCGTTGGTGTCGACGCCGGTCAAACGCCCGACGTGCGCCACCTGCGGCGTCGCGACGATCGCGCGTTCGAGCGCCGTTGCAGTGCGATCGGTCGCGGCGAGCGACGTGCCCGCGGGCAAGGTGTAGCGGATTTCGAACTCGCCCTCTTCGAGCGAGGGCAAGAAGTCGCTGGGCATGCGCACGAAGGCCAGCACCGTCACCACGCAGATCGCTGCCGCTCCGGCATACGCGATCCAGGGACGGCCCAAGATCCAGCTCAGCCCGCGGGCGTAGAGCGATTCGAGCCGCTCGATGGTGCGCGGTTCGCGCCGTTCGCGTTCGGGCAACATCTGCGCGATCAAGGGCGCGACGAACAGCGAGAGCGCGATCGAGACGAGCATTGCGATCGAGAGCGTCAACGCGAGCGCGCGGAAGAAGAAGCCCGGGATGCCGCTCAAGAACGCCAGCGGCAGAAAGACGACCACGTTGGCCGCCGTCGAGGCGATCAGCGCGCGCCGGA
>Ga0182012_10008032_pt1 | contig 10468 bp, 9 predicted proteins | sample 612S2SmetaG_FD_120486 | JGI IMG/M metagenome (GOLD analysis project Ga0182012, IMG submission 120486) | Permafrost microbial communities from Stordalen Mire, Sweden - 612S2S metaG | ecosystem: Environmental > Terrestrial > Soil > Wetlands > Permafrost | place: Sweden: Stordalen | collected...
CCAAGAAATTTGACGAAGCCAAGGCGTGGCAGAAAAAGGTCCTCGCTGTCGACCCCAAGGACCCTGAGGCGGCTTACACAGTTGGCGTAATCGATTGGACCCTGGCCCACGAGAACACCCTGAAGGAACTGGTCCCCGCCGGCGTAACCGATGACGGCGAAGGTAACGCCAAGGCGCCAAAGAAGGTGATGGAAGTCGTTAAGGAGAAGAACTCTCAGTTGGTGGAGGAGGGCTTGCAGTACCTGACCCAGGCTGTTGCCAACCGCGCCAATTACGACGATGCCATGGCCTACCTGAACCTGATTTACAGGCGCAAGGCGGACATCGATTTCGGGAATGACGCAGCGCGCAAAGATGACGTTGCCAAGGCGGAAGAATGGCGCACCAAGGCGATGGGAACCCGCAAGGCCAACGAAGAGAAGAAGAACGCTGGCCCCGGCGGCATCACCATGGATGCGAACGGCAACATGAAGTAAGCGGAAGCTAAATCAACTGCGTTCACCAACGGCCTCCGCTCTCCGCGGAGGCCGTTGGTTTATGAGTTCCCTTTACGTCGTCCAGATCCCACTCTTTATCGCAAAGCCAAGCGGTCATTCCGGGCAGCCGGATTTACGGTGTGCAAATCAAGTCGCGCGGATGAGCCCAAGCGGGTTGCGCCAATACAGTTCCGTGCCCCGTTCTTGCGACTTTCTTCTGGCGCAAGGGCGGGAAACCTCGATACTCACCCAGTCGGTTCTAGATTGAAAGCCCTTCGGAGATAGCTCTCTACTTCGACCCTTGATTGAGGATCTGGTCGGCCAGGTAGTTATGCACCTTGGCCTCGTCGCGCAGCTTCTCGATATATGCGGACCTCAGCAGTTGCGCATGGCCTTCCCTAAGGCTCTGGCGAATGGTGGCCTGCACCTGCACATTGCTCAATGGCCTTTGCCCCGCTGCTTCCTTCGAGATCAGCCTATAAATGGCGTAGCCCTCAACCTTGTGCGAGGCGGGATTGACGACCGGAAAGACGTCGGTGAACTGGCCCGGCTTGAGCTTGCTGATGGCGTTGTAGATTTCAACGTCGGCTTCGTGCAACTGCGACTCGGGTATGAATCCCATATCCCCGCCACTCGGAGCGGTGTCCCTGTCCTCTGAAGAATTCATCGCCAAGCCGCCGAAGTCCTCGCCGTTCTCAAGCCTCTTGTGCAAGTCCTGGATCTTGTTCTTTGCGGCGGCATCACCCGATGCTTTGTTATTCTGCTGGTTGTTTGCCTGCGGCGAGGAGCTATTGGAAACCACGATCCTTGCAATCTGATAGCGCGGCTCAATCGGATTGAACTCCGCCATGTGCGCTGCATAAAAGTCTTTAATCTCGGCGTCCGTGATATTGATCTTGGAGTCGATTTCCTTGTTCGTCAGCTTGGTGTTCGTCAGGCTGCGGCGAATTTCGCGTTTCAGGTCGTCCAGGGTCTCTTTGCGCTGCTCCAGCTGCTTGTCAAACTCCTCTTGAGTGAATGGCAGCTTCATCTCCGTGAGTCTGGCCTGTACGTCCTCGTCGGAGGCAGTCACGGCCAGCTGGGCGGCACGCTGCTGCATGATCTCTTCGTCGATCATCTGCCGGAGAATCGAAAGCCGGGCAAGATTGGCCTGCTCGGGCGAAGGATCCTGCGGCGCCTGCCCCTGGCTCATTTTGACGATCTGATATTGCCGATCGAGCTCCGAGCGAAGAATATCCTTGTTATTCACAGTGGCCACGACGTCCGCCGAGGGGGTCCGGTTGCAACCGGCGAAAGGGCTCAACATGGCCCCACTTACCAGAATAAGAGCGGCGAAATGTGCATGATCCTGAAGAAAAGATCCAACTTGCAACCTGAAGTCTCCTGTGGGGTCAATCCACACCCCAGCATTCAAGGATAAATCCCCCAACTGGCTATACGATAGCCGAGCTTCATCCTATTTTCCGCCTCCAGAGGGCTGGGTCGGCGGAGCCGGCGCGGCAGCCGGAGCCGGTTGCGGCATTGGCGGCGGCACTTCGCCGGCCGCTCGCAGTGCCCGGTCGATCACCGTCCACAACAGTTCCTCCGGTTGGGCACCGTCCACCCGCTCGCCGTCGATGAACACCGCCGGAGCCGACTCAACCTTCAGCGACTCGGCTTCCCGCAGCGACGTGTGTACCTCGGTCTCATCCTGTTTCCCGATGCAGGCATCCAGCTTGGCAGCGTCCAGCTTGCCCAGTGCGGCCTCCTGGCGTGTAATCCGATCCAGTGCCGCAAAGCTCTTGGGCAGATTGCGGTCGGGGCCTGTTACCTCCGAGCTGTGACCGTGCAAATAATCCACAAACGACCAATAGACGTCCCCATTCTGCGTTGCCAGGCAGTTGGCATCCACAGCGGCATGCATCGCCCAGGGGTGCATCTCCGCCGGAAGAGGGTTGTCCTTGTAGATAAAACGAACCTTATCCTTGTAGCGCGCCAGCGTGTCCGGAAACAGCGATGCGTGCAGCCGGGCGCAATACGGGCATTCCAGGTCGTCGAAGTTGATCACCGTCACCTTCGCCGCCGGGTTTCCGCGTATGGGCCGTCCAGCCACATCGATCGTGAAGACCGGATCCTTGTCCAGGTCAAACGTCTCCAGGCGCGCCAGCGTCTTGCCGTCGGTGGAGAGCAGGAAGTCGACCGTTGTGGTCTTCTCTTTGCGCGAAAGCGTCACCGGCAGCGAGTCGTAGCCGGGAATCTTGCTGGGTGTGCGGGCGCCGATAGCGACGGTGTAGTCCTGCGGTACGTTGAACTGCGAGCGGACCATGACCTCGATGCGGCGGTTCATCAACGCCGCGTCGGGCGAACTCTGAGCCGCTGATCCGGATGGTGCGGTTTGGGCTTTGCAGCCCGCAGTCAGGCAAAATGCGAGCAAGCCAGCCACTATTTGAATGCGTGACAAGTTAAATCCCTCTCAGAAAAGAATACCCCAGTGGCCATTCTTTTGGGCTATTTTCGCCCTTTGCCGCCCTGCGGATACTGAGTTGACGCGCAGCAGAGCGAAAAGCAACAAGATATGTACGTTGATAGCATTTAGTAATGCAGCGCTTCTCCCTGCCGGGACGACCGGAATTATCTCTAGAGTTCGATGCCGAAAACCAGATTGAGCTAGGTCCTTGCCCGCATTGCGGACAAAAGACTTCTCGCGTTTGGGGCTACATCTATCAATCCGACGCAGCGCTTGCGACCTATTATGTCGAATGGACACCACAACATCCTGAGAAGGACGCAACTTTCGATTTGATCGTAGGCAGGTGGGGCAAAGATGCGCAGGCTGCTGACCGTCAAGGGGTATCGGTCGCCTTCCGTGTCCTGGAGACCGGCCCGGCCTTTATGGTTCAAAACGCTGTCGCTCGGCCAATTGGGTCAAGTTCCCTCATCTCAGCAGCCTTAGATCGAAGCGCCGTGATTGGTACTCCACTCGCAGACGTTATTTTCGCGCTCTGTGACCTGGTCTATCTTGCGGACCCGAGAATAGAAGAATTGAGGAATTGAAAACTCCGGTCGCGTAACCGCTAAGCCCATCCCTGCATCGAAGTCGATTCAAGGATGGGCACGCAGTCATATAGAGACCTTATGCCGGCTCGTTCGTTTCCCTCGGCGGGGTGCCCCAGCCGCCGCAACGTTCCCGCATTCTCTGCTGGAACTTCTCGCGCTCTTCCGGCGTCATGCGCTCCCAGCGCCATCGCGATGGGCCGCCCCATTTGCCGCGGTCGCGCCCATGGCCGCCAAATCCGCCGAACAGGATCCGGCACAGCAACAGCAGTCCGAGAGACTGCCAGAAAGTAATCGCATGCCATCCGAAGAGCGCCGGCGCCAGCCAGTTCCACAGATGCATCACGATCTCGCCGAAGATCGCGACAAAAAGCACCATCGCCGGCGGCGCCACTAGAAAAATCCACCATTTCTTTCTCATTGTGTGTTCCTCATTTCGTCAAAAACTCGTCGTGAATGCTCTGCAGGCGCTCGCGCAAATGAAGCACCGCGTACCGCTTGCGTGAGAGCAGTGTGTTGATGCTTGTGCCGCTTTCCGCTGCCAACTCTTTGAAGCTGCGCCCCTCCAGTTCGTGGGCGACGAAGACTTCCCGCTGCTCGTCCGGAAGTTCGGCAATCGCTAGTTCCATCTCATCGAGCAGCACGCTGCGCAGGTAGAGCGCCTCTGGGCCGTCCTCGGGCGCGGGCAGCAAATCCTCAATGTGCAGCAACACGCCTTCTTCGTCTTCAGTCGCTGCATCCGTAAAGTTCTCCGGCCTTTTCTTGCGAAACATGTCCGTGATGCGATTGCGCGCAACGCTGAAAAGCCAGCCCGTCACGTAGTCAATCGGTTTCAGCAGGCGAGTGGCTTCCACCAATTCGGTGAAAACCTCCTGCACCAGATCTTCCACGTCCGATTCGTTTGGCACACGCTTGCGGATGAAATTGCGCAGCCGTGGCCGCTCCTTCGCCATCACTGCGGAGATTTGTCGGTCCTGCTCGATCATTGAAGCTGCGCTCACGGCTCATCCATCCATTCCTGAAGACGAAGGACGGCCGCATATATTGTAGGGATCCGGCCGGAACTTTTCCCGTTTTACCTTCGTATATCCGCGGAGTTATCGTTCACCGGGAATATTGTGGGAGGAGAAATGAAATCAGACGTTTCCCGTCTGCGATCCTTCTTCTTGAGGTTCCTTTACCTTTTCAGCGCCGTCGTGGTGGGGTTCGCCGCCTGGCCGCAGGTCTTCCATCAAGAACAACCATGGGATCTCATGCACAGCATTGTGTGGACCCTATACGCCGCGTTTTCGTGTCTGATGCTTCTCGGCGTGATGATTCCGCTTCGAATGCTGCCGCTGTTGCTTCTGCAACTCCTGTACAAGACAATCTGGATTGTTGCAGTGGCTTTGCCGCTCTGGCTGGACGGCCACCTGGCGATGATCTCCGCCACCATGATCTTCTTCGCAATCATCGTGATCCTCGACCTGGCGGTCATTCCTTGGAAGTTTGTCTTTCTGAATTACATCGGAGCGCTCGCCAGGCGCGCGGAGGAAGGCTGAGCCCTTCCGAAAAAAGCAAGCAGTGTGGTGTCTCCAAATTAATAAGCCGGCGGCAGCGTCGGGTCGCGGAACACCGAATTCGACCTGCGAATATCTCCCACCGACCCGAAGTTGGCCAGCGTAAAGCTGTAGAGATATTGCGTTTCATCGCGAATGCTGCCCAGCTCAAAGCGTCGATACCCAAACGTCAATCCGCAGCAGTTCCAGTTGTAAACCGCCTGCACGCCGCCGTATTGCAGCGAGTTCTGCACAAAGTCGTAACCTGCGTTGGCGGCAAGGTTGAAGCCTACCCGGCTCTGCTTGCCGATCGAAACGAAGGGTTGTATCTGTTGGCTCTGGATAGAAGAAGCCGCGCCGTTGTTCTCATCCACGGCATTCAACATTGCATGCCCAATGCCGATTGTGGTGTTGCCCCAGCTGTAGCCGGCAAAGATATTGTCTGAATCCAGCCGCCCGGTCTTCGGATCCCAGTCCATGTCCCACTCGATGCGAAGATTGTCGATGGCCTCAAAGCGCACCCGCGAAATAAGAGGAGCAAAGTTCCGTGGGCCCGTGAGGAACGCTATGCCCGTCAGATCCAGTGTCGAGTCGAAAACATTGCGCCGGTCGGGAATGATCGCCCCGCCAAAGTTGGGGTCGATGTAGAACTTCTGCGCAATCTGCCAGCTTGCCCATTCGCGCGGCTTGGCGGGGCACTCGCCGGCAGGATCGAGTTCCTCTGGCCCACAAGGCCGGGCCGTCTTTGGCCGAACATAGAAGCGTTGTGTCAGGGACAAAGCCGCTTCGTTGGTGTCGGTGGCAATATCGTTGGTATCCACCAGCAGCACCTTTTGTTCCCGCGCACCAATGCCGGCCACATAGCGATAGGTCAGCTCCGGCTCTATCACGTGGCGCAGCTCCCATCTCCCTCCGCCAACTGAAAAGTCTCTCTCGATTGCCGGCGGCCGAATGTCCACCCGAGCCTCAACATCCGCGCGATTCAGCGAATCGTGGCTGATGGTCGGCGTGCCGCCCTGGGCCCCGGTCAAGTCCGGCACCTGGCTGCCGGTATAGAACGTATCGCGTATAGCAAACTCGGGAGTCACGCTCCATCCACCGGCCGACAATGGCAGAGAGAGATGCGGATAAAAATCGAACCGCCCCACATTCCGCGCGTGGAAGTCAGGCTCCGAGCGGCTCAGGTAATCGAGAGACGAGCCAACTCCCCAATACAACGGCGAGGTCCCGAGCGGCCGCTCAACAACGTCGTAGCGCAGGTTGGGCAGGTGAATAATTCTTGCCTCGTCGCCATTCGTGGAACTCGCAAAAGTCTGAAAGCGGTCAAGTGAAATCGAGGGAATGAACCCGTTGTGTGCATTGGTGAGCGAAACATCGCTGGAAACTTCGGAACTGACCGCCTGCGAATAGTTGTCGTTGAATACCAGCCGGTAAACGTAGCTCGAGAGAAACTCAACCACCCCGGCAACCCGTGTTTCGGGAGAAAGATCCTTGCGTCCCTGCGCCACCACATCCACACCGCCCTGGTTCACCAGCTGCATGGCAGGAGCCGGAGCTGGCGCAGGTTGCGCGCCACCGGTACCAGTAGTCGCGGTCACCGGCTCTTCCACGCCGCGATCGAACAGCGCATTCCACCGCGCAGTCAGATGGTCCAGCCCAGGCCCCTTGTAGCGGAAGTCCCCATTGGGAGCCCACCCGCGCTTCGAGTAGTACTCTGTTCCCACCACCATATCCATGCTGCGATTGATGGCCCAGTAAACCTGCTCGCCGACAATGAATCCTTTAATCGACGAGTTGCTGAGCACCGGGATCAGCAAACCGCTTTCGCGTCCCGTTTCTTCCGACGGATGCCGCAGGTACGGAAAATAAAACAACGGTATACCCAGAAACTCAAAGATCGAATTCCGCGTCGAGGCCTGGCCGTTGGTCAGCTCAATCGACCGCGAGAGCAATTGCCAATCCGGCTTGGGCAACCGGCAGTTGGTCATCGTTCCGTCTATGATCCGGTAGCTGCCTTCGCCCATCTGAATCAGCACTCTTCCCGAAAACAGGAACGGATTCGCCGTGGAGTAGACCACGGTGCGGCCGGCTGTCTTGACCCCCTGCGACCCGCTCACCTGGTAGAACCGTCCCGTGTGCAGGTTCAACCACATGTCCCCATGGTCGGCGTTGATCAGCACATCGTTGGGGCCGCCCGCGACCTGCACATGGCCTTCCGCCACGACCTCCGACGTAGACCGATCGTAGGTCACCCTGTCCGCATGAAGCACGTAGTCGCGATAGTGAAACTCCACCATGCCGTTCCCAGTCCATTTGTTGCCCACCCAGGTCTGCGTATCGGCTGCCGCCTGCACCGGTGTACCGGTTACGGGCGCCGGCTCAGCCTGCGCAACAGGCAGTATCTCCTGTGCGGGATCGTCCGGCAGAGAAGAAGACGGCGCCTGGGCATCCGCATCGTTCGAGATTGGATGGTCGCTCGGCGCGGCCGCTGAGCCGGTGCCTGCCGTTTGCTGCTTCATTGGGGGTAACGCATTGGTTAACGCCTGTCCCGTAACTTGCAGGTGACAGAGGCCCAGCAGCGTGATAAACACTAAGTTACGAGGATGCATTCCTAATTCAAGACCGGTTCCAAGGCTCAGGATAGCAAACGCGAGCCACCTTGAATGGGACGTATGCCACGTAGCTCTGGCAGCAGGTGATTATCGGATTGATTTTGCCGGTCACGGATAGGCCAATCCGGACAACGCCTGCATTTCCCCGCGTACCTTCCACCGCTCCTGAGAGCAACGTACGTGATGCCCCCTGCGCGGTTTTATGGATGCAATGGGTTTCGCGGATCGAAAAAGCGGCATTGGGCTTGGTCGAGTGAGCCTCTCGCCGCATAGGAAGGGATACAGGAGCTTTGAGACAATCTGCACAGCAGGTCGACAACACGCTTACCTGGAAACAGGAAGTAAACCGCCGCGTCGCCGAACATAATGGACGCAAAAGCCAGTCCGCGGCACTCCGCGCCGTACCTGCCGAGAGCCACGCAGCCGGCAGCGTCGCCGCCAAGGCAGCCGCCAGGGTAGCCGCGCGCTATGCCAAGGCCCCCAGTTACAGTGATATGCTGGCCGCTGAGGCCCGCGCCGCCGTGCGCGCCGCTGAAGCCGCGTCCATGGCCGCCATTCAGGCGCAGGCCGCCGCCGAATCCGTTCTCGCCGGCCTTGAGGCTGCCTCTTCTATCTCGCACGTTACCCAAGCTGCGCAATCTTGGGACCCGGAGTTCTTTACTCCCATCACGTCCGAGCCCGCCCTGCCCGCTCCAGTTGAGCCCGTTCGGTCCGAGCCCGTCCGTTCTGCCCCACATCCTGCCGCGCCGGTTGCCGCGCGTCCCACACGGCAATCGTCGGCAAAACAATCCTTCGAGATCCGTTACGACGAGGACTTGCCCGTGCGCGAATCCCCACCAGCAGCCTCCCGTGCCTCACATGGCACAACTCTCTTTGAGCCGTCTCCGGAAACCTCCTGGCAACCCGAGTCCGCTCTCGGTAGCCCTCTTGAAACCGAAGGCTTCGAGCTCGTCGAACCCGATCTGCCCATTCACGCCAACCTCATCGAGTTCCCCCGCGAGCTTGTAGCCACGCGCAAAATCCGCCCCCGCCGCGCCGAGGGACCTTATGCCGAATCTGTCGCGTCCCTCGCCCAGCTGAGCATCTTTGAGGTCGACCCCGCCACCATCTCTTTCGAACCGGCAGCAGCCGGCGCAGCCTCCGAAGTCGGCGCCGCGACCTGGGCTGAACATGAATGGTCCGGACCCGACTGGTCTGGCCCCAAGTGGTCCGGTATGGAGCTCGACGAAGAGCCGCTGGAAGAAATCCTCAGCCCTGCTCCCGCCGCGGCCAAGGTTGAAATCGCGGAGCCCGCAGCGGCCGCTTTGCCCATGCAAACGGCCGCGCTGAATCGCCGCTTCCTCGCCGCAATCGTGGACTTTTCCCTGATCACAGGCTCGTTCCTGGCCGCCGCGATGGTGGCCTCGCTCGATGGAATGACGGTCCACTCCCTCAAAGTGGTCGAACTGGGCACGGCCGTAGCCCTCCCGCTCATCGGAGCGCTGTACCTGGCCTTGTTCCTCACCTTCGCCAAGGCCACCCCCGGCATGAAGTACGCCAATCTGGAGATTTGCACCTTTGCCGGTGAAAAGCCCACACGCGCCCAAAGGCTCCATCGCATGGCTGCCATGGTGCTGTCCATGGCCCCGGTAGGCATGGGCGCAGCCTGGGCCATCTTCGACCAGCAGCACCTCTGCTGGCACGACCGCCTTTCCGGCACCTACATCCGCAGAACGTAGCAACGTACTAAAGATTCTGAGATTATCCCAATGAGTTCGGGGTGCCCCAGAGCCTGTCCTGAGCTTGTCGAAGGGTCTCGCTCTTGAGACCTGGGAGCCTGCCAAGCTCCCAGATTCGGAGGCAGCCCATGCAGCGTACAGCAAAGATATTCATGAACAACCGTAGCCAGGCCGTCCGCCTGCCCAAGGAGTTTCGGTTTTCGACGCCTGAGGTCTTTATCCGGCGCCAGGGCGACGAGGTGATCCTCTCCGCGCGTCCAATGGACTGGTCGGCCTATCTGGCCGAGCATCCCATCGCGTCTGAGGAGTTCATGGAAGGGGTTGAAGAGCTTCCCTTCGAGGACCGTTCGTTTTGATGCCCGAGTACCTGCTCGACACCGATATAGCTTCCTACATCATGGGCGACAAAAGCCGCAATCTCTTAAAGAAGTTGCAGACCGTGCCCACCAGCGCGGTCTGCATCTCCGCGATTACGAAATCCGAGATCCTGTATGGCGTGGAGATTTCTCCGCGGCAGCAAAAAGACCGTGCGGCATTCGAGTTTCTTCTGCGGCATATCGAGGTACTCGATTACCCGGCCGAAGCTGCGGCCGACTATGGCAAGATTCGCGCCGAGCTCAAAGCACGTGGGGCGCTCATCGGACCCAATGACACACTGATCGCCGCCCACGCTCGCAGCCTGGGGTTAACGCTAGTCACCAAGAACATGCGAGAGTTCAGCCGTGTTCCTGGCCTCAAGCTGGAAAACTGGGCATGAAAACTGGGTGCGCGCTTTAAAGCGCACCTTCTCTCTACGACGCCAAAGCCCGCACCGCCGAAACCCCAGCCCCCAGCAGCGCGGTCCCGTCATCGGGCGGCAAAATCTCCAGCGAGAAGCTCTGCAGCGTGCTCATCTTCACCATCGATTCGATCAACGGCCGCAGCACCGTCAGCTCCAGGAATTGAACGTTGTGCCCGGTGAAGTAAAAGCGCCCCGGCCCGGCCAGGTGTATGAACGAAGCCGTAGCCGCGGCCAGCGCCCGATGCCACAGATCCACAAACTCGCGGCACCGCTGATCGCCCTGTTTCGCCTGCGCAAACACCTCTTCCGG
>Ga0182012_10008036_pt1 | contig 10465 bp, 11 predicted proteins | sample 612S2SmetaG_FD_120486 | JGI IMG/M metagenome (GOLD analysis project Ga0182012, IMG submission 120486) | Permafrost microbial communities from Stordalen Mire, Sweden - 612S2S metaG | ecosystem: Environmental > Terrestrial > Soil > Wetlands > Permafrost | place: Sweden: Stordalen | collected...
CCCCATCGAACCCTTCGCCACCTCCGATGGCCGCGGCATTAGCTTGCTTCACTCGCCGGTACCCGTTAGCGATCTGAAAGCCATAGCGGTAAGCCTGGAACCCGCCAACCTCCCCGTCACCAAGCCCACCAAAGTCATCTTCGCCGCCCCCCTCGGCTAACAGCCAAAACGGAACGGCGACCGTGAGGGAGCAGGCGTGTTAGTTAGTTTCGCCGCCCTCAACGAACCTTCGATCTTCTCGTCCTCGAAGGCGTTCCTCTCGGTCCACGCCATGGCTATGGAGTTCTCCTCCGCATTGAGCAAAGCTCCGAGCGAGCCCTTCTCGTTGAGCGAGGCGACCCCGGTAATTTCCTAATTCGGGACAGTACAATCAAATACAATCTCCCGGAGAGCCTCGTTCCAGTGAGCAAAGTGGACGTGATCCAGTCTTACAAGTCATGTCCACACCCTACGTGTGTTTATTTTTCGTTTAATTAGTCTTCAAAAACTTTTTGGTTGCTTCCGCGCTGCTATAGACTTCTCCATCGATCAACAACCGCCCTGTATAGGAACCTCCCGGGCTGTCGAACTCCCAGGCGATCAAGTGGCCTTCGCGCGCCAACTCGGCCCAGCGGGATTGCTTGCGGCTGTTTTGCTCAATCCAGAATCGGCTGTTTGCGTCGGTGAAGGTTCGCAATTGGGAAGTACCCAATCTATCTGTCCACGTCATTATGTCGGTAAACTGGGCAGGCATCAGTGCGTCATCGCATAAACAATATTGTTCACACCAATACGTATTCCGAGCGCGGAAAATTTCTCCGGGTATTCGGGCGAATCGGCCCATTCCCAGGAATCGCCGATATCGGAATTGAACGACGCCAGCACCAGCAAACGGTGCTTGTCGTCGTAAATCCCCCGCCACTTGGCCACGTAGCCATCTTTTTTGTGGCCTTGCGCCAGATGCTCCCGGCCGACAATTTGATAACGTTCATCCAGGTCATAGACAGTGTGAAAAACGGGATCGCTGTCGGGAATATCGACAATGGGCCGGTCCGGGAAAACTCGCTGCATGCTTTCCTGAAAGACTCCCCACTCATCAGTACCGTGAAAATCGTCCGCCATGAAGAAGCCGCCGCGTAGCAGATAGTCGCGCAGTTTCTTCGCCTGCTCGTCGGTGATGCCCCATTCGCCCACTTGCACGGCGTAGAGCCACGGCCAGTTGTAAACCTCGTCGCCGTCGTCCAGATTGACCGCTTGTTCCACGCTGCGAACGTGGATGCGCGTCAGGCGGCGTACAGCAAGGGAAAAATGCCGGTCGGCCCGCGGAAAGTCTTGCGACCAGAGAGACACGCCGGTATGCCAGTCGAGTTCGCGGCCTTGATAGCCATCGAGCCAGCCGCCCGGAAACATCATACGGGCAAACGCCCATTCCGTTTTTTCCTGATAATCCGGCGGCAAGGGAATCTCACCCAGGCTATATTCAATGCCAGGGTATTCGCGGAAGGCGCGCGGCAGAGTGCGATCCAAGGCGAATGCCGCGCCAACGAAAAGAATTGCGCAGACAGCCATTGCGAGTGTCTTGCGGGTTTTCATGGGCTGCCTCGATCTGAGCATAGCAACAAAAAAACGGCGTGCTGCGCGATACTCAAGAGACGAGATGATGAAGATTCCGGCGGTCTCAGTACTTGGCGCGCTGCTATTGCTTTCTTGCAGTCAGACGCCGCCCCCGCAAGCGAGTCCCGAATATAAGCGGCACTCCTCGCGGTCGCCAAGAACGAACGGAGCACCTAGCGGCAGCGGCGCTTTCGATTATTACCTGCTGACTCTTTCCTGGGCGCCCGAGTTTTGTTACAGCAAGCCGGACAATCCCGAATGCAGCGGCCACTTCGGGTTCATTGTGCATGGCTTGTGGCCGCAATACAATGCGGGCGGTTACCCGGAAAACTGCGGCAATCAGCCTGGACCCAGCAATCCGTCGAGCTTGCTTGACATCATGCCTGATTTAAGTCTGATCGAACATGAGTGGGCGACCCACGGCACCTGCACCGGTTTGCCGGCCGACGATTACTTCGCATTACTTCGCCGTGTGCGCGCTTCGGTGAATATCCCGTCGGACTTTGTAGCGCCGCAGCGGCAACTCACTTTGAGTCCAGCGGATCTGAAACAGGAATTCGAACAGGCCAACCCGGGAATAACGGATTCGGGCATCGCGGTGAGTTGTGGCGGACCGTATTTGGTGGCGGTGGAAATCTGTTATACGAAAGATGGCACGCCAACGCAGTGCGGCGGCGGCATCCGCGATTGCAACAAACCGTCCATTCGGGTTCCTAAGGTTCAATAAGCGCGGAGGGTAGCTGCTGAAACGTTGCGTTGGGTTGGCGCTTTTTTGCTGTGCTGTTTGGGGTGCGCAGAGGCAGGCGCCTCCGCTGGAATTAACCGGCAAAATAGCCCTCCTTGGCGTGCACGGCCGCATCGGTCATCTGGCGGCTGATTACTATCACGGTTATCTCTTCGTGGCGGCGGCCGGGGACGGCAGTGTGCAGGTGGTGGACGTGCGCCGCAACGTGCTGGTGGATGCCATCCACGGGCTGGCGGAACCGTTTGACCTGGCTTATGTCAAATCTTCCAACCGGATTTTTGTGACAAGCTCGGCGGATGGTACACTTCGCGCCTACGACGCCGAATCACGAAATTTAGCCGCCACTCAGCGCATTGGGCCCGATACCGGCCATATCGTTTTTGATAGCGTTCATGAGCGGCTGTATGTTGGATACGGCGCTGCGCTAGCGGTGTTGGACTCCAGTGGCAAGAAGCTTTTCGATATTCCGCTACCGGCGCATCCAGAATTCCTTCAAGTCGCGGCAGTGCAATCACGAATTTTTGTCAATCTGCCCAGCGCGCATTCGGCGGCGGTTGTTGATTCCGATAGAGGACAGATCATAGCAAACTGGCCGGTGAAGTTAGGGATAGATAATCTTCCACTGGCGTTGGATGAAGCGAATCAGCGGCTTTTCATAATGTGCCGCCATCCGTCACGGCTGTTGGCTCTGGATATGAATTCCGGTTCGGTGTTGGACCATATTCCGGCGCCCAGTGGCACAGAACAGATTTTCTACGATCCTATTCACGAGCGGCTTTATGGCGTTAGCGGCGAGGGGCAAGTGACGGTGTACGCGCGAAAGACGAAAGGGGATTATGCCGAAATCGGTGAAATCGCCACCTCTGCCGGTGCGCGCACCGGCTTGTTTGTCGCTGAGTGGAACCGCTTGTTTGTGGCGGTACCGGAATTTGCCGGCCACCCGGCGGAGATCCGGATTTATCAGCCTCGCTAACACATCCCTAGTTTGACTGTTGTATAGTCTAGCTATGGAAGAACGCTCCGAGATCCCTCCCGGCACTCTCTATATGTTGATCCTAAAAACGCTGGCGCGGCTGGGCGCGATGCACGGCTATGGCATTGCCCAGCACATTCAGCAAATTTCGGGCGACGTTTTGCAGGTGGAAGAAGGATCGCTCTATCCGGCCTTGCAAAGAATGTTGATCAAAGGCTGGGTGGTAGGTGAATGGCAGCAATCGGAAAATAACCGGCGCGCGCGCTTTTACAAGCTGACGCCGGAAGGCCGTAAGCAATTGGGCCGGGAACTGCGCGAGTTCGAAAAAGTTATGGCTGCGATTGGAAGGGTGATTCAACCGGCATGAGAGAACTTTGGCGGAAACTGCGCTGGTTGGCGGAGCGCGAGCAGTTCGACCGTGAGCTCGAAGAAGAAATGCGCCATCATCTTGCGCTCAAAGCGGAAGAGCAAGGCAGCTTAACCGTTGCCAACCGGCAATTCGGGAACGTCACTTTGTGGAAGGAGAAAAGCCGCGCGATGTGGACATGGACATTTTGGGAGCAACTGGGACAGGATATTCGCTACGGCTGGCGCACGATGAATGCCAACCGGCTGTTTACCTCAATGGCGGTGATTTCGCTGGCGCTTGGTATTGGCGCCAACACCGCCATTTACAGCTTCGTGGACGCGATCATGCTTAGGGCGTTGCCGGTACGCCATGCCGAACAACTGGCCATTGTGAACTGGCGCGCCAAAGGCGGCATATCCGCCGTGGTTGACAGCCATTCCGGATCTAACTATCGAGAACCGGGCGGGAGCACGACGAGTCCCGACTATCCTTATCCGGCGTTTGAATCTTTGCGCGATCACAACCAGGTTTTTTCCAACCTCTTCGGTTATGCCGGCGCCGGACGGCTCAATCTGATGGTGGATGGACAGGCGGAACTCGGCGAAGGCGAATATGTAACCGGCGGTTATTTCGCTGGCTTGGGAGTGAGGCCGGCGTTGGGCAGGCTGATTGGCCCGGAGGACGACAAGCCAGTCGCGGCCCCGGTGGTTACGATCACTTATGGCTTGTGGCAGCGGCGCTTCGCGGGCAAAGACGAAGCGCTGGGAAAAACCATTTTGATCAACGGCAAACCCTTTACTGTCGCAGGCGTTTCGCCAGCCGAATTTTTCGGCGTTGAGCCACAGAGCGCGCCGCAAGTTTTCATTCCCGTTCATCAATTGGGACTGGTGGATCTCAATCCGCACCATTCCGTGGAATCGAGGTTTACGGACGGCCATTTCTATTGGCTCGACATTATGGGACGCCTCAAGCCTGGCGTGAGTCTGGCGCAGGCGCAAACCGAAATGGCGGCGCGATTTCAACAATGGGCTCTGAGCACTGTCAGAAATGACAAAGACCGGCAGACGCTGCCCGCCTTGTGGCTGCAGGAAGGCGGATCGGGCGTAGATTCGTTGCGCCGGCAGTATTCGAAGCCGCTCTATATCCTCATGACGATGGTGGCGTTGATTCTGCTGATCGCTTGCGCCAACATTGCCAATTTGCTGCTGGCGCGTTCGGCGGCGCGCCGGAGGGAAATGGCCGTTCGCTTAAGCCTGGGTGCCGGACGTTTGCGCGTGATCCGTCAACTGCTCACGGAAAGTATTCTGCTGGCGCTTTGCGGCGGAGCGCTCGGCATTGTTGTCGCGGCACTCGGAATTCGCGCGCTTACGCTGTTGCTGGCCAATCACCAGGATGATTTCACGCTCGGCGCGCAAGTCGATTGGCATGTGCTGTTGTTCACTTTTCTCGTGGCCGTGGCGACGGGCTTTCTGTTCGGGTTAGCGCCGGCGATTCAGGCGACCAGGGTGGATGTAACGCCTGCGCTGAAGGAAACGCGAGCCAGCAATCCACACGCGCGCCAGCGGCGCTTCGGGATGCGTTTCGGCTTGAGTCACCTGCTGGTAGTGGCGCAGATCGCCACGTCGCTGCTGCTGGTGGCAGCCGCCGGACTGTTCGTGCGCACGCTGGTGAATCTGAACGCGGTGGATGTCGGGTTCAATCGGGAGAATATCCTGCTGTTTAGCTTGGACGGAGCGCAGGCGGGGTACAAGGAAAGGGCGCTGAAGGAGTTTTACGCTGAGCTGCAGCAGCGCTTTCGTTCCCTGCCCGGCGTGCGCGGCGCCACGATGAGCCAGATGCCGCTGGTATCCAATTCCTGGGACAGCACGGATGTAAAAATTCCCGGCGTTTCTAAGGTAGATGGCAAAGAGCCCTTTACCGCCTACATGCAGATTGGGCCGCAATTTTTCGAAACCATGCAGATTCCCATTCTGTTGGGCAGGCCGATTGCGCAACGTGACCGGCAGGGTGCGCAAGCGGCAGCGGTGGTGAATCAAGTCTTTGCGCAGAAATATTTTCCGGGGGTTTCGCCGGTGGGCCGGCATTTTGGCTTCGGCGGCAAGGCGGAAGATACCGAGATTGTGGGTGTGGCCAGGACGCCGCGCTACGACTCGCTCAAAGACGAAATTCCACCGGTGGTTTATCTTTCGTATTTGCAGGCGGGAGAAAGTCTGCCGCTACGGGGGATGTACTTTGAAATTCGCACTGGGGGCGACCCATTAGCGCTGGCCAACACGGTACGAAAGATTGTGCACGAGGTGGGGCCGCGCGTGCCGGTGGCGGATGTCACGACGCAAGCTCGGCGGATTGACCAAACGATCGTGCAGGAGCGCACGTTTGCCGATCTCTGCACGTGTTTTGGAGCTTTGGCTTTGGCCATGGCGTGTGTGGGATTGTACGGCACGATGGCGTATGCGGTTACACGGCGGACGAGCGAAATCGGCATCAGGATGGCGCTAGGAGCCGCGCGCGGGCAAATCGTCTGGATGGTGATGCGGGAAGTGTTGGCAATGGCGGGCGTTGGGTTGCTGATTGGATCGGCGGCCGCGTGGCAAACGACGGCCTTTCTGAAATCGTTTCTATTCGGTCTAAAACCCGATGACCCGCTAACCTTAGGCGCCGCAGCGGCGATTCTGATCCTCTGCGCGTTTTTAGCGGGCTACGCACCAGCCCGGCGCGCCTCACGCGTCGAGCCAATGATCGCTCTGCGCCACGAATAAACGTTGCACCAAGTAATATTGGGGAATGCGCGTGCCGTCTCTTTTGTCTGCGATCCTCATTCTCTTACAAATTCATCTCTTTCCGCACCGCTCAAACGGGCCCTTGAAACCACTCGATAACGTCATGTTGCCCGGGCTAGACGGAGAACTGGAGCACTTGGCAGTCGACGTACAAGGTCAGCGCATTTTTCTGGCGGCCACCTCGAAGAACACGATCGAAATTTATACTGCTCAAGGGCTAAAGCATCTCGCCACTATTTCCGGATTGAAACAGCCGCAGGATGTAGTCTTCGTTCCCGAGACCGGCAATCTGCTGGTCACGAATGCAGCGGATGGCAGCCTGCGCACTTATGACGGAAAAACGCTCAAGCTGCTCGATAGCAAACTTCTGGGTGGCGATGCCCAGCGTCTTGCGATCGGGTCAGGAGGCAAGACTGCCTATGTGGGCTGGGGCGTTGGCACACTGGCGGTCTTCAATATGCAAACCGGCCAGCGCTCGGACATCAAACTGAAATCTCCCGCCGAAGCGTTTCAACTCGATTCCACCGGCAACCGGATTTTCGTCAATCTTCCCGGCACAGATGAGATTTCGGAAATCGACCGGCGCGGTCAAATGGTTTACGCTAGCTGGCCGGTTCATCCCTATCACGAGAACGGGCCGATGGCTTTGGACGAAGCCAACCGTCGAATTTTTGTGGTTTGCCGAAGACCCGCCAAACTCTTAGTGCTGAACATGGATGATGCGGCGGTGATGGCTTCCATCACAACGGTGGGCGATGCCGCCGATGTTTTCTACGATAAAGAGCGCAAGCGCGTTTATGTCATCGGCGGCGAAGGCCACGTGGACGTTTTCAAACAGAAGGGCCCGGACGAATACTCGGTGGTCTCACATACCGAGACACTGCCCGGCGCACGCACCGGCCTTTTCGTGCCCGAATGGAACCGCATCTATGTGGTAGCTCGGAACCGACCGCCGTATGACCCGGCCGAAATGCTGAGCTTCAGCCTTGAGGACTCGCACTAACGGCGTTCGTTGGCCGCTTTCAGTTGATTTAGGTCGCGCATGAGCGCATCGCGGCCGCTGACAGGCAGAGTATTGTGGTCCAGAATCGCTTTGATGGCGCCTAACGAGTGCTCGAATGCTTCCTTATCGAATTTGCCTTTGACCAGCTTGCGGTCAAGCTTCGACAGATCGTCCTGCGCGTGTTGTACGCGGGCCCGTTGCTTATCCCCATGCTGCAAACCGGAAGCCGCCTGCAAATCGCTTTGCGTGCGGTCCACCACGCCGCGCAGTTCACTCCAGTCGCGCGAATGGTCGCGCGCCTGTGCCACGCCCAGCGAGAGTACTGCACTCAGTGATATCAGCAAAACTTTCTTGAAGAATAAATCCATAGACAAGGCAATAGACGTCCGCCAGCCTTCTATTATTACAGGATTGCTGCCGATTCGGAAATCGCCAGCGCCAGGCAGCCGTAAAGAACACTGTCGTCCTGTAACAGGGCGGGGACTACGTCGCGGCGGGCTCGGGACCAAGCCGTCATTTGGCGGTTCAATTCCTCCCGCAACGGGACAAAGAGACGGTCGCCCGCTTTGCTGAGACCGCCGCCGATGACGATTCGCGCAGGATTTAAGAGCATGAGCGCCGCCTTCAAACCGCGCGCCAGGTGGATTACGTATTTGCTCACAAACTGCTCGTCTTGAAGCAACTCATGCGCCGGTTTGCCGTAATCGCGTTCCAGCCATAGGCCGCAGCACATGCGCTCATAGCAACCGCGCGATCCACACAGGCAATTCGGACCTTCCGGTTCAATGTTCAGATGGCCGATTTCGCCGGCGTAGGAATCAGCACCCCGATAAATTTCACCGCCATGCACGATGCCGCCGCCGATACCGGTGGACAAAGTCATATAAAACAGCGGATCCGCGCCACGGCCGGCACCGTATTTTGCTTCCCCTAAGGCGCCTACGTTGGCATCGTTATCCATCAGCACAGGCGCACCGGTTAGCGTCTTCAGATTCGCCACCAGCGGATATTGCGCCCAGCCTTCGACGTGGGTAGAGAGCGTAACCGCCTGGGTTGGAAAATCGACCGGACCACCAAAACCGATCCCACATCTCTCAGGCCGGAATCCATGTTCATCGCGCCAAGCGGCAAAAATCCGCTCGACCTCGGCAAACAAGGCAACCGGACCGCCAGCGCGATCCGTCGAACGAGATTCGCGCAAAACTAACCGGTCGCCAGAAAAACCAGCGACCGTAAATTTGGTACCGCCTACGTCAAGAGCAAAAACACGCATCACTAAAATATAAGGCGCGCCTGCTCAGAAAAACAGTTCAGGCGATGCCGGTGGCGATGGCGTAACGGGTCATTTGCGCCGTTGAATGCAGGCCCAGGCGATGCATGATGGCGGCTCGATGAAACTCCGCCGTGCGCACCGAGATATTCAATTGATGGGCGATTTCCTTGGCTGTGTAGCCGGTGGCGATCAGCCGCAACACTTCCCTTTGGCGAAGCGTGAGTTTTTCGTCGGTACCCTCAGCCGGTGCGCTGTGCGCTTCGTTTATCGGAACTTCTTCCTGCTGCAAAACCTTCTCAATCGTAGCCAGCAGGTCCTGCGCCGGAAGGCGTTTTGAAACAAAGGCCTTAGCGCCGATCTTGGCCGCTTGCTCCTGATACAGCGGGTCGGCATGCATGGAAAGAAACACGATCGGCAAATCGGGCCGCCGTTCGAGCGCACGGCGTGCCGCAACAAAGCCGTCTCCTCCTGGCATACTGATGTCTAAGACGGCCACATCGGGCTGGAACTGATCGACTGCGTCAATGAACGCCTGACAATTGTCAACCGTTAGAACATCGAAGCGCTCCTTCATCATGCGGCTGAGCGCATCCAAAATCAACGGGTGGTCGTCACCGAGGAGCACTTTTGGCAATGGAATCGGACTTGTATTTACTGATGCTAACGCTGCAGTGGGCGAACTCATCCTTACAACTACCTCCATACGGAGGACGTTTACCAGCAGGCAAACGTGACAGGGAAGTTTTCACAGGTTCTTTTCTAGAATTTATACGAGGGGGGCGTAACGCCCTTTAGCCGCAAATAAACTTCGGCTTGGCCGCGATGATGCGCGGCATGCGTGAAACCGCCCCAGAAAAGCTCGAACTTTGAAACAACATTGGATCCTCTGGTGACGGTGGTTTGCAGACCCTTATCATCCATCTTCGAAAGGCCATCGATGCAAAAATCATAAGAGGCGGTAAGGTTCTTAATCGCCGTGTCTTTGTTGGAGGCGTCGGCCGGTTTTGAAAGAGGACTTTTTTCGCCCAGCGCAGCGCCGCAATAGTTGGCATTGGCTGCCGCAATGTGGTTGATTTGCTCGCCGAAGGTCATCTCGGCATCGGTAGCCTTGAACGAATAAGCATCGGCGGGCATGGCTTCGGCCACGGCCAGCGATAGTTCTTTCGAGCTTTGCCAGTGTTTTGTCATTTCGGTAACCAGCGTCTTGCCGGAATCCTGCGCGGAGGCAAGACAAGTACCCATTAAGGCAAACAAGCAGAAGAGAGCGGACTTCATGGTAAAACTCCAGAGCGAAAATTTGTGAGGGCAAGCCCTCGCGTTATCATACGAAATCAGCCCGATACTTTTTTATAAAATATGCGCGTTGCAATTATTGGAACCGGCTACGTTGGCTTGACCACTGGCGTTTGCCTGGCTTTTATGGGGCATTCCGTTTGGTGCCTGGACACGGACGAGGCAAAGATCAAGGCTCTTTTAGAGCGAAAGATCCCGATCTACGAGCCTTTTCTCGAAGACATATTCCAGGAGTCTCTAGCTAACCTCCATTTCACATCCGACTATGCCGAGGCGATCCCGGAGGCGGACGTGGTTTTTATCGCGGTGGGAACGCCGCCAACGCCGTCGGGTGCGCCCAATCTGGAATATCTGTCACAAGCGGCGCGCAGTATTGGCCAGCATATTAAACGCGAGTTTGTAGTGGTGGTCAACAAATCAACCGTGCCCATCGGCAGCGGCAACTGGGTTGGTTCG
>Ga0182012_10008037_pt1 | contig 10463 bp, 10 predicted proteins | sample 612S2SmetaG_FD_120486 | JGI IMG/M metagenome (GOLD analysis project Ga0182012, IMG submission 120486) | Permafrost microbial communities from Stordalen Mire, Sweden - 612S2S metaG | ecosystem: Environmental > Terrestrial > Soil > Wetlands > Permafrost | place: Sweden: Stordalen | collected...
AAAATCTGCGCCATAACTTCGTCGCGAAAATCGAGAAGTTCGCCTGGAATTCGAGGCTGATCGGGCGAAACCGTTAGGCGCATGAACTCAGGGGCACGCGTTTGAGCACCTGCAGGCTTACCCAGTTCAGCTATTTCGTAGAGCTGCCGTATGCTGGGCTGCTTATCGACTTGCGCAAACACCATTCCAGTGATGAGAAGAATTGGAAAGCCGCCGCCCCGGCGCGATACAGTTGTATCCGGAGCATTCAGCAGTTCAGCATCGTTAATGGAATCGGACCAAGCCCCGCCGATATCCTGCTGGGTGATGAAACTAGCGGTGCGAAGCGGGGTGGCGTGCGCGGGGTCGATGGTGGGGAATAATTTGCCCACCATCGCTAGCGAACGGCTGAATCCGCGGCGGGTTTCGGTACAGCAGGTTGAATAGCGCGCGACAAGAAGCGCTGCGCTGTCTTTTTGGAAGTAGCCTGAGTAGCCGGTATCTTCTGTGATCCGCCATTCGCCCGTCAAACATACACCATTAGGATGCAGTATTCGGCGAAAGCCCTTGCCATCTACTCCCCAACGCAAATCAGCGCGCGAATCCACAGCACGCTCGGTAGCTTTGCGGAACTGATACGGCGGGCCCAACGGAAGAATACCTCGCAAAACTCCGCCAAGAGTAACATCGTAGACCGGAAGCGCTTTCTCGCCTGGGCGACCCCAAACACTCTGATAAGAATTAGCAAAAATCGCATCGCGAACTTCAGAGAATCGCGACCCTTGATAAGAGCGATCTTCGTTAGTCGTTTGTTCCGTTCCAAACTCTTCAAGTGTCGTCATCAACCATTCCTCCTAGGTGAAATGCAGCGTTCACCACCCAATCCATAGTGATTTTTGGAGATCAAACGTTGCAAGGCCCTAAGAAAGTCTACATGGCGCTAAAAGCTGAACAGGCCAACACTGGGAGCCTCGGATAGCGTGCGAAGTTTGGATCTTGATCTGAAACCATGCACCGATAAAAAACGGATTTTCGGTCGGAAGTAATGACTTTGGCGTTCTTGCAAGATGCGCAAAGACCGATGCGAGAAGCGCGTTCAGACAGAGGTTGATCGGCAAGATTTTGCGGAAGAACATCTGAAAAAATGAAGCCGTCACGTTCGACGACTTCGCCAGTTACCACCGGAATCGCACTTGAGAAAACGGGCGAATCGTATACGAGCGTGTGGAACTCACCATTCTCGCCACAGGGATCTACAGACGCTGGAAGCGACTCAAGAAGCTCAGCACTAAAATCGCGGCCCGCAAAGGACTGATCAAGCTTGCTTGGATCAACGCACGTAAGCTTCGCCTTCACGCCTGTTCGCAGCATTTCATGGGCGAGTCCGCGGGTTGGGATATTCCAAATGGGGAAAAGCGGCGTGAGTCCCGTACCGTTGAGCTGGCGCTCCCGGTAATCACGAATGTCTTGTAAGAACAGATCGCCAAAAGCAACTTCGGAAATCTGCTCAGTTACGGCTCGTTGCCAAATTGTGGTCATCAGTTCTTCGTATTGGGCATTCGAACAAGGAGATGGCAGTTCGACAGACCAAAGAGGCAAGCCAACCCGCGCAGCCTGCGCATGCACCAGCGACCGCCGGACAGCATGCATAGCAACGCGATCGGCCGAGTTATTGAAGGAAGTTACAAGAGCGACGACTGATACGTCGGGCATTTGACGGAGTAGGTGAAGGGCCCAGGCACTATCTTTGCCACTGCTCCAAGATAAAAGGACGCGTCTCATGCAGAAGAAGGAGGGAGATTCAGGCTTGGTGGAACGACTCCATTGTAAGCACAGACGCCGGGAATTCCTTCCGAAAAAGAGGTCTTAGTGGATTTTTGCTTCATCAAATGAAATGTGCGTGGAGTTAAAAAGCAAGATTTGCCGGTGAAGCTCTGCCAGCGATGTGGACGACCGTTCACCTGGCGCAAGAAATGGGAACGAGATTGGGAATCGGTAAAGTATTGTAGTGATCGCTGCCGAGCAGGACGAACAAACGCATGAACATGAGGAAAGATTTCGCCGATCGGAGCGAGTTACTGGCGTACCTGCGTGAGCAATTTCCCATGGCGAGCGGCGAACTGAGCCCGTTCGTTGGCGGTAGAGCAGCGGCAGAAGAGCGCCTTGCGAACTTCAATGCGAACCGCTATGGCGCCACTCGTAACTTCTTGAATGGCTCGGTGTCGCGTTTGAGCCCTTACATCCGCCACGGCGTCATTACTTTGCGCGAGGTACTGCAAAAGTTCGCCGGGCGAAAGCTGGACAAATTTGTTCAAGAACTAGCCTGGCGAGATTACTGGCAGCGGATTTATGCGGAGATAGGCGATGGCATTTGGCAAGACCGGGAGCCGGCAAAAACGGGTGTAACCTATTCGCCGAATTTACCCGCCGATCTAGGGAAGACGTCGCTCGCCTGCATGGACGCTTTTGCTGCCGAATTAGAGGCAACCGGTTACTTGCACAATCACGCGCGCATGTGGTTCTCGGCGTATCTGATCCATTGGCGTCGGGTTGCATGGCAAGCGGGCGCGCGCTGGTTCCTGCACCATTTGGTTGACGGAGATGCAGCTTCGAATAATTTGTCGTGGCAATGGGTGGCCTCTACGTTTAGCCACAAACCGTATTTCTTCAATCGAGAGAACCTTGAACGGTACACCGAAGGCCGTTATTGTCGCGCCTGCGCCCGGCGCGACGATTGTCCATTTGACAAGAGTTACGAACAGCTGGGTGACGAGTTGTTCCCACGCATGGAGTATCGATGAAGCTGATTTGGGTCCATGCGGATTGCTTACATCGTCAGAGCCCGGCCTACGAGGCGTATCCCGATTCACCTTCGGTATTCGTTTGGGACGACGCCGCGCTTGCGAGCAATCAGTGGAGCATGAAGCGTATCGGGTTCATTTATGAATGCCTACTTGATCTTCCTGTTACCATCCGCCGGGGCGATCCGCTAGCTGAAGTGCCGCGTTACGCTACGGAGGTGGGCTGTACTGAGATTGTAACCGTCGGGACGCCCGATCCACATCTACAGAAGCAGGCGGCAGTGATGAAGGCGGAAATATTAACGCCTGAACCGTTTGTCGAGGTGAAGGGACGGTTGGATTTGGCTCGCTTCTCGCGTTATTGGCGCAAAGTAGAGAGCGCTTTAATTGAGAGCAAGTGAATGCTGCAGGTGGTTTGGTTCAAGCGCGATCTGCGGGTAAGTGATCATCGGCCCTTGTACGAGGCGGCATTGCGCGGGCCAGTGCTGCCGCTGTTCATCGTGGAGGATCAGTTGCTGGCAGCGCCCGATTCAAGTCCACTTCATTGGGATTTTCAGCGCGCGGCACTATACGATCTCGCGGCACAGTTGGCTGGCTCGGGCTCGCCTCTGGTAATCCGCCGCGGCGAAGCAGTCGCTGTGCTAGAGGACCTTCGACGCCGACACTGCATTGCGCATCTGTGGTCGCACGAAGAGACAGGCAACGCGATCTCCTACGCGAGGGATCGGCGAGTTCGGCGCTGGGCAAAAGATTCTGGAGTACCGTTTATTGAGTATCCGCAGAACGGCGTGGTTCGGCGCTTGCCTAGTCGCGATGGTTGGGCCAAGCGCTGGGAGGCTCGCATGGCAGAGCCACTGACACCAGCACCTAAAGTTCTGAAGCCGAGCGGCGTCGCGAGTGACGGCCTGCCGCCTTCAAGAGCGCAATATGCGGACCGCCTTACTGCGCAGGCAAATCTTGATAGTTTCTTAGCTGGACGCGGATTCCGCTACACGCGCGAAATGTCGAGCCCCGTCAGTGCCGAAGGCTCGTGCTCGCGTTTGAGTGAGCACTTGGCTTATGGTCTTATTTCAATGCGCGAAATAGTGCAAGCCACTCGCGCCCGCACAGCGCAACTCGTCGGAGAGACTGACGCGGCGGCCAAGACTTGGCGGCAATCTCTCCGGTCGTTTGATGCCAGGTTGCATTGGCATTGCCACTTCATGCAAAAGCTTGAAGACGAACCGCGCATTGAGCACGAAAACTTTGTGCGGGCTTTTGACGGGTTAAGGGAGAACGAGTTTCGCCAAGACCGTTTTGATGCCTGGAAAGAAGGCCGTACGGGGTATCCGTTTATTGACGCATGCATGCGCTACCTAATCGCGAACGGCTGGATCAATTTCCGCATGCGAGCAATGTTGGTTTCGTTTGCGTCGTATCATCTATGGCTTCATTGGCGAGAGCCAGCGATCTATTTGGCCCGGTTGTTTCGCGATTATGAGCCCGGCATTCACTACAGCCAGTTTCAAATGCAATCCGGCACCACTGGCATTAACACTTTGCGCATCTACAGTCCAACGAAACAAGGCTTAGATCAGGATCCTAGCGGTGAATTCATCCGCCGCTGGGTCCCAGAATTGGCTGGCGAAGCAAATGTGCATGAACCGGTGCACCCGATTGTTGATCACACAGCAGCAGTGCAGTATGCGCGCCAGCGCATAAGCGAAATCCGCAAACAGGCAGGGGCGCGCGCGGAAGCCAAGGCGGTAGTCAAGCGTCACGGCAGCCGCAAGAAAACCGCAGGCAAGCGGCCGCAGCAAGCGTCGTTATTCAACTAACCGGCGCGCGATCTAGAAGGAATGGTTTTCTCCCATTTGCCATCATCCAGCAAACGGGGGGTGGTTTCAATGGTGATAATCTCTTCCAACTGGCCCGCGTTGGCTGGACGCAACTCCTTGAATTTCCGGGCGGAGGTCAGCACGTTCTTTTCAAGTGAGCCAACGGTTTGATTGTAGGTCTCGACCGTTTTCCCGATCGCGTCGCCGAGTTTGGTAAAGTGCTGGCTCATGGTGAGCAAGCGGGTATAGAGCTCCTGGCCGGTATCGCGAATTTTATCCAGGTTTTCCATTACGGTTTGTTGCCGCCAGCCATGCGAAACGGTTAGTAGCAGAGTGATGAGCGTGACAGGGGTTGCGATCACCACTCGCCGTTCAATGCCGAAATCGAGCAGTGTCGGATCATGCTCTAGCGCTGCACTGAACAGCGATTCCAGCGGCAAGAATGCTACCACGAACTCAGGCGAGCCAGGCAATCGTTCCCAATAAGCTTTTTCGCCAAGTGAGCGAATATGAGTTCTGACCTGAGCGGAGTGATCTTTCAGATGACGAAGGCGGTCGGGCTCATGCTCGGCTTCAATCGCGCGCAGGTAAGCTTCAAGCGACACTTTCGCATCAACCACCACCATGCATTGGTTCGGCAAGTGAACTATAAGATCTGGCCGCTGATTGCTTTCGCCGAAGAGTGTCTTCTGTTCGGCAAAGTCGCAGTATTCCAGCATGCCAGCCAATTCCACTACACGGCGGAGTTGCATTTCGCCCCAGCGCCCGCGCTGGATGGGTGAACGGAGCGCAGTCTTGAGTTGGTCGGTAGACTGGCGCACGCGCTCTTGTAGTTGAGTCAGCGCATTGACCTGCGCGGTGATTTCGGAATAGGCGCCAGTGCGGGTCTTCTCAATGTCTTGTACTTGCTTTTCAAAGCGGCGCAGAGATTCGTTAACGGGTTCGACTAAATGCTGCAGCTGATCGCGACTGCGGTCAAGAAACAGCTGGCTGTTGCTTTGGAGCGCGTCGGACGCAAGCGCGCGAAAGCGTTCTTCCACCTGCTGCTGGGTTTGCGTAAGAAGACGAAGCTGCGATTCTGCGATTTCGCGATGCTTGCTTGCCTCGGCTTCTTTTTGAACGATCATATGGCGAGCTTTCTCAAGTTCAGCGGCTTGGCGTTCTGCTTGCGCTCGGACTTCCGCAGCGGACTCCCGCCAGCGCCGCGCCTCCGCCAATTGATAAGCGGCGAAGGCCACCGCAATGAGTAAACAAAAAGTCAATAAAACGGCAAGAATACTCATTTCTTAAATCCTGTTTCCGGTTTCCAAGCTTCAAGCGTGTTGTAAACAATTGGGCAATACACGGCGCGGTCCGGCATATGCCACAGGCGGCTCAACAACGATCCATTTCCCTTCACTAGATGTGGAAAATGCTCACAAGTGCTCGGGCGCGCTTCATAGACAGAACATAGATTGCCCTCCAGGAAGACACAGCCATTTTCATCACGTTTGAGAATGCGCCCTTCATCTTCCGTTTCAACGGTGTAATCGCGCAGAAATTCGGCGAGTTTAACACGCAAGAAACGCGCCAAACGTTCGCTATCGCGTTCGGTCACTTGCGTGGTGGCAACGCGGCAGCAATTGGCGCAGGAGGTGCAATCGATTTTTTCTTCGATATCTTGCGCAATCGCCTTTAGGCGGCGCTCAACGAACGTATGGCGTTTGAGCCATGCACGGAAGCGCAGGTTCTCGTCCCGTTGCTTTTCGCCAAAACGCTTGATCTGGACCAGATCTGTTAGCACTATCCCTCCAGTATGGCAGTAAATCATTCTGACCAAAAACTGTTTTGGAGTTAATCTATTTGATAATTGAGTTGTGACGGACCAACTTTCTCTTTCCATATGGCTAGAGCGAAACAGCCGAGCCAACAGGCTGCGGCACTTTGAGAAATTACTTAGACTTTTCCCGTTTTCGCAGCGCGAGCAGCCGCAGACTACGGTGAGCATCCACGCCCTTTCTGAAACGGAGCCGCCGCTGCTCGAAAGTCCGATGAATGGACCGGTTGAGGTGAGTGATGTACTTGACACGTTGAAGGAATATACCGGCGACGACATTGCGTATAGCGTGGAAAGCTGGTGGGACCTGTGGCAATACGAGAACAACGATTGGAAGCTAGCACCGGCCAGAGTCGAATTGTGTTGCTTTGGGCCCGAATTCGACAACGGTACGGACCGCCTTGCGGACGAACAGGAAGACTTGCGAATCGATTTCGGAGTAGATAGCCACTATCTGCCAAGACCGGATCTGCTGGGCAGCGGCCGTATGACGGAATCGAATATCAAGAGTATGCTCCGCCTGGTTCACGAACTAGATTCAACTCTGCCTGTAGCAAAGCGCGTTTTGGAAACTGAGTCTGGCGAAAACTTTGCAGACCGGCTACAGCAAGTATTGAGCATGAGCCGGTTTCAGTAGCTTGGGCTAGAAGAGAGTCAGAGGAACACTCTTCGAACTCAGCGAGAGACCGAACGAGATCCGGCTTTCGCTCAGGCCCGAAAAAACATACAACCCCGCGTAGTGGATATAGTCGTAGCGTGCGTTGGCGCTAACGTACCGCACTAGATTAATACCTCCGCCCACGCTTGCTCCATACGACTCATATGCCTGCGTCACATTATTGGCAACGCTGGAAAGGCGAGAGTACGTTCCGCCCGCACTGATATTTGCCCGCCGCGCCGGAATTGAATATGAGTAAGTTAGAGCGCCGTACTGGTTACGAGATGTCAAGTAAGTTCCGTTACCTGACGATACACCCTCGCCACCACCAATCGAGAAGCCAGAGTGGCGGGTTCCATAAGTGAGGAATCCCCGAAAAGTTGGAGCGTTGGTAGTACGACTAAATGGGCCCACGTAATAACCTGTGACGGTTTGCCCATCGAACACTAAGGTGACTGGAATCGAAATTGTTCCGGAGCTGTTAATACGGTTTACACCACCAGACAGGTCGAGTTGGAAGTGGGAGGCAAATCGGTGGGACACGTTGAGAGCAACACCGTCGACGTTAGTCTTTACTGTGCTGTGTGTGTATGTGTAATAAGTATGGTTGTAGCTGGCGCCCACCGTGGTTCGTACGGTTGTACGGTATAGGACTGACGCGCCGCCTGTAACGCCCTGACTGCTAAATGAACTGCCATAGCTGAAATTCGAAAGGAAATAATTACCGCTAAAGACGTAGCTGAGGCGGCGGGTCTGCGCATAAGTAATACCCACCCCGGCATTGAGAAAGCGCGACGAAGAACTAAATGGGTTTGAGGCTGCGGTGGTCCCGCCAGCGCTAGTGCCGTAGTAGGAGGTGCCATACGCCAAGATTCCACCAGCAACGCTGGCTCCTAGGCTCCAGTGGCGCGCCAGGCGTTTCGTAACAGCCAAAGATAGGCTTTGTTGAACGCCACCGTTAAATGTTTGCGACTGATAATCGCGGTATGAGCCAGAGTAGTTCAAAGTAATATCACCACCCTTAAATCGATGGGAAAGCGCGATACCCCCGCCCGCCTCCCAACCCAGGCCGCTGCCGTAATTCAATACATTGTTAGTCAGCTCCGGAACTCTTGAATCCCAAATACCGTTGGCAAATGCATATACATTGACGAAATCATGATCAAAAAACTCGCTGAGTGCCGTGACTCGTCTCGTACTATCACCGATACCGCTCGACGAATCCGAGGGCGATTCCTGAGCGGCAAGAGTCGCCGCTGCCATGCAGAAAACCAAGAAAACTTTCACTGAACCACTCCCCCAAAAGCTTTTGTATAAATTAAACCGCTTCCTGCGGCTACTCAAATGCAAAAAATTAAGCATTTAAACCTTTAAGTCTGACCAACATAGCATGGCAAGTCAAGAGAAGAATGGCACCCAAGGGGCTACTGCTACCCTCTTGGGGTAGGGATGGTACTTTTTGAATGAGGATCGCGCTACTTGGATACGGAAATGTGGGCAAAGCGTTCGCAAAATTATTGGAAAGTAAACGTCTCATTTATCCATTTCCAATAGTGGGGATTCAGACAGCGCATCACGGAAATGCATTCAATCTTAAAGGGTTAGGGGTTCTGCCGGAGCTTGGGGGCAACGCGCTTTCGGTAGATGAGTTCCTTGATCGAGCACAGCCCTCTGTGCTTATTGAAATTACCACGCTTAATCCCGCTACCGGCGAACCAGCCATATCCCATATTCGGTCGGCGTTTTCCAGAAAGATTCACGTGATAACCGCAAATAAGGGCCCCATTGCACACGCTTATGCGGAATTAAGCCAAGAAGCAAAGAAAGCGGGTGTGGAATTTCGTTTCGAATCGACGGTTATCGATGGCACGCCCGTGTTTAATCAGTTCCGCAACAATCTCCCGGGCGTTAAAGTACTAGGATTCACGGGGGTACTAAACTCCACCTCGAAGGTAGTGGTGGCTGCCATGGCTCGCGGGCTCAGTCTGGAAGACGGCATTAGAGAGGCACAAGCAATAGGCGTGGCCGAAGCGGACGCGGGGTTCGACATTGATGGCTGGGATTCGGCAGCAAAGGCCGCCGCCCTATCGAATGTCCTGATGGATGCGCGACTGACGCCACAAGACGTGGAGCGCGTGGGCATACGTGGCTACTCTACCAATGAAATTGTGGAATTAGCCCGTGAAGGCAAGACAGTTTTGATTGTGAGCCGCGGTGAGAGAACCAACACCGGAGTGCGGCTAACAGCAAAAGCAGAAGTGATGCCGATGACCGATCTTCTGGCAACAGCAACTGGCACTTCCAACATGCTGCTATTTCACACAGACCTCATGGGGACGCTAGGAACAGTATCGATCAATCCGGGCGTAGAACAAACCGCCTATGGACTATTTAGCGATTTGGTAGATGTGGCTAGATCAATTTGAAGTACCGGCGGCGAGCGGATTCAGGTCTCCTGGCTCGCCAAACTTGAGTCCACGCAATGACGGTTCGATGCTCCGGCAAAGGCCCAGCAGGACTGCGCCAGGGCCAACTTCCACAAAGCGCGTGATGCCATGCCGAGCCAGCTCACGAACGGATTCGGTCCATCGGACCGGGCTGGGAATCTGCTCGACCAGTCCTTGGCGAGCTGCCGCTGGATTGTCTACTAAGCGCGCTTGGTAATTGTTGACGAACGGACACGACATCGCTTGAAAATTGGTCGCATCCAGTGCCGGTTTAAGCTTTTCTTGGGCTGGAATCATCAGCGGGCAATGAAAAGGAGCACTAACGGGCAAAGCAATAGCGCGTTTTGCACCGGCCGCCTTGGCCAACTGCATCGCTCGTTCCACTGCCGCCGCATGACCGGCGATAACGATTTGGTCGGGCGAATTGAAATTGGCAGCAGTAACGACCTCGCCTTGGGCCGCTTCTTCTAGAATTTGATCCAATTTGCCTTCGGGAAGCTTGAGCAAGGCGGCCATGGCTCCCACGCCTGCCGGAACGGCGTCTTGCATGAATTGGCCCCGCGCGCGAACTAAACGAAGAGCATCACCAAAATCGAGACACCCATTGGCGACTAGCGCGGAATACTCACCAAGACTATGCCCAGCCACGATGCCAGGCTGGTGGCCGAGTTCAGTGAGAACTCGAAATGCGGCAACTGAGGTCGCAAGAATGGCAGGTTGCGTATTAGCCGTTTTCTTGAGTTCGTCTTCCGGGCCCTGAAAGCAAAGCTCCGCGATACGAAATCCGATGGCATCATCTGCTTCTTCGAACGTTTGCCGAGCAACCGGGAATTCTTCGGCAAGCCGCTGGCCCATACCGGCATACTGCGATCCCTGGCCGGGGAAAAGGAATGCGAGATCTGACATCGACGTTTTACTAGTTTACGATGGCGACCACTTTGTTAC
>Ga0182012_10008039_pt1 | contig 10460 bp, 9 predicted proteins | sample 612S2SmetaG_FD_120486 | JGI IMG/M metagenome (GOLD analysis project Ga0182012, IMG submission 120486) | Permafrost microbial communities from Stordalen Mire, Sweden - 612S2S metaG | ecosystem: Environmental > Terrestrial > Soil > Wetlands > Permafrost | place: Sweden: Stordalen | collected...
AAGCCGTTATCGCTGTCGAAGTTCGCCACCCGATCGAGGCTCAAGGCCGGATCGGCGCCGGTCTCAATGTCAAGGAAATAGGCGAAGGGGTTGTGCTTCACGGCATAGAGCTTCTGGATCGGGCCGGGTCCGAAAGTCGCGACGGGGCTCAGGTTCGAGTAAGCGCCGTCCGAGTAGTTGAGCCCGTAGACGCCTGGAGAAACAGTCGGCAGTCCCTCCTGATAGCTTTTCCAGCTCATGCCTCTCTGGACGAGCTGATGGGCGATCGACTTGGGCGTGAAATAGGCGGCCGGATAGTTGTACAGCGCGCAGTTGTTCGGCGCCGGCGTTCCGGAGATGGCGATCTCGCCGTTGCACTGGCTGGAAGAGGTCGCGGTCGCGACGACGGGATTGTCCGCCCCCGCAACGGCAATCGGCGTGAAAGCGTTAACGCAACCCGTGCTGCCGGGAGCGTGGTCCACGCAGCCGCCGTTCGGCCAGTTGGGCCAATAATCGTTGGTGAGGCCGAAATTGGAGCCGCCGACGATTTCAAGATAATTCGGCGCGCTGGGATGGCCCACGGCGAAGTAGTTCGTCGCCCGGTTGGCGACCTTCGCATAGGCGTTTATGAACGGAGCGTAGGAGTTTCCGAGGATGTCGGTGTCGGTCTTGTTCTCCATTATGATGAAGAAAACGTGATCGAAGCCGCCGAATCCGCCGTGCGGAACCGATCCCTCCTTGGCGTAGCTGACTGCCGATATCGCCGTCGCGCCCAGTAGCGCGAGGGCGGTCGATTTCAAAATCGAACGCATAAGCTTCCCCATCATCTATTCTTCCGCCAAGATCGGCGGGCGTGGGGAACTTGCCGCGATTGCGTGACTGTTTTTAAACGGAAATGTGAAACTCGCCTTTAGGCGGCAAGCAGGGCTTCTCCTCGCTCCGGCCCTAAAATTGCGTAAAGCGCCGCCGATTCGGGCTATTCCGGCTTGAACCGTTCCATGTCGCGGGAACCAAGCGCTAGATTTCGGCCACTGGCGCCGTTTCGATGAATTTCGAAGGAATCATCCTCTACGTTGCCTCAGAAAAACGCACTTTTAGGAACTCAACATAGTCGGCCTCAGCCAGGCCTGCGCCATGGCGCCCGGCGCTTCGCGCTCCAGCAATTTCCGTTTCCGCTCTACGCCCCAGCGATAGCCGGAAATGTCGCCGTCGCTGCGCAAAACCCGGTGGCAAGGGATCGCCACCGCGATCTTGTTGGCCGCGCAGGCTCCGGCGACCGCTCGAACCGAGCGAGGCCGGCCGATGCGTCGCGCGATCTGGGCGTAGCTGACGGTGGAGCCGGGAGGAATGTCGCGCAACGCCTGCCATACCTGCCTTTGGAAATCCGTGCCCTGGACATCAATCCCGAACTTGCGCTCCAATCGGGGCTGCTCGATAAAGCTGGCCACGAGCGAAAGCTGGACCAGAAAATCCCCTTCGCCTTCCACCAGTTCATCCTGTGGAAAACGCTGCCGCAATGCGAGCAATAGAGAAGAGCGCGCGTCCCCAAGAAAAATCGCGCAAATCCCTGTCGAACTGGCGGCGGCCAGCGCGAGGCCGAGGGACGTCTCGGTGAACCCAAAGACAATGCTCCGGCGGTCCATTCCAGACTCAAGGCGCCTCTTCGTCACTTTCCGGCCCTTCCGATGGTCGCGTGCTAGCGGCATGAGGTTTGCGTCCTATTTTTAGGGTTGGAAGGTCCGCAACAAAAGGGACAATGCTCGCTCATGCCATTTTTCAAACGCGAACCCGACCGCATTATTCCCAGCGTCCTGGGATCAAGTATCATGCACAGGAAATCGCCCCGCCTCTGGCGTGACCCGGAGAAACAATGTAACATCCTGAAATAGAAGGCTGTTTACAATCTTTCCAAAGTAGGAAGCGTGATGATCCTGTGCTCATGCAATGTCCTTTCGGACCGCGACATACGAGAGCGCCTCGGCGAAACCCCGGGCCAACGGAGCGTGGGCGCATTGTTCCGCCAGCTCGGCTGCGAGCCCAAATGCGGTCGCTGCATGCGCAATATCGTCGCCATTCTTGAACAGCAAGGTTCGCCGCAAGCAACCGAGTGCGCGGGTGGCGGCGCTTGCGACAGTTGCCGTGCGGACGAATTAGCGGCTTAAATACAATCGACGGCAATAGGAGAGGGGCGGCAATGCGCGGCGACGACAAGGTTATCGACTATCTTAATCGCGGTTTGCGCGCGGAACTCACGGCCGTGAATCAATATTGGTTGCACTACCGGATTTTCGACGATTGGGGCTTCCTAGAGCTTGGCAAGAAATGGCGCGAGGAATCCATCGAGGAGATGCGCCACGCCGATCAGTTCGTGAAGCGCATCCTCTTTCTGGAGGGCTTCCCCAACATGCAGAAGCTCGACGCGTTGCGCATCGGGCAGACCGTCGAGGAAATCATCGACGCGGATCTCGCCACGGAAATCGACGCGCGCGCGCTTTACCTTGAGGCGGCGGCCTATTGCCTCTCGATCAACGACCGCGTCTCGGAACAACTGTTCGAGGAGATCGTGAAGAGCGAAGAGCACCACATCGATTTTCTTGAAACCCAGAAAAAGTTGATACAGCAGCTGGGCGTGCAACTCTATTCGCAAAAGCACATGGGCGAGCTGGATTCATAGAGGCGCAAAATTCCGCCGCGCCCGCTATCCCAAACTACCTTTCACCGTCTCGATCAACTGCTTGAGCGTGAAGGGCTTCGGCAGAAAGCCAAAGTCGCCTTCGGGAAGATTTTTCGCGAAGGCCTCTTCGGCGTAGCCGGAAACGAAAATCACCTTCGCCTTGATGCCGCGTTTGCGCAGCTCCGCGAACATTGTGGGGCCGTCCATTTCCGGCATCACCACGTCGGAGACGATAAGGTCGATGTTGCCCTGTTCGCGCTCAACCACCTCTAGGGCCTCAAGGCCTGAGGCCGCCTCAAGAACGGTGTAGCCGCGCGACGTCAGCGCCCGCGCGCCAAAGGCGCGCACCGCATCTTCATCCTCGACCAGAAGGATGCGTCCGTGGCCGGTGTAGTCGGCCGCGGGTTTTGCGGCTTCCGCCTTGACGGCGATCTCGCCCGCTTCGGGAATGTGGCGCGGCAGGAAGATACGAAAGGTCGTCCCCTTGCCGACTTCGCTGTCGACGAAGACGAAACCGCCCGACTGCTTGACAATTCCGAACACCATCGAGAGGCCGAGGCCTGTCCCCTTGCCGACTTCCTTGGTGGTGAAAAAGGGTTCGAAAATCTTCTCCTTCACCTCCGGCGGAATGCCGCTGCCGCTGTCCTCCACTTCGACCAGCACATAATCGGCGGGCGTCAGCGCGGCTTCCTTGAACTCGGCGCATTCGGCGGCGGACACGTTGCGCGTGCGCAACTGCACCTTGCCGCCGCTTTCGGGCATTGCGTCACGAGCATTGACGACGAGGTTGATGACGACCTGCTCGAACTGGTTGATGTCAGCTTTAACGAACCAGAGGTCGCGGCTGTGGCGCAGGTCGAGTTCCACTTTCTCACCGACGAGCCGCCGCAACAGAATCTGCAATTCTGAAAGCGCGTCGCCGAGCTGCAGGACCTGCGGGCGGAGCGTCTGTCGACGCGAGAAAGCCAGCAATTGACGGGTCAGGCCGGCGGCGCGATTGGCCGTCTGCTTGATCTGCATGATGTCCTGGAACGAGGGATCCGTCGGACGATGGCTGGCCAGCAGCAAATCGGAATAGCCGATTATGGCCGTGAGCATATTGTTGAAGTCATGCGCGACGCCGCCGGCGAGCTGGCCCACCGCCTGCATTTTCTGGGATTGCGCGAACTCCTCCTGCAGCTTGCGCTGCTCCGTCGTGTCGAGCGCGTAGATCATCGCGCTCTTCTTGCCGGCGTCCTCATCCGGGGACGCGAAGAATCGCACAGAGCGCGCGCCCGCGCCCGACCCTTCCTCGAACACGACATCCACCGGCTTGACGTCTCCGTGACTGTCGAGAGCAGCGTCGATAGCAGCCTTCAGGGCCGCCCGATCGCGCTCGCTCATCCCCGACAGCAATGGGGAAGGCGCGCCCGCGCCTTCCGACTCCGCCAGCCCGCTTTGGAGCGCCTGGGGCAACAGTCGCGCAAAGGCTGCGTTGGAACGTCGAACGCGGCCATTCTCGTCAAGTGTGGCGATAGCCATAGGCGTGGAGTTGAAGAATCGCGCAAACTTTACTTCCGCCGCGCGCAAATTCTCTTCGGACTGTTCGCCTGGGGCGCGGTTCAGGACGAGCGTGCGTGAGGCGCCGGGGGCGCCGTCCTGGCCGAAGGCGACGCGATGCTGCAGCCGCACGGCCAGCGAGCGGCCATTGCGGCATTTGAAGTCCAGGTCGAACTGCTGAGTGCGGACCTCTCCAGGTCCGCCGGAGCCCATCGCGAGCAGCGCCGCGCCATTATTGGCGACAATGTCGAATATCGTTAATCCGCCCGAACCCACCTGAGTCAGATCATATCCCAGCCACCCAGCGAGCGTCTTGTTCATATAAGGAATGTCGCCGCCGGGCGCGGCAGAGAAAAAACCGGCCGGCGCGTGATCGAGAAAGTCGATCGCGTGTTGCAATTCCTGAAAAACATTCTCCTGACGCTGGCGGTCCGCCGTCACGTCGGCAACGGCCCATAGCGTCGCCTTTGCGCCAAAATGCGTGAGCGGACGAACCTTTATCCGATACCACGCCGCCGGGGCGCTTCCCGTCAACGGCGGAGCCAGACGCAAGTCCTCGGCCTGTCGCTGCCCGGCGCGCGCGGCCTGGACCAGTCTGTAAATGACATCGGAAACTTCCGGCGGCCCCGAGAAGAGTCGTTCGACCGTCAAAATGCCGCCGACATCCCTCGCGCCGCACAAGGTCATATAGGCTTCATTGGCGTATATGACCTGCAAGTCGCCTTCGGTGATCAGCAATCCTTGGTCCGAAGTGTCAGCCAGCAGTTTCGTGACGTCGTTTCGTCCGGCGTGCTTGGAAAGCTGCAGCAGGCCGACGGCGTAGGCGAAAAGGCAGAAGACGCCCACCACGGCGAACACAGCCAGGGCAAGAATCGTGAAGCGCGGCGCTGTGGCGGGAGCAAAGAAAAACACCGCCATCACGCCGACCAGCGCGGCCGCCAGCGCAATTACAAGCTTGGCGCTGCCGGGGCGGTCTGTTCGGTCGTAAGCTGACGACGCCGGCTTGTCGGTCATCCTGAACGTCTCGCGGGAGGCTCGCAGCGCACCCGGCGACCGCGATCAAAGAATCAGCCTCGAACAATGACCGCATGCGCGCTCCAAGGCAACGCTCCGACGAGTAATTGGCCTCTTTCGAACGATTGACAAGCAGCGTTAACCATTGATTAACCTTTTTGGAGGCGCTTGCCGAGAAAGCTGTTAATTTGCCAAAATCCGTCTAGGCAGTTCGAACGAGAGATTAGAGTTTCATGTTACAAAGCATCACGCAGTCGCAGCTGCTTCCGATCCTTCTGGCGATTGCCGCCTTTCTGGTCGCGGCGCTGCTGATTCTCTATATCTTCCGGCTGCTTTTCGGACGCCGCATTCGTGCGACGGGCTCACGCAATCGCCCACGCCGCCTGGACGTGGTTGACGCTTTTGACCTCGATCGCGAGCGTCAGCTCGTTATTGTGCGGCGCGACAATATCGAACATCTGCTATTGATCGGCGGTCCAAACGATCTTCTTGTCGAGGGCGCGATCAACCGCGGCGAGGCCGCCATCGCGCGGCCTGAGCCCCGAGAAGCTCGGCCGCCAGCGCCGGGTTGGCCCCCCGCGCCGCATCCAGCCGAATCGGCCGAGATGCAGCCGCCACTTCGCGAGCGCGAAGCTGCTCCCGCGCAAGCTCCCTTCTCGCTCGACAGCCTTAAGCGACGGATTCAGGAGCCAACGCGCGGGGTGGAACCACCAGCGCGCGGGCCGGAGCCAACGCGAGCGCCGATTCCCCCTCGACCTCAGGAACCGACGCGCCCTGCGCCACCGCCCCCTCCAGTCGCTCCGCTGCCGCCCGATCTCTTCGCGCCGACCGCGGCCCGCCAGCAGCCCCCTTCCCCGGAAGCGCCGCCGCCGCCAACTCTCGGCTCCGCGCCGCGCATGGGCGGGCCTATCTTCACGCCGCGCCCCACGGCTCCACGCCCCCCGGCGCCCCCATTTCTCAGCCGCACGCAGAAAGTCGCGCCGCCCACGCTGAAAAAAGATATGGCGCCGCCGCCTCCCGCCGAGCCGACAACGCCTGTCGCGGAACCTAAACAAGAAGTCCCGCCGGAGGTGCAGCCTCCAGCAGCAGAGGCGGCGCCTTCCGCGCCGGAAACTCCCGCTCCCGAGACCCCGCCGGAGCCGGAAGCGGCCACGCCGGCCACGCCAGCGGCGACAGAGCCAGCGGACGCGTTGGAGTCACTGGAGGCTGAAATGGCGCGTTTGCTTGGCAGACCCGAGCACTAAAACGAACGCCGCGCTTCAAGGAGCGCGGCGGATCTGCATAACCGTCAAAAGATTTAAAGGCTTAATCGTCACGGTAGACTTTTTCTCGTCTCTCATGGCGTTCCTGAGCCTCGATGGACAAGGTTGCGATTGGGCGAGCGTCCAGCCGCTTCAGGGAAATCGGCTCGCCGGTCTCCTCGCAATAGCCGTAAACGCCCTCTTCGATGCGAGCGAGGGCCGCGTCGATCTTGGAGATCAGCTTTCGCTGTCGGTCACGCGAGCGCAATTCGATTGAGCGGTCCGTCTCCGACGAAGCGCGATCTGCTATGTCGGGATGGTTTTCATTGTCATTCTGCAAGGTCGCCAAGGTCTCCCGGCTTTCTTGAAGAATTTCCTCCTTCCAGGCGAGCAGCTTGCGCTTGAAATATTCGCGCTGCCGCTCGTTCATGAAAGGCTCGTCCTCGGACGGCTTGTAACTAACTTCGAGTTCGACAGCCATTGCCGTGCATCCCCTGTTGGGCCTTGGGCGAGGCCTATATAGCGGCGCCACAACGAGCTTACAATTGCCTTCAGGCAGAACGGGGCCCTTGCGCACAAGAACGGGCCGCCAAGAGCAAACTTCTTCGCATTCGGCCCATGATTTCACATCATTTTCCTGCCCTCTCGGCGCGGCAATCCATTTGCCGTGGCAAAAGGTCAACGCTGCGTAAGATCAGATGCCCCCAGATCTTGAAGAGAAGTTGAACGATTCGATCAACATTGGCGGAGCGGCGGCGACCCCACCGTCCCGCAATGCGCTCCAGGTGCGCCGGGTGGCGCCAAGGGCGCTGATTCTTGCAAAGAGTTCGCCGAGGCTCTGGTTGAAGCGCAGGTTGCGGGCAGGAGCCACGACGCGACCATTCTCGATGAGGAAGTTGCCGTCGCGGGTGAGACCCGTGAGCAGCAGGCTGCGGGGATCAAGCATGTTCGTATACCAAAGACGCGTCACCAGAAGGCCGCGCCGCGTCGCCCGGACCATGTCATCAACTGACGCATCGCCGCCCTCCATGCGAAAGCTGCGCGGATGCGGGATCGCCTCCTCGCCAATCCTCTGCGCATAGGCGCGAGCGCGATAGAGCGAAGAAACGACGCCCCTGTCGATCCATGGGCGCGCTCTGTGCGGGACGCCCTCGTAGCCGATCGGGCTTTCCGGCGCGAGCGCATCGCCGGGATCCGACCGCAGCGTCAGTTTGGGATCAAAGAGCGGCTCCAGCAGGCGATTGCCGCCTCCCTTGCGGGAAAAGAAACTGCGGCCCTCGTCGGCTGCGCGCGCATTCAGTGAAAGCATCAACCACCGCGCAAGCTCAGCCGTCGCCATCGGCTCGAAAATCACCGTATAGCAGCCAGGGTCCAGATCGCGCGGCGCTTCGTCATGCATGGCCTTCTCACAAGCTCTCCGCGCCAGTTCGTCAACGTCAAGGCGCGAAGCGCAAAACTCGTTCGCGCCGGCCCACCCCGACCAACTGTCCGAAGCATTGCGCGCTGTCGCCGATATCTCGATTTCGCTGTGCCTGTCATAGGCGAACAGCCCCTCGCTCGTCGCCAGAAGATGGAAGCGCCGTCCGCTGGCGGCGGAGCCAAATGTCGCGACGCCGCGCCTTGCGCCCTCAGCGATTACAACGCCAGCGCGCGCGGCCAACGCTTCGAGCGGCAGCGTCGCGGTCGCCTCGTCATATCGTTGCGACTGAGCGTAGATCTGCGGCCCAAGGGGGGCTACATAATCTGGATCCTCCGGCAACATGCGGGCTATGGCCTCGGAGCGCGCCAGCGCGCGCGACAGCGTTTCCTCGTCCAGCGACGAAACGCCGACAGTGCCGACCCTGCGACCGACATGCGAAGAAATGCGAAACGACATGTCGGCGGTGGTCATGTTGGTCGTCGCCCCGCCGCGCGCGAAGCGCAAACTCTGTTCTTCACCCCCACGAATGACAACCTCGCATGCGTCGGCGCTAGAGCGCGCGATCAGGCGATCGACAAGCGGTCTTAGGTCTTGCGCGGAGAGAAACATCCGAGAAAACATCCAGGGCCAGGAAGCGCCGCATCAGATTGCGCGGAGGAGAGGCGAAAGAGGCTTGAGCGCCACCTCTTGAGAAAATACGCCTGATTTGGAAATTCAAGTGGAAATCTTTCTCAGCCGCGCCAGCTAGTGCGGTGAGGCCCGCCACGAAGCGGAGCAGGATCGCCCAAGCGCCAAGGAGGCCGAATCGCGCCGGGCGCGGATGAGAGGGTGGCGAAGGTTCCGCTCCAGGCTCCTGATTATCCCAAGAGCCGGGCCGCAGCGAGGATGCGAGTCGCGCATTCCTCCGTAATCCCAGATCAAAGGGAGTTTCACCATGATTGAGAGACATTGGAACGCCGACCTTCTGGCTAAAATCTTTGGCGTCGTCTTTCTCGCCGTCGGGCTGTTGGGTTTCGCGCCCAACCCCATCGTGTCCCCTACTGGCGTATTCGAGGTCAATGAAGCTCACAACATCGTGCATATCGTCACGGGCGTCGCCTTCGTTGCGGGAGCCATGCTCGGCGCCCCCGTGATAACAATCCGGGTCATCGCGGTGCTCTACGCTCTGGTCGCCATCATAGGCTTCGTCATGCCTGGTTCGATGCTGCTCAACATCGTCGCGATAAACATGCCGGATCGCTGGCTGCACGCCGTTCTCGCCGCGGTATTGCTGCTGGTCGGCTTCCTGGCTCCCGCGCCGGAGAGCATGCGCCACGCGCGAATGTAGCGACTGCAGACTCCATCGACCTTTGGTGAGGTGAAAGATTCTCGAAGGAGGTCACGCCAAGCAGGACGATGCCGTCACCGGTATCGTCCTGTTCTTTTAAACGCTCGAACTCAGCATTCTGTTGTCGATCGGCAGGCGGGTGCGCGAGGCTAGTGACGCCCCCTTCCTCCAGACTGCTGTTGCTGCTCGCCCGGAACCGACGCCTTCGATGGATATAGGTCGACAGCCTTCTCCAGCGTCCAGAAACAATCCAATCCGCCGGAGGGTCTCACGCACCACAGGGGGCCGTCCCGTTCATCGACATCGACCAGTTGACCCCGCGTCAGCTGCAGACAATCACCGCTTTCGGCTCTGGTCTTGAAATAGGCGGCTGTCGCCTTGCCATCCTTGTCGGAAGAATGTTGCAGCGCCTTCTTTATGTCCGCCTGATCCTTGCAGGCCATAATCGCTCCCTTCAGCGCGGCGCTTTGCACCGTCGTTTGATAAAGCGTGAAAAAACCGCATACGACAAACGCGACTTTGAGGGATCTGGTTTTCATTCCGGAGAGCCTTGCTTCTGGTCCGATCATTTCCCACGATCCCGCATAACAACGCGTCACGCGCCGCCACGGTCGGTGTTGAGAATCTGCACGCCACGAAAACGCGAAACCGGCGCGCCATGCGAAACCGGCGCAAGCTGCATCGGCTCCGCCTTGCCGCAGGTGAATGTGCCGTTCAGACGATAGGTGGAGGCGTCGCCAAGCCCGTCGAGGCCACGCCAGAAATCGAGCGTGCGGCCCTGATAGGCGGCGCCTTGAACCATGTCGCCGAGCGCGCCATTCTTGATCTCGAAGAACATCTGCCCGCCAAACTGGAAGTTGTCGCGTTGCTGGTCAATGCTCCAACTTCCGGCTCCCAGGATATAAAGCCCATCCTCGACGCCTGCGATAAGATCGTCGCGCGAGCAGGGCCTGGAGTTTGGGGCCAGCGAAATATTCGGCATGCGCTGTAGTGGAAACGCATGGGGACTGTCCGCATAGGCGCAGCCATTGGACCGCGCGCGTCCGATCAGATGAGCTTGTCCAAGCGCCATCTGGAAATTCTTGAACAGGCCCTTTTCGACAATTGCGAAATCGGCGGAAGCCGCTGGCGCGCCGTCATCATCGAAACCGATGGTGGAAAGGCCGCCCTCTTGCGTGCGGTCCGCGACGATGTTCATCAGTTCCGACCCGAAGCACAGCGTTCCGAGCATGTCGGGTTTGACAAAGCTTGTGCCCGCGAAATTCG
>Ga0182012_10008041_pt1 | contig 10460 bp, 9 predicted proteins | sample 612S2SmetaG_FD_120486 | JGI IMG/M metagenome (GOLD analysis project Ga0182012, IMG submission 120486) | Permafrost microbial communities from Stordalen Mire, Sweden - 612S2S metaG | ecosystem: Environmental > Terrestrial > Soil > Wetlands > Permafrost | place: Sweden: Stordalen | collected...
ACTGGAATCATAACTCTCCTTCAGACCGGCGCTTAACTCCGTGAGCCACGCCGGCTTCACTTCCGGGGCCACCGCCACCTGCCCGTCCGCCCGCCCAACAAACACTGAAAGACTCCCCAGCAAAAGACTCCCCAGCAACACCACCGGCAACATAAATTTATTAAACATATGAGCCAATTAATCTATTAAAAACTAATCGCACTACCTCCACCAATCTTTTCCAAAACCCTCCCTCCCTTGCCCGGCGGGCGCGTGGTCGGCAGGCGCTTTTCAGTTTCATGGTCAATGCCGCTTATTTGAATAAATCCATCAATGCCGTGGAGAAAAACTATTCAATGTTAGTGCACACAAGTAGTAAAAAGGCAGACCACTCTGATGACTACAAGCAAATAATAAAAACGTTTGAATCTCTCAAGGACGAAGGGAATGCAAACCACGAGTCTTATTTCAAAAGAATTTGGGAAATTGCGCATGAGCGCTATCCAGAGCATTCAGACGTGCTCACAAGATACATCATTGCCAATCGTGACAGAAATAACATCGTTGTAATGAATAGCGATAAGGAGGTCAACGCCGCTGACAACAGAACAGCGACTGATCCAACTGCCCCGTTTACAATTGTGATTGGAGGAAATATTATCTCCCGTGGCGTCACTTTTAATAACTTGCTTGCTATGTTTTTCACAAGAGACGTCAAGCACAAGCTCCAGCAAGATACGTATATACAACGGGCTCGCATGTTTGGGTCAAGAGGAGACTATTTGAAGTATTTTGAGTTAAGAATTCCAAAACCTCTTTATCTCGACTGGCAAAAATGTTTTATTTTCCATCGCCTTTCTCTTGAATCACGAAAGCAGGATAAGCGGTCCCCGGTTTGGCTTGATGGGGAACGAATCACCGCTGTTGCCAGTGCGAGCATTGACAAAACAAATGTTGTGGTTGATAAGGGTGAAATGAGTTTCGGCCTTTTTGATTTTGATAAAGAGACCATCGAGCAAATTATTAACAAAGATATAAAGCCTGTGCAGAAAATTAAAGCACTTGCAGAGCTTTTGGGTAAGGATCGTCTTCCCGCGTATTTGATTAGCTACATTGAAAGTTTTTGTCCTCTAGGCGATGAATCGGTGGCTGTCCATTTGCCAAAAACGATTGCGGGCTATACAGAAAAAGAAGGCGAAATGGATAAAGCGACTATTACGCGTACAAAAGGGTTTATTGGTAATCCTCAGATGGAAATTACGGAATATCCTAACGCAATTCATCACATCAATATTTTCTTCAACGACTTGGGAAGGGCTCGTGTTTTCTACAAATACCGCGGAAATATTCGATTCTTGAAGACGTCTAAAAAAAATGATTAGAGAATTTGAATTTTTCCACGGTCTCGTCTTTCCGAATGCCTGGAGGAAAGCCCGTTTCTCCTCGCACGCTCATTCCGAGCGACAACGTCTTGGGATGTTTCAAGACGTGAGGGTGTGGCCAGCCGGAGGGGGTTAGGGGGCGTAGGCGGGCCATCCCCGAACGTTGCCGAAAGCTCTCAAGTCGTTGTCGCCCCCGCGATAGCGGGAACCCATTGCACCCGTACAAACCCGTCTCCGGGCAAGGGAGCAGTTTCGCTCCCGCAGCCCACCCGTACACCCGTGTTCCCCGTCCTCAAGGACGCCTGTCCTTTAACCGTTAACCCGTCCGTGGGTGAACCCGTGGGGAGCGTGAGCGAACGAGGGAGGTTTTCGGCGAGCGCGGCATCCATCAACATAGTATGGAGCCGCGCGAGCCTGAAAACCGACCGAAGTCGGGGATGCGGCATACCTGCCGAATCCAGACAAACCCCTTGTCCACCAAGGGCTTTGGAAAAACGCAACCCTTCCCCCTGTGGGGAAGGGGGTAGGGATAGGGGGTCATGATGGAATTTCATCTTCGCCAGGGGCGGATTTTGTGCTAAGATGGGTTCGCAGATGGGTCAGGAGCCTGCACCATTCGTCCCCCGCTCCTTGCTGATCAGTTTCATGATTGGCCATTCTGTCTCCAGATTGCGCGAATAAACGATTTCACTTTTGCGCAAGGGCAACCGGGTTATGGCCCGCATTCTCCCAGCCCCCGCCGAGCGATTTGTAAAGCGCCACCAAATCCACGGACACATTCCGGTCACTTCGCACCAGCGCATCCTGCGCCTCGAAGAGCGAGCGTTCCGCGTCCAGCACATTCACAAAATCCGTCAGGCCGTTAGCATACAACCGGTTCGCCAGGTCCAATGATTTTTCACTGGCCGTCACCGCCTCCGCCAACGAGCGACGGCGGATTTGTTCGTTCGCATAGGCGACCAGGCCGTTTTCCACCTCTTCAAACGCCGTCAGCACCGTTTCTTCGTAACCGGCCAGCGCCTGTTCCTGCCGCGCGCTTTGCACCCGGATGTTCGCCCGGATGCGCCTGGCATCAAAAATCCGCCATTGCATCGTCGGCCCGACCGACCAGAAGCTGCTGCCGCTCGTGAACCAGTCGCTCGTGCTGACGCTTTCCATTCCGGCCACCCCCGTGAGAAAAAATTTCGGGAACAAATCCGCCTTCGCGACGCCAATGTTCGCCGTCGCCGCCGCCAGCTGGCGTTCGGCGCGTTGCACATCCGGCCGCCGTAACATTAAATCCGCCGGCAGGCCCACTGGAACCTCCGGCAACGCGGCGGGAATGGCCGCGACCCGGGACAATTCCGCCTGCAACGCCCCCGGTTGCTGGCCGAGCAAAACGCCGAGCCGATGAATGGCGGCCTCCAGCGAGGTTTGCAGCGTGGGAATTTCCGCCTTGGTCGTCGCCAGCAAGGCGCTGGCCTGCTGCACGTCCAGATCCCCCGTCAGCCCCTTGGCAAAGCGATCCTGGGTGATCGCCAGCACCTTGGTTTGTGCGTCAACATTCTCATTCGCGATCGCGATCTGGCGTTGATCCCCGCGCACCTCAACGTAATTGCGCGCCACCTCGCCAAGCAAGGTCACCAGCGTGTCGCGCCGGCCAAACTCGGCAGCCGCGACCCCGGCCCGGGCCGCTTCCGTCGCGCGACGCGTGCCGCCGAACACATCAAGTTCCCACGAGGCATCAAACCCCACCTGATACACATCATTTTCAAACGGCACCCCCGCGGGGATCGGCAACGAACCAAGCACCGGTTGATGATGGCTGGTCTCGGCGCGTGCATAAGAACTGTCACCGTCAATCGTCGGCAAAAAATTGGCGGCCGCAATGCCATACTGCGCCCGCGCCTCGCGCACCCGGGCCTGCGCGACTTGCACGCCGAGATTGGATTGCACCGCGCGGCCGATCAGTGAGTCCAGCTCGGCGTCGTGAAAATTTTCCCACCAAGCGGCCGGTTCGTTGGCGACGTTGGTTTCGCCGCCAGCCAGGGTGGTGCTCCATGCCGCCGGCACATTGACGGCGGGATGTTGATAATTGGGTCCGACCGCGCAACCGCTGGTCGCCATGGCCAGAACGAGGCTTAAGAGAGAACTATTTTTCATAAGTATTATCCTTTCAATGCGCCACCACTGAGCGGCTGGGTTTCACTTTTTTCAACAATAATGCGCCCACCAGACACCCCAGGCACATCCCGGTGAACAGGCGGAAATTATCCAGATAGGCGAGCAGATTGGCCTGCGCGAGCAACGTATGATACATCGAGCCGGTGGCCTGCGCCTGCGCGGTCACCACGTCACCGTGCGCGACGAAGGTCGTGGTCATCGTCTGCAAACTGGCTTGGTAACCCGGGTCGTAAGGCGTCAGATCCCCGACCAGATTGGTTTGATGCACCTGCGCCCAGCGGGCGGCAAACGTCGTCACCAGCGAGATGCCCACGCTGCCGCCCACGTTCCGCATCAAGTTGAAAATACCGCTGGCATTCCCCATCTGTTCGGGTTTGAGCGAGCCCATCGCCATGGTGTTCAGCGGCACGAACATGAACGCGATCGAAACGCCGGAGAAAAACAGCGGCCAGAACAATATCCACGGCGTGAGGTCCAGCGAAACCTGCGCCAGCACATACGTCGCCGCACCAAAGGTGATAAATCCGCCGGCCACGAGATAACGCCCCTGAAATTTGCTGACCAGCCGGCCCGCCAGCGGCATCGCGATGAGCGCACCCATGCCGCGCGGGATCATCGTCAGCCCGCTTTGCAGCGCCGTGTAGCCCATCAAGGTTTGAAGAAACAACGGAATGATCGCGGTCAGGCTGTAGAGCGTGATGCCCGCAAAAAACATCAGCAGCGCCCCCAGGCTGAAGTTATAGTTTTTCATCACGCGCAAATCCACGAACGGTTTCTCCGCCGTCAGTTCGCGCCCGATGAACACGATCAGTCCGACCACCGCCAGCAACGCCATCACCACGATGAAGCGCGAGCCGAACCAATCGTCCTGCTGCCCCTTGTCGAGCAATACTTCCTGGCAGCCCAGCCAGAGCGACATGAAACTCAGGCCGATCACGTCCGGCCGCGCCGCCCGAGTGTTGCGCAGCCACTGCGGATCGTGGATAAACCGTTGGATCAGCCACAGCGCCAAAAATCCGGCCGGAACTTTGATGAAGAATATCCAGCGCCAGCTATAATTGTCCGTGATCCAGCCGCCCAGCACCGGACCGACGATCGGCGCGGTCACCACGCCGATGCCATAGATGCCCATGGCCATGCCCTGTTTTTCCTTGGGAAAACTCTCACTCATGATGGCCTGTGCAATCGGCTGGAACGCCCCGCCGCCCGCCCCCTGAATAACGCGCATCGCCAGCAACATCGGCAGGCTCGTGGCCAGGCCGCAGAGAAAAGAAGCGGCTGTGAAAACGATCACGCATAACATCAGAAAATTTTTCCGGCCGAAACGTTGTCCCAACCACGCGGAACAGGGGATGACAATCGCGTTGGAGATCAGATAACTCGTCAGCACCCAGGTCGCCTGATCCGTCGACACCGACAGGTTGCCCGCGATGTGGCTTAACGACACGTTGGCAATCGTCGTGTCAAGCACCTCCATGAACGTCGGCAGCATCACCGCAAGCGCGATCATCCACGGATTTATTTTTGGCTGGGTATCGTTGGCGTTCATAACTGGAAAGGTTGAAGATGAAAAATTATTTGACCCGCACTTCCGGCACCACGGACAGGCCGGGGCCGAGCACATAATTATTGGCCGCCACGTCATCCAGCACGATTTTGACCGGCACGCGCTGCACCACCTTCACGTAATTTCCCGAAGCATTCTCCGGCGGCAGCAAACTGAAGCGCGGGCCCGTGCCGGATTGGATGCTGTCCACGTGCGCCTTGAATTCGATCTGCGGATACGCATCCACCGTCACCGCCACCGGCTGGCCGGCGCGCATGTCCGTTAATTGCGTCTCCTTGAAATTCGCCACGATCCAAACCTGGCGCGGCACCACCGCCAGCAATGCCTGACCCGTCTGCACATACGCCCCCGCCTCCACCGTGCGATGCGTGACATAGCCCGCCTCCGGCGCCTTGACCTGCGTGTAAGACAAATTTAATTCGGCCTGATGAACCGCCGCTTCGCTGCTTTGCACTTCCGCCACCGCGGTTTGGATGCTGGCCTGGTCCAACGTTGACTGCGCTTCCGCCGCGAGTTCCTTGTTCCGGACCGCATCCACCTGCGCCGCCGCCGAGCGCGCCTGCGTGTCGGCCAGATCCAATTGGCTCGCCGAAACCGCATAACTGCCGACCGCCTGATACCGTTTGTCATCCGCCGCCGCCTGTTTCGCCTCGGCCTGGACGGCGATGACATTGGCCTTTTCCTGTTCGACCTTGGCCTGATCCACCGTGAACTGCGCGTTCGCCTGGGCCAGCCGGCTCCGGCTGGCGGCGAGATCGGCGCGCTCCTGGTCGAGCTTCGTTTGAAAATCGCTCGGATCAATTTGCACGAGCATATCGCCCGCCTTGACCTCCTGATTGTCCGCCACCAGCAATTGCGCGACCCGGCCGGCCACCTGCGGCGCGATCGGCGTCACGTGCGCCTCGATGAATGCATCGTCCGTCGATTCATAAGGCGCCACAAATTCATAATAATAAATGCCCGTTGCCACGCCGATCACCAGCGTCGCCACACCCGCGATGAGGTTGCGCTTGCGATTACTTTTCTTGGGCGTGCCCGCTTCGGCTGAAGTTACCTTTACCGTCTTGGGCTGCTCCGGGGCAGATTCGACCAACACCCGGTTGCCGGGCAACTGCGGCGTGGTCACTTTCTGGAAAGACAAGGTATCCTCTTGGTTCAATGTGGCGGCATTCATAGTTTTTACGGCGTTCATGGTTTCGTTTATTGCATGTTCTGACGCCTAGATACCAGTTTGCATGCCAACCCTTATTAATTAACATAAGTCTCTTATTATAAAAGCTTTGATTCGTTAAACACACCCACCTCATTAGGGACGAAATATCGAACGTCCGATAATTCGTCCCGTTCAAGGTTGAAATATCGTCCGACCTCAGTTATTTATTCTCCGTGGCCGACAATTCCGAATTTCATTTCGAGCCCGAATTTGGGAGCAAACTGCTGCTGGAAATCGCCCAGGAGCAGTCGCTGGATGAGTTGTTAAAAAAGCTGGTCCGCCGGATCTTGGATCGTCCCCATGTCGCCCGCGTCCGCATCTGGCTGATTGAAAAAGGCGATCTCTGTTCCACCTGCCCCCGCCGTTCCGATTGTCCCGATCAAACCCGCTGCCTGCACGCCGTCGCCGGCGGCGGCACTATTTTCAGCAACCAGGGCGAAGAAGAAGCCTACGTGCGCATGACGGACCCCTTTTCCCGGCTGCCCATTGGCGTCGGCATCGCCGGCAAGATTGCCGCCACGGGCACCCAGACCGTGTTGCGGGATTTGGATCAGGACCCCGGTGAACTCTCCTACATTCCCTGGTTGAAGCCGGAACAAGTTCGCGGCTATAACGGCGTGCCCATTATTTTCAAAGGCGAAGTCCTCGGCGTCATCGCCGTGTTCAGCCGCGCGAATGTGCCGGAAAATGCGAAAGTCTGGGGCCGCGTTTTCGCCGATTACATCGCCGGGGCCGTCGCCAACGCACGCGCCTTCGAGGAAATCCATCGGTTGAAGTCCCGGCTCGAACAACAAAACGCCTATCTGCAGGAGGAAGTCGTCGAGGCCAAGGCCTTCGGCGACCTCGTCGGCCAGAGCGCCGCCCTCCAGAACATCGTCAGCCAGATTGATCTCGTCGCCCCCACCGACGCCTCCGTGCTCATCCTCGGCGAAACCGGCACCGGCAAGGAACTCGTCGCCCACGAAATCCATCGCCGCAGCAAACGCAATGCGAAGGCGCTTGTCCGCGTCAACTGCGCCTCCATCCCCAAGGAATTATATGAGAGCGAATTCTTCGGCCACGCCAAAGGCGCCTTCACCGGCGCGATCAAGGACCGCGCCGGCCGCTTCGAAGCCGCCGAGGGCGGCACCTTGTTTCTGGACGAAATCGGCGAAGTCCCGCTCGATTTGCAAGGCAAGCTGCTCCGCGCCTTGCAGGAAAAACGCTACGAACGCGTCGGTGAAGACCGCACCCGCTTTGCCGATGTCCGGATCGTGGCCGCCACCAACCGCGATTTGAAAAAAGAAGTCGCCGCCGGCCGCTTCCGCGAAGACCTGTATTACCGGCTCAATGTCTTTCCCATCCAGGTAGTGCCCCTCCGCGAACGCCAGGAAGACATCGCCCTGCTGGCGCAACATTTCATCAAACTCTCAGCCCGGGAACTCGGCTGCCCCCAGCCGCGCCTGACACACGCCGGCATGGCTCAACTCCAAGGATACGACTGGCCCGGCAACATCCGCGAACTGCGCAACCTGGTGGAACGCGCCGTCATCCTCGCCCGCGGCAGCGCGCTGGAATTCGATCTGCCCACCGCCGGCGCCACCCTGCCCACGGCACCGCCCCCCACGGCGGTTGCCCAAGCCGGTTCCGACCCTGAATTCTTCACCGAACCAGAAATGCAGCAGCGCGACCGCGAAAACCTGCTGACCGTCCTGAAAAAAACCGGCTGGAAAATCAAAGGCCCCCACGGTGCCGCCGAACTTCTGGGCCTGAAACCGACCACCCTGCTCTCCCGCATTAAAAAAATGGGCCTGAAACGCCCGGGATAACCATGCGGCGACGTTGACCAGCCAGCCGATACACCGGCCCGAAGGCGCGGGAGGACCGAAAAATGCCTGCTTTAGACATTGACATTCCCCGCCGTTCGAATAGATTTGGCACCCTTTTACGATAATTAATTATGCCGAACACCAAGTCAGCCGAACGTCGCATGCGGGGCAGCGCCCGCAAAGAGCAGCATAACCGCAGCATCAAATCGCATCTGCGGCGCGTGGAGAAGAATTTCCGGATCCTCGTTGAGGCCGGCAAGAAAGATGAAGCCGCCAAGCTGCTGCCTGGCGTGCATTCCGCCTTGGACAAGGCCGTCAAGTCCGGCGTCGTCCCCCGCCCGACCGTCAACCGGAAGAAATCCCGGCTGGCCGCCTCGTTGAACTAGTCCTTTTTGGTTTTAAACCACCGCGGTTGGAGCAGACCCAGTTTCGCCAGACGAAACTGGGTCGCCACGTTTATACAGCCCAAGCCATACTTCACGCTGCGCTGAAAATTGATCGACGACGCCTCCTTGAAATACTTCGTCGGGCAGCTCACCTCCCCAATCGTGAAGCCGTGCCACAATACCTGCGCCAGCATCTGGTTATCGAACACGAAATCGTCCGAATTCTGCGACAAATCAATCGTCTCCAGGAGTTTCCGGGAAAAGGCGCGGTAGCCCGTGTGATATTCCGATAGTTTCGCTCCCAGCAGCACGTTCTCCGCAAAGGTCAGCACCCGGTTGGCCACGTATTTCCACAACGGCATCCCCCCGGCCAGGGCGTACCCCCCCAGAATCCGGCTGGCCAGCACGCAGGCATGCAGATTATTGGCGATGATCGCAACCAGCGCAGGAATCAGCTTCGGCGTGTATTGATAGTCCGGGTGGACCATGATGACAATATCCGCCCCGGCGGCCAGGGCGAGGCGGTAACAGGTCTTTTGATTGCCCCCGTAACCTGTGTTGCGCTCATGCACATGCACCTGGACGCCCGGCAATGACTGGGCGACCGCCACCGTGTCATCACGGCTGCGGTCATCCACCAGGATGATCTGGTCCACGATGCCCTGCGCCATGACCTCCTCATAAGTTTTGCGCACGGTCCGGGCCGCATTATATGCGGGCATGACGACCACAATTTTCTTTCCCAGATACATTTCCGCGACATCATGCTCAAATGGGCCGCCAAATTCAAACTCGGGAAAGAAAAAAATTTTATACAAATCCGGGGGTCGCGGTGTCTATTCATTGAAACGGTGAACCAAAACGAATCATCCAACTGGTGCGAGACGATTTATAACGCCAAGGCGACGGAATTGATTCTCTACGGCCGGGCGCTCGGCTTAAGCCACTGCGAGGCGGAGGATGTGTTGCAGGAAACCTTCATCACCCTCATGGCCCGCCCCGCCCCGCCCACGCGGCCGGAGCACTATTGCGTGCGCAGTTTCCGGAATCACGCCTTGAACTACCGGCGCTCGCTCTGGCGCCGGCTCACACGGGAACTGGAGGCACGCCGCTGGTTCGAGCGCCCGCCCGCCGAAAGCCCCGCGGAACAATCCGCCATGCGCTGCCTCACCGAACTGCCCGTCGAACAACGCGAGGTCATCGTGCTCAAATTCTGGCACCAGCTCACGTTCGAGGAGATCGGCGAACTGTTGGACGTCTCCGCCCACACCGTCGCCGGACGCTATCGTTACGGCTTGCAAAAAATTAAATCCCGACTGGAAGGACTCTTGTATGAAACCGATGAACCCGCTTATGACCACCTGGTCCAATTGGAAACTGCGCCCGCCGGCACCGGGGCTTAAGGCGCGCATTTTCGCCGCCCAACCCGCCGCCCGCGAGGACAAGCTCTGCTGGGACCTCCTGGCCCCGGTCATGGCCTGCCTGATGGTGACGCTCGTCGTGATGAACTCGGGCAACAGCCAGGCCCCCGCGCGGCTTGCCCAAATCCGGATGACCAACCTTATTCTGAGCAACCAAAACTACTCGGCCTACGCCACCGGCGGTTCGCAGGAGCCGCAGAACCGTCTGGATTCCCTCACCTTCGACTGGACCAACCGCAGCGCCCTGACCTCCCCCACGGGCTTCACACCGTCCACCCACTAAATCAACCCCATGGCAATATCGAAACGGAAAAACGCCAAGGTCATGGCGGCGCAACCCGCCGCCCCGGCGGCCAAGCCAACCCCAACTCCTCCGACCCCGGTCGCACCCGTCAAAGTCGCGCCCTTGTTTCGGAAGATCGACTGGCTGGCGCTGGCCATCACCTTTTTGACCATCTGGGGCATCTATTTGTACACCCTGGCCCCGGAACTGACGCTGGAGGATTGCGGCGAGTTGTGCACCGGCTCGTTCTACGCCGGC
>Ga0182012_10008043_pt1 | contig 10457 bp, 9 predicted proteins | sample 612S2SmetaG_FD_120486 | JGI IMG/M metagenome (GOLD analysis project Ga0182012, IMG submission 120486) | Permafrost microbial communities from Stordalen Mire, Sweden - 612S2S metaG | ecosystem: Environmental > Terrestrial > Soil > Wetlands > Permafrost | place: Sweden: Stordalen | collected...
AGTGACTCCTGCGCAATTTCAGGAACTCGAGCCGCCGCGCCCCATCCGCGCTCCAAAATCCCCGTCGCATGAACCTCATTACGAGGATTTCATGGGCATGACGACAGTCATTGCATCGACTTCTATGCGCCGCCTGATTTCGATGACTGCCCGCGTCGGCCGCACCAATTCTCCTGTTTTGATTACCGGAGAGAGCGGCACCGGGAAGGAAATCATCGCCCGTGCCGTGCATCAGTATTCGCCCCGCGTCGCCAAACCGTTCGTCGATGTGAACTGCGCGGCTCTCCCCGAGCATCTCATGGAGAGTGAAATTTTTGGATATGAAAAAGGCGCCTTCAGCGGAGCCGAAAGCCTCAAACCGGGCCTCTATGAAGCGGCCAGCGGCGGCACCCTCTTCCTGGATGAGATCGCCGAACTCGACAGGCACATGCAGGCCAAACTGCTGCGCGTTCTGGATGGGCATTCCTATTTCCGCCTCGGTGGCTCGAGAAAAGTCACAGCCGACGTCCGCATCGTGGCCGCCACCAATCTGAATCTCGACGACGCCGTTCAGGAAGGTAAGTTCCGTAGCGACTTGTTTCACCGCCTCGACGCCTTTCATCTGCGGGTGCCACCTTTGCGGGAACGTCTGGAGGATATTGCTCCGCTCGCGGAATGGTTCCTGCGCGACACCGGCCTGACCATCGGAAGCGACGCGTTGGCGATACTCGAAAATTACTCGTGGCCCGGCAACGTCCGCGAACTCAGAAACGCGCTGAGCAAGGCGGCGCTGTTCGCTTCGGGTACGGAGATTGTTCCCGGCGATCTTCCGATGGAGATTATTCTCGGTCAGGCGGAATCGCCCGAAGAAGAGTATTCACTCGACGGCCTCGAACAACAGACCATCTGCAGAGTGTTGGCGCAGACCGGGGGGCATCAGCAAAAGGCGGCGGATCTGCTCGGCATTTCCCGCCGCACTTTGATCCGCAAGCTCAAGCTCTATCGCTCGCCCGAACACCACGCGGGTAAGAAGATCGTAGCCTAGAGGCGTGACGCTTCCCTGGTTTCGCGCGGGCCGGAATCGCCAGGCTGTTTTCATTTCCCTTTTCCTGTTCGCGCTGAACGCCTGGATCTGCCACCGGCTGTTCACCATCGAGTTCCTCCATCAGCTGCAATCCAACGATCCCACCTTCGCCTCTCTCAGCCGCTTCTACCGCGACCATTGGAGGGACCTGCGATGGTTCCCGTGGTTCGACGGAGGCATGCCCATCGAAAACGGCTATATGCCGCTGGTGCTGGCGGTCACCGCGGCCCTCGGCAAACTGACCACGCTGTCGATCGAAAGGTCCTACCATGTAGTGCTCGCATTCGCCTATTGCTGCGGCCCCGTTACCTTGTTCTGGTTCGCGTACGAATGGTCGGAATCGCTGGCACTCGGATCTCTCGCGGGCATTCTTTTTTCGCTGGTGTCGCCGATTGCCTTCATCCTGCCGAAACTGCGCGTCAATCCGTGGGGCGTGTGGGCGGCACAGCGCCTTTACTATCTCATCGTCTACGGAGAGGGTCCTCACGTTGTCACGCTGGCGCTGCTCCCGGTGGCCCTGCTGTTACTGCGCCGCGCGATTTTGCAGCGTGGGCGCTGGAGGATTCCACTGGCGGTCGTAAGCTGTGCCGCCGTCGTCCTGGCCAATGCCTTCGGCGCGATCGGCATTGCCATTGGCGCTGTCTGCATGGTGCTCGCCCTGCGCCGCGGCGTGGGCGTGACCGCGCTCACCGGCGCCCTCGCATGGCTTTGGATATCGCCCTGGCTTTCGCCTTCGCTGATTGCCACCCTGCGCGCGAATAACTTCGCGGCGCGCGGGGTTTTTAGCTCCGGTTGGCGTACCGGCCTCGCTCTCGCCGTCATTTTGCCGATCTTTGGCGCGTTATGGTGGGCAACGCGCCGGCTGACATCCTCCTTCGAGCGCTTCGGGCTCCTGTTCGCGGTCTGGATGTGCGCCGTGCCCGTTCTCTACTTTACGGAGAACATCACACTGGTCCCGCAAGCCAACCGTTACCAGCTCGAATTGGAGATGGCCGTCTGTCTGCTGGCCGCCTGCGCCGGCATCCGTGTGTTCGGGCAGTCGAACCGGACGCTGCGCATCGCTCTCGTAATCGCCTTCGCGATCCTGCTGATTCACCAGGCGCAAACCTATAGAAACCTCGCCCATGAAATCATTCGGCCGCTGGATATTCAAAACACCGTCGAGTACAAAGTCACTCAATGGATCGACCGCAACCTTCCCGGGCAGCGCGTCATGGTCTCGGGCGACGCCGAGTATTACTTCAACGTTTTTTCCGGGAATCCACAGTTAAGCGGCGGACATGAAGCGTCCGCGCCCAACTTCATGCAGCAGGTTGCGGTCTATACGATTTATACCGGTCAGAACGCCGGCGACCGGGACGCGTATTACTCGATTTTCTGGCTGAAGGCGTTCGGCGTGCAGGCTATTACCGTTGCCGGACCGGACTCGCGGGAATACTACCACCTGCCTTATAACTCAAAAAAATTCGAGGGCCTGCTGCCGGTGCTTTGGCACGAGGATGGCGACACGATTTACGGCGTTCCGCAGCGTTCGTCATCGCTTGCCCATGTGATTCCACCGAATGCCGTTGTCCGGCGCCAGCCTGTAAACGGGCTCGACACAGCTCCGGCCCGTGCCTATATCGAGGCTCTGGATAACGATGCTCTGCCGCTGGCGGAACTAACCTGGCACGGATTGTCGAAGGCCACCATTCGCGCCCGGATGATGCGTGACCAATATCTCTCCGTGCAGGTGACTTACAACCCGGCATGGCACGCCGCGGTCGGCGAGCGCGCGGTACCCGTTCGAAAAGACGCCCTCGGACTCATGATCCTCGAGCCGCAATGCGATGGCGACTGCCGGGTCGATTTGTATTACGGCACAACGCCCGAGATTTGGTTCTGCCGGGCGATGAGTACGCTGGTGACGGTCGCGTTGATCGGGATGGTGTTGTTCCCCTTACGTCGCCCGCAGCCCCCGGTACTTGCGCAATAGCTCATAAAGCACCACGCTTCCCGCGCTCGCCACGTTCAACGAATGTTTCCGTCCCAGCATCGGAATGCGGATATGCGTGTCGGCCTGCGCGGCCAGGGCCGGCGTAAGCCCGTCGGTCTCATGCCCGAATAACACGCAGACCGGGAAGCGCGGCTGCCAGTCGAATAAGTCGACCGCGTGGACGCTGGTTTCAATCGCGGCGATCTCGCAGCCGGCCGCACGCAGCTCGGAGACCACCGGACCGGCTTCCCTGATATGCTCCCACGGCACCGTCTCTTCCGCGCCGAGAGCCGTCTTGGTGATCATGTTCTGCGGCGGGTAACCCGTGATGCCGGCGAGATAGAGCTTCTCCAGCGCCACGCCATCCGCGGTGCGGAAGAATGCGCCTACGTTGTAAAGACTGCGCACATTCTCCAGCAGCACGCACACCGGCAGAGGCTGAATTCCGTCATACGCAGCCGCCGCCTCCGTCGCGCGATAGGGTACCCGATCCAACCCGCGATACTAGCAGGCTGCGCCGATGTGGGGCAGGTTCCCAACCTGCCCTGCCCGTATAATGAACTGACCCATGCTCTCGATCGTTATTCCCATCCATAACGAAGAACGCTCGATTTTGCCGCTGTACGACCGGCTGACGTCCGTGCTGTTCACTCTGGCGCGGCCGTACGAAATTCTCTTTATCGACGATGCCTCGACTGACCGCAGTTACGAGTTGCTGGCCAATCTCGTACAGACCGATCCGCGCCTGAAAGTGGTTCGCCTGCGGCGCAATTTCGGCCAGACCGCGGCGCTCTCGGCAGGCTTTCACGAAGCGAAGGGCGACGTCATCATCGCCATGGACGGAGACCTGCAGCACGCGCCCGAAGACATTCCCGCCCTGCTGCGCAAAATCGACGAGGGCTTCGATATCGCGAGCGGCTGGCGAAAAGACCGCGTCGACAACGCCATCACTCGCAGGATTCCCTCGCGCATCGCCAACTGGATGATGGCGAAAGCCTCGGGCATCGATCTTCGCGATTTCGGAACGACCTTCAAGGCCTACCGCGCCGAGGTGCTCCACGACGTCAACCTCTACGGCGAACTGCACCGTTTCATTCCCGCGCTGGCGAGTTTCTACGGCGCGCGCGTGGCCGAAGTGCCCATCCAGAACACGCAGCGCGCCGTGGGAGCCTCCCACTATGGCCTGAGCCGGACCTTCCGCGTGTTGTTCGACATCCTGACGATTCGTTTTCTCCTGAAATATTTCACCCGGCCAATGCATTTTTTCGGCACCATCGGACTGGCGGGCACAACCTCCGGCTCGTTGATTCTCGGTTACTGCCTGGTGGTGAAACTGTTCACCAACATCGACATCATTGCCGAGCATGGACCGCTGATGCTTGCCGGAGCGTTGCTGCTGCTGGCGGGGCTGATGATGTTCAGTACGGGTCTGATCGGCGAGTTAGTCATGCGCACTTACTTCGAGAGCCAGGATCGCAGGATTTACGCTGTGCGCGAGATCCTGACCCAGAAGCGGCGCGAGCGCGTCGACGAGCACCGCTGACGAAATTTTACCTTCCCAGATCGGCGGGCAGCAGGTGGAACGGCTTGCCGTGAGCGGCACGTATCGCCCGAAAATCTCTCTGATCGACGGTCAGGATTCGATTCGTGCCGATGCGCTCCGCCACGGCGACCACCGAAGCGTCGCATAAGCCGAGATCGAGATCCTGGTACTTTGCGATCGACAACGCGCACCTTCGAAAGTCCGCCAGCGTGAGCGACTCGACGGTAAACGCGCCCTCTTGAATATCCGTGAGGAACTTCAGCAACGCACGGTTTCCCAGCCGCACCCGCAGCAGGTAATCGATCTCTCCCAGGATCGGAGAGGGAAGAAAGATGCGGTCGCGCTCCGTTTCTATTGCAGCCCGGACACCGGCGTGGAAGGCGTCGCGCCGGTCATAGATGGCGTAAACCGCTCCGGAATCGGCTACGACCGCCATCGCCGGGAGCGCGCAGCCCGCTTCAGCAAATCCTTGCGGCGCGCGGCCGTGTCTGTATGGCCGCTGTCGAACAGCCCCATCCCGCCGGGTACGGGAGGTGGATTTCCCGTGCTGGTGAAAACGCGCAGCGCTTCGCGAATCAGCTCGGCCTGAGGTTTGGCGGACCGCTTCGATATGCCCTTTAATGCGGCGGCAATCTCGTCATCCAGGTAAACCGTCGTTTTTACCATACGTGATGTATGGTAACACCGGGATCGACCAGCCGACTGTCAGCGCGTTTCCCCTACCCCGCCGCCTGGTCGCCAAACTCCGTCGCCCGCTGCCACCGGTCTTCAAACAGGTGTTTCATGGCCTCGCCCAGGCCGGAATGGTCGAACACAAGCGCGGTCCAGGCCGGCTGGCTGATAACGGGATCCAGAAGCGCGATCAAGCCGCTCTGCCCGTCGAACAGCGCCAGTTTCAGCGGCAACGACGGCGCCTGGCGGATCTCCACCCCCGCCGCCGCGTACTCGCTCAAACGGGTCCGGTGACTCTCATCCAGCGTTCCCGTCTCGATCAGCAAACGGCACGATACCCCGTTTACGCGCGCCTGTTTCACCAGCCTCTCGTCCAGCGGATCCACCGCGTAAGGTGGCCGCGAGAACTCCAGATAATCGTTCCGGACTTCGGCCAGCATGCGCCGGTATTCCACCGCCGTCTGCGCGGGCTCGGCCACGATGCGCAGGAAGTCGAGCGTCCCGCGCCCTCCTTTCCCTTCCGAATACAGGCCGCTCAAATCCTCCATCAGATTTCCCGCGGAGCGCGCCTGGTCGGCCAGATCGTGTTCCAGAAGTTGCCGCTTCCTCGCCAGATAGGCCGGAATGGCCAGATTGGGCTCGACCGCCGAAAACAGCTTCGTCCGGTCCTGCACCACGCGCGCGAATCCCTTCTCGACCAGACTGTCGAGCACCTCGTAGATCTTCTGCCGGGGCACCCGGGAGCGCGGCGCCAGTTCCAGCGCTTTGAACCGCGAGTGGCCCAGCAGTACGAAATACGAGCGGGCCTCGTAGGCGTTTAATCCCAGTTGTTGCAGCCCTTTCCAGAAACGCTGGGATTCGAATTCCTCAAGATCCTTTTTCATCGTCTTTTCAACTGTATCCGATGTGTGACACGAGCCGCCGAAATGCGCTGTTTTGTGCCTTCGGCCGCGCGCAAACTATTGACTTCGTTAGTACTACAACTCTAAACTTGTGATGAAGCTTACTGTAATGAAATCCAACCGGGCCGTACAGGCCTCACCCGCGGACACTGAGGCCCAGACGAACCAATCGCGACCCGTGATTCGTGTTCTGATTGCGGACGATCAGAACCTTTTCCGGGATGGTGTAGCGAAGCTGTTGTCCGCTCAAAAAGACATGGATGTTGTCGCCAGCGCCGACACCATAGGCGCCGCCATCGAGCAGCTGCGCGCATTGCGCCCCGATGTGGCCCTGGTTGGCTGGGCGGCCAGTTCGCCCCAAAGCCAGAAGTTTTTCTCCGCCGTGCAGGATGCGAAAGCTCCCACACGCGTCATCATGCTGGCCAGCGGCGACGCGAAAGAGGATTTCGTGGAAGCCGTGCGGCAGGGATGCTGCGGCATCCTTCCCAAGCAGACATCTACCGAACTTCTGATTAAAAGCATTCGCAAGGTCCATGCAGGCGAGTTTTGGCTGGACCGAATGACAACTGCCGACGTCATCCGGCGCCTCGCCAAAAAGGGCGGCGGAGGAGGCACCAACACCGGTGCGCGCCTCGGCATTCGCGAACAGAGTGCCGCCTTAAGCCAGCGCGAGCGCGAAATCGTCATTCTGGTAGCACAGGGCTTCAAGAACAAGGAAATGGCCGAGAGGATGTTTATCAGCGAGCAGACGGTGAAAAATCATCTGCACAACATCTTCGACAAGCTCGGCGTTTCCGATCGTCTGGAACTGGCGCTTTACGCCATCCACCACAGCCTGCACGAAGCCAGTTAAGCCGCGTACGCGCGACTGCAGCCGCGTTCGGCGGGCTAACTTACACCTGCTCCCGCGGCGCAATGCCCAAAGCCCGCATCTTCCGGTAAAGATTGCTCCGCTCCAGCCCGAGCACTTCCGCGGCGCGGCTCACGTTCCCGTTCGATTCTTCCAGCTTCTTCTGAATGTAATCGCGCTCCGCCGCTTCCCGTACATCCTGCAGACTGCCGTATCGCCCCGCCGGCTTTTCCGCCGCGGTTCTGCGCGAAAGCTGCAGCGGTATGTGCCGCGCGTCAATCCGGTTCTGTGGATTGAGAATCACGATGCGCTCGATCAGGTTGCGCAGTTCGCGCACATTGCCGGGCCAGGAGTGAGCCTGCAGGGCTTCGATTGCCTGCGGCGTCAGATCCTTCGGCTTGCGCCCGTAAGCGCGCGCGAATTCGTCCAGGAAATAGGCCGCCAGCAAGGGAATATCTTCCTTGCGCTCGCGCAGCGGTGGCACATGAAACGGAATCACGTTCAGCCGGTAAAACAGCGCTTCGCGAAAATTCCCTTTCTCGATTTCCTCTTCGAGATTTTTATTGGTCGCGGCCACCACGCGCACATCGACCTGAACGGATTCCTGCGCACCCACCGGCTCCACGCGCTGGTCTTCCAGCGCCCTGAGCACCTTTGACTGCGTCCGCAGGCTCATGTCGCCGACTTCGTCGAGGAAGAGAGTGCCGCCGTCGGCCTTCTGAAACTTGCCCACTTTGCGCTCGTGCGCCGGCGTGAAACTGCCCTTCATGTGGCCAAACAGCTCGCTCTCGATCAGGTCTTCGGGAATCGCGGCGCAATTCACCTCGACGAACGGTTTCGACGCCCGCGGGCTCATCGCGTGCAGCGCGTGCGCCACCAGTTCCTTGCCCGTGCCGCTTTCACCGTAGATCAGTACCCGGCCATTGGTCCCCGCCATCAGCGCCAGTTGTTGCCGCAGGGCTTTCATCGGCACGCTGTCGCCGACGATCTGCGGCTGCCCGTTCGCCGATTCGCGGAATTGCGCGTTCTCGAGGCGCAGCCGCCGGTGGTCCAGCGCATGCTTGGCCACCAGCAGCACGCGATCGATCGAAAGCGGCTTCTCCAGAAAATCGTAGGCCCCCAGCTTGGTGGCCCGCACCGCCGTGTCGATCGTGCCGTGCCCTGAAATCATCACGACTACGGGACGGTCCGCTTCCGGAATCGCCTGGATCCGGCTCAGCGTTTCCAGACCGTCGATTCCCGGTAGCCAGATATCCAGAATCACCAGCTCGAAAATCGAGCGCGCCAGCGTGTCGAGACACATCTCGCCGTTCTCCGCGGCGACCACCTGAAAACCTTCGTCCTCCAGCACGCCGGTCAGCGACTGGCGGATGCCGGGCTCGTCGTCGACGACCAGAATACGAGCGGATCTCATGCTTCTCGGAACGTTCTTTTCTGAGCCGCGCGCGTCAGCAAGCGGTTTTTGAGTTGGTTCGGCATCCTTGTTACGCGCCGGCCGTCGCGTTCACTGGCGTGGATTGTTTGCCGGCGGCGGCCGCCACCGGCACCTCGATCGTGAACCAGGCGCCGCAGGGTTTGTTGTCCTCCACGCGGATGCTGGCGCCGTGCTCGGTCAGAATATGGCTCACAATGGCAAGCCCCAGACCCGTTCCCCGTCCTTTGGTCGAGAAGTACGGCAGGAAAAGCTTTTCCTTCTGCTCCGGAGTAATACCGCAGCCGGTATCCGCGAAGATCACTTCCGCGCTGTCCGCAAAACCGGTTCGCGTCTGGATGTGCAGGACCTTTGTGGGCGAATCCTGCATGGCTTCTGCCGCATTATCGATCAGGTTCACCACCACGCGCTTGAACTGCTCCGGATCGATCCACACGGCAGGCAGGTCCGGCGCCAGATCGACCCGCAGATCGATCCCGTCCAGGCGCCCCTCGAACACCCCGATGCCGCTGGACACAATATCGTTCAACTCGCACAAAACCAGTTGCGCGGCGGGCAGCCGCGAAAATTGCGAAAACTCATCCACCAGCCGCTTGACCGACGCCGTTTCTTCCAGAATCGTTTCTGCGCATTCCAGCACGACTTTATTGACTCCCCCGGGAGCGCGGCTCGCCTGGCGCAGAATGCGCTCGGCGGAAAGCGTGATGGGAGTCAGCGGATTCTTGATCTCATGGGCTACCCGGCGCGCCACCTCGCTCCACGCCGCCGTCTTCTGCGCGCGTAACAGATCGCTCGTATCTTCAATGACGATGACGAAGCCCGAGCCGCGGCGCCCTTCGATCGCCGAAACGGTAATGGCCAGGTGAAGCGTCTTGTGCTGCGTTTTCACTTCCAGCTGACGCGTCGCATGGCCGGTGCGGCGGGCGCGGTTCATCAGATACCGGATCTCAGCGGTGTCCTCGCGCGAAAACAGGTCGTCCAGCCGAACTGCCTTGCGCGGCGCCGAATCCGGCAGAATCTCTTCCAGCGCTTTATTCACGCGCTGAATGGTCCCGGCGGAATCCACCGAAATCACGCCCGTTGGAATACTCTCGAGAATCGCTTCGGTGAATCGGCGGCGCGATTCGATCTCCGCGCGATTCGCCTCGAGGTCCGCAGTCATCCGGTTGAACCCGGCCACGAGTTCCGCCAGTTCATCCACCGCATTCACATTCACCCGGTGGCCCAGATTTCCCTGGCTGACTTCTTCGGCCGCGCGCAGCAGCGCCACGATGGGTCCGCTGATCTGGCGCGCCAGAAGATGCGCAAACCAGCTGGTCACGAAAAAGATAAAGAGCGCGATCAGCGCCAGCACCAGAAAACTGATCGTGCGGACGAATTTTCGCTGCGCGCTGAGCTGGAGGAAAGCCCGGTCGTAGTCGCCGATGATCTTTTGTTCCTTGGCCACGTCCAGCGGAACGGCGAGCGCGAGGCGAACTAATCCGGTGCCGGCGCTTTCGGTCTTCACCAGCGCGCGCCCAACGGCCCACGGGGCGTCTTTCGGGCCGGGAAAATTGCCATACGTGACAACGGGCGTCGTGCTCTTGTCCGGCGTGATCGAAGCCGCCGGAATACCGTGCGTCTTGCAGAATCCCGCGAGCCACTCGGCATCCGCTTTTCCGCCTGAAAGCGCCGCTTTCGTTTCGGGCAGAGCCGCCAGCAATTCCGCCTGGGCGTTCGCTTTATCCCGCGTCTGCCGGTCGAGCGCCCCCGAGATCCTGACTAAATCGACCAGCTCGTGCTCCACCGGGCGGTCGAACCATTTCTGCATGGTCGCGTTCAGCACGTAAACGCTGAACAGCACCATGAAGAACACCGGCATCAGACTGAGCGCCAGCGCGCCCACCACGAGTTTGGTCCGGATGCGGGAGCCCGCGCGGTCCCGCTGCCGCTCGATCCAGAGCTTCACGATCAGACGCACGAGCATGAACCCGAGCGTCACCATCAAGAGAAAAATGAGAATCGAGACGCCGTAAAAAAC
>Ga0182012_10008046_pt1 | contig 10455 bp, 10 predicted proteins | sample 612S2SmetaG_FD_120486 | JGI IMG/M metagenome (GOLD analysis project Ga0182012, IMG submission 120486) | Permafrost microbial communities from Stordalen Mire, Sweden - 612S2S metaG | ecosystem: Environmental > Terrestrial > Soil > Wetlands > Permafrost | place: Sweden: Stordalen | collected...
GGCAAAACCTCGCGAACCGCCCAATGGCTAGTGGCTTGATAGCCACGCAGAAGACCGGCCGCTCCCAGCACCAGGGAGCCAGAGCAGACGCTGGTGACCCAACGCGCACTCTTGCCTTCTCGCGCCAGGAAATCCAACACCTCCGAATCACTCATCAGATCGACCGTGACCTTGCCCCCGCCCGGCACAAACAAAATGTCAGGTTGCTGGATGTCTAGCAGAGTGGCGGAGGGTATCAGTTTGACTCCGGTATCGGTCACGACCGGATCTAGACTCTTCCAAATCAGATTCACCTTCGCACCCATCATGTAGCCGAAAGCCTGTTGCGGACCAATCAAATCAAGCGCTGTCATGCCTGGATAGATCAGCATGGCAATTTGTTCCGGCTTGTTCGGCACAAAATGCTTGAGACCTCCCATTTCCATAACCGTGTAACCAGGTGGCGGAACTAATTTCTCCGAGTCGTCTGCGGCTCGCGCGGCTAAATGAGTCGCCAGGCCCGCGGTCAATGTTTGTGTCAGTGTTCTTCGCGTCACTTTGTGCCTTTCTGAATCGCTGCCGCAATTCCAATCTCAACCGTATGTGCTACCAGCTTTTCATTCACTTTGGCCGCGTGAATGACAATGCGATCGCCCACCTTGATGCTGCTCCTATCAATCGGCGTCTTCAGACGGAGATAAGTTGTCTTCTGACCGAACTGCACTTCGACGATCTTTCCATCACTCGTTTTGACCGAAATAGCCGCATCGGATACTTTAGCGACGGTGCCGATGACATGGATCATGTCTCCATGGGCCATCGCGACGACGGACGCCAGCAGGAGAAGGAGAAGAATCATCCTGCGATTCAAGCCGCTAGTGCCTCGTTTCATGTAGCGTCCCTCCATTCAGGAATTCCTTTTCCTCTTGCTCTTCTCTGAATTCATCCGGACTTTTCGGATTCAGCTCTTTCATTTCTTGCTCCTCTTCAGGATTGATTTCGGGCAGGTGCCGAATAAAGCGGACCAGCTTCCAGGAATCTTCCGCGTCCTGACTTGATCCATTCCCCCAACCGGGCATCCCACTAAAGCGGATGCCGTTCTGAATGATGTAAAACAATTCGCCATCGGTTAACATCTGTGTCGCAGCTTGCCGCATATCGGGAGCGGGCGGATAAAGGTGCTTGCCCAACTCCACATCGCCACTGCCGTTATTTGCGTGGCAACTGGCGCAATGGTCAGCCCAATGAGCCCCCGCCGTGGCGATTATTTCGAGTGAATCCGGCACCGGGTTGCGCTTTTCTTTGGCGCTCAGGGGAATTGCCAGCGCACGGAAGCGCTGTGCCGCCCACCGCTCAACCGCACTTGGTTGTTCCCGGGCGCTAAATCCCGCCGTTTGCGTTTTCAAAAAAAGAATCACGCTGGCACGCAAAATGATGGCGAGCGTGATGACCCCAGCAGTAAACCAAATCAGCTTGCGCATCATTGGGTCTCGTTCTTGCTAGGCAAGTATTGAGTGTAGGGCAGCGCGGGATACTTAGACAATGCGGCAAATTGCCGCACCCGCCATGTAGCCATTCATGCGTACGATGACAAAAGGGATGATTTCCGATAAAAACAGCTTGGTTGAGCAGACCAACAGTGCCACCGCCGATCTTGCGCCGAATCTAGCGCTGCCCTGGGTCGTCCGCTTGCGCTACGGAATGGTAGGCGGCGAGGCGGCCATTGTTCTCGGCTTGTATTACGGCTTTCACCTCGGTCCTGCCTTTTTGTGGACGCTGGTCCCGCTTGCCATCATGCTTGTCAGCAACGTCGTGCTGGGGCGGTTAGGAACGCTTCCTTTCAAGTTCCCGCAACAGACTCTCGGTGCTGTCTTTTGTCTCGATACCCTCTGCCTCAGTCTCATCTTGGGCCTCACCGGCGGAACCATGAATCCGTTCAGCCTCTTGTATCTGGTACAGATTACGCTCTCGGCAGTCGTGCTGCGCAAAGTTTGGACGCGCGGCCTGGGTGTCCTGTCCACCGTTTGTTTCGGCCTGCTTTTCTTTTTCTATATCCCGTCGGCCGCTTTCCAAATGCATCACGTCGAACAAGGTCTGTCCCCCCACCTCGTTGGCATGTGGATTGCCTTCGTTGTTGCGGTCACCCTCATCACCTTCTTTACAGGAAAGATCGCCGACTCGCTGCGAACCCGCGAACAGGAAGTTCTTGACCTGCGGGATCAAGTCGCCAAGAATGAGCGTCTTGCATCGCTCGTGACGCTGGCCGCCGGCGCTGCTCACGAATTAGGTACACCTTTGGCCACGATCGCCGTTGTCGCCCGCGAGCTCGAACGTTATGCCGCCACCTACAGCAGCAATCAGGCCATCCTCGAAGACGCAAAACTCATCCGTTCAGAGGTGGATCGCTGCTGCCGCATTTTGGAACAGATGAGCGTTCATAGTGCCGAACCTCTAGGCGAGACTCCCGCGAACATCCGATTGCATGATCTGCTGGCTCAAGTGATGGACCAATTTCCGGAGGCCAGTCGAAAGCTGCTGAGAATCAATGTTGCCGATGAAACATTGAGCGCGGTTCTCCCTAGAAAAGCGACCGCTCAATCGCTGGTAGCTCTCATCCAGAACGCGTTAGATGCCAATCTCGACCAAAGGCCCATTTTCATTGAGGCCGCGGAGGCTGCCTCTGAATTGCGCATTACGGTACAAGATCAAGGGGAGGGAATGCCCGCTCACGTTTTGCGTCGCATTGCTGAACCGTTTTTTACAACCAAAGATCCCGGCAAAGGCATGGGGCTGGGCACCTTCTTGGTGAGTACATTTGCCGAGCGCCTGGGCGGCCGCGTGGTGTTTGATTCAAGACTGGGCGAAGGCACCACCGCCACTCTGCAATTGCCTTTGCAGTTACCGGAGAAGGTGAGTGGCTCAAACTGAAGACCTTCCGCTGGCGCTTGTTGTAGACGACGACGAGATTTTTCGGAGTCGTCTGTGCCGCGCGTTTTGCGAGCGGAAATGGGAAGCCGAAGCCGCGCCCGACGGTGACTACGCTCTCAAGTTCGTTCGCGACCGCAGTCCCGATCTTGTCCTGGTGGACCTTCGCATGCCAGGCAAAGGCGGAATCGATGTGGTGCACGAGTTGCGCGCCGTCGATTCGTCGATGACCATCATTGTTCTCACAGGCTATGGCAGCATCCCCACCGCGATCTCCGCCATGAAAAAAGGTGCCGATCACTATCTGAGTAAACCTGCCGACGCCGATCAAATCCTGGCTGTCTATGAGACGCTGCGCTCAGCCGTGAGCGACACTCCGGAGGCCCCGGAAACCGTTCCGACGCTCGCCAGAGTCGAGTGGGAGCATATGCAGCGCGTCATTGCAGATTGCGACGGCAACATCTCTCAAGCCGCCCGCCTGCTGGGTATTCATCGCAGATCGTTGCAGCGGAAGCTGTCCAAATATCCTCCGAAACGTTGATAATCACGATGAAGACAACCCCGTTTGTTTACTTCTTGTGTTTGACTACGATTTTGGCCGGGTGCGCCAAGTCCACCCAATCCGCCATCTCTTTACGTCCGATGAACTCGCCCGCTCCCAAGATGAGTCTCGTTCCACAACTTACTCAGCTTTCGAACGGCAAGATCGCACTCAGTTGGCAAGAGCGTCTAGCTGGTGGCGGTTATCGATTTTCGCTGGCTATTCGCAACGGAAACAACTGGTCAGAGAACAGAACCATTGCCAGCGGGCCAAATCTCAGCATGTTTACCGCGGATCTTCCGGGAGTCGCAGAACTGCCAAGTGGCGCATTACTCGCCTACTGGGAACTCAAAGATCCAAGTGAAGGCGACCGCTACGCTACCGCCATCCAGACAGCCGTTTCGGAAGACGAAGGAAGATCTTGGAGCGTGCCTAAACAGCCCTACAAAGATGCTTTGTCTGGACAACACAGTTTCTTGGCATGGTTCGCATCGCCGGACGGACTTGGCTTGGTGTGGCTCGATGCGCAACAACGCGCTATGGTTCGTCGCGCGAAAATGCAAGAAAGCGACATGGGGTCCGTTGGCCTTCGTTACGCTCATTTGGACCTCCAAGGCGGACTGACCAAAGAGTCATTCATCGATCCCATAACCTGTGAGTGTTGTCCCACGAGCGCTGCCGTAAGCGCTCGTGGACCCGTGGTTGTCTACCGGGGGCGTCAGGAACCGCCAGGCACTCAGCCCTCCGAGGTCCATGAAGATAGGCCAACGGTTCGCGATATTTATATCACTCGCCTCGAAACCGGAAAGTGGTCCAAGCCTCACTTGCTTCATCCCGACAATTGGGTGATTAACGCATGTCCCGATAACGGACCCTCGGTCTCAGCAAAGGACAACGCTGTTGCGGTCGCTTGGTGGACGCGCTCTGGCGACGATCCCAAGGTACAGGTCGCTTTCTCGAAAGATGCGGGCGATACATTTGGATCGCCACTGCGCATCGACGCCGGCAAAGCAGAAGGACAGGTAACTATAGCGCTTCTTCCGGATGCCAAAGGCGCAGTTGTGGGTTGGCTCGAGGGAGGCCAGACATGGGCGCGCATAGTATCAGAAAAGGGCCATAGAGGACCTCCAGTCAGCTTAGGGCCTTCGCCAAGACATTCTCGATTACCCAACTGGATCGCCTCAAAACTCGACATCACAGCGGCCTGGACCTCTAACAAGTACAACTTACCCCGGGTCGAGGTCTCTCGGCTCGATGTTCATTAAAATGAGAGTCTTCATGAAGTGTGCCGTAGGTGCCCCACTGCCGGTTCTCTCGAAGTACGGCACATCCTGCGTTACTTAATCTTCCAGGAACCGTCCGCTGCTTTTTCCCGGTGCGCAGCATGGCATCCACCACAGTTTGTGGACGTCGTCGTCTTCAGCGTTGCCGAAGCATCATCGAGCTTTCCCGATGCCGCCTGCTCTGCAACTTGACCAAAGCCGGTACTCGCTGCCATCGCAAACTTCATGGCATCGTCGGCGTGCTTAGCACTCCAATAGTCATGCACGTGCCCGAAAATCTCCTCTAGTTTTTTCGCGTCGGCGGCTGCGCCGTCGCTATTCTTGGCTTCCAAGTTCTTCCGCAAGCTGCCCGACGTGGCCGCCGCCGCTTTCATCCAGCTCTGGTATTCAGCGTCATCTTGCGCAACCACGGTTACCGCCAAAACTGCGAAGCAAGTAGCTATTAGTAGAAAATGTTTCATTGATCTCCTTTTCTTATTCTTCTCGGCCTTTAAGTGATCCTAATCCACCGAGCGAGAAAAGGGGGTGCGGTAAATTGCCGCACCCTCTTTGGTTCTAACTCTCCGCCACACCGCCTCTAGAACTAAAAACTGATTGTCGCGCCCTGCTGGTCAATCTGGTCCGCCGATTTTCGAAACCACACCACCTCTTCTTTGGCATTCTCCGCCACACCCTTGCCGTTGAAATATAGCTGGCCAGATTGTATTTGCGCGTCGGCATCTCCAGCTTCCGCACTCTTCTCTAAGGCTCCTCCGCTCCGCTTCAAAGCCAGCTTGCGCGAATAAATGTGCGGCGAATTGACGCGTCCCTCTCGGTTTTTACGTGCGTCAATTTGCCACATTCCCAAGTCCGCTGTCGGTTCAATAGACTAGTGACAGGGAAATTAGATAATCGTGAACTCTGTTTGTCGCGCCGTTTCGCTCACCAGCTTTTTTCTTTTGGTCAGCATGGGGGCCACTGCTCAACAATCGCCCGTCGCCATTCATTTCGCTGCGCAAGTAAATGGCAAGCCCTTCGCCTGTGGTCAAACCTACGAAGGCATCGGTCTAACTAAGTCATCCATCAAGCCGAAAGACTTTCGCTTCTATGTCAGTCACGTCCGGCTCGTTTCCGCCGACGGCCACGAAGTGCCACTCACACTGACGGAAGGCACCAAATGGCAAGCTGACGATACCGCTCTCCTCGATTTTGAAGACGCCACCGGTGCTTGCATCAATGGCACGCCTGAAACGAATGATACAGTCTTGGGCTCGGTTCCCGCCGCGCAGACTTGGAAAGCTCTGCGCTTCACACTCGGTGTTCCTTTTCCAATCAATCACCTTGAGCTCACCTCGCTCCCTTCTCCTTTGAACCTCACGGCTCTGGAATGGGTTTGGAACGTCGGGCACAAGTTTGCCCGCCTTGATTTTGGCAGCACTGGACTGCCCAATGGCTTTTTAGTTCACTTAGGAAGCACCGGTTGTACGCCAAATGCAACCAAGACAACAGTGCCTACCAGTTGTGCGCAGCCCAATCGCGTGGAGGTGGAAATGACTAACTTCGATCCCGCGCGTGACTTGGTAATCGCTGATCTCGGCGCACTCCTCGCCGATTCAAACGTGGACGTGAACACGCCCAAAACCGCTAGCGGCTGCATGTCGTTTCCCGGCGATCCGGAATGTGCGCCCATCTTTGCGCATTTTGGCCTGCCGTATGGTGAGAATAAATCGGGCACACAAGACTTCTTTCATAAAGGCTCAGCTGACACTCACACCGCGCGAGCCTTTTAGCAGCCGTGTTACGCCGTAGCTGTCTCCCATTATTCTGCGCCCTTTTCTTTCTTCGTGTAGCGCAAGCGCACGTCGGACATGGCCGGCTCCTTCCGGCCAAAGCCCGAAAGCTTGAGAATCCGCTCTCCCCATCTTCTGAGAATATTCAATCTGGGCAGCGGCTTTTTCAAAACACGTGCAGCGCCTGTCACGGAACCAACGGCAAAGCCGACACGCCTGCCGCCCTCAAACTCCCAGTCCGTCCCACCAACCTCACTGACCGCTTAATGGATACCATGCGAGATGGCGAGGTCTGGTGGGTGGAAACTCACGGTGCCCCTCCGGGCATGCCCTCCTTCTCAAAAACTCTGACGGTCAATGATCGCTGGCAGATCGTTTTGTGGGTGAAAGAGCTTCAGCGCAGGCAGCGGGCCGAGGAGCGCGTCAAAATGGGCAGTGATTTCGATTGGCAATTACCGGCAGGCTTCCCCTATCCCAACGTACCTGCTGACAACCCGGTAACCGCCGCCAAGGTAAATCTCGGACGATATTTGTTCTACGACAAACGCCTCTCCGCCAACCAAACCCAGTCGTGCGCCACCTGTCACCTCCAGAACTATGCATTCACAGATCACCGCGATCGAGCAATCGGCAGTACCGGTGAAGTCCACTCCCGCAGTGCTATGAGTCTCGCCAATGTGGCCTACAGCCCGGCTCTCACATGGGCAAATCCCACGATGCGCCGTCTGGAGCAACAGACTCTCGTTCCCATCTTTGGCGATCATCCGGTCGAAATGGGTATGGAAGGCAAAGAGCAGCTATTGATCCAACGCTTGAAGGATGCTCACTATCAAAAGCTTTTCCAAGATGCCTTTCCCAACGACAAAGATCCCTTTATCCTCGTGAACATCGTCAAAGCCATCACCTCCTTCGAGCGCACCATCATTTCCGGCCGCAGCCCCTATGATCAATACCGCACTGGCCAAAACCCGAAAGCCATCAGTGCCGAAGCCAAACGCGGCGAAGCCCTCTTCTACTCGGAACGCGCCGAGTGCTTTCATTGCCACGGTGGCTTCAACTTCACCGGCACTGTCGATTACCTAGACAAAGGTTTCGCCGAAGTGGAGTTTCACAACAATGGCCTCTACAACATCAAAGGCGATCTCTCCTACCCAAACGACAACCCCGGCATCTATGAGTTCACCCAAGATCCCGCCGATGTCGGTAGGTTCAAAGCCCCATCCTTGCGAAACGTCGCTATCACCGGACCCTATATGCACGATGGCAGCATCCCAACCTTGAGTGATGTCATTGATCACTATTCACAAGGTGGCCGCACCATTACTTCAGGCCCCCACGCAGGCGTAGGTGCCAACAACCCGAACAAAAGCGAATTCATCAAGCCAATCGGCTTCACTAAAAAAGAGAAAGCCGAATTGCTCGCATTCCTCAATAGCCTGACCGACCAGGAGTTGCTGGTTGACGAACGTTACAGCAACCCATGGCTCAAGGAAACCGAGAAGACCATGCATATTCTGCGCGGTGTCGTCCAGGATGTAGACACAAACGCCGCCGCCGCCCCCGCGCTGATTATCAAACATGGTCCGGTTGATACGTTCATGCCGGCTATGACCATGCTTTATTACCTCGTACATCCCGCAGACTTGAAAGGAATTGCCATTGGTCAAACAGTGGAAGGTTATGTTACGCGAAAAGGCGATCAATACTGGCTCGATCACGTCCGGCCATCGGTCAACTCTCAATAGCACGTCCCGGCGTTTGCTCATCGTAGCCGCACTTTTATGTAAGGCAGGAGCGAGTTCGGCCCTAACGCCTTCCCAACAGCAGCGCGCTCAGAACTTATATCCAAAATTCATTGCGCCCTGTTGCTGGCGGCAATCCGTGGCTGTGCACCAATCGCCTCAAGCTATTCACGTCCGAACCGAAATAGACCAAGGCATCGCCGCCGGAAAAAACGATGACCAGATCAAATCTGACCTCATACGCGAGTATGGCCACGGCATTTTGATGGAACCAGAAGGTATCCGAGCCTTCATTGCCTACTCAGGACCGCTACTGGCACTGACAGTCGGACTTCTCGTCTTTCTGAAATGGGTAAAGAGAAACGTGAAGCCGACTGAAAGTTCCGATTCAGCGCTGCATCCCATCGCCGCTGACTTCCTTGAGGAGTGAGCTTGCTAACCCATCAAAAAGCATGACGTAACCCGAAGCGCAACTGAAACGGTTCCACGGGGTGGTAAACGTCTGTGAATGCCGCATCGCTTGTGGGCGTGATTCGAGAAGTATAGGCGTAGTCAATGTCGTGGTCCTTGCGGTACAGCAAATTCAATGCTTCCACCACAAAACTCCATTTCTTCGTAACTCGATAACAGACCTCCGCATTGAGTAACGCCGTTGCATTTGAGCGATAAATTTCATCCGACGTCAAATCACGCGGCCCAAAGTAGCGCAGGCGCAAACTCCCCGAAAAGCGTTTGTAATCGTGCATCGTGACGCCCGACGAAATCACCAGCCCCACCGCTTCTGGTACACGCTTGCCACCTGGGCTGTTCGGCGCAGCATCATCGGGGTCCACGGCGGTAAAAAAGGCTCTGGAATCCGCAATGTCAAAATCAAAAGCCCAATATTCCCAGGGCGTGTAGTAGTTCGCCAATTCGACACCATAGCGGTTGCTCGGCGAAAGGGACGCAACTGTAGCTCCGGTATCACCGTCCTGCTGCAGTTCTGAGGCACTATGGAGATACCAGAGCGAAACGGTACTCTGCAAATGTGAGACGGCCGAAGTGCGCACGCCGATTTCCGCGCCTTTGGTTGGAACCAGGGCGGGGATTCTCGACGACACAGTGGGAAATGGATTGTCCGGCGAAATCGGCTGCACCGTTTGGGTTGCGCCTCTTGCATCATTACTGTGAAAACTGAATCCGCCCTGCACATAGAACTCAGTTTTTGCCCACGGACCGAAAATCAAACTCAACTTCGGCTCGGGCAGAAACTTGGTCGCAGTCCCGGAATTGGCCGCCGCAAAGTTGACCACCGGAGCGCCCGGTAGTTCGTTGGCGACATAACTGGGCGTAAAGTTCGTGACATTATATATTGCCTCGTCGCCGCGGAATGCCAGCACAGAACGAAGCTTTTCCGCCCATTGGATTTTATTTTCCGCGTAAAAGCCGATCATCGTGTCGGTAAATCTATTCACATCTGTATCTGCGGGCAACACCGCCACCAGGTTTGGATTGCTACCGCACGCATCAATGGGCTCGTCATTGCATGCGTTGCTGTCGTTCTTATCTGTGCGCACACGATTTTCCGTCCGGTAAAGGCCATTGGTAACCCAATCGTTCCGCAGCTGTAATCCGAACGTGTTTTCTACCTTACGGCCCAACCACTGGCCGCCGATCGTGTGGTGTGCGTCCAGCCCAACCACCCAGCGCCTGTCCTGCTGTTCGAACTGATCACCCTTGATGGGATCATCCAGGTAGTACGTGAAATCGGAAAATAAATCAAGGTCGTAATAAAACCCGTAGAGTGTGATCTTCGTCTTCGAATTTGCGCGTTCGCGGTGCCATTCTGCTTGCAGACTATAACGCTGTGAATGGCCCCCGTCTGTTGGGTTCAGTGCGCCGAAGAAACCGACCAGCGGCGTCGCTGTCACGGGGATCTGATCGCTCGAGTTCCACTTTCCGTGATATCCCCGTGTCGTAATACTGAAGCCCCTCGCATCGTCGCCCCGGCTATATGTCAGCAGGCCGTTGAATTTCGCAAAGCCATCCGGATGCGTCCATGGTCCGTTATCGTAATATGCTTCGCCGCCCAACAGCAAACTGCCCGAACCAATCTTATGCGAAACACCGAACACGGCCCGCCCATAGTCGTACATCCCGCCTTCCACCTGGAAGAAGTTCTCCGGCAGCGTCTTGTAGAATTCCAGATGGGCTGAGCCGGCTGAGCCAAAGTTGCC
>Ga0182012_10008047_pt1 | contig 10454 bp, 6 predicted proteins | sample 612S2SmetaG_FD_120486 | JGI IMG/M metagenome (GOLD analysis project Ga0182012, IMG submission 120486) | Permafrost microbial communities from Stordalen Mire, Sweden - 612S2S metaG | ecosystem: Environmental > Terrestrial > Soil > Wetlands > Permafrost | place: Sweden: Stordalen | collected...
GCTTCGTGTGGCAGGCAATCTTGCCTGCAGGCGGCCTTTCAGACCGCCGGGCGGGCTGGAAAGCCCGCCTGCAGCCAGGATTGGCTGCCACACAACAGCGTTGCGGCTCAACTCAATTTCCCCGACCGCCGAACTCATCTCAACCCTCTTCGGGCGTTACAGCGGGCGCGGGAACGCCGAGATGAATCTCGGCGCTGCAGACAAGAGTGTCTGCGCCACGTCCGGCGTCACAGAGCAGGTCTGGCTCACCTCGATTTCCGCGACCGCCCAATTTACCGGGGTGACATCCGGAGTTCGGCGGACTACTACGCCGCCAGCCTGGTGAGAACGCCGCTCTGCCGTGCGGCGAGTTCACGATCCGCAGCCAGCAGCGCCAGGATGGCCGGCTCGGCCCGCTGTAAGCGCAGACTCTGGAGTTCTTCGATGACGGCGATCGCCTGGACGATTTGCTCCCGGCGTTGGTACAGACCGCGGAGGCTCTTGCTCTGCCGCGCGGGGTTTACTTTCGATATGCTGGTCACGCTATCTCGTACGCACGCGTTGTGCCATTCAGTATTTTTTGAAAACGCAGCGATTTCTGGCTCGCTAGTCTGACGAGTTCTCATCATCGGCAATTTTCCGTCATCACTGTGGTGACGCGGGCACCCTTTCTGCTCTGTCGTCTCAGCGTTATCGAAATGGCATCGGAGTTGCCGATAACGTTAACGTAGGAGAGTACTAGTTATGGATCGTGAACTATCTATTTATGAAGCGTCCGAGCCGATGGAAGTAGAATTGGCGGACCTTGCCGCGATCTTGCAAATGAACGAGAGCCCGTTGGCTTTCGAACCGGTGCGTACGGAACGTCCACTACCCGTTTCGCGAACCAAGCACCGCCGTTGCGCGTGTGGCAAGTGCCGGACCTGTGTGGACAACGCCCGTTGGGAGTCGGTGTACCAGCGCAAATTCGCCGACCCTTATTATTATTCGCTGCGTCACCCCAAGCAGGGATCGTCGCTGAACGATTTCTAAAGCATGTCCCACCATGCTACAGGCGGGAGGGGGCGATAGCCCCTGACAGCCCATGCTGAAAATATCCACGTATTTGTAAACTCTCATTCCCAAGAGAAGGGAGCGCGCTGAGTCAAAACGGCTTAGTCACGCCTAGGGGGTTTCCTCCGGTAACCTCAGGGTAATCCCTGATCGTCAATAACACTTGCACCAAGTGTAATGCGGAGTACAATTGAAAAATACGTTAAACGTGAACGGCACATCAGGCGCGGTTGACGTGGGTGAACAGTTGATCGTGCGAACCAAAACGGAGCTTGTCGCAGCGACCGGAGGGAGCTTTTTCCAGGCGTTGGTCGAACACCTGATAGAGGAACTGTGTGCAGATTGTGCAGCCATCTGCAAACTGGTTAGACCTTGCAGCGCGGTCATTCTGGCTGCTGAGCCAAAACTCGACGCCGCGGAATACAATCTGGCGGGGACTCCGGAAGCCATGCTGTTCCATGCGGGTCCCTTTTCTCACTATCAGGACGTTACCCACGAGTTTTCCGGCGATGCCCGCCTGGCAAAAATGAGGGCGCAAAGCTGGAGCGGCGTGCTGCTCACCGGCTCTTCGGGAGAGGGATTGGGCGTGCTGTGGGTGGTTTTTCGGAAGCCCACCGGCAATGTGAAGGCGATCGAAGCCGCCCTGTCGCAGTTCGCGCCGCGTGCCGCCGCGGAGATCGAGCGAGAGCAGACGGAGGCGGCATTGCGCCTGAGCGAGAGCCGCTACCGGGAGTTGGCGCAGCACGGCCGCGAAGGCGTCTGGTCGATTGAGTTTGTCCCGCCGATCCCGATGGATCTTCCCGAAGAGGAAATAATGGCGCGGGCGTGGGAAGGGCGGATTGAAGTCGCCAATGACGCGGCGGCGCGGATGCTGGGGCAGGATTCCGCCTCGCCAGTGCCAGGCTGCCGGCTCTCGGAATTCAAGCACAGGCTGTCCTACGTAGAGGCTCAGTTCCGTGAGCTGAAACGGAGCGGTTGGCGTCCGGGTACGCTGGAATTCGCGGTGGCCGGTGAGGATGGCAGCGAGACCTGGTGGGAGCGATCGCTCTCGCCGACCGTGACGGATGGAAAGCTGGTGCGCGTGTGGGGTACGGCGCGCGATATCTCCGAACGAAAGCGGCAGGAGATGGAGATGCAGAAGGCCAACACCTGTCTGGAACGGACGGTAGCCGACCGGACCACGCAACTGGAGGCCGCCAACCAGGAACTGGAAGCGTTTTCGTATTCGGTTTCGCACGACTTGCGTGCCGCCATTCAGGGAATCCTCGCCTGTAGCAAGATCGTGGTCCAGGACCATGGCGACAAGCTCGGCGAGACGGGCAAGGTGTGGCTGACGCACATGGCCGAAGACGCCGCGCAGCTCGACAAGCTCACCATGGCGCTGCTCGATCTTTCGTTGGTCTCGCGCGCCGGGTTGTGCCGCAGCTGGGTGGATCTCAGCAGCATGGCGGAATCCATCGGGCAGCGGTTGGCGGCATCCGATCCGACCCGAAAGGCGCACTTCCGGATTGCCTCCGGGCTGGTGGCATCGGCGGACCCGGCCCTGCTCCGCGGGGTGATGGACAATTTGTTGGGCAACGCGTGGAAGTTCACCAAGACTCGCGAGACGGCCGAGATCGAGGTCGGACTTGACGGTGAGCAATGCGGAGAGCCGGTCTATTTCGTACGCGATAATGGCGTGGGCTTCAACATGAAGTACGCGGACAAGCTGTTTGGGGCTTTCCAACGCCTACATCGAATCGAGGATTTTGAAGGCAACGGAATCGGGCTGGCCACGGTGCGCCGCGTGATTCATCGCCACGGCGGGCGTGTTCGGGCAGAAGCGAAAGTGGACTGCGGCGCCACATTCTTCTTCACGTTAGGAAAACCAGATCACCCATGAACGGGACTCTCCACGTCTTAATCGTCGAAGATTCCGACCGGGACCTGGACCTGATCGTTCGTGAACTCCAGCAAGCCGGCTACACGCTGCAGTTCGAGCGTGTGCAGACGGCCGAGGACATGGCGGCGGCTCTTCGCTTGCAGCGTTGGGACCTGGTGATCTCGGACCACTCCTTGCCGCAGTTCAGCGCGTCGGGTGCTCTCGAAGTCCTGCAGGGGAGCGGTCTCGATATCCCATTCCTCCTTGTGTCGGGGAAGATCGGCGAGGAGCGCGCGGTCGATCTGATGAAGGCCGGCGCCAACGATTACGTTTCGAAACTGAACCTGGCGCGTCTGATACCGGTGATCGAAAGAGAGTTGCGCGATTCCGCCGGCAGACAGGAGCGGCTGCGCGTGGAGGCCGAGCTGGCGAAGTTAAACGCAGAGCGCGAGCGCATGTTGAATCAGCGCTCTACGCTGCTCGATATCAATAACGCGGTGATCGCCACGTTGGATCGCACGTCGCTGTTTCAGGCGATATTCGCGGCGGTGAGGCGGACCCTGCCCTGCAGCGGTCTTCTGCTGACCCTGCGCGATAAGGAAAAGTCCGCTTTGCAGACCGTGGCGCTCACCGAAGCTTCGGTGGGAGAGGCGCTCGACTCCAGACCGGGAAGCGGATTTGCCGGCAATACGCTTCACCACGGACCGAGCGAATGGGTGTTCGAGAATCGTACGCTGTTGGTGCGCTCAGACCTCACCGCCGGCCTGGAAATCGCCGGCGAGGAGTTCATGTATGCGCGGGGCACAAGGTCCTATGTCTCGGCTCCGCTGGCCACCAAGGGAGAGCCTTTCGGCGTGCTCACGCTGGCCAGCGAAACGCCGGGCGCGTTAGCCAGCCAGGACGCCGACTTCTTTGGGCGAGTTTGCGGCCAGGTATCTCTGGCCCTCGACAACATGCTCTCTTACGAGCAGATTGCCCGCCTCACCGCCCGGCTGGAAAGGGAAAACGCCTACCTGGCGGAAGAAATCAAAGCTGAGCACAACTTCGAGGAAATGGTGGGGAGCAGTCCCAAATTCCAGGCGCTGCGGGACCGGATTCAACTGGTAGCGCCCACCGACGCCACGGTACTGGTCACCGGCGAAACCGGCACCGGCAAGGAACTGGTGGCACGGGCCTTGCACTCGTGCAGCCTGCGCAAGGACAAGCCGCTGGTGAAAATCAATTGCGCGGCCATCTCGGCGGGCTTGGTAGAGAGCGAATTGTTCGGCCATGTGAAAGGCGCTTTCACGGGAGCGCTCGACCGCCGGGTGGGACGCTTCGAATTCGCCGATGGCGGCACGCTGTTTCTGGACGAAGTAGGCGAGTTGCCGCTCGACACGCAAGTGAAGCTGCTGCGCGTGTTGCAGGAGCATGAGTTCGAGGCGGTGGGCAGCAACCGCACGATTCGCGTGGACGTGCGAGTGATTGCCGCCACCAACCGGCACCTCGAGGAGGCCGTGCGGGAAGGGCGCTTTCGCGCCGACCTGTTCTTTCGGCTGAACGTGGTACCTATTGAAATGCCGCCGCTACGGGAGCGCCGCTCCGACATTCCCGCGTTGGTATCCTCCATCATCGGTAATTACAGTCGGCAATACGGCAGACGCATTGAATCGATTGCCGAGGAGACGATGGAGCGCCTCATGGCTTACGATTGGCCGGGAAACATCCGCGAATTGCAGAATGTGCTGGCGCGTGCAGTGGTGCTGACGGCTGGTCCCGTGCTGCGCCTCGGTGGCGAATTGCTGCCGAGCGGACCGCGTTCGGTAAGCACTGCTCCGGCGGAACCGGCGGCCCGCCTGGCAGCGGTTTCGCCGCCACCGGCGCGGACCGATCCGAACTTGCAGGAAGTGGAACGGCAGCATGTTCTCGAAGTGCTGTCGAAGACTCACTGGGTGATCGAAGGTCAACGGGGGGCGGCGGTGCTGCTGGGACTGCACCCCAATACGTTGCGCAGCCGTATGAAGAAACTGGGAATCGAGCGGCCTCATCCTACGAATGTGTGAGGGGCGAGCGGGGCTCGCCACGCGGTCCGTGAAGCCGCAAGGAACGCGCCTGTGGCCGCAGGGATTCCCGGCAGATTAGAAATCTTTCGTGTGGGCAGGAATGCTTGCCTGTCCTCATGTCCTCATTATGCTTCGCGCCACCAAGGGGGGATGAAATCCGCGCCTCGGCCAAGCCGGCAGTGCGATCCGGCGGTGGTGCGCTACGGCTCGATGGCATCCTTGGCGCGCGTGGCGGCGGTGGAGGGCCACGGTCCGACCGGGAAGGTTTTCGAACGTCCAGGCGCGTAGCCCGCCGAGGCGGTTTGAAAGGCCGCCTGCAGGAGTTTGGCCTTTCGTGGCATGCAGGCGACCGCCTTGGGTGGCGGGCAATCGTGCCTTCAGGCGGCCTTTCAGGCCGCCGTCGAACAGACCACTTACGCAGTTCGCAGGCATTTCCGGCTTCGCGTTTTGCAGGCATCCCGCAGCGAAGCCTGAGAAATGCGTCGCGTATCGGAAACGGCGGCCTGAAAGGCCGCCTGCAGCCAGGATTGGCTGCCACACACCGACACCCACGAAGCCTGAATCGTGGAGCCACCAAATATCGTGGTTCCCATGGAATCGCGGCCATCCGATTGCGAATACCTGGTGTCCGAATCCAGCGATTCTTGCGGAACTTCCAGCCGAACGGCCGAAGAGTATAGAGTGCGCAAGAGTCGGCAGCAGAAGAGAAATACAGCAGAATGTTGGCAGACCAAGCGAGCGATTTGAATCTCGACGGGCAAGGCCCGGCGGAGTTAACCGAGGAACATTTCCGGAGGGCCTTCCTCAAGGGGCCGGAGCCGGGCACCATCACGCGCTTGAGCGACGGTGTATTCCTCGCAGCCAACGACGCGATGCTTGCCGCTACAGGCTACAGCCGCGAGGATTTCATCGGCAGTACGGGCCTGCTGCTGGGCATATGGAAAAATGCCAGCGACCGCGCGGAATTCGTCAGTCGATTGCAACGGGAGGGATGGGTCAACGGATTCGAGAGGAAACTTCGCCGTAAAGATGGCCGCGTCTGGTTGCATCAGCTGTGCGCCAGAATCGTAGAGATCGGCGGCGAGTCCTATGTGGTGGCGGCCGGGCGCGACGTGACGGAAGCACGCAAAAGGGAGGATCTGGTACTCCAGATTGCCGCCGGCGTGGCTGACTCGACCGGCGAAAAATTCCTGCAATCGCTGGTTGGCCATCTGGCCGAGGCGTTGCACGCGCAGCTCGCCTGGGTAGCTGAAGCGGTATCGGGCGAGGAACCTCGTTTGCGGACTCTGGCGGTGTATAAAGACGGCCGGGAATCCGCCGGCTTCGAATACCAGCCAAGCTCCACCGCGTGCGAGATGCACGGAGCTTCGGCACTCTGCATCCACTCCACGGAAGCCTGGAAACTCTTTCCGTCGCATACCGTGCTGCGGGAGCCCGACGCGGAAGGGTACGCCGCCATTCCCCTGTTGGATTCCAAGAAAGGCACGGTTCTCGGATCGCTAGGCCTGGTCTCCCACAGACCGTTCTCCGACAGCGAACTAGCCTCTTCATTGCTGAGGATCTCGGCAGCCCGCGCGGCGGCGGAACTGGAACGGAAACGGGCCGACGAGGCCCTGCGCGCCAGCGAAGCCCGCCTCAAGATTCTGTTCGAATACGCCCCCGATCCATACTACGTCGTGGATTTGAGCGGCGCGATTGTGGACGCTAACCAGGCTTGCGAAGAACTGACCGGCTACAAACGAGCCGAAGTGTTGGGCCGCAACATCATAGACCTCGGTATCCTGGCGCCGTCAGATGGACCTAAAGCCATAACCCGCCTGCGGCAGAGCATCACGGGTCAAGCGACCCAGCCGGCGGAATATACCATCGTTCGCCGGGATGGCCGGCCGGTTCAGGTCGAGATCCGTGCCTTCCCCATTGAGATCGGCGGCGAGCGCCTGATGCTCGGCTGCATTCGCGATATTACGGCGCGCAAGCAGGCGGAGGCAGAGAACAGGGAACGGCATCAGCGGATCCAGAAACTGCAGGCCGCGGTGTTGCATCTCGCCACCCATCCGGCACTGGTGGAAGGCGAGGTGGTTCGCGTGGCGCAATGCCTGACCGAAAAGGCTGCCGCCATTTTGAAGCTGGACCGAGCCGGTGTGTGGCTGTTCAACTCACGCGGCGAACTGGCCGCCATGGACGAATTCTCGACGCCGGCCGGTTGCCACACGGAAGGCGCGGTGATTGGCGCCCAATCCTGTCCGCCATATTTCGAAGCCATCAATGAAGGGTTGCCGATCGACACGGCGGACGCGAAAGGCGATCCCCGGACGAGCCAGTTGGCCGCGGTGCGGGCCGATGTGGTTTCCGCCACGAGCCTGCTCGATTCCCCCATCCGGGTATCGGGCAGAGTTGTGGGCGTGGTGCGCTATGAGCACGCGGGGCTCGGGCAGCGCAACTGGGAGCCGGAGGAGATTCAGTTTGCCGCGCAGATGGCGGAGCAGATGGCGGAAGCCCTCCTCAATGCCGATCGCCGCCGCGCCGAGTTGTCGCTGAAGAAGAGCCAGGCCAGTCTGCGCCGCGCCCAGCATATGGCTTCGCTGGGCAGTTGGGAGCTGGACTGCGGCACCGGTATGGTGGAATGGTCCGCCGAGATGTACGCCATTTTCGGCCTCTCGCCGGAGAGCGATCCTCCTACCCACGAACGGCTCCTCGATGCCGTTCACCAAGACGACCGGAAGAGGGTGGAGGACGCCGTTGGCGAACTCCTACACAAAGGCGTGCCCTACAGCGTCGACTTCCGCATTGTCCGGCCGGATGGCAGCAAGCGTCATGTTCGTGAGCGGGCGGAACTCGAGACGGACAGCAATGGCACGCTGCGGCTGATCGGCACTTTGCAGGACGTCACCGAATACAAACACCTGGAAGAACGGGTTCAAACCGCGCGGAAACTGGAAAGCGTCGGCCGGCTGGCAGGCGGCGTGGCGCACGATTTCAATAACCTGCTCACGGTAATCAACGGATACGCCGGCTTGCTGCTGCGCGACGCGAACCAGGACCGCATCGCCCGTGTGGGACTGGAAGAAATCCGCAAGGCCGGCGACAAGGCCGCCATGCTCACGCAACAACTGCTGACATTCAGCCGCAAGCAGGCGGTGCAACCCGAGGTGTTGGACCTGAACGCGGTGGTGGGCGATATGCACCGTATGCTGCGCCGGCTGATTGGCGAGCATATCGAGCTGACTACCGTCCTGGAGCCGGGAACGGCACACATCAAGGCCGATCCGGGACACATCAACCAGATCGTGATGAACCTCGCCGTCAACGCCCGCGACTCCATGCCCGACGGCGGCCGGCTCATCATCGAGACGGCTAGTGTCGATGTGCCTAAAACGTCCATCGATGGCGGCCGGGCGATCGATCGCAACGGCGCAGTTGCGCCGGGCGCATACGTAATGCTGGCGGTAAGCGATACCGGCGAGGGAATGGACGAGGAGACGCGCAGTCACATTTTCGAGCCATTCTTCACGACGAAAGAAACCGGGCACGGCACGGGCCTGGGCATGTCTACGGTTTACGGCATTGTGGAACAGTGCGGCGGTTGGATCTGGGTATATAGCGAACCCGGCCGCGGCACCACCGTCAAGGTCTACCTGCCACGCCTCAACAGCGACGGAGCGGCGCGGCCGGTGCCGGAGAGGTCAGCGATGGCTGGCGGGCTGGAAACTGTTTTGGTGGTAGAAGACCAGGAGGAAGTGCGCCGCCTCACGGTCGCGGTCCTGAAAGATTGCGGGTACCAGGTGCTTTCGGCCGCGAATGGCCAGATGGCATTGGAAGTAAGCGAACCGCACAAAGGGACCATCCACCTTTTGATTACCGACGCCGTCATGCCCGGAATGTCGGGACGGCAACTGTCGGACCGGCTTCGCCACACCCGGCCATTCACCAAAGTGCTGTTTATGTCGGGCTATACCGATAACGTTGCGGCCTACCGCTTCGAAGTGGACGCCGGCCACGCGTTTCTGCAGAAACCGTTCGATCCGGACACGCTCGCCGCGAAAGTGCGGGAAACTCTCGGACCGCCGCGGGTGGCGGCGCGCATCCTGGTGGTGGACGACGAGGAGGGAGTGCGCAGCCTGCTGCGTCACATTCTGACCGATGCCGGCCATGAAGTGCTGGAGGCCAGCAACGGCAAGGAGGCGACGGAGAGGCTGCAAGCAGAGGATGTCGATCTCATGATCACCGATCTGGTGATGCCGGAGCGCGAAGGAATCGAGATCATTCTGGAATTGCACCGGACGCGTCCCGACCTGGGGATCATCGCCATGTCGGGGGCATTTGGGGGACAATTCCTGCGCGCCGCGCGGTTGTTCGGGGCGCGGGCGACGCTGTCCAAACCGATCGACCAGGATGTGTTGCTGGCGGAGATCGAGGGATTTCTGCTGGAGCGGGCCAATCGGACAAGTAAGCAAGGGCTGCGCCCTTGAAATCCCTTCGGGATTTGGGAGGACTCAGCTCTGTCTCCGAAATACGGTCGGCTTGAACAATGTGCGATAGCGAGGTAGGACATGCTTTAGCTTGTCCAAATCGAAGGCGAGCGGCGCTCGTCTGGACAAGCTAAACATCTCCTACCTCACAGTCACAGGCCAGCTCTGCCACCTACGGCTGTCGGATTGTATAGCCTGTGACTCAAGCGCGCGCGAGCTGCGCTCGCCTTGCCTTGGACAAGCTGAAGCATGTCCTACCTCGCTGTCGGAAGACAGAAGGAACGCATCCACTACCGCAGGGCTGGTTACGCTCTTGTGACTGCCCCGCATGGTGACCCGATGATATAGTTGAGAAATTCCGATGACGCGCCGTTTCTCGTTCCCCTTGCTGGCGGCCTTGGCCGCGCTGTCTTCCTCACTCTCAATGGGGCAGCCGGCGCCGCAACGCCCCTATGTCGTGCTGGTATCGCTCGACGGATTTCGCTACGACTACGCGGAGAAATATCAGGCCACTCATTTGCTCGAAATCGGCAAAGCCGGCGCTGCGGCGCAGGCGATGATCCCGTCGTTCCCCACGGTCACTTTCCCCAACCACATCAGCATCGTCACCGGCCAGTATCCCGGTCATCACGGACTGGTAGCGAACGCGTTCTGGGATCCGCAACGCCAGGAACAGTACAGCATGCGGAACTCGGCGACCGACGGCACGTGGTATCGCTATAAGCCACTGTGGGTGGTGGCGGAGCAGCAGAAGGTCAAATCGGCGGCGATGTTCTGGCCCACCTCGGACGCCGAAATCGCCGGCGTGCGGCCCTCGTATTGGTCCAAGTACGACGGCAGTTTCCCCAATGAGAAGCGCGTGGCCAAAGTGCTCGAGTGGCTGAAAATGCCGGAGGCCGACCGGCCGCATTTCATTACGCTATACTTCTCCGACGTCGACAGCGCCGGCCACTCCTTCGGACCCGACGCGCCGGAGACGGCGAAGGCGGTGGAACGCGTCGACAAGCTGGTGGGCGACTTGTGGGCGGGTATCCAGCAGATTGCGCTGCC
>Ga0182012_10008049_pt1 | contig 10453 bp, 10 predicted proteins | sample 612S2SmetaG_FD_120486 | JGI IMG/M metagenome (GOLD analysis project Ga0182012, IMG submission 120486) | Permafrost microbial communities from Stordalen Mire, Sweden - 612S2S metaG | ecosystem: Environmental > Terrestrial > Soil > Wetlands > Permafrost | place: Sweden: Stordalen | collected...
CTGAACCAACCTCCCGACGAGCCTTTTCGGTCCGTTGTTCCCCGGGGGCCCTGTTCCCTGTTCCCTGGGCCTGCGACCCCTGGCCTCACTTTTTCACAGTTTCACAGTCCGCAAAACCCGCAAAAACTCGCATTTTTCCGTCATTTTTTGTACATTCAGCGCACTCTGTGTCCTGCTGGTCGGCACCGATTTGCTCAAAACTGGCTGCCTGGTTCCAGACGATTTCGCCCCATGCAGACCAACGATGCAATTTCGTTGCGTGGGAGCAGCCGTTTTGGCCCATAACCGTGACGTCCCCGCAGACTGTTTTTTAAGTGATGTCTAAATGCGCGCACAATGCAGGAACGTCGAAAACCAACAGCTGAAAGCCCGCAGCCGCGAGGCACGAGCCATGAGCTAATAGCTAACAGCTAAAAGCTAGAAGCTAGAAGCTAGCCGCTAGCGGCTGCGTCCTCAATCCGCGTCCACAACTCCTTGATTCCATACCCCGTCTTGGCTGAGACCGGCAGGATCTCTTCGATTTCCAGGCCCTTCTTCAGCGCCGCCAGGTTGCGCGTCCGCTCGTTGCCGCTCAACCGGTCGCACTTGGTGGCCACCACCACAAACGCCCGTCCCGCGCCCGTCAGCCAGTCCAGCAACTGCGCGTCGGGCTCCTGTGCTGGCACATTCGAGTCGATCAGGCAAACACAGAGCTTAAGCGTTGGCCGCTCAGCAAGATACGGATCAATAAACTCTGACCATCCGGCGGAAATCGACTTCGAGATCTTCGCGTACCCATACCCCGGCAGGTCGGCAAAAATCATCTGCGGCCGCTTGCTCGGGTCAAGCAGCGCAAAAAAGTTGATGGCGCGCGTCCGCCCCGGCGTCTGCGAAACCTTGGCTGCCTTCTCGCCCACAAGTTCATTCAGCAGGCTCGACTTGCCCACATTGGAGCGGCCCAGAAACGCGATCTCCGGCACGCTCGGCGCAGGAAACTGCGCCGCCGCCAAAGCCGACAAAAGGAACTGTGTTGTATAGCGCATTACTGCCGGGCCGGCAGGTTGGTCGTGATCTCGGCCGGCGTTGCGGCCGTAAGGACCGCGCCATCCGTGTGTTCAATCGAAGGCAGCGGACTCTCAAGCGCCAGCGCCAGCACCTCATCCATCGATTCGACGAAGTGTAACTTCATTGAATTCTTGATGTTATCCGGAAGCTCGGCAATATCCTTCTCGTTCATCCGCGGCAGAATGACCTCAAAGATGCCGGCACGCAGCGCCGCCAGCAGCTTTTCCTTGAGTCCCCCGATAGGCAGCACCTTGCCCCGTAGCGTGATCTCGCCCGTCATGGCGATATCGCGCCGCACCGGGATTTTGGCCAGCGCACTGGCCAGCGCCGTCGCCATGGTGATGCCCGCCGACGGCCCATCCTTCGGAATGGCGCCCTCCGGCACGTGTAAATGGATGTCAACGTTGCGGTAGAACTCGCGGCTTAGCCCGAGAATCTGCGCCTTGCCGCGAATGTAGCTAAGCGCAGCCTGCGCCGACTCCTGCATCACGTCGCCCAGCTGCCCGGTAATCGTGAGTTTGCCCTTTCCATCGAGCACCTGCACCTCGGTGGTTAGGATGCTTCCGCCCACTTCGGTCCAAGCGAGGCCTGTCACGAGTCCAATTTCACTCTTTTCGTGCACTTCTGAGTCTCTAAACTTGGCCACACCCAGGTACTCATGCACATTCTCCGCCGTGACCTCTTCCCTATGCTTCGCGCCGGCCTTTACCACTTTGCGCGCAACCTTGCGGCATATGTTGCCTATCTCGCGCTCCAGGTTTCTTACCCCGGCTTCGCGCGTGTAGTTGCGGATCACCTCGGTAATTGCATCGTCCTTGAAGATGATGTTCTTCTCGCTCAGGCCCGTCTGCGCGCGCTGCTTTTTAACGAGATATTGCCGCGCGATCTCAAGCTTCTCCTGCTCGGTGTAGCCCTGAAGCCGGAGAACCTCCATGCGATCCTGCAGCGCCGCTGGAATGGTGTGCATCACGTTGGCAGTGGCCACAAAGAGCACCTGCGACAGGTCATAATCCACGTCGAGGTAATGATCCTGGAAGCTGGTGTTCTGTTCCGGATCGAGCACCTCAAGCAGCGCCGATGCCGGATCGCCGCGGAAATCTGAAGAGATCTTGTCCACTTCGTCCAACAGGAACACCGGGTTCTTGGTGCCCGCGCGCTTCATGTGCTGGATGATCTGGCCGGGCAGCGCGCCGATGTACGTCCGTCTGTGCCCGCGAATCTCGGCCTCGTCGCGCACGCCGCCCAGGGAAAGCCGAACGAACTTGCGGCCGGTTGCCTTGGCGATCGACATGCCCAGCGACGTTTTGCCAACGCCCGGAGGTCCGGCAAAGCAGAGAATGGAGCCGCGCGGATTCTTGACCAGCTGGCGCACCGCCAGAAACTCGAGAATTCTCTCTTTGATTTTTTCCAGGCCGTAGTGGTCGGTGTTCAGAACTTTCTCAGCGTAGTCAATGGAGCGCGTCTCCTTGGAGCGCTTCTTCCACGGCACGGCGAGCAGCCAGTCAATATAGTTGCGGCTCACGGTCGACTCAGCCGACATGGGCGGCATGGCTTCAAGCTTCTTCAACTCCTGGATCGCCTTGTCGAGCACTTCTTTCGGCATCCCGGCTGCTTCAATCTTCTTGCGCAGCTCGTCGAACTCGCTCTTTTCGCCGCGGCCCAGTTCCTTCTGGATTGCCTTGATCTTCTCGTTGAGGTAGTACTCTTTTTGCGCCCGCTCCATCTGCCGCTTCACGCGCGATTGGATGTTGCGATCCAGATCAAGCTTCTCGATTTCGATATCGAGCACGTCGGCAATGCGCGCGAGCCGAGCCGCCGGATCGAAGATGGCCAGAAGCTCCTGCTTCTCTTCAATGCCGAGCTGCAAGTTGGCGGCGATGGTGTCGCTCAGCTTGGCAGGCTCGTCCATCTTCACCGTGGCGATGATCGTCTCGTAGTTGAGTGACTGCTGCAACTTGACGTACTGCTCAAACAATCCGGTCACGCGCTGCATTAGCTGCTCGGCTGCCGGCGTCATTTCGAACTGCGTCTTGCCGGTGCGCACCGTGGCCACGAAGAAACCGTCGCGGTCATTCACCTCGACCGACTTTGCGCGCTCTACGCCCTCGACCAGAACCTTGATGTTGCCGTCGGGCATCTTCACGCTCTGCACGATGTTGCAGATGGACCCGACCTGAAAGATGTCCTTTGCCTTGGGCTCGTCGATCGAGGCGTCATGCTGCGTTGCCAAGAAAATCTTGCGGTCCGCGCTCAGAGCCTCTTCCAGGGCGCGAACGCTTGACTCCCGGCCCACCACGAACGGAGTCATCATGTAGGGGAAGATCACCATGTCCCGGATGGGCATCATGGGGAGCTTGCGCGTCTCGGCTTTTTCTTTGCTTTGTGTCATTTAGTTCCCTTCGATCTTAGACGCGCCAACCAGGCTCTGGACTCATCTGCGCCCGCAGAGCTCATGTTCGGATTGTATCGCGGAATCCGACAATGGGAGAATCGAACCAAAGTGGAACTCGCCACGCGCGAAAGTTTACCCTCCAGGTACCGGAGCCGCAACAGATCCGGGATAAGTCGGCCATTTATGATGGAGATACAAGGAGATCCCCTTAAATGTCAGACCCTGTAATTCCCCAAAAGAGCCCTTATCCCGTCCAGGTTGACGCAGGCAAGAGTTACTTCTGGTGTGCGTGCGGCAAGAGCGCCAACCAGCCTTTCTGCGACGGCAGCCACAAGGGAGGCGAATTTACGCCCGTAAAGTTTGAGGCCACAGAAACAAAAACGGTCTATTTTTGCGGATGCAAGCACACGGCCAATCCCGTGATGTGCGACGGCACGCACAAGAACCTCTAACGAAATAGACCCTGGAACTCAAGAGCGACACACGGGCGTAAACGCCAAAAAGCCTAAGCGTGCGCAGGCTCTGGGGCTAATCCTCCTGTTACCCTTTGCGAAGGTTGAAGCGCAGTGCAGTCCACTTAGCCGAGACTGAAGCGATCTTTGTGTCCATCAATCCAGCGGAACGAAGCTCGGTGCGAATCCAGTTTTCGTTCAGTGCATGGCCCTTGCCTTTTTGGAAGACCATCCAGATGGGCACGCCTTTCTCGAGTTGCGCTTTCGACGCCTTGAGTGCAGCGCCCAGGGACTCCGGTGTTTCAACGCAGGCGACGATGAGATGGGCGCCGCTTGCGGAGACGCGCATCGCCTCATCGAGCGCGGCCAGCAGAGCGTCGTCAAGAACCGGACCGATGATGCGCACGACCGTCTCGCTGGTAATGCCGAGCTTGCGCGCAAGAGTCGGCGGCGGCGTCTGGAGGGCGACAGCCCATTTCTCCGAGTCCGCTTTTCCAAGATGGAGCCGCATGGATCTGCCGGCCACTTTGAATGTGAGCTGATCGTCGAGCACTTTTATTTTTTCGAGCTCGGCTGTCGGCAACTTGCGGCTGATGCCGCCACTCAGCGTGAGAAGGCCCGGCTCAAGGTGGATCTTCACTTCAACCACCGATCCGTCCAACTCGCATTTGCATCTGGCCTCGCGTCCCATCGGCGCTCTCCTTGGGCCTGCGGTCTGTTTCCCTCACTCGATTGTGGCACCAGATTGAGATTGATTCTAAAAAAAAGAATTTACCCCGGAGCGGGCAGGGCGATCGCGGGGAAAAGCTTAGCGAGCTTTACGAGAGCACCTTCCATCGTGTTTGCGGGTGAATTTCCCAGGTTTCGATGTCAATTTTCTGTTGGGATTTTTGATGCGGAGTCCACGACCAGGACTTCGACGTTGCCCTTTCGATTCTCCAGTCTCAGTCCCAACTGATCTTCGAGAGCGCGCTGCCACAAAGTGAACCCATCTGTGCCCAGCTCGGGGTGCATGTCCACGGAGAAGTCGTAGATGCCGGGGAGTCCTGTTTTGTCGAGCACCGGAATGGGCGGCCCGCCGGCTTTCACCGGCTCATTCGGATTCACCGCTGCGGGAATCGACAACTGAACAGCCAGCAAATCGGCGAATTGGCGCAGATCTCCGTGAAAATGAAATCCGGAGTGGGCGCTTCCCTTTTCTTCTGTGCTCATCGGTTGAATTTTCGGTCCCGATTTGCCGATCGTCAACTCGTAGGCGCGCATCTCGCGCGTCTCGCTATGCGTGGTCAGATTGAAGCGCTCGGCGAGAAGGCTTCGCAGCATGAGCGACTTCTGCTCGATTGAACTGGCCGCCGCCGAATTTGCCTGGATGTCGTACTCGTTGCGATCGAGCCACTCCGGTCCAACAATTTGATTGACCTGCATGCGCCAGGCCTCGGCCAGCAACCGCTTCAGCGTAGCGTTTCTCGCAACAATGCCGTTGGGCGAGTAGGTGAGCTGGTTGTTATAGTCCGGCCCGACAGCCCGTTGGCTTTGCCTGACGGAAGCCACATCGAACGCCGGCGCAACTGACGGAGCTTGGCCAAAGGCCAACGAAACCGGAAGCGAAAGTGAAATCAGCAGTGACACCACGCGCATGGCTCACAGCATATGCACGATGATGTGAATCCGCAAGCAACAAAAAGCCCCTCCCGATGTTGGCGGGAAGGGCTCGTTACGAAAACGAATTGCGGTTGCTCTAGCCGGCTTTTTCAAGCAGGCATAGCGACAGGTCTCGGCGCTCGACCATGTCGCTGGTGATCTCAAGATCGCGTACGCGCTTGTTCGACGGCAGATGGTACATCAGGTCGAGCATCAGCTCTTCAAGGATCATGCGCAGTCCGCGCGCGCCCACCTTGCGGGCCAGGGCCTCGCGGGCTACCGCGCAGGTGGCCTCGTGCGTAAAGTGCAGGCGCACATTCTCAAACTCAAAGAGACGCTGGTACTGCTTGAGAATGGCATTGCGCGGCTTGGTGAGAATCTCAATCAGAGCCGCTTCATCCAGCTCGTCGAGGATGCCCATTACCGGGAGCCGGCCCACGAACTCGGGAATCAGGCCGTACTTGATCAGATCCTGTGGCTCAGTGCGGCGCAACAGCTCGGTGTCGCGATGCGAGCGCAAGGTTGATTCAGCTTCAGTGTCCGTAGCTTTGAAGCCCAAAGCCTTTTTGCCGACACGGCGGCCCACCACGCGCTCAAGGCCAACGAACGCGCCACCACAGATGAAGAGAATGTTGGTGGTATCGACGGCGGTGAATTCCTGGTGTGGGTGCTTGCGCCCGCCTTGCGGCGGAACGTTGGCCACGGTTCCTTCAAGAATCTTGAGCAGCGCCTGCTGCACGCCTTCACCGGAAACGTCGCGGGTGATGGAGGGGTTCTCGTCCTTGCGGCCGATCTTGTCGATTTCGTCGATGTAGATAATGCCTTGCTGGGCGCGGGTCACGTCGCCGTCAGCGGCCTGCAGCAGCTTGAGGATGATGTTCTCAACGTCCTCGCCTACGTAACCGGCCTCAGTCAGGGTGGTTGCGTCGACGATGGCGAAGGGAACGTCAAGCATCTTGGCCAGCGTGTGCGCCAGCAGCGTTTTGCCTGAGCCTGTGGGACCGATGAGCAGGATGTTGCTCTTGGACAGCTCGACTTCGTTGTTGCGCAGCCGGTTCATCTGGATGCGCTTGTAGTGGTTGTAAACCGCAACTGCGAGCTTCTTCTTGGTCTGATCCTGGCCGATGACGAAATCGTCGAGAAAGGCTTTCACTTCCTGCGGCTTGGGCAGATGGCCGGCGGCGGCGGCCGGCGTAACCTCGCTGCGATCATCTTCAAGAATTGAATTGCAAACGGCGACGCACTCGTCGCAGATGTAGGCGCGAGGGTAGTCGCTGGGCGACGAGATCAACTTGGCAACGGCGTCCTGCGACTTGTGGCAGAACGAGCATCGCAACGATTCTTCGGGTCCCGTACGCGGTTTCATGGTATTGCTCCCTTTGGTCTTGCCCGTCGATCTCCGCCCTTGCGGTTACGGCCGTTTAGGTGCGCGGCCGGTCAATGATTTCATCCACGATGCCGTATTCCTTTGACTGCTGCGCGTTCATGATGAAGTCGCGCTCCACGTCACGCTCAATGCGGTCGAGCGGCTGGCCGGTGTGCTTGGCCATCAGCGTGTTGGTGATTTCACGGATGCGCAAGATTTCGCGGGCATGAATATCGATATCCGTAGCCTGGCCGCTCAATCCGCCCATCGAAGGCTGGTGAATCAGAATTCTGGAATTGGGCAGGGCAAACCGCTTGCCCTTGGTGCCGGCTAGGAGCAAGAAAGCTCCCATGCTGGCCGCCTGGCCGATGCAGTACGTCACCACGTTGTTCTTGATGAACTGCATGGTGTCGTAAATGGCCAGTCCGGCAGTGATGGAACCGCCCGGCGAGTTGATGTACAGCGAGACGTCCTTCTCCGGATCCTCACCCTGGAGAAAGAGCATCTGCGCGACGATAAGATTGGCCACCTGGTCGTCAATGGGTGTGCCAAGGAAAATGATGTTGTCGCGTAGCAGACGGGAATAGATGTCGTAGGCGCGCTCGCCCCGGCTCGTCTGCTCTACCACCATGGGAACCAATGCCATTGAGTCTTTTTCCCGCTTTCCCGTTTAGGGCCGCTTGCTGCCCGATTTTTTGTTTGCCGTCCGGCATGTAAACTTGCTTGCCGGGCGACGCCCATCCCTTGAGCTAACCGCTTATGCGGGCAGCCTTTCGTACAGGGCCGAAGCCGTCTTTTCGCGCCGCAGTTGTTCCCGGATTCTAGCCATACCGCCGTCCTGCGTCAATCGCACCTTTAGGGTATCCAGGGGCTCGCGGGACTGCAGTGCTGCCAGTTGCAATTCGTTTTCCAATTCCTCGTCGCTGACCGTAATTTTTTCGGCTTCCGCAATGCGGTCAAGCAGAACCGTCGTCTTTACCTCGGCCATGGCGCTGTCACGCTGGGCCGCGCGCAGGCGGGCAAAATCCAGCTTCCGCATCTGCTCGGGGTCCATGCCCTGGGCCGCCAGAGCGCGCAATCCCCGCTCCAGCCGGGCGTCAATCTGCTCCTGCACCAGCGACTCGGGAACTGGAAACGGATAGCGCTCAGTAAGTGCGGCAAACAGCCGGTCCTTGGTTTCGCCCATCACGCTGCGAAGCTTGCGGTGAGCCAAAGTCTCGCGGATGCGGCCCTCAAGCTCGGCCATGGTTTCGTTGCCGGTAAACTCCTTGGCAAACTCGTCGTTCAGCTCGGGAAGGGTGCGCTTTTTAATGGCTTTTACTTCCACATTGTAGGTAACGGTCTTCCCAGCCAGCTTCTGTTCGCCATAGTCAGCCGGATAGATCACTTCAGCCTTCAGTTCCTGGCCAGTTTTGGCTCCGCGGAGGGCGGTCGTGAAAGCTTCCATGGTGTCTTTGCCGCCAACTTCAACCAGCGTATCTTCGCCGGCCACGGGTGCGGCTTCGGCCTCGCCCTCAACCTGGCCCGTGTAGGTAATCTGCGCCCAGTCGCCATCCACCAGCGGCCGGTCTTCCTCAACCGGCTCGACCGTGGCGCGCGATTCGCGGAGTTGGCTAATCTCCTGCTGGAACTCTTCTTCAGTAATCTCAACGGAGGGCTTATCGACCGTGACGGACTGGTAGCCTTCGATGGAGAAGTCTGGAATGTACTCAAACACGGCCTTGACGTGGAGCGGAGCACCGTCTTCAACCGTCAGTTCCGTCACCGACGGCTGGCCTACGGGCTTGACTCCCAGATCGACGACTGCCTTGTTGAATCGCTGCGGCAAAAGGCTGTCGATGACTTCCTTGCGGATTTCGGCGCCGTAACGGCGGCGCACCACCGATTCGGGGACCTTGCCGGCGCGGAAGCCGGGGATCTTTGCATATTTGCGATAGTTGGCTGCGACGCTGCTGAAGGCCTTTGAAACCTCGTCAGCAGGAATGTCGAGGACGATTTCCCGGGTGCACTCGGGATTCAGAACCGGGCCGTGGTTATGACCTTCGTGATCGTGGGCGGCATGGTCATGACCCTCGTGATCATGGCCAGCGTGGTCGTGGCCTTCATGCTCATGGCCAGCAGCAGTCTCAGCCGCTTCGGGCTCGAGGTTGCCTTCGATGGTGTCAGCAGGACTCAACGTTAACCCTTCCGGGCGCATAGGGCGCCATTCAAACTGTCTCTGTCGCGATTCCCCAGCGGCAGACGATCCCTCTAAAGAGCCTTCAGGCCGAGCCAGGTGCGCTCCCTGAGGTTCGCTTTCAGACCGCCGCTTTCGGCTGCCGCTCCAGGCGGTGACAGCTCCATGTGGCCGGGGGAATATCTCCCTTCATGTTAAGAGGGTTTGCTGGCAGGGTCAAACTGGGGCGGGCACTGGCAGTGGGTAAACGGACCGTAATAGGCACGTTACTGTTCGGAGTCCTCGGGCTTGCGCACGTAGCGGAGAAAGCGGGGATGGGCCGCGCCGCATTGGGCGTAGTGGTCGCGGGCCTCTTTGAGGCTGAGCTGGCCATTTACGGTGAGGCGGACTTCGGCGGCGTCGTTGTCTTCCTGGCCGTCGTCTTCCCACCAGCAGACGGGGCAAAGGCCAAGCGCGCCTGGGGATTCAAGGGTTTTAAATCCACAGCAGGGGCAGCGATAGCGGGTAGCGACAGTGTCCACCGTGGGTAGACGGCAAAGGCAGGTTCGCAGGTTACGTGAACGACATTTTCTCGATCCTGTGGAAGGCGTAAATTGCTTTGGTCGCTATTTCTGGGCTAAATGGCCTGAAATGTTCAACTTTATCCAACCGAAATAGCTGGAAACGTTCAATCAGAGTGTTACGAAACAGTGCGAAATGTTCAATCAGATGGTTACGATTTTCGAGATACTTGACCTAGAAATTCAATGAATTGGGTGTTTTGTAACCGAAGAATTTCCCATTTAAGAGGAAGAGTTCAATTTAAATTTCCCGAAAACACGCTAAAAGCGTGTTTTTTGCGCTCAAAAACGTGCATTTAGGGCCTTTTTAGCGCTGTTTTGGCGTCATTTTGGCGTGTTTTTGCGGGTCTGTGCGCACCGAAAGGGGTGCAAGAGTTGCCCTATGGACGGGGTGACCTACTCGGGCGGGAGTAGTGGCAGGCGAAGGTTCTCCTCTGCGGCGGGACGACTGCGCGGGGCCTTCTTGAAGGTGGCGTCGCGGCGGTGGAGCGGGTACTCGGGCTGGCGGCCGTCGAGAATCTGCTGGATGGTGAGGATTTGGAGTTTCGGGTAGGTGGTGCCGTCAGTTGACTTGTAGAAACCGGCTTCGGCGGCTTCCTTGATCATGGGTTTGGTGGGGGGCTCGAAGCAGAGGAAAACACCAATCTCGGCTTTCTCGCGGTCGAGTACGCCGACGAGGTCGCGGACCTGGGGAACGGAGACTCCGCCTGCCTTGACGGAGAAGATGATCTGCTTCGACTTGCCGGAGTCGTCGTCGTGGAAGTAGAGGCGACCGTCGATGCCGCGATCTGCTCCCTTCTTCTGCTCGGCGGGACGCGCGCC
>Ga0182012_10008051_pt1 | contig 10451 bp, 8 predicted proteins | sample 612S2SmetaG_FD_120486 | JGI IMG/M metagenome (GOLD analysis project Ga0182012, IMG submission 120486) | Permafrost microbial communities from Stordalen Mire, Sweden - 612S2S metaG | ecosystem: Environmental > Terrestrial > Soil > Wetlands > Permafrost | place: Sweden: Stordalen | collected...
CGCCCGCGGGCCCACGATCGACATCGGCATCGACGTCGGTGGGCCCGACCGCCTCGGGCGCGGTCGGGGCGCCGTCGATCGGGGCGCCGTCGATCCGGGTGCCGTCGATCCGGATGCCGTCGATCCGGATGCCGTCGACGGCGTCGGCGGCGGGACCGGTGTCGCCGGTTCCGCGGCCACCGGTCGCCGCGTCCCTCCGGCGCTGGTAGCGGTGGAGGAAGAACAGCGAGAGCCGCCGGTAGAGCGTCCCCTGCTCGAGCTCCAGCGAGGCGTAGGCCATGCCACCGAAGGGGATGGGCAGCCAGAAATTCACCGCCCGGTAGGCCAGGACGCCCGAGAGGGCCTGGCCGGCGGTCGGACCGAAGCCCGTGATCATCGAGACGAGGACGAACTCGACGACGCCGAGGCCGCCCGGCGTGATGGGGATGGCCGCCAGGATGTTGGCGAGTCCGTAGGCCACCATCAGGTCCACCGGCGAGATGAAGTGGCTGAAGGCCGCCACGAACACCCAGAGGGAGGCGGCGTCGAGGAGCCAGTTGGCGGTGGCCCACCCGAGGGCCCGGTAGAGCAGCGGCCGGTCCTCCATGAGGAGGGCGAACCGCTCGGCCATCCGTTCGACCAGGGCGGCGACCCGGTCGGGGTTGTGGAGCCGGAGCCGCACGGCCAGCCGGTGGACCACGACCTTCGCCCGCTCTTGACCCCGGGTGAGGAGATAGAAGAGGGCCCCACCCGCCCCGAGGAGGATCACCCCGACCAGGGCGGCCACCACCACCAGCGCCGAGCCCGACACCGATGTCCCGGCATGTTGGCTGGTGGGCGCGTGGAAGCCGTTGACCAGGAGGAAGGCGACCAGGCTCAGCCAGAACAGGGCGTTGAGCACCACCGCCGAGCCGATCCCCTGGGTGCCGAGGGCGAAGCCGGCGTCCGCGCCGCTCACGCCGGACTGGGTCAGCAATCGGTAGCCGAGGGCGGCCCCCGGGGCCGTCCCGCCCGGCGACACGTGGCTCAGGGCCAGGGTGGACATGTTGATGCGGAAGAGCCGGAACCGCTTCGGCCCGTCGGCGGGGAGTACGGCGTGGGTGAGCTGGGTATAGGCGGCCAGTGCTCCGATCTCCAGGACGACCCCCAGCACCAGGTACTGGACGTGGATGTGACTGAGGGCGCTCACCTCGGAGCGGTGGCTCGCCAGCAGGGGCAGTGCCACGTAGAAGACGAAGAGGAAGGCGAGCACCAGGCCGACGCTGATCCGCACCTCCCGCCGGACGAACGGTCCGCGGTACCACCAGCGGGCCCGGTGGACGGTCGGCGCCCCGGCCCCGCGAGGGCCTCCGGCGTCCCCGCTCTCCGGCGCGGACGGTGTCCCGGGGGCCGTCGCGCCCGGACCCTGCGTCAGGTCCGGCTCCCGACCGCGCTCCACGCCCATTCCCCTCATGTTGGCACGCCGCCCGCAATGCGATCTGACATGCTGGACGGATGAGCGACGCCACGCCCAGCGCCCCCGGCGGCCCGAAGGACGGCGCCGGCACCGAGGGGCCCCGTCGCAGCCGGTTCTTCCAGGCGTTCACCGACCGCGGGGTGCCCCTCCGGACCATCCTCACCGTCGACGCCGTGGTGGTCCTCACCTGGGTCGGCTACCGCCTGCTGGGCCGCCTCCGGGAGGTGATCCTCTGGTTCCTGATCGCCGGCTTCCTGGCCGCGGTGCTCAATCCGGCGGTGGCCTTCCTCCAGCGGCACCGGTTCCGACGCGGCCCGGCCATCGGGATGGTGTTCCTGATCGCCATCGTGGTCTTCGCCGGACTCCTCGGGCTGTTCGGCTACCCGCTGGTCAACGCCCTGACCCACTTCGGCGAGCAGCTCCCGACCATGGTGCGCCAGGTCGAGAAGGGCCACGGGCACCTGGCCCGCACCCTCCAGCGCCTCCACCTCCTGTCGTGGGTGCAGCGCAACGCCCCCAAGCTGCAGACCGCCGCCCACAACCTCGGGAAGCCGGCGCTCAGCGTCGGGACGAACCTGGCCAAGGCGGTGTTCTCGACCATCCTCGCCCTGACCACCATCGCCTTCCTGTCGCTCTTCATGCTGCTCGAGGCGCCGATGCTCCGGAAGGCCGCCCTCGGTGCCCTGCCGGCCCGCCACCGGGTCACGGTCGAGGAGGTGGCCCACCGGGTCTCGCGCTCGGTCACCTCCTACGTGCTCGGCACCTTCGCCCTGAGCTTCCTGTTCGGGGTGGTCGTCTTCGCCACGCTGGCCGTCCTGGGGGTGCCGTTCGCCCTCCTGATCGGCCTGTGGGTGGCGCTGGTGGCGATGATCCCGCTGGTGGGTGGGCTGATCGCCGGCGTCCCCGCCGTGCTGATCGCCGCCCTGCACTCGCCGACCGCCGCGGTGGTGACCCTGGCGGTGTTCGTGGGGTTCCAGCTGGTCGAGAACCACTTCCTCTATCCGGTGGTGATGGCCAGGACCGTCCGCATGAACCCCCTCTGGGTGCTGCTGGCCGTGCTGGTCGGGGCCAACCTGGGCGGGGTGTTCGGCTCGGCGCTCGGCGCGCTGGCCGGGGCCCTGGTGGCCATCCCGGTGGGCGGGGCGATCCAGGTGATCTCCCAGGAGGTCTGGGCCCACACCCGGGCCACCCGGACCGAGGGGGAGGAGATCGACGGCGGGGTGGCGTTCGGGGCCTCGACGGTCTTCGGGGCGGAGGCGGCGAAGACCCTGGCGGATGCCGGTCCCGGCCAGGCCGGGGTCGAGGCCGCCGCCGAGGCCGCCGCCGAGGCGGCCACCGAGTCCGCCACCGAAGCCGGTACCGAAGCCGGTACCCAAGCCGCCACCGAAGCCGGTACCGGGACGGGGGCCGTCCCGCCGTCCGGACCGGGTGCGGCGGCCGATCGGGCCCGGTCGGCGTGACCAGGACGGATCGTGGTGGGGGCGACGCCCACCGTGGGGAGCCGCCCGCACCCGGGCACCGCGGGCGGGTCCCGTAAGCTGCCCCCGTGCGTGTCCTGGTCGTCATCCCCACCTACAACGAATCCGAGAACATCGAGCGGGTGCTCCGGAGGATCCGCGACGCGCTCCCGGAGGCCACCGTCCTGGTGGTCGACGACGGCAGCCCCGACGGCACGGCCGACCAGGCCGAGACGCTCGGGAAGGAGCTCGGGCAGGTCGAGCTCCTCCGCCGGACGGAGAAGTCCGGTCTCGGCAGCGCCTACCGGGCCGGCTTCCGTTGGGGGCTCGACCACGGCTATGAAGCCTGCGTGGAGATGGACGCCGACCTCTCCCACGACCCCGACGCCCTGCCCGGACTGGTGGCCCCCCTCGAGAAGGGGTTCGAACTGGTCGTCGGCTCCCGGTACGTCCCCGGCGGCACCATCCCGAACTGGGCCTGGCACCGCCGGCTCCTGTCCCGGGGCGGCAACATCTGCGCCTCGTCCCTCCTCGGCCTGGGGGTGACCGACTCCACGTCCGGCTTCCGGGCCTACGCCGCCCCGGTGCTGCGGCGGATCGCCCTCGACGAGATCAGGGCCGACGGCTACGGGTTCCAGATCGAGATGACCTACCAGGCCAAGCGGGCCGGGGCACCGATCGTCGAGGTGCCCATCCGCTTCGTGGACCGCGTCGAGGGGGAGTCCAAGATGTCGACCTTCATCGTGGTCGAGGCCTTCGGCCTGGTCACCTGGTGGGGGCTCCAGCGCCTGGTGGGCGTCTTCCGACGGAAGGCACCCCCGTCGGATGGCTGACACCGGGTCGGGCCCCGACTCGAGCCGCATCCTGATCGTCGACGACGAGCCGTACATCACCGACGTGCTCTCATCGGCGCTCCGCTTCGAGGGGTTCGCCGCCGAGGTGGCACCGACCGGGGCACAGGCCCTGGCCATGGCCGGCTCGGAGCGCTTCCACCTCATCGTGCTGGACGTGATGCTCCCCGACATCGAGGGCATCGAGGTGTGTCGGCGGCTGCGGGCGTCCGGCGACACCACGCCGGTGGTCTTCCTGACGGCCCGGGACGCCATCGGCGACAAGGTGGTGGGCCTGGAGCTCGGCGACGACTACCTCACCAAGCCGTTCAGCATCGACGAGCTGGTGGCACGGATCCGGGCGGTGCTCCGCCGGACCCGGCCCGAGTCGGAGGAGAGCGACGGACGCCTCCGCTTCGCCGATCTGGTGCTCGACGACGATACCCACGAGGTCTGGCGGGGTGGCGAGCTCATCGAGCTGACGGCCACGGAGTTCAACCTGCTCCGGTACCTCCTGGTCAACGCCCGCCGGGTGGTGTCGAAGTCGGAGATCCTGGACGCGGTGTGGGACTACGGCTTCGAGGGGGACCCCAACATCGTGGAGACCTACATCTCCTACCTCCGGAAGAAGATCGACTGCTACGACCCGCCCCTGGTCCACACCATCCGACGGGTGGGCTACAGCCTGCGGGAGCCCCGGCCGTGACCCTCCGGCGGCGGCTCATCACCACCATGGTCATCCTGGTGGCGGTGGGGCTGGCCGCCGTCGACATCGTCACGCTGAGCGCCCTCCACTCGTACCTCTACGGGCGGGCGGACGCCCAGCTCGAGGCCAGCAGCGACCTGGTACAGCAGTTCGTCCTGCGGACCGACGAGCGTGGGACGCCGATCGACGTCGCCGAGATCCAGAGCCGGGTCAGCCCGGACGTCTACGTGGAGATCCTGGACGCCGGCGGCCAGGTCGTCGTGTCACGCCCGTCGGGCACCCACGCCCAGGCCGACCCGGCGCCGCGCCTGCCCACCCCCCTCCCGGTCCGACCGGCGGCCAGCCCCGACGCTCTCTCCAGGCGGCACGGGAGCTACAACCCGGACACCGGCGCGGTCACGGTCTCCTCGACCACCGCCCACGGACCCCAGTACCGCCTCCGGGCGTCACCGCTCCCCGGGGGCACTCTGGTGGTGGCCACCCGGCTCGACTCGGTCAACGCCACCCTGGCATCGCTCCGGGAGATCGAACTGGCCGTGTCCCTCGGCGTGATCCTGGCCCTGTTGGCGGCCATGGCCGTGCTGGTGCGGCGGGGGCTCCGGCCACTGGAGGTGATGACGGAGGAGGCCGACACCATCGCCGCCGGGGACCTGAGCCGCCGGGTGGTGCCCTCCGATCCGGACACCGAGATCGGCCGGCTGGGGAGGGCACTCAACGGCATGCTCGGCCAGATCGAGGCCGCCTTCGCCCAGCGGACCATGTCCGAGGACCGCCTCCGGCGGTTTCTGGCCGACGCCTCGCACGAGCTCCGCACCCCACTCACCTCCATCCGGGGCTACGCCGAGCTCCTCCGCAAGGGGGCGTTCCGCCACGAGTCCGACCGCCAGCGGGCCCTCACCCGCATCGAGAGCGAGGCGGCCCGGATGGGCGATCTGGTCGAGGATCTGCTGACCCTGGCCCGCCTGGGCGAGGGACCCGAGCCCGAACGCCGGCGGGTGGACCTGGTGCCGGTGGTCCGTGACGCGGCGGCGGACGCCCGGACCGTCGACCCGACCCGGTCCATCACGGTGCACGCCGCCCACCCGGTGCCGGTGGCCGGCGACGAGCAGCGCCTGGGCCAGCTGATCCACAACCTGCTGGGGAATGCCCTGGCCCACACGCCGCCGGGCACCCCGGTCTCCGTGCAGGTCACCGCCGACGGCGACCGGGCCGTCCTCCGCGTGGCCGACCGAGGCCCCGGCATGGACGTGGAGCAGGCCAGCCGGATCTTCGACCGCTTCTACCGCGGCGACGCCACCCGGGCCGACGGCGGTTCCGGGCTGGGACTGTTCATCGTGGCGGCGGTGGCGCGCGGCCTGGGGGGCCACGTGAGCGTCGACACCGCGGTGGGGGAGGGCGCCACCTTCGAGGTGGTGCTGCCGCTCTACGGGACGGGCCCCGGGCCCACCGCCCGGCCGGGGGCGGCCACCGTCGCCGAGACGGACCCGGACCCGGAGTCGGACTCGGCGTCGGACCCGGAGTCGGAGTCGGCGTCGGAGTCGGCGGCAGAACCGGCGCCCGCCAGCCGTCGTTCGGGTCCGTGACCCAACCGCCGATCGTCACCATCGACCGCGGGACGGGCCCACCGGTCCTGCTGCTCCACGGCCAGCCGGGCGACGGAGCCTCGTGGGGGCGCGTGGTCGACCGCCTGGCGGACCGTCACCGGATCCTGGCTCCCGACCGCCCGGGCTACGGGACGACCACCCTCGAGGCCTCAGGGATGGTGGCGAACGCCGACCGCATGGCCGAGCTCCTCCGGGACCGGGGTGCCACCCCGGCCACCGTGGTGGGCCACAGCTGGTCGGGGGGTGTGGCGGTGCTGCTGGCCGCCCGGCACCCGGACGTGGTGCGGAGCCTGGTGCTGGTCGGGGCCGTCGGCACCCCCGACAGTGTCAACGGGCTCGACGGTCTGCTGGCCGCCGACCGGGTCGGGGAGTGGCTCACCGTGGCGGGGCTGGCCGGCATCGGCGTGGTGCTTCCCCGGGTCCGGGTCGGGGTGGTCGCCGCCCGTCAGACGCTCCGCGGTCGTCGATCGGGTGCCACCGGGGCCGGACGGGTCGACCGGGCGCTCGGCTACCTGGCCGCCACCCTGCCCGACGAGGTGGTGCCCGAGGGGTGGGCCGGGGTCCGCGGCCGGAGCCTCCGGACCTTCGTCGTCGAGCAGCGGGCGTTGATGGCCGAGCTGCCGGACGTGACCTCGCGGCTCGGCGACCTCACGGTGCCGGTCGTCGTGGTGGTGGGGGAGTGGGACGTGGTGGTGCCGCCGACGGCGGCCCGGAGCCTGGCTCGGGCGGTCCCCGGTGCCGAGCTGGTCCGGGTCCCCGGCGTCGGGCACTTCGTGGCCCGGGATGCCCCGGGCCGGCTGGCCGAGGTGATCGGGGTCACCGACGCCCGGGCCAGGGGCGCGGGCGCCGCGGGTCCGGAGGGCCCGTCCGGACGGTAGGGGGACCGGAGGTCGGTGACCGTCGTGACGACGGGTGGGTGCCCACACCCCACGGCGCTCCCGGCCCCGGTCAGACGACGGTGCGGGCCGGTGCGGTGGAGAACCGGGCGCCGGGCGCCAGGGCGTCGAAGACGGCGGTGAACTTGAGGTCGGTCTCGGCCAGTTCGGACGCGGGGTCGGAGCCGTCCACGATGCCGACGCCGGCGGCCAGCCGGGCGGTGTCACCGTGGAGGGTGGCGGCGCGGATGCCGACGACCCACTCCCCGTCCCCCTCGGCGTCGAGGTACCCGACCGGTCCGGCGTAGGCACCACGGGGTCCCGACTCGAGCCGGTCGATGGCCTCGAGCGCGGCCGCCAGGGGCACCCCGCCGACGGCCGGGGTGGGATGGAGGGCGCCCACCAGGTCGAGGGCGGTGGGCACGCCGTGGTCGCCGTCCTCCCGGAGCACGCCCTGGATGGTGGTGCCGAGGTGGACGACGTTGTGGAGGTGGACCAGCTCGGGACGGGTCGGCACGTCGAGCGACGTGCAGCGCGGTGCCAGGACGGCGGCGATGGCCTCGACGACCAGCCGGTGCTCCCCGGCGTCCTTGGCCGACCGCCGGAGGGCGGTGTCGGTGGCCTCCGAGCCCTGCCCGCTGGTCCCGGCCAGCGGACGGGCCAGGACGTCCCGACCGTGTCGGGCCAGCAGCAGCTCGGGGCTGGCGCCGACGAACCGTCCGTCGCCGGCCGGCATCGAGAACACCGTGCAGTTCGGCTCGAGGCGGCGCCAGCGTGCCAGCAGCTCGGGCAGGTCGGGGGCGCCGCCGAGGTGGACGTCGACCTGGCGGGCCAGGACCACCTTCGACAGCCGGCCGCCGTGGATCGCCTCCACCGCCGAGGCCACCGCCTCGAGGAAGTCGGCGTCGGACGACAGCGGCTCGACGACCGGTGCCGGGGAGGTCGTGACGGCGGCGGCCCCTGGGCGGCGCGCCTGGGCCAGCAGCTCCCCGAGGGGATCGTCGCCGGTGGTGGTGGCGAGCACCGTCACCCACTCGCTCCCGTCGGCCTCGCGGCCGTAGGTGACCTCGGGCACCACCAGCGACCCCGGTGCCGACCGGTCGAAGGGGAGGGCGCCCAAGGCCACGATCCCCGAACCGCCGAGACCGCTGTGGTCCTCGTACGGGATGGCGGCCAGTGCCTGTCGGGCGCGGCGGAGTCCGTCGGGGTCGTCGAGGCCGCCGTCGAGCGCCACGGTCAGCGCCCGACCGACACCGACCAGCACGCGGTGGCCGGTGTCGAAGACGACGCCCTCGGCACCTGCCAGGGTGTAGGGGTCGATGGTCGCACCCGGCGGGAGCCGTCGTCGGACCGCCACCCTGGTGGCCCCGGCACTCACGGGCGTCCCCGGCGGGTGGCGGTGATCAGCTGGCTCAGCCCCCCGGAGAGGGCCCGACGATTGACCGACGAGAAGCCGGCGTCCGACAGCATCGACCGCAGCTCGGCGGTGGGGGGCAGGTAGGCCGTCGAGCGCGGTAGGTAGCGGTAGGCGGCGCCGTCGGAGAGGACGCCGCCGATGACCGGGACGACCCGGCGGAACCAGATGCGGTCGCCGGCCCGGAGCAGGCCGTGGTCGGGCTCGGCCACCTCGAGGAGGGCGATCCGGCCGCCCGGGCGGACGACCCGCCCGAACTCGCCGAACACCTCGGAGAGCTCGGTGAAGTTCCGGAGGGCGTAGCCGCAGGTGATCCCGTCGACCGAGGCGGACGTCAGGGGCAGGGCGGCGCCGTCGGCCTGGGCCAGCGGCAGCCCCGAGCCGTTGGCCTGCAGCATCCCCCACGACAGATCCATGCCGAAGGGTGCCAACCCCGCCTCCGACAGGATATGGAGGAAATCCCCCGTGCCGCAGGCCAGGTCGAGGACCCGGGCCCCGGCCGGCAATCCGAGGGCCCGGGCCGACTGCTTGCGCCAGTGCACGTCGAGGCCGAAGGTCATCATGCGGTTGACCAGGTCGTAGCGGGGGGCGATGGTGTCGAACATGGAGCGCACCAGGGCCGTCTTCTCCGGCCCGGTGGGCAGATCGGCCTCGGCGGCCCGGGCGGCCACGTCGAAGTCCGGCGCGGAGCCGTTCAGCGTCGGCGACGGGCCCGGGCCCACCGGATCGGCCGACCCGCTCATCGCCGGGCCGACAGGGTTCGGTCGGCGCCCGCCGCTGCGGCTGGCTCGGCGGCCGGGCCGGAGGCCCCGTCAGGGGGGCCGGTCATGTCGACTCCGGCCTGGTCTCCGATGGCCCGGCGTTCGGCATCGGAACCCACCTGCTCGACATGGTCGAGGGCCACGCTGATCAGCGTGCGGGTGAAGTGGTGGCCCACCAGGGTGTTGACCGCAGGCAGCAACTCGGCGTAGGCCTGCAGGAGACGCTCGATGTGGGGCTCGTCCCCGATCGGGGCCCCCGGTCGGGCCGCCTCGTCCTCCGGGCCCCGGGCGGGGCCCACGGCCTCGCCGTCGGGGTGCCCGGTCCGGAGCGGGCCACGGACGTAGGTCGAGAACATGGTCACGGCCTCGCGCGCCACCGCCTCGGTGGCCTCGTGGTGGCGGCGGGCCAGGTCGAGCAGGGCGGAGAGGGGGATGCCCCACTCGAGGAGGAGCAGTCCGGACCGGGCCGCAGCCACGTCGGCCTCGGTGTAGCGGTCCCGGCCCGTGATACGGCGCGGTATCAGCAGTCCTTCGGCCTCCACGGCCTTCAGGAGGGCCAACGGTACGCCCGTGGCCTCGGAGAGCTCCTCGAGGGTGAGGGTCGGCCCCGACTCGGAGCCGATCCGGTCCGATCCGATCCGATCGGCGGTCTCCTCCGAGGGCCCATGGGTCCCGGGCGCCGTCCCGTCCCTCCCGGGCGCGGTCCCAGCGACATCGTCGGAGCCGGGCACGTCCTCCCGCCAACCCGAGAGCTCCGCCAGTAGGGCTTCGTCAGCTGCGTCGAGTTCGCCCGAGACGAGGCGCACGATGGTGGCCAGGGTGAATCCTCGCCCCTGGAGGGAGCGGATCCGGGCCAACCGCTCGACGTGCTGCTCCCCGTACCAGGCCACCCGTCCCTCCCGACGCGGCGCATCCAGCAGACCCTTGCTCTGGTAGTAGCGGATGGTGTCGACGGTCACGTCGGCCCGGGCGGACAGCTGTTCGACGCGCATCTCCATGCGTCCACTCTAGGAGTAATCGCTCATACTGTTGGAGCGCGGATGGGAGTGGCGGTAACGGCCCGGATATTACCCCCTTGACCTTGAGAAACGTTGCTTCTCCTCGAGGGAATCAGTAGAAGTAGCGGTAGACCACCTCGGCCACACAGCTGGGCTTGGTCGAGCCCTCGGTCTCGAAGGTCACGTCCAGGGCGACCTGGACCCCCCCCTTGACATCCTCGGCACCGGCCACGGTGACGCCGAGCCGGAGGTTGCTGTCCACCGGCACGGGGGCCGGGAAGCGGACCTTGTTGCATCCGTAGTTCACGCCCATCGAGCTGCCCTCGACGGTGACGACCTCTCCCAGCAGGGCGGGACCCAGCGAGAGGGTC
>Ga0182012_10008052_pt1 | contig 10450 bp, 6 predicted proteins | sample 612S2SmetaG_FD_120486 | JGI IMG/M metagenome (GOLD analysis project Ga0182012, IMG submission 120486) | Permafrost microbial communities from Stordalen Mire, Sweden - 612S2S metaG | ecosystem: Environmental > Terrestrial > Soil > Wetlands > Permafrost | place: Sweden: Stordalen | collected...
AACCGATCCGAACAGTCCGGTGCAGATCTCGCTGCACAACCAGGACGAATCGCAGACCGCCCTCACGCTCGACGGCATCCCGCTTTCCGCTCCCGGCGCCGCGGGCAACCTGCGCGGCATCGGCACCGACCTCTTCTCCGGCTCGTCGGTCAGCTTCTCGCCCACCGCGGGCGGCCTCGCCGGCGGCGTCAACTTCTCGACGCTACAGCCGACGCAGTCGCTGCAAATCCGCGCGAGCGGCACGAGCGGCACCTACGATCGTTCGAATTACTCGTTCGCGGCCACGGGCTCGGTCGACAACCTGGGCTTCGTCGTGCAGCACACGTGGCGCGGCTCGAATAGCCCGTTGACCTTTCAAGAGTACGAGGATCAAAGCGGCATCGACTACGCGCACGGCGGCGACTCGGTCAGCGAGAGCGATCTGGTCAAGTTGCGCTATCGCCTCGGCGACGACCGCACCACCGTCACCGCCTCGGCCCTCGATACGAACCGGCTAGCCTACGCGATCTGCGCGCAAGACGTGACCGTGTTGCCTTGCGGCATCGGACCGAACAACCTCAACTTCGGACGCTACGCGCTGGCCTACGGCACCGTACAGTCGCTGATCGGTAACGTCCAGACCAACTTCTCAGCCTACGCCAACTCCGGCAATCAAACGACCGACGACCTCAACCGCTACGTCCTCTCCGCCGGCAACGGCAACCCCAACGATCCGTCCTCGTACGCGCCCACCCTGGATCCCTCGGAATCGCTGAGCAACACCGTGACGCGCGGCGTGGCCTACAGCGCCTCGATCGCCGAAGCGCGGCACACGATCAGCATCGTGGGCAACACCTACGCAGCCATCAACACCAACACGCCGATCGTCGGCTCGCAGTACGTCACCGCCTACACCAACGCCGCGTCATCCTCGCGCTATCAATTCAACGACGCGATCAAGTCGAACGAGCAACTCACGCTGACGCCCTCGATTTCGTTCGCCGACACGAGCGGCGTCGGCGGCTCGTTTCTCGCCGGCATGGGCGCCGCCTGGACGCCCAAACTGCACGACGCGTATTCCGTCTCGGTCAACGTGGGCAGTTCGCAGCCGAATCTCAGCGCCGTCAGATCGTTTTCCGATCCCGTCTCCGCGCGTTTCAATTGCGGTGCCGACACGGCGCTCGTGAGCGGGCCGGGCGACACGGGCGACGGCCAGAAGCAATCGGCCACATCGTTCAACGCGGCTTGGGCGCACACGTTCAACGGCGGCGCGACCTTCTCGGTAAACGCCTTCTCGCAGTTGCAGTCGGGGCAGTTGATCAACGCCAACATCGAAGAGCCCACGGCCTATTTCGACGCGGCGGGCCCCGGCTATCTCGCAGCGCTCGATGCAGCCTATCGCGCGCCGTCGGTCTGCGGCGTCAACGCGCCCGCGCCGGCCGTCTACGTCAGTGAGAGCGTCGCCGGGACGCGACGGCTCTATCAAGGCGTCGACCTCAACGGCCGCTTCGAACTCTCACCCTACATCGCGCTGTTGCCCTCGTATTCGATCAACCTGGCAACGCTCGAAGCCGCGGGCGGGCGCCTCGAAGACGGCCCGTCGACCACCATCGTCGGCGCGCAGCTGCCGAACCGTCCGATCCACCGGGGCAACGTTTCGATCGATGCTCTCTTGCCCAGCGCCGGTCTCGAGTTTCTGGCCAACGCGCAATACGTCGGCTCCAACAATCAACAGAATCTCGGACCGTACGTGAGCGTCAGCTTCGGCGTTTCGCACGCGCTCGGGCCCGGTCAAGTCACCCTCTTCGAAAACAACGCCTTCAATACGTACGCGGGCGAATTCGCGATCGACGCGACGGGTCAACCGCAGGCGCTTTCCAACGGCGGCTTCTTCCGCAATGCCGGGACGCCGCTCACGCCGCGCACGCTTTTCCTGAGCTATTCGGCCGCCATCGGCGGCCCCGCGCCGGGTCCGGCGTTCCGGCAATTCCAGCGCGGCGGGGGCGGCGCCAATCGCTTTGGGCAAACCGCGCAGGCGCCGCAGGCGCAGACGAACCCGGCGCCCACGGCGAGCGGCGCGCCGCAGCGCCAGCAGCGCTTCACCTCGAATCCGCCGCCGGCGGGCACCGATCCGCTCGCACTCGCGACGACGCGAGACTCGTGCACGGCCGACGCGCAGACCGCAGCCAAGCCGCTCTTCGACGGCATCCGCGCATACGCTGCGGCGTACGAGAAGGGCACGAAGCCCGTCGACGTGCCGAACCTGACGATCGCCGCTCGCAAGACCGCCGCGGGTTCGTCGGTGCCCTACTTCTTAGAGTTGCGCCCCAACTTCCCGAGGCCGCCCGGCGCGCAACAAAACGGGAACGGCGGCGGTCGCCGGGGCGGTGGTGGATTCCCCGGAGGCGGCGGTTTCCCGGGCGGCGGTCCGGGTGGTCCCGGCGGAGGTCCACCGGGTGGGGGCCCGCCCGAAGGCGGTCCACCGCCGGGCGGCGACGTCACGGGCTCGTCCCAACCGCAACAGCAGCGCACGCCGGCGCAAGAGGCGGCGCGTCAGGCCTTCCTCAACTCGCCCGCGCTCAAGGCGTTCCGTGGTTTCGTGGGCTGCGCGTACATCACGATTCTCTCGCAGACGGATGCGAAGGCGAAGGGCATCGTGCTCGAGGGCGGCCGTCCGGGTTTGCTCTACGTGCCCGGCATCGGCATCACGTTCGTCGAGGCACTGCAACTGCCGCAAGGCGGCGGCAGCCTGAAGGGCGGCCAATGACGAAAGCGCGCGCATGCCCCACGTCGCTCGTACTCTCGCACCTCGTGCCCGCCGCGGACCCGCCGGTCACCGACGACCTGTGGCTCGCCGGCGTGCCTGGACGCTCGAACTCAACGCGAACGGCACGACCAGCCGCTAGTCGTCGTCGGGTGCGGTCCACGAAGGGCGTTGACGCAGAAAGAACGCCTTACCGTACTCGGAGCTGATCGGCGTAAACGCACGCGGTGCCTGCTTCAGGTTCAGACAGCCATCGCCGGCAGAGCGTGCGCGTGTGTCGCTGGCGGCCATGTGCCGGAGCTTGAAGTTGTCCTCCACGTAGCGCAGGATGCTGGCCGTCTCGAACTGGTCGTGGAGAACGCGGCCCTTCACGGCGTAGGGTGAAATGCAGAGGAGCGGAACGCGGATGCCGAGACCGTCGTAATCGAGTTGCGGCGGCGCGACCGGATCGTACGCACCGCCCCAATCGTCCCACAGCACGAAGATCGCCGTGCTGTTCCAATACTGGCTCTCGCCGATTGCGTTGACGACCGACGTCACCCACGACGGCCCGGTATTGCTGTCGTTGCCCGGATGGTCCGAATTGGCGTAATCGGGCACGACCCAGGTCACGTTGGGCAGCACGCCGTCGGGAGCGAAGGTGAGCACGCCCGTCTCGGGCGAGACCACATCGGCCAACCATTGCGGCCCATTCCCGCCTTGGTAAATGTGATTGATGGCCTGATATGCAGACCAGAACCCGCCTTCGACGTTGACCTGCGGCGCATAGAAACGCCAAGTCAGATTCTTCGCGTCGAGCTCGTCGGCCAGCGTCGTGTAGTCGAAACAGGGATACTGCGTTGGACCGTACGCGCGCTGCTGGGTCAAGGTCTCGACTACGTCTTCGAGATTTTGGCTGCAGCCCCAAGGCAAACGCGTCGGCGTGTCGACCGAGCTTTGGGCCTGGCCCGCGATAAGGTACTGGTGCGCTTCGAAGCTGTCGTCGAGCTGCGATGTGAACATGTTGTCAGCCAGCGCATATTGGCTCGCCATGGACCAGTAGGGCGCCACGTCCGATTCGGGCACGTACTGGTAGGCGGCATAGCCGGGCGGCCCCCCACCGCTCTCGAGATCGAAGCCATCCATCTTTCCATTGTCCCACGCGGAGAAAAACGCATGGGAGGAGTGCTGGACGTCGATCGTGTCCGCAATCCCCACCTGCGCCAGCGGGATCTCATTGCCCGTCGAGTCCAGGCCCCGGGTGACCGTCCTGGCTTTCGGAAAACCGTTAAAGAGGCTATTGAAGCTGCGATTCTCCTGAACGATGATGACGACGTGTTGGATCGGCCCCGACTTTCGCGAAGCCGGGAGGGCAAGGGCCGGCCCGAGATTTGCCGCTAGCGCGAAAACGATTCCCGAAATCATACGTCAGTCGTCGTCGGGCGCCGTGCCCGAAGGACGCTCTTGAATGAAGTGCGCCGCAGGATAGTCTGCCGAGATCGGCACGAAGGCTCGCGGGGTTTGCTTGAAGTCGAGACACCCCGCGCCGGCCGAACGTGCCCGCCTATCGCTAGCCGCCATCTGCGGTAACCCGAAGTTGTCTTCGATGAAGCGGGGTATGCTCGCCGTTTCCAACTGTTGGTGCATGACTCGCCCCTTGACTGCGTAGGGTGAAATACACAGCAGAGGGATCCTAATTCCTAGCCCGTCATAATCGAGTTGCGGAGGCGGCACCGGGTCGTAGGCACCGCCCCAGTCGTCCCAAAGAACGAAGATCACCGTACTGCTCCAGTAGCTGCTCTCGCCGATCGTGTTGACGACGGAGGTCACCCACGATGGTCCGGTCGCGCTCGAGTTTCCCGGATGGTCCGAGTTCGCCCAGTCCGGGACGACCCAGGTCACGCTGGGCAGAATGCCGTTTGGAGCGAGGGTGAGCACGCCTGTCTCAGGCGATATGACATTGGCTAGCCATTGGGCCCCGTTTCCGCCCTGATAGATGTGGTTGATGGCCTGATATGCCGACCAAATGCCCTCATCTCGGATCGCAGGCGCGTAGAACCGCCAGGTGAGATACTTTGCATCGAGTTCGTCGGCGAGCGTCGTATAGTCGAAGCAAGGCGCTTGGACCGGACCATACGTGCGTTGCTGCGTCAACGTGTTCACGATGTCACTCGGATCGTCGGAACAGCCCCACTGACGGATCGGAGAGTCGACGGAACTCTGCGCCTGCGCCGCGATAAGGTACTGATGAGCTTCGAAGCTATCGTCTAACTGCGACGAAAAGGTGTTGTCGTTGAGAGCGTATTGGGCCGCCATCGCCCAATAGGGCGCGACCTCACGCTTAGGGACGTACTCGTACGAACCGTAGCCCGGCGGTCCGGCGCCCTCCTCGAGGTCGAAGCCATCCATTTTGCCATTGTCCCAGGCGGAAAGAAAATCTGCCGAACCGTGACCGATTGCGGCCGTATCGGCCAGTCCCACCTGGCTGAGCACCACCGTATGGCCGGTCGAATCCAGCCCTTCGGTAACGGTAACAGCGCCCGGGTAGCCGTTGAAGAGGCTATTGAAGCTACGGTTCTCCTGGACGATGACGACGACGTGTTGGATCGGCGTCGGTTTGGTCTTGAGGCTTTCGGCCGCGCCGCTCGGGCTGGAACAGAGGGCAACCATCAAACTCGAGCACGCGGCAGTGCAGGCCACGAGCCGACCGCACGAAGACCGGCTCAAACGCCCGCGGAACAGAGGGCATGGGACCATTCGCCTAGCTTGAGGTATGCAGGGCACGCCCCCTTCCGGGAAGTCCTCAGGAGAAGGTCGCGCCACCGAAAATTCTCCGGGAAGACAGAAGGGCTTTTGTCGCTGAGGTCACAAACTGGAGATTAGGAAACGGTGAGCACTCGTGCTGCCGGTCCCAAGTCGCCGTCCCTCGGGACGGTGATCCCCACCCACTGGTTACCCCCAGCAGCCGGCGCACCTTAACCCTAAGGGACATCGGCTTCATTACTACTCGACTCTCAAACCTTGCAAGGGAGTACCGCATGCCCATTACCAATGCGTACCGCGCACTTGCAGCAACCGCACTCGTCGGATTGCTGGCAGGCTGCTCAGGCGGATCGCAACTCGCGCCCTCGGGAAATCTCGGAGCGCAGTCGGCTTCGCACCAAGTAGGCGTTGCCTCGAAGTTCAGCGGCACCGGCCGTAACGCCGCGATCGCGAAGCTCAACTCGGACTCGCGTACTGCCGGTTCGTACGGCAAGCCGTTCCTGTCGGCGAAGTCGAACCTCTTGGCGGAACTGAACCACAAGAGCATCATCGCCTCGCGTCAGAAATTCTATCCCTTCAAGAAGACGAAGCCCAACAGCACGCTGTTGTTCGTCAACGATGAAGGCACGGAAGACGTGTACGTGTACAGCACCTCGACTGGCGAAGTCGTGGGCACCCTGTCGGGCGTCGGCTTTGCCGGCCTCGCGACGAACTCGTCGGGCCAGCTCGCAATCGGTACGCTCGACCCGAGCACCGGCGAAGGCTTGATCAACACCTACACGGTGACGTCCGACGGCGCGACCTCCAACGGCGTGACCCTGTCGATCTCGTCGGGCTTCCCCGACGGCATCACCTACGACAAGAAGGGTGATATCTACGCCAGCGACTTCCCGTCGTCGAACGTGGACTTCTTCAGCGCCTCGACCGTCAGCAGCGGCGGCGGCCCGACGAAGACCTACACCCTGCCCGACTTCGAGTACGTGTACTACGTGCAGGCGTTCGGCAACACGATCTACGTTGACGGCGACACGGCGGATGGCTTCGGCGTCGGCGAACTCACCAAGAAGGGCGACAAGGTCCTCATCAACGGCATCGTCGACCCGGTCGAAGATGCTGGCTTCCCTGGCGGTCTCGCGATCGACTCGAAGCATAACATCATCGTGAACAACCAGTACGGTTCGATCTCCACGTACGCCAAGCCGTACACGGGCGGCCCGTCGGCGATCACGGAGTGGGGCTTCGACCCGAACGATGTCACCGGTATCGCTCTGGACCTTCTCCAGGAGAACGTCTACGGCGTCGACATCAACTTCGGCGGTTCGTCGCTGGTCGGCTACCCGATTCCGTTCAGCTACCCGAGCCTCTCGGAAGGCACCCAGTGGCAGAGCGCCGGCGAAGAGCCGATCTCGGCCGCAACCTACCTCCCGGGCAAGTAGGATCCACTTCGCCTAACCGAGCGGTTTGGCAAAGAGGGGTGGGCGCTACGGCGCCCACCCCTTCCTTATTTCTCAGATGCGATGCGGCTCGATAGTCCGTTTTACGGGGGCGCTTGCACAGGAGTCGAACTCAGGTCGTCTAATGTTTTTCTAATATCGCCTCTCCTAAGGAGCACCCGCATGCCCTCAGTCATGGCGTACCGCGCGCTCGCCGCAACCGCACTCGTCGGTTTGCTGGCGGGCTGCTCGGGCGGATCGCAACTCTCACCCTCCGGAAATATCGGAGCTGACTCGGCCTCCCATCAGGCAAGCTTAGCCTCGAAGTTTGGCGGCGCCGGCCGTAATGCACTGATCGCCAGGATAAACTCGGATTCGCGAACCGCGGGGTCATACGGCAAACCCTTCCTGTCGGCGAAGTCCAACCTGATGGTCGAACTGAACAAGAACGCTATCCGCGCTTCGCGCCGGCACTTCTACCCTTTCAAGAAGACGAAACCAAATAGCACGCTACTCTTCGTTAGCGACGGAACTACCGAGGACATCTACGTTTACAGTACCGCGACCGGCGACGTTATCGGTACGGTGACCGGCGCCGGCGGTGGTGGGATCGCGACGAATGTAAAGGGCCAGCTCGCAGCCGGTACAATCAACCCCAGCACCGACGGCGGCGAGATCAACACCTACACGGTGACGTCCGACGGCGCGACCGCCAACAACGTGACCCTCACCCTCTCATCGGGTTTCCCCGACGGAATAACCTACGACGCCAAAGGCGACATCTATGCGAGCGACTTCCCATCCTCGAACGTCGACTTTTTCGACGCCGCTACCGTCGCAAGCGGCGGTAGCGCCACGAAGACGTACACCCTTCCCGACTTCGAGTATGTCTACTACGTGCAGGCCTTCGGCAACAAGATTTACGTTGACGGCGACACGTCGGAAGGCTTCGGCGTCGGCGAACTCACCAAGAAGGGCGACAAGGTCCTCATCAACGGCATCGTCGACCCGGTTGAAGACGCCGGTTTCCCCGGCGGCCTCGTGATCGACTCCAAAAAGAACATCACGGTCGACGATCAGTACGGCTCCATTGCCACGTACGCACCGCCGTACACCGGATCGCCGACGCACATCGTAGAGTGGGGATTCGATCCGAACGACTACACAGGCATTGCGCTGGACTACCTTCAGGAAAATGTCTATGGTGTCGACATCAACTTCGGCGGCAGCCAACTCCAAGGCTATCCCACGCCATTTACCTATCCGGACTTAGTCGAAGGCTCCAACTGGCAGAGCTCGGGCGAAGGGCCGATCGACGATGCGACGTACCTCCCCGGAAAATAGGCTCTGCTGCACCTAAACAAACGATCTTGATTGAAAGGGGGTGGGCGCTACGGCGCCCACCCCCTTCCTTATTTTGGAGACTCAGCAATGGACGCAGTACTCGCTGCCGCCTCCTCACCATGACCGCGTTAGCGTGCCTAGATAGCCGGTTGCTCCGGTGCTTCACGGTTCGCACCTACCGGCAACGCGGCCGCGCAATCGACTTCGATTTTGAGCCACGGCCCAGGCGTTGCTAAGTCGCCCGTCTAATGCTACTCTAATCGCACATCCTTCCGTGAGGGGCTTACGCTATGCTCGAGCTCAAACGCGCCGTCACCGCAGCCACTATGGTTTGCCTGCTGGCAGGCTGCGCCGGCACGTCCCAATTTGCACCCGCCGGTAACCTGAACGCACAATCGACTTCTGCGCTTCCGCCCAGTCCGCGCGGACTCGCCAACTTGAATCAAACATTCTTGCGCGCTCCGCAGCAGAAATTTTACCCGTTCAAGAAAACCAAGCCCGGCAGCACGCTGGCTTTCGTCAACGATGAAGGAACCCAAGACGTCTACGTTCTCGACACCGCGACGGGGGATGTCGTGGGTACGCTAAACGGCGTAGGCGGCGACGGCCTCGCGATCTCTCCGTATAACGGTCAGCTGGCCATCGGCACGTTGGGGCCGACGATTTCGCTGTGGACGGTCACGACATCCGGCGCAACGTCGACCGGCATCACGCTCAACCTATCGTCCGGTTTTGCCAATGGCATCACATACGACAGCAAAGGCGATCTTTACGCCACCGACTATCCGTCGTCGAACATCGACGAGTTCGATGCTGCCGTCGTTTCGAAAGGTGGATCCGCGAGTAGAACCTACGCCTTGCCCGACCTGCAATACGTCTACAACGTCATCGCTTCGGGTACGAAGGTCTACGCCGCGGGGACGGCAGCTTCCGGCAACTGGGATATTGCCGAGCTGACGAAGACGGGCGATAAAGTTTTACAGTCGATCAGCGGCGGAAGCGAAAACGGACTCGCGCTCGACAAGAAGCAGAATCTCATCATAAATAACAATAAGCCACAGGAGTTCGAGATCTTCGCAAAGCCGTACACCGGTACTCCACGCATCGTCCAGTATCAAGCCGCCGGACCTTTGTCGGGGATCGCGCTCAACTCGAACGGCACCCAACTCTGGACGACTAGCATCAACTTCGGCGGCGGAAGCCTCGACGGGGATGCGCAGCCGTTTAGCTACCCGGAGCTGAGCGAGCAAACCCCAAGTCAGACGTTTGGCGAAGAACCCATCTCTATCGCCCTCTATCCGGCGCTGAAGCCTTAACCCGCAAGACACCTCACAACGGGGAGTACTCGGACGCCCGCAGTGATGAAGTGCCGCGCACTTGCCGCAACCGCAAATCCCACTCCCAAGTAAGCAACGTCCCGGCCACATCGCGGTCATACGCATCCGTCATGCTCGGCGGATGCGTCCTCTTTTTGCGTGCGGCGCGAAGCGCACGATCGGCAGCATCGCGCGCACGCTCCACTCTTTTGGTCCAGGCGCCGTCGCCTACGCGGAGCGGCGCGGCATCCGCATCGTGCCGCTGACGCCGCGGCGCAGCTACCACGAAGCCTCCGGCGCGTTACGCCGTCTCGGCGTCGATGTCGATGGCTGGCCCATTCCGCCCGCCGGCCTGTTTGTGGTGGAAGAACGCACGATGTACTTGCGCTCCTTTAGCCCGATGACGGTCGCGCACGAATTCGGGCACGCGCTGGACTGCGCGCTCGGCGGCGGCATCTATCGCTCGGGTCACGACCCCGAGATTCGCTCCGCATTCGCCGCGGCGCGCACGTTCGTAACGCCCTATGCCGCCACCGGCGTCGACGAGTACTTCGCCGAGTGCCTCCGCGCCTATGTCGAAGTCAACGACCCCGGTTCGCCCTGGCCCGCCGCCACGCGCGAACGCCTGCGCGGCCTCGACCCGGCCATGCATGCGCTGCTCGAGCGGTTCTTCAGCGAGGACTTTCGAGAACGCTGAGACCTTCGAGCTTCGGCACCTCCAGCGTGAAGGTCGTCGAGCCCGCGCGGTAGTCTTCTAACCAAACGTCGCCGCCCAGCCGCTGTGCGGCCTTCGCCGCAATCGATAAACCAAGGCCCGAGCCGGCGATCGCGCCGCGATCCGAACCTCGATAGAAGCGCTCGAAAATGCGCCC
>Ga0182012_10008053_pt1 | contig 10450 bp, 6 predicted proteins | sample 612S2SmetaG_FD_120486 | JGI IMG/M metagenome (GOLD analysis project Ga0182012, IMG submission 120486) | Permafrost microbial communities from Stordalen Mire, Sweden - 612S2S metaG | ecosystem: Environmental > Terrestrial > Soil > Wetlands > Permafrost | place: Sweden: Stordalen | collected...
CCGCCGGCGTTATGATCTTCGCCGAACCCCGCTTCGCCACCGCTATTATCGATGAACGCGACCTGGCCGGGCTGTCGGACGCCAATGACGAGCTGGACCAGGTGGTGACGCAGTTGCTGGACCGGCGGCCGGACATCAAGCTGCTGTTCCTCGTCGGCTCCTGCCCGTCGGAGGTCATCAAGCTGGACCTGTCGCGCGCGGCGCTGCGGCTGGGCAAGCGGTTCTCCCCCGACGTGCGGGTGCTGAACTACTCCGGCAGCGGGATTGAAACCACCTTCACCCAGGGTGAGGACGCCTGCCTGGCCGCCCTGGTCCCGGTGATGCCGGCGACGACGGAGACCTCCTTGCTGGTGGTGGGCGCGCTGGCCGACGTGGTGGAGGATCAGTTCGACCGTTTGTTTGCCGCCATGGGGATCGAGTCGGTGCGTTTCCTGCCGCCGCGCCGGTCGGGTGAACTGCCCGCGGTCGGCCCCAACACGCGTTATTTGCTCGCCCAGCCCTTCCTCGCCGACACCGCCAGGGCGTTGGAGGAACGTGGGGCAACCCGGATCGCGGCGCCCTTCCCGCTGGGAGTCGAGGGCACCACGCTGTGGCTGCAAGCCGCCGCCAACACGTTCGGTGTCAGTGCGGCGCAATTCCACGCCGCGACCGACCTGCCGGCGGAACGCGGACGCCGGGCCCTGGGCCGCTATCGCGAGCAACTCGCCGGCAAGCGGATGTTCCTGTTCCCCGATTCGCAGCTCGAAATCCCGCTGGCGCGCTTCGTGTCGCGCGAGCTGGGCATGCAGGTCGTGGAAGCCGGCACGCCCTATCTGCACCGCCAGCATCTCGCCGAGGAACTTTCGCTCCTGCCCGAGTCGGTGGCGCTGAGCGAAGGCCAGGACGTCGAACGCCAGCTCGACCGCTGCAGAGCGGCGCGGCCGGATCTGGTGGTGTGCGGCCTGGGACTGGCGAACCCGCTGGAGGCCGAGGGGCTGACGACGAAATGGTCGATCGAGCTGCTGTTCACCCCGGTGCAAGGCTACAACCAGGCCGCCGATCTGGCCGAGTTGTTCGCCCGCCCGCTGGTGCGGCGCATGCGGCTGGCGGTGTGATCCGATGAAACTCACGCTGTGGACCTACGAAGGACCTCCCCACGTCGGCGCGATGCGCGTCGCCACGGGGATGGAGAAGCTGCACTACGTGCTGCACGCGCCGCAGGGCGACACCTACGCGGACCTGCTGTTCACCATGATCGAGCGGCAGTCGAAGCGCCCGCCGGTGACCTACACCACGTTCCAGGCGCGCGACCTCGGCGGCGATACGGCGGAGCTGTTCAAGAACGCGGCGCGCGAGGCTTACGAACGGTTCAAGCCGCAGGCGCTGCTGGTCGGCGCCTCCTGCACCGCCGAACTCATCCAGGATGATCCGGGCGGACTTGCTCGTGCGCTGGGGTTGCCGGTGCCGGTCGTGGCGGTGGAGCTGCCGGCCTACCAGAAGAAGGAAAACTGGGGCGCGGCGGAGACCTTTTATCAGTTGGTGCGCGCCTTCGCTCAACCGAAACCGAAACAGAAACTGGAGATGGAGCTGAATCTGGGTCTCCCCCTCCCCTTGAGGGAGGGGGCCGGGGGGAGGGGTCGTTCGGCGGTAGCCACGAACCACAGCGCCTCCCTTGCGGCGACCCCTCCCCCCAACCCCATCCCTCAAGGGGAGGGGGAGTCTGATGTCCCCCGCCCCCGCTGCAATATCCTGGGTCCCAGCGCCTTGGGCTTCCGCCACCGCGACGACGTGACGGAGATCGTCGGCCTGCTCGACCGTCTCGGCATCGACGTGAATGTCGTTGCCCCGCTGGGCGCCACACCCGCCGACCTGGCCCGCCTGGGCGAGGCGCAGTTCAACGTCGTGCTGTATCCCGAAGTCGGCATGCAGGCGGCGCAATGGCTGCTGCGCACCTTCGGCCAGCCGGTGGTGCGGTCGGTGCCGATCGGCATCGGCGCCACCCGCGATTTCGTCGCCGAAGTCGCGAAGCTGGCCGGCGTCGATCCCGCCCCGGTGCTGGACGCACACGACTCGCGGCTGCCCTGGTACTCGCGGTCGGTCGATTCCACCTACCTGACCGGCAAGCGCGTGTTCATCTTCGCCGACGCCACCCATGCCGTCGCGGCGGCTCGGATTGCCTCGGAAGAACTCGGCTTCACGGTCGTTGGCCTCGGCACCTATTCCCGCGAATTCGCCCGCGAGGTCCGCGAGGCGGCAAAGCGTTACGATATCGAGGCGCTGATCACCGACGACTACCTGGAAGTCGAAGCCGCCGTCAGCGAATTGCAGCCGGAACTGGTGCTGGGCACGCAGATGGAACGCCATATCGCCAAGCGGCTGGGGATTCCCTGCGCGGTGATCTCGGCGCCGGTGCATGTGCAGGACTTCCCCGCGCGCTACTCGCCGCAGATGGGGTTCGAAGGCGCCAACGTGATCTTCGACACCTGGGTGCATCCGCTGATGATGGGCCTGGAGGAACATCTGCTGGGCATGTTCCGCGAAGATTTCGAGTTTCATGATGAGGCCGGATCGTCCCACCTTCCGGAGACGACACCGGCCCCGGCGCCTGCGCCCGCTCCGGTGCTGGTGGCCGAACAAACCGCGGTGTGGGATCCGGCGGGTGAGGCGGAGTTGAAGAAAATCCCGTTTTTCGTTCGGGGCAAGGCGCGTCGGAACACCGAACGCTTTGCGCTGGAACGGAACATCACAACGATCACCGTGGAAACCCTGTACGATGCGAAAGCGCACTTCGGCCGCTGACAGCACGCCCGTGCGGGTCGTCGTGGTGACAATGGACAGTCACCTCGGCGGTTCGATCTCGCGTGCGGCCACCGCGCTGCGGAAGGAACTGCCAAACCTCGAAGTGATCATGCATGCCGCGGATGAATGGAGCGGCGATTCGGCAGCGCTCGCGGCCTGCCATGCGGATATCGCCCGCGGTGACATCATCGTGGCCTGCATGCTGTTCCTCGACGAACATATCCGCGCCGTTTTGCCGGCCCTGACCGCGCGGCGGGCCACGTGCGATGCGATGGTTTGCTGCCTGTCGGCCAGCGAGATCGTCAAGCTGACCCGCATCGGCAAGTTCGACATGTCTAAGGAAGCCGGCGGTGCGCTGGCCTGGTCGAAGCGGCTGCGCGGCAAGTCCGGCAGCGGCAGCAATGCGCGCGGACAGATGAAGGCGCTGCGCCAGTTGCCGAAGCTGCTGCGCTTCATTCCGGGCACGGCACAGGACGTGCGGGCCTATTTCCTGTCCTTGCAATACTGGCTGGCGGGATCAGAGGAAAACATCGCCAACATGGTCCGCCTGCTGGTGGGCCGGTATTCCAGCGGCGAGCGCGCGCATCTGGCCGGTGCGTTGAAAGTCGCCCCGCCGATCGAATATCCTGATGTCGGCCTGTATCATCCGAACGGCCCCGGCCGGATTTTCGAGCGCCTGGATCAGTTGCCCGCCACCGGCAAGGCCGGCCGGGTCGGTGTGTTGCTGCTGCGGTCTTATGCTTTGTCCAGCAACGCGCTGCACTACGACGGCGTGATCGCCGCGCTGGAAGCCAAAGGCCTGCAACCAATCCCGGCTTTCGCCAGCGGCCTCGATCAGCGCGAGGCGGTGCAGCGCTACTTCATGCGCGACGGCAAGGCGACAGTCGATGCGGTCGTCTCCCTGACCGGATTCAGCCTGGTTGGCGGTCCCGCCTACAACGATTCGCACGCCGCCGAGGAACTGCTGGCCGCGCTCGACGTGCCCTACATCACCGCCCATCCCGTCGAATTCCAGACGCTGGAGCAATGGGCCGAGGACGCGCGCGGTTTGTTGCCGGTGGAAGCGACCATGATGGTTGCGATACCCGAACTCGACGGCGGGATCTGGCCGATGACCTTCGGTGGCCGCTCCACCGCCGGCGGCCATGAGCGCCGGCGCGACATGGTCCAGCACCCCGAACGCACAGCGATGCTGGCTGCTCGGGTTGCGCGTCTGGTGGCGTTGCGACGCAAGGCGCGGGCGGACCGAAAAATCGCGATCGTGCTGTTCAACTTCCCGCCGAATGCGGGCACCGTCGGCAGCGCCGCCTATCTGTCGGTGTTCCAGTCGCTGCTGAACACGATGCATGGCTTGGCTGCGGCCGGCTACAACGTTGAAGTCCCCGACACGGTCGATGCGCTGCGCGACCGCATCCTGGGCGGCAATTCGCAGTTCTTCGGCACCACCGCCAACGTCGCGGCACGCATGCCGGCCGACGAGCATGTCCGGCGCCAGCGCTGGCTGAATGAGATCGAGGCGCAATGGGGCCCCGCCCCCGGCCGCGTGCAGACCGACGGCGCCTCGCTGTTCGTGCTGGGCGAAAAATTCGGCAACGTCTTTGTCGGCGTGCAGCCGGCCTTCGGTTACGAAGGCGACCCGATGCGGCTGCTGTTCGAACGCGGCTTCGCGCCCACCCATGCCTTCTGCGCGTTCTACCGCTGGATCGGCCAGGAATACGGCGCCGACGCGGTGCTGCATTTCGGCACGCATGGCGCGCTGGAATTCATGCCGGGCAAGCAGGCGGGCATGTCGGGCGATTGCTGGCCGGACCGGCTGATTTCCGACCTGCCGAATTTTTATCTCTACGCCTCCAACAATCCGTCCGAGGGCATGATCGCCAAACGTCGGGCCGGGGCGGCACTGATCAGCTACCTGACTCCCCCGGTGGCGCATGCCGGGCTGTATCGCGGGCTGCTGGACCTGAAGGCCTCGCTGGATCGTTGGCGCGGGCTCGAACCGGATGTCGATGTGCATCAGCGCGATACGATGGCCTCGATCATCCAGGCCCAGGCGGTGACGGTGGACCTGGCGACGACGGAACCGGAATGGACCGCCGCCGATGCCGACAAGATCGCGCAATTGTCGTCGGCGTTGCTGGAGCTGGAATACACCCTGATCCCGCACGGGCTGCATGTCGTGGGCGAGGGCCTCAACGAAGAGCAACGCGTGTCGATGCTGGACGCGGCCGGCGTCACGGATGTCGCCGAACGCAAGCGGCTGGATGGCTTGCTGGCGGTGGACCACGAAGTGCCCGCGATCGTGCATGCGCTGGACGCCGGCTATATCCGGCCGGCTCCCGGTGGCGATCTGCTGCGCACCACCGAAGTCCTGCCAACCGGGCGCAATCTGCACGGCTTCGATCCGTTCCGCATCCCCAGCGCTTTCGCCGTGCGCGACGGTGCCAGCCAGGCCGACAGGTTGCTGGCGCGTCATCTCGCGGACTCCGGTGCGGTGCCGGAAACGGTGGCGATCGTGCTGTGGGGCACCGACAACCTGAAAACCGAAGGCGGACCGATCGCGCAGGCGCTGTGGCTGATGGGCGCGGAACCGCGCTGCGACAGCTACGGCCGGGTGGCGGGCGCGCAACTGGTGCCGCTGGCGAAACTCGGCCGTCCCCGGATCGACGTGGTCGCGACCCTGTCGGGCATCTTCCGCGACCTGCTGCCGTTGCAGACGAAACTGCTGGCCGAGGCCGCACTGCTGGCCGCCTCCGCCGACGAACCGGTGGACCAGAATTTCATCCGCAAGCACGCTTTGGCTTTTCAAGCCGAACACGGCGGGGCGATCGAGGACGCGGCGCTGCGCGTGTTCGGCAACATGGATGGGGCCTATGGCGCCAACGTCAACCAGATCGTCGGCAACGGCGCCTGGAACGACGAGGACGAACTCGCCGACGCCTATCTGAAGCGCAAGGGATTTGCCTACGGCGTCAACGGCCCGCCTCGGCGGAATGACGCGGTGCTGGCCGATGCGCTGTCGCATGTGGACCTGACCTACCAGAACCTCGACTCGCTGGAAGTTGGCGTCACCACGGTGGACCATTACTTCGACTCGCTGGGCGGCATCAGCCGAGCGGTGAAGCGGGCTCGGGGTGGGGCGGCGACGGCGGTTTATATCGGCGACCAGACGCGCGGCGAGGGCACGGTGCGCACGATCGCCGAACAGGTCTCGCTGGAGACACGGACGCGCGCGCTGAACCCCAAATGGTACGAGGCGCTGCTGTCACACGGCTATGAAGGTGTGCGCGAGATCGAGGCGCACGTTACAAATACGTTGGGTTGGTCTGCAACCACTGGCGAAGTCGCGCCATGGGTGTATGAAAAGCTCTCGGAAACTTTCGTGCTGGATCCGGCGATGCGGGAACGGCTTGCGGCTTTGAACCCGACAGCGACGGTGAAGCTGGCCAACCGGCTGATCGAGGCGCACGAACGGAACTACTGGGCTCCCGGCGATGAAATGCGGGAAGCCCTGCAAAAAGCGGGCGAGGAACTTGAAGACCGGCTCGAAGGGGTTGGTCTGGAGGTAGCAGCATGACGGTCATCAGGCGAATCCCGGGACGCGGCGACGGTGAGGGCAGTGTGCAGGTGCGCATGGAGCCCGACCTGAAAATCGGCAACGCCCAGGTGTTTGCGGTTTACGGCAAGGGCGGCATCGGCAAGAGCACGACGTCGTCCAATTTGTCCGTGGCATTCTCCAAGCTGGGCAAGCGGGTTTTGCAGATCGGCTGCGACCCGAAGCACGACTCGACCTTCACCCTGACCAAGTGCCTGGTGCCGACGGTGATCGACATCCTGGAGACGGTGAACTTTCATTCGGAAGAACTGCGGGTCGAGGATTTCGTTTATCAGGGCTACAACGGCGTGATGTGCGTCGAAGCCGGCGGCCCTCCGGCCGGCACCGGCTGCGGCGGCTATGTCGTCGGGCAGACCGTGAAGCTGCTGAAGGAACATCATTTGCTGGAAGACACCGATGTGGTGATCTTCGATGTGCTGGGCGACGTGGTCTGCGGCGGGTTCGCCTCGCCGTTGCAGCATGCCGGGCGGGCGCTGATCGTGGCCGCGAACGATTTCGATTCGATCTTTGCGATGAACCGCATCGTCGCGGCGATCCAGGCAAAGGCGAAGAACTACGAGGTCCGGCTGGGCGGGGTGATCGCCAACCGCAGTGCGGCGACAGATCAGATCGACAAGTACAACGCACGCACCGGGATGCAGACTTTGGCGCATTTCCCGGACCTCGACGTGATCCGCCGCTCGCGGTTGAAGAAGTCCACTTTGTTCGAAATGGACCCGACGCCGGAGATCGTCGCGGTGCAGAACGAATACCTGCGGCTGGCGGCGAATTTGATTGCCGGCACGGAAGCGCTGGAATCGCGGCCGTTGAAAGATCGCGACATCTTCGATCTGCTGGGGTTCGATTGATGGCACCGCTCGACAATGGCCCCTCGGCGTCGGTCGGCTACCACACCCGCCGCGGCGAGTTGCTGGAGTATTTCGACCGCACCGCGGTGGAAGCCTGGAAGCGACTGACCTCCGACGCGCCGGTCAACCGGATCCGCGCCACCGTGCGCGCCGGCCGCGATGAAATGCGGACGACCTTGCTGAGCTGGCTGCCGCAGGATTTGCGCGGCACCCGTCTGCTCGACGCCGGCTGCGGCACCGGCGCGTTGTCGGTCGAAGCCGCTCGTCGGGGCGCGCATGTCACCGCGATCGACCTGTCACCCACCTTGGTGGAGCTCGCCCGCGAGCGGCTGCCGCACGACCTCGGCGTTGGGCACATCGATTTCCGGGTCGGCGACATGCTCGACCCGGCGCTGGGCCATTTCGACCATGTGGTCGCGATGGACTCGCTGATCCACTACCGGGCCCGCGACACCGTGCGGGTGCTGGCGGGGCTGGCGGCGCGGACCGACCGCTCCATGGTGATGACCTTCGCCCCGCGCACCGCGGCTTTGACAGTCATGCATGCCGTGGGTCAGGTCTTCCCCCGCGGCAACCGCTCGCCGGCGATCGAACCGGTCACCCACCGCACCATCGTCCGCCATATCGGCCGCGACCTCGCGGGCTGGCGCACCACCCGCACCCACCGGGTGTCGCGCGGCTTCTACATCTCCCAGGCGCTGGAGGTGGTCCGGACGTGAGCACGATCGGGACCCGGCTGGCCAACAACTGGACGCGCATTGGCACGCGCTTCCTGCCGTTTGCCGATGCCGCGACTCCCGAACTGCCGCTGGGCCGGCTGCTGCGCCTGTCCTTGTTCCAGGTCTCGGTCGGCATGGCCGTCGTGCTGCTGATCGGCACCCTGAACCGGGTGATGATCGTCGAGCTGCTCGTGCCGGCCTGGCTGGTCGCGGTGATGATCTCCCTGCCGCTGGTGTTCGCGCCATTCCGAGCGGTGGTCGGGTTCCGGTCGGATACGCATAAGTCGGTGCTGGGCTGGCGGCGTGTGCCTTATATCTGGATGGGCACGATGATGCAGTTCGGCGGGCTGGCGTTCATGCCCTTCGCGCTGATCGTGCTCTCGGGCGACACCAACGGGCCGGTGCTTTACGGCCAGATTGGCGCCGGTCTGGCCTTCCTGCTGGTCGGCGCGGGGCTGCACACCACGCAGACCGTCGGGCTGGCGCTGGCCACCGACCTGGCGCCGCCGGACTCGCATCCGCGCGTTGTTGCGCTGATGTGCATGATGCTGCTGCTGGGCATGGTCGGCGGTGCGCTGACCTATGGCGCGCTGCTGGCGCACTTCACCGAGCTCAAGCTGATCCAGGTGATCCAGGGCACGGCGCTGGCCACCATGATCCTGAACGTCGCCGCGCTGTGGAAGCAGGAGCCGCGGAATCCGGCGCTGACGGCACGCGACCGGGTACACCCCACCTTCCAGCAGGCCTGGCACGACTTCAGCCAGTATCCGCGCGCCACCCGCCGCCTGGTGGCGCTGGGCCTGGGCAGTGTCGCCTTCAGCATGCAGGACGTGCTGCTGGAGCCGTACGGCGGCCAGGTCCTGCATCTCTCCGTCGGCACGACGACGCTTCTGAGCGCCCTGCTCGCCGCCGGCGGCCTCTCCGGCTTCGGTCTGGCCGCTCGGCGGCTGGGCCGCGGCGCCGATCCGTATCGGCTGGCGGCCTTCGGCGCGATCATCGGGCTGGTGGCTTTCAGCTTCGTCATCTTCGCCGAACCGACGGAATCGCTGGTTTTGTTCGCCATTGGCACCGCTTTGATCGGCTTCGGTGCCGGTCTGTTCGGCCACTGCACCCTGACCGCGGCGATGGGCACCGCGCGTCCGGGGCAGATCGGTCTTGCACTGGGGATCTGGGGGGCGGTGCAAGCCTCCGCCGCCGGGTCCGCGGTCGCCGCGGGCGGGCTGATCCGCGACAGCGTTTCAGCCCTGGCTGTCAACGGTGTCCTGGGCCAGGCGCTCGCCAGTCCGGGCACCGGCTATTCGGTTGTTTACCACATCGAAATCGCGCTGCTGTTCGCCACGCTGGTCGCTATCGGCCCGCTGGTGCGCCGGCAGGCCTTCAAACCCGCTGCAGCCTTCGGGCTGGGCGAGCTTTCTTCCACCACACTCAGCATGCCGAGGTGATGTCATGGGAACCGGAGCCATCACTGGCTATTTCGACGTGGCGCAAGTCACGCTTTACGCTTTCTGGGCTTTCTTCGCCTACCTGATCATTTACCTCCGCAGGGAGGACAAGCGGGAAGGCTATCCGCTGATCGAGGATGGCCTGGGCAACGGCCGCACCGAGGGCTGGCCGCCGCTGCCGCCAGCGAAGACCTTTCGGCTGCCGCATGGCGGCGTGGTCTACGCCCCGCGCCCCGAGGATCCCCAGCCCCCGATCAGCGCTGAACCGACCCATCCCTGGCCGGGTTCGCCGCTGGAACCCATTGGCAACCCGCTGCTGTCCGGCGCAGGCCCCGCGGCCTCGGCTCTACGCTCCAACGAGCCTGACCGGACCTATGTGCATGGCGAGCCCCGCATCCTGCCGATGCGGGTGGCGACCGACCACTACCTGGATGAGGAAAGCCCCGATCCGCGTGGCCTGAAAGCGGTTGGCGCCGATGGGGTCGTGGGCGGGGAGGTCAGCGACATCTGGGTTGACCGGTCTGAAATGGTCGTCCGCTACCTGGAAGTGACCCTGCCCACCGGTGGTTCGGTGCTGGTGCCGATGCCGCTGATCCGGGTGAACGAGACCACCCGCAAGGTCGTCGTACGATCCGTCCTGGGCAAGGATTTCGCCGCGGCGCCGAAGCTGGCCAATCCCGATCTGGTCACCCTGCGTGAGGAAGACCAGATCAGCGCCTACTTCGCCAGCGGCCAGCTCTACGCCACGCCCGATCGCAGGGACCCCTTCCTGTGAACGAACATGATTACGAGCCGGTACCGGGGCTTCCAACCTCGTTGCCGGCTGGCGAGTCGATCCTGTGGCAGGGTGCTCCCGATTGGGAAACCCTGGCACGACGGGCGATGCACGTGCGCCAGGTGGGGTTCTATTTCGGGCTGCTGATCGTTTGGGGCTTCGCGGCGGGCCTGGCTGACGGCACGCCGCTGACGCAACTCGGCCTGTCGGCGCTGCGGCTTGCCGCGCTTGGCTCTGCGGCTGTGGGGCTTCTCGTCCTGTATGCCTGGCTGTCC
>Ga0182012_10008054_pt1 | contig 10449 bp, 17 predicted proteins | sample 612S2SmetaG_FD_120486 | JGI IMG/M metagenome (GOLD analysis project Ga0182012, IMG submission 120486) | Permafrost microbial communities from Stordalen Mire, Sweden - 612S2S metaG | ecosystem: Environmental > Terrestrial > Soil > Wetlands > Permafrost | place: Sweden: Stordalen | collected...
AATAGGGAGCCTTGCGCAGGGTCCTCGTTGTCGACAAACAGGGCTGTGTCAACGATATGTTGTTGGAGAAGCCCCGCGCGGCCCGCACTTTGAACCTGAAAGGAAAGCCGGCATCGGGTAATTCGTTCTGCTTGTTCACGGACATCCTTGATAGACTTACCTCCTGGCGGAATACCCATGCGCTGCAGCCAGTCTCGCAGGCTCCTGCCAAGCTCGATTTCGCGGCGGCCTGTCTTCAGCGCCTCGCTCTGGAGATAGAGCATTATGAGACGTGCGCGGCTTCCGTAGGGCACGCCGACTGAAACAGGAGGCCCCGACGGAAGCGTTCTGCGACCTGGCTCGACCAGGAGGGTAACGTGCTCGGTGCGAACCTGCCAGGGGACGTCGTCTCCCAGCTTTCGATGAGGCAGCGCGGCTTGAGCCCATCCGGAAAAGATGAACCCTACCCCACCGTCCTCATCAGCCATATAGTCCATGGCGGCTTCGACGACGCGACGATCCAGGTCGAAAGCAAGCGCCCCTTGCTTCCCGTGGTTCTCAATTAGCTCGTGCACCGTCCCCACGGGTACGACTCCTGTCCGACCTCTGTCCTGCCTTATGCCATTCCTGAGCAATCTTGTCTCTGAGGACTGTAACGGGGGGAGGACTCTGCCGGGAGCAGGTACTAGGAAAAGATATTAGAGAGTCTAGCTATTAGTATGTCCCGTCACAGTCCTCGGGATAAAGGCCGCGACTCGTGGCAATCCATATGATGCGCCCCGCCATAGTCCTCGCGTGGACCCGCTAGGGTCCTCGCTCTCTTGTGGACGAATCGCGTAGTTGCCTGGGACCAACTGCTTGCGATCCGAGCCGCAATCCAGTTCCAACGGAGGGCATTATCCCCGTGAAAGTCCTCATCTCTAGCTTTCTCGAGTTTGGGCATCCCGTGAAAGTCCTCACTCAGAGGCGACTCGAAGGCAGCCTGATAAGCCGCTGATTCTGAAGCGACATGCCACTCAGCTTGGCGCCCCCGAGACCTTTGGCGCCACGAAACTGAATGAAAATGGTCCAGTTCAGCTACCCGAAGCGCCGAGCGTCCGAACGGCCGGGCGTTCGGACGGATGTAGGTCAGGACCGCTTTCGTAGCTGTGCTGACTGGCGCTTCATGAAGTTGCCGGCCTGGACCTCAATGTCGGCTCTCCTAATGAGGGCTGCATACCCATTGGCCGCCAGCGCCTCGAGGATGATCGACTTCATTGAGGCGACCGGGCGGCGTTCGGGGTCATCCCGCCTCGCTACTACATCGGCTTGGAGCGCCCTCTTCAGGCGCCGTGGAATCTCTATGGTGAGCACCTCAGTTGCATCCGAGGGATCGGGAAGCTCAGCGACGGATGCTTCGGTAACAAAACCTTGGCTGACCAGCCCCTCGATTCGGGGCTCCGGCCGACGGACAGCGGTCTTTAGATCGGGCTTTGGTGACTGAGCGGGGGGGACCGTATCCTCGTCGAGTCGATCAAGATCAGGTGGTACCAGCTTCGTTGCCATCTCAAGCGACCTCCCTCGCCGTGGAGACGATCTCGGCCAGCAAGTCGCGGATTTCAGCGTAGACAGCCTTCATGTTCGAGGCAGCCCCTCCTTCGGGATCATCGAAGATTGGAGCTATGCGGCTGAAACTGGCTTTCTTGAAGGCCGTCCGTTCAAAAACGGGTGTCTTGAGGCGTGGAAGATTCGCGTTATCCAGGGCGCTCTCGATGACTCTCTCAACTTCGGGCCTGAACCCTGTCGACGCTCGACTGATAAGGATACGATAGGGGATTGTTCTTCGAGCACTCTTGCCGGCTTGAACGACGTGGCGCGCGGTAGAATGGCAACTCTTAAGATCATCGTTTGAGGGCTGAACGGGGATCAGGACCAAGTCCGCATAGTGGATCGCATGCAACATTGCTACACTCGCCGAGCCTTGCAGGTCGCAGATCACGACTTCGACGGAGTCCGCGAGGGATTGGATTATGTCGCCGATCGAGTCCTGATCAGCCTGCGGGGCCACCACGATTGCGGCCTCGGGAACCTCCGGAGAACTCCGATCCCACACTTTGACCGGTAGGCCCGGGATGTCTTGCCGTCCTTCCCAAATCTCTCTCCCCTGCCCTTCCCTTATTCGGTCAGCGAAGAACTCGCTCGAGTGCTGTTGGATAAGGTCGGCATCGACAATGCCCACCTTATAGCCATCTAGCGCGAAATGGATAGTTAGGTTGCGAACGAGCGTCGACTTTCCTGACCCGCCCTTCTGACCGGCTACCGTTATGACTGACATAGGCCGTTGCCCCTAAGCGTCCGAAGGTTCGTACCGTCGTGGCGTCGAGTCGTCAAGCCCCAGGCGATTGATGCCTAACCCATTGGTTCTAGAGTTATCTTATCCGCGGCCTTATGCGCCGATACCTACGACCGTCCGAACGTTTGGCTCCACAAAAAGCGTCCGTATCGTCGAATGATGTTGTATCGTTCGTCATCGAGCGAGCTCTCGACCCATTCCCGTTCAAGTGCAGAGGGCTCGGGCTTGCGCCCGCGCTAGGTGGGTCCGACCGTAGTACTGTCGCATGCCCCGGTCGCTATCGACCCGTTCGGACGGGCGCCCGATCTTCCGACTTACAGAGCGGCCGACAGGCATTCGCGCTGACCCGAACGTTCGTACTATCGCACTGTCGAGCGGCCGACTCGTCGGCTAGGCTTCGGGTCCGTGGAACATGTGGTCCGGCCCCTTCGCCCGCTGCCCGCCGCACCGCGCGCGACGCCTCGTTCAACGCCACGCACGTCCGCCCCGCTCCTGCGCCAGGGTCATCTGGCTGAGCGTCGGCTCCTGCCGCCGCCACGGTCCCAACGCGCGATCACCGCCGCACACGCCGCCTCCTTCGTCGCGCATGCCGGCCGGCCGCCGCGTTGCGTTCGGACTCCAGCTCCTTGGTCGCCATCCGCTGCCAATCGGCGAACTGGCGCCGCGGCTCGGTGATCGCGATTACCCCGACCCGATCCGCGATCGCCCGGAACGCCGCCCCGGCCTCGATCGCGTGCAACTGCTCCGCGCCGGCCACCAGCACCAGCTGGGCGCCGGCCGCGTGCACCTGCTCGGTCAGCCGCCCAAGCTGCCGCGAGCCGATCATCCCGGCCTCGTCCACCACCAGGATGTCCTCGCAGGTCAGCCGCTCCTTGTCCTGCTGCCAGGCATACTCCCAGCTCGCGATCGTCCGGCTATTTCGACAGTCCGGGATTTCGATCTTCCGAACTTGCGGGCTGCGAGCTATCTGGCAGCCGTGTTGGCAACACCCGAACGCTCGTACTCTCGGAGCGTCGAGCGGCCGGCTCTTCTGGCCTTAGTCCAGAGATGACCCTCCGGCGGTGCGTCGATGCCTCCAACCGTTCGGACGCCCGGTCTTCCGAACTTACGAGCAATCTAGCCGCTGTGTTGGGGCAAGAGGCCCGAACGCTCGTACTCTCGGAGCGTCGAGCGGCCGGCTCTTCTGGCCTTAGTCCAGAGATGACCCTCCGGCGGTGCGTCGATGCCTCCAACCGTTCGGACGCCCGAACTTACGAGCAATCTAGCCGCTGTGTTGGGGCAAGAGGCCCGAACGCTCGTACTCTCGGAGCGTCGAGCGGCCGACTCTTCTGGCCTTGGTCCAAGATGACCCTCCGGTGGTGCGTCGATACGTCCAACCGTTCGGACGTCCGGTTTTCCGAACTTACGGGCGATCTAGCCGCTATCTTGGGGCAAGAGGCCCGAACGCTCGTACTTTCGGAGCGTCGAGCGGCCGACTCTACTGCTTTGGTCCAAAGATGACCCTCCGGCGGTGCGTCAATGCCTCCAACCGTTCGGACGTCCGGTCTTTCGGACTTACGAGCGATCTAGTCGCTGTTGGGACAACCGCCCGAACGCTCGCACTCTCGGAGCGTCGAGCGGCCCTACTGCCTTGGTCCAAAGATGACCCTCCGGCGATGCGTCAATGCCTCCAACCGTTCGGGCGTCCGGCGTTCCGAACTTACGAGCGATCTAGTCGCTATTGAAAAGAGGCCCGAACGCTCGTACTTTCGGAGCGTCGAGCGGCCGATTCTTCTGGCCTCGGTCCAACCATCCGGTCTTCCAACCATCCGGTCTTCCAACCGTGCAGCGGCGAGCGATTTGGCAGCCTATCGGCCCAGTTCCGGTTCTGTGGACTATCCGGCTTCTGATCTCCCGAACTCGCGAGCGGCGAGCGATCTGGCCACCGTATTGTGTTGCAAGATGCCCGACCGCTCGTACTCTCGGAGCGTCGAGCGGCCGACTCTTCTAGCCTCGGTCCAAGGCGATACGTCTATGTTTTCGACCGTTCGGACCTACGATCTTCCGGACGCGCGGGTTGCAAGAGGCCGGAGCGCACGTACTCTCGCAGTATCGAGCGGCCGACCCATCGGCCAGACCGCGAGTCTGTGGACCATCCCGGCGATGCGTCTGTGCTTTCGATCGTTGGAACCCGGTCTTCCGAACTATCGACCGGGCGCCGGGCGATCTGGCAGGCGTGCTGTAGCAAGAAGCCCGAACAGGTGGACCATCCAGCCAGGCGTTCATGTTTTCGATCGTTCGAGCGCCCCGACGTTCCGAGTTATTTCGGCGGAGGGCCGTGACCATTCATATAATTCGCGAGCTACCCCTCCAGTAGCATCGACCGCTCGGACGTTCGGGCCTATGTGCATACAACCGTATGGGCGCTCCATGGGTCAGAGCGTTGTGGAATTTTTGGGCCGTTAGAGGCTTCTAACCCAGTGCGGCGCTCGGCTCGGCGTCGAACGGCCGTCCGCGACCGGGGCTTCCGCGGTGGGCACCGGCAGGCCGGCACGAAATGCAGTTAGGCGGCGCCGCCGTGCAGGCGGGGCGGCGCGTAGGCCTCGCCCGCCACCCGCGCCGTGCCGAGAGTGCCGTCTTGCTCAGAGATCGCGGCTTCGGTGGCCGTTGCGCAAACCAGTCGCGGATGGCGCGCGGCGTCGGGGATGGTGGACGGGACGGGAAGGGGGGCAGCCCGCGGAATGCTGCCAGCGACGGTGTCCATGGCGGCCGGGAGGGATTTCGGCCGCCCGGCAGGGTAGTCCACATCCCGTATGCCCGACCCGGAGGCTTGACTGCATACAATGGGCGAAACGTGATTGCCGCGGGAACTCAAACCTGCGTGCCCAGAGTCTGCGCGGGGTTTATCGCGTTGGGTGGCGGAGTCCTGGTCGTCTGCGGAAATCCGGGCGTAGCCGGCGACCGACACCGGCGTCCTTTTGGGCATGGCTGGGTGGCGACCTCCTCTCGGCCGCATCATTTCAAATCAACCTACGGCTCCCCGGGCAACGCTGCCTGGCCGTCGTCGTGTCGCCATACGCTGGCCGGGCGTGTCCTCCGGCAAGTGCCGTCTTCCAGGCGGACGGCGATCCACCACCCGCCAAGTCGCCGGTAGACGTTGCATACCGTGCCGGTCCGTTCCGGGGCTCGGCCGTAGCGGCTGACCGTGCAAAATGAGACGGTCTCTCCGATTCGAAATGGTGCGCGCTCCATAACGCAATCGTGAGAAGTCGCGCGGCAAAGCGCAAGATGGTTGTACTTCGGTGCGAAATCGCCGAGCAATGACGCGTGGAGCCGGAGCCGATCGCGCTCGGCGCCGTTCTCAGGGATCGCGGCCTCGGCCGCACTGTCGAAGCAGTCGCGGATGGCGCGCGGTGTCGGGTTGGGCGGCAGCGGGACCCGGCAACGGCAGGATGGCGGCCGGGGCGGGCAGGGGGTGTCCGTATCGCCGCCGGTCTGGATCGCGACGGTGCCCGTGTGGTCACGGAGGCTCCTGGGCGGCGTCGAGCGGGATTCCAGCGGGGAAATGTACGCCGATTCCCGTATGCCCGACACGGGGACTTATCAGGCATACGTGGGTCGGGCTGCTCAACCGCGTAGAAACCGGCCCAACTGCCGCGCCCACGATCTTTCTCGGCCGCCAGCGGGGCGGACCCGCGGTATTCGCGACGGCTGCCGCTATTCCGCTTGCGGCGCTTGCGGCCGGCGGCCATCGTCGGAGCATGTTTGCCGTAGATGAAGCCGACGCCGCCGCCATCCGCCGGGTGTTCACCGAGGAAGGCGAGCTATCCGCCGTCGTGGAATTGCGCCGCCGGTTTCCGGGCGTCGCGCCCGGCCCCAACGCGCGCGCGTGCGTCCGGATGATTGCCGGATGGACGCCGCCGCCGGAGCCGGCGGACCGCGTGGTTGCCCTGCGGCCGCGACGGTCAGCGCCGCCGGGACGGCGCCCCCGCTGAATCCGGCTTCCCGCGGCGACAAGTCAGATCGCCGGTGCGGTCGGGAACGGGGATCAACCGGGACCCAGCGGCACAAGCCAACGGCCTCCCATCACCCCGCCCGACCTTATGCCGCCCCCCGTTATGCGGCCGCGCGCCTTGGCGGTGCGGGCCGCGCCGCCAGGACGAGGCAGGCGGCTTCGTAGCGCCCAAGGAACAAGTCGCCAAGCGCGTAGCGCCGGCGATAGGTGATCCAGCGCTGCGCAAGATGGTACGGCCGATCGTGCAGCATGTGGCACCGCTGGCAGAGGCACCTGAGATTGGCCAGCCGATTGTTTGTCGGGTCGCTGTCCAGATGCGCGGCGGCAAGCACGACACGGGTCGTGCGAAGCCCCGTCGCTTCCACCAGGTCGGGCCAGCGCGCCGGACGGCCGCGGCGGTCACGCCAGGTCGCGGCCGTTTCGTCAAACCAGCGCCCGTCCGGCAGGCAACGGAGGTGCGCCAGGTGCGGCCGGCCACAGCTCTGGCATTTGCCGCCGGCACGCTCAAAGCGCACCCGGGCGCTCAGCTCACGCCAGTGCGGGGGGTAGAGCGGGCGCAGGTCCGGGCGGATCGGCATGGCTACGCCGCCTGCTTTCCGAGCATAGCGAGGAGCGCCTCGCCGGCGGCGGTGCCGGTTTCGATCGGCGGCTCGGTCGTGCGCAGCGCCACCCCCCTGAAAAGTGCCGTCGATCATGGCGAATGTTTGTATTTGTGTCCAAAGTTTCCGACCGCGCAACTGATCGAGCCGGACCACGACCAGTCTTTCGGCATGCCGAATGTCATGGACGTGGGCCGGTCTCGCTCTTGGGACGTTGGTGACTTACATTCATGGCCATGGCCGACCATTCACCATCGCGCTCCGAGCTGTTGGCGGTGCTGCGGGCGCATGAGACGGAGCTCCGGGCGGCAGGCGTTGAGGCGATCACGCTGTTTGGCTCGGTTGCCCGTGACGACGCGACCGATGCGTCCGACGTGGACTTGGCGGTGCGGCCGGGCGCCGGCTTCTCGTCGGGGGGCTTCGATCATTTCGGGCGACTGGAGGCGCTGCGTGAACGGCTGGCGGCGCTGCTTGGTTGCCCAGTCGATCTGGTCGAGGAACCTGCCGTGCGTCCGCGCCTCAGGCAGGTAATCACGCAGGAAGGCGTACGTGCCTTCTAGCCGTCCCGCCATCCGCCTGCAGGACATCCTGGATAATATCCGGCTGATCCAATCCTACCTGCAGGGTATGGATCGGGCGGGGTTCGACGCGGATCGGCGGACCCGTGACGCGGTTGAGCGATGCCTCGAACGCTTGAGCGAGGCTGCAACCAAGCTCGGCGCCCAGGCCGAGGAGCTTGCGCCGGGGCCGCCATGGCAGGCGGTGAGGTCGTTTGGCAACGTGCTCCGCCACGCGTATGACCAGGTTGATCCGGCGCGGATTTGGGAGATCGCAACCGGAGATTTGCCGCAGATGGCGACAGCGGTAGAGGCAGCACTTCGGCGAGTAGGCGGCTCGCAAAAATGACGGGCACTGCAGCAGCGTTGATCGGGGCCCGGGCGCGAACCGGCCACAGCACGCCGTTGAGCGGGTGTCCGTCGCATGGATCGCCGAGTTCGAGGTATTCGTGATGCAGCGCTTCGGAACCAGGAGTGCTTCAGACATCGGCGCCGACTTCTCGGGTGTTTCGGCCTGGGTCCGCCCACCCGCCGCCGGCTCACGCTCCCGTGAGGCACGTAGATCCCCGCCTTACCGTGCCTTCAGGGTGGGGGAGGGGGTAGTTGCCATATCGGTTGGCTACGCAGCCCCGAATCCCCTACGCCTGACATCTCCGCTTGTCAGGCATACGTGCCCGGAACGCGCTGTCTGAGGCGTGCCCACTTGATAGGCCCCGTGATGGGACGGTACCGCGACCAGCCACCACTGCTCCGGCGCGGGTTGGAAGAAACTTTGTTATTCAGAGCGGCAAGACGCTCTTCGCCAGCCGATTGTTTGTCGGGTCGTTATCCAGATGCGCGGCGGCAAGCCACTACACGGTCGTGCAAAACCGCGTCGCTTCCACCAGGTCGGGCCGGCGCGCCGGACGGCCACGGCGGTCACGCCAGGTCGCGGCCGTCTCGTCAAACCAGCGCCCGTCCGGCAGGCAACGGAGGTGCATCAAGTGCGGCCGGCCACAGCTCTGACACCTGCCGCCGGCCCGCTCAAAGCGCACCTGGGCGCTCAGCCCGCGCCAGTGCGGGGTTAGAGCGGGCGCAGTTCCCGGCGAATCGGCATGGCTCGATCGCGCGCAGCGCCACCCGAGACGCTGGCCCAAGGCTACCGTGATAATCTAGCGGATCTGGAAGCCCGCAGCCGCAATAGCGCCCGAGTTGGACCTGCCCGCCAGGTTCCCGGAAACCGAACCCCGTCTTTGCCAAGGGGCGAGTTGACTAGGGTTGCGCTGTCCGTGTTGCGTTAAGATGCCGAGCCGCTTCCGATCCGGGTGATTACCGTCCGCATGCTGGCGATGAAGGGGATCGACTTGCCCGGTCCGACGCTGCGGCGTGAGGTCCGCAAGCGGCTTGGTATCGCGTTCGCTGCCATGGACAAGCGGGGGCGTGACAGTGCGAATTGGCGAGAGGAATGAGGCGCTGAGCAGGTTGGTCGTGCCGGATAGCTTGCCTAGTCGGTTCGGATAGGCGCAACCTTATGGCATCGCTTCGCAGGCCGGCAACCGGAGGTGATACCAACACGCTGACAGGCTTGTTCCATAGGTTTTAGGTGGGTCGTTCATAATGGCCACGTTCGTAATAGTCGCTGTAGCGCCTAACGCTACCCTCGATCAAAATATCGTTGACTCGTACGCGAGCACCTCACTTCGTCTTTCGCCGACCGTGTGCCTTGTGGCTGAAAAAGGCGTTACAAGCCAGGAGGTCTCTTTGAAGCTTGGGGTGAAACCGGAGGGGATTAGTGGAGTAATAATATTCAAGATCGAAAGTTATTATGGGTTAGCCTCGCAAAACATATGGGAATGGATTAAGGTTAAGGGCGCGGAGTGATGGCTAATACCTCTGACGCAGACCGAACGCCAGACTTCGCTCAAGTTCCCCCTCGTCCGATTACATCCGAAGCGGGGCAAACACGCTTTATTCTGCATGAGATTCGTGATATTCAAGGTCGTATTAGCGGCCTTGCTGAAAGTCAGGCGAAGGCCTATGTTAAGCTGGATCAGCTTACAGAAGTTGCATGCGGCGTGCGGCAAATGAATGACTCACTAGCGGAGATGAAAGTTAACACACGGTCAGACCACCGCTTTGTACTAAAGATCTTTGGGTCGGGATTTGTTCTGATATGCACCTTCGTGATTGGTGGATTTCTGTGGCTATCTGATAGATTTGAGAACTCGTCTCTAAGGGTGTCGGACAAGATTGAGAACCTTAATGTCAGGAGCCAGAGAGTTGATACTAAGTTGGAAGATTTGCTTGCGCGTATTCCTCCGATCCAAAATCCAGTTCCAACTAAACGTTAATTAGGCTCCCCCGCTGCCAATATCCGCACCAATCCACAGACACCGGAGCGGCCATCGCCTCCGCGTGGCCGGCCAGGCACCCGGGAGCGGCGGTTCCCCAGGTCTTTCACGCATCCTCCGGCATCCATTTTTCAAACCGCCGGGTGCCGGGCAGCGCCAAAACGACGGATCGGTCCGGGAAGGCGGCCAGGCGCACCAATTCCCCCTGCGCCCGACAAGGTCCGTTATCAGGCATACGTTCGGGCTGGTTGGCCGCGCGAGAACCGAGGGCCCGACTGTCGCGTGGACCGCTCAACGGCGGCCGGTAGGCGCCGGCCGTCACCGGCGCCATTCCGAACGTCCCGTAATGTTCCGGGTCACGGCTCGGCTGCCGCGTCGAGTCAGTCGCGCACGGGCGCGGCCGGTCCGGTCGGCCTTGGCTTCGCCCGTCGTCGTCCCGGCTGAGTGTCGATAAAGTTTCACAAACGGCATCCAGGGAACGCCCCGACTTTTTGGTCGGGCAATCGGGGCTGTGCTCTTTTCAAGACCGAAGCCGTCGGCACACGGGGCTTGCGCCGCCGGCCGGCGGGCGGCCATGGTCCGCCGCATGTTCGCCGTAGACGAAGCCGATGCCGCCGCCATCCGTCGGGTGTTCACCGAGGAAGGCGAGCTATCCGCC
>Ga0182012_10008055_pt1 | contig 10449 bp, 7 predicted proteins | sample 612S2SmetaG_FD_120486 | JGI IMG/M metagenome (GOLD analysis project Ga0182012, IMG submission 120486) | Permafrost microbial communities from Stordalen Mire, Sweden - 612S2S metaG | ecosystem: Environmental > Terrestrial > Soil > Wetlands > Permafrost | place: Sweden: Stordalen | collected...
CACCGGTGATTTTTGCTTCAGCTAAAAACGGTGAAGGCATTCGACGCATTTACACGACCATCCGCGCTTGTTTCGACAACGCTTCGAAGCGAGTTACGACCGGCGAGCTAAATCGCTTTATGGAGACAGTGGAATTCGATGGTGATATCAAGGTGTTCTACATGACACAAGCATCGGTGCGGCCGCCAACATTTATCGTCTTTACCGATAAGGCTAACGAATTGCACTTCTCTACTGAGCGCTTTCTGGTGAATAGGCTTCGCGAGCGCTTCGGTTTCCAAGGCACCCCAGTGGTGATCAAGACTAAGCGAAGGTAACTTTCCAGTTAGAATAGGGCGAATGTCGCGAGCCGCAGTCTTGCTATTTCTTTCTTGCGGAACTCTGTTTGGGCAAGACACAATTAATACCGACCGGCCCGCGTTTACAAATGCCAGCGTAGTTGTGCCGAAGGGAACTTTTCAGCTTGAGAACGGCTTTCTAGAAACAGGCTCCGGCCAAGAGGGTGTAGATTTTTCAGAAACCCAGTTGCGGTTTGGATTGCTGGATAAGACGGAACTGCGTTTTACGGTTCCGGACTATTATGAAAATCTGCTCACTGCGAATGGCTTTGGAAGCGGCTGGAGTGACTTAGCCGCTGGCGTGAAACAGCAACTCGGACCGATTCACGGGTTCGACGTTTCAGTCATATTTGAGCTGAGTTTCCCAACCGGCGATCATGCTGTTTCGAGCCACGGCTACGATCCAGAAGTACAGGTTCCGTGGTCGAAGAAGCTCTCTACGAATTGGACCACCGCTGGAATGTTCTCCATGTCTTGGCCAACGCAAGGTAAGTCGCGCAATACCACCGGCCAAGTTAGTTATCTCTTCGACCGCCAACTTACTGCGCCTTGGGACGCATTCGTTGAATATGCGGGCAGCTTTGCACAACGCGGCGGGCCAGTCCACATTTTGCACTTCGGCACAGCCTATAAGTTGGGCCTTCATCAACAAGTGGATCTGCACGGCGGAATCGGGCTATCGGCGGCCGCACCCGATCATTTTGTCGGGTTCGGATACTCCATTATTTTTCCAAAGAAACACTAACATCGCGAAGAAAAGCTGCGCGAGATCTGTCCCTCTTTGATTACCGATCACGCTTAGGTAAACGAAGGGGCAGTATGTCACTCACTCTCAAACTCGGCAGCACATCCACCGACTTAGATAACTCCAGCGATCTGATCAAATTCTTGACTTCCAACCCGGCCGCGGAACTAACTTTTCTCGGCGACCTCACGCAAATTAACAACACGACACTCAAAGACTTGGGCAACAAACAAGTCTCACTCACGTTCAATACCAGCAAACAAATCAAATGGGACCTCGGCGGTAGCGGCGGCGTAACTTTCGGCTTTTCGCCATCAGCCGGTGGAACTGTCTCTATTGATACCACCGGCACGCTATTCACCTACAAGCTCAATGAAGACAGCGACCCGGTTAACGTACCCATTCCGGCAAACACCGGTTATGTGTCTGTCACGTTCAATATGTCTCTCGGCGTTTCAGCCGAAGCAACGGTTAGTTCGGGCAATTTCGGCGTGAGCGGGAATGCCTCGGCAAGCAGCACATTCGCCATATCTTTCCGCAAGGCATTTCCGCTCTCTACTAACGCCATCGACGCTATCACTCAGACATTTCAAGCCTTTACATTGCCATTCCAGCCCGCTGGAATCTCTCAGCTGAAAAACGGTGACTATTCCGATTACGAATACCTTGGCACAATCAAGGCTGGCTTCGGGCTCACCTATGGCGTTACCACAAACCTGCTGGCAGGGCGTAGCAAAGGTGAGATCAGCCAGTCGTTCAACCTTTCACCCCTGGCGAAGGCGGTGGTCAATTTCAAGCCAACGCTCGACGCCGCCGGGTCGTTCAAATTTGCCTACGACCATGAGGACACATTTCGCGTCATAGTGGCACGCCAAGATACAAGTGCCGAGCTGATCTATTTCCGCACCAAATCAAATAGCATCAGCACCACGGAAACCCTCGGCATCACGTTGAGCGCGGGAGCCAGCTTTAATCTGTCCTCTAGCGTGGCATCAACGGCAACCACGCTCGCTCAATCTGCCTTCAGCAGCATGCCAGCTGCGCTAAAAAGCCAGGCGACGACGACGCTCACTGATTCTCTGGTAAACAAATTCTCTGGAGTCGTACAGCAACACATCGACGACGTAAATACGAGCATCAACGGCTTGTTGTCCAAAGCCGATGGCCAGACCATCCAGCTTCAACTGGAGCAGGAGAGACTCACTACAAACACGGCTCTGTTCAAATTTCATTTCGATCTCAGCCAGACAGATGCGCTGGACAAGGGATATCCGGCTGCAATCAAGGGCGACTTCGTTACTGCCATTCAAGTGAACGGCGTGACTCTCGACTCGGGCGCGTTCGTTGAGAACTATTGGAAGAAGTCGTCATCAGTTTCCTTCCAATTCTTTGACTTGTTCAAGGTTGCGGAGGTTACCGACTACTTTAAGGACTGCAAGCTTGTCTATCTCGGCCAGAACAAGTTTCGCTTTCTGATCCAGACGGGCGTGGAACATAGCGTAACGTTCCAAGGAAAGAAGAACAGCTGTGAGGTCTTTTTCTCGGCCAGCGCATCAACGTCGGCCGAGGTTACAAATGCCTCAGACTTGCAGGTGGTTCTGAACTTCAACATGGTGGATGAGAGTTCGGATGCGGCACAAGAAACTAAGCGGGCACTCACATTCATTGGCGGGGCAGCCTTAGGCAAGGGAGCGGCCGCAATTCCTAACAACCTGCTTGGGTCACTGACAGTGAATTGCCAGTTCCCACAATCAGCCTTCGGCAAATTGAAGAGCGATAGCTATGTGAAGGGCAAGCCGACGCCTTTGCCGCACGTCTTCGACAAAGCAAATTATCAGGCATTCATGGATGCTGTGAAAGGTATCGTGCCTTCGGACAGGATTGAAGAGGAATTTCTGAGATTATTTGCCTCATATGAGTCTTGGACTCTGTTCAATCTTGCCAAAATCGATAGAGACGGTTCTACCAAACCGCCCGACCGCTTGAGCGTTGGTAACGAAGCCGTTAATATCTGGCCAGCATCCATCAATGAGCCTGACGACAGTATCCGAGCCGGTCTTCAATGCTATCTCTACTCCGCGCAAGGCTTCATGAATCTGTGTGATGGCTTGAAGGGTTTGGGTACAGACGACCTGAACAACTTTAACGGGGATTTCAATAACTTGACGACTTGGCTAAACAAGATGATCAAGCAAAACATCAACGTCTATTTCGTTAAGCCCACTCTCGCGGCGCTATTCCGGATGAGCCTGGGCAGTTCGTCTGATTTGCAGGTCACGCAGTCGGGGGGAAATATCGCAATCTCCTTCACAGCGAACGTGGCAGAGGCGGCGGCTTCGCGAACGGCAGCTCGAGCAGCTTAGATATCCGGTCCGGGCCTAGCAGTTTAGGCCCGGACCTCTCGCTATGAGATGATCTGTGTGTTCATCGCATGGATTCATTGCTAGCAGAGTTGTGGGCGCATGGTTATCGAATTCTCTTTGCCATTGCGCTGTTGGAAACGTTTGGCGCACCAGTGCCGGCGGCGGTGGCGTTATTCGTGGCGGGGGCGGCAGCGGCGCATGGAACCTTGAACATCTTCGCTTTGTTCAGCTGTGGCATTACGGCAATGCTGCTGGGCGATTCTGTGATGTACGTCTTGGGGCGGCACACTGGATGGTGGCTTCTCGGCATTCTGTGCCGCCTTTCGTTCAACCCTGAAGTTTGTATTTTGCGATCGGCTGATGCGTTTTATAAGCGTGGCCGGGTGCTGCTAGTGTTTGCCAAGTTTGTCCCTGGCATCAATACGCTCGCGCCTCCAATGGCCGGCAGCATGCGCATGCGGTTCTTCGCGTTCATTCGCTATGACTTTGTGGGAGCAACGCTGTACGTGGGCGCGTATCTCTTGGTGGGATTCCTGTTTAGCGGAATGCTGGATCTCATTACAAAAAGCTATCGTGCGTTCAACCAAACATTAAGTTGGATTTTGGTTATCGCCGTTATTGTTTATGCGGCTTTGCAGTTATGGTTTTGGATGAGGGCGAAGGCATTGCGCTACGCTCCCACGATAGAAGTGGATGAGGCGGCGGCTGATTTGGCCGCAGGTACGGCCATCGTTTATGACGTGAGAAGCCACGGCTATTACGACGCACGAGCCATGCGGATCAAAGGCTCGCTCAGGCTCGACCCTAATGCGTTTCATCAGTGGCATAACGACATGCCCAAGAGTTTGCACATCTATCTTTATTGCACCTGCATTCGCGAGGCCACCAGCGCGCGCGTGGCCCTGCTCCTACTTGAACAGGGGGTTCCCTGCAGAGTGATCCGCGGAGGACTTCGCAAGTGGAAAGCGGCCGGCCTCCCGTTAGAACGAGTACCGATTGAAGAAGTCGCGGATCTGCCCGCGTTTGTTTAATTAATCGCTCTACTTAGCGACGACAACCTTGCTCGATACGTTGTCGTTCTCGTCGTAGACTCGGATCGAAACTAGTTGCCCCTCTTTTACCGCAATCGTGTAGCTGAGAACTTGCGAATCGGTCACCAAATTGTCTGGGACGAGCGCTTGCCAGTCGCCACCGTCTACCGAATACTCGGCTTTGTCGATCCAAGTCAAAGTGTCTTTGGCGGTGAATTTGACGGTATTTCGGCTCACTGAATCCAGCACAATCACCGGAGGCGTGTTGTCGATAACAAAGCTCTCACTTTCCAATGATCCGGTGAGCGATGCGTTCAGAATGTTAGCTGGAGAATCACTGGCCGTCACTTTCACCACATACTTGCCATCGGGAAACGAAGCGGCGTCGAACGAGTAATAGCGGTCTAGAAGCTTGTCCTTTAACGTGCGCCAGACTTGATCGTTCTCGGAGCGGATTTCTACTTTGTAAATCAACTGATCGCCATTCGGATCGGAGGCGTTCCAGCGCGCAGTCAGAAAGCCTTTGGTGTAGGTGAGGGTTGCGCCGCCACTCACTTCAAGCGCAGCGGGAGTGGAGCGCTTTTGACCAACCGCCGGAAGAATGAGTGACGCGGGAGAACCAGAGGGTTGGACCGATCTCTCTAGCGATTGGTTGCTGGGCGCGAGGCGGTAGTTGTAAGGCGCGATTTCTATTTGCTGAACCTTTGGCGCGACATTCTTCGGCAGGAAAGCGATGTCGATCACGCTGAATTCCGGGGATTGACCGGCGGTGGACTTATTGAAAGTCAGGCGATATTGCAGGAAGCGAGCGGGCTGAGAATGAATTTGGCCGCCGAGTTCGGAGACCTCGACTTTGCTCCAGGGGGTCCAGTTGCTCTCAGGGTGGTTCACGTTGCCGCTGCGGGTCTCGACGCCGATGGTTCCGCCATGCAACTCGGATGTGATGTGAATTTTGCCCCAGGTGGCAAATTCGTTGGCGTCTAGAACTTCACTCTCCAGTGTTCCGGAAGATTCGGTGCCGGGGCCGATGGCATAAAGGTTGCCGACGTTGCCAGTGGTGGCGTAGATAACGCCGTTCTTGCCTTCAAGAAACGAAGTGATTTGAGTAGGAGGCAAGTTCAACAGGCTGGTTGATGTTTGGTCGGAATCGATGCGATGGATGACGCCTTTATTGCCTGTGCCGACGAGCGGGCGCCCAGCGGAGTCAAAGGCAAGGGCGTAAACAATGTCAGAGGCAGAGCTCCAAAGCTTTTCGGCGAAGCCATCTTTCTGAATTCGATAAACTTCCGAGCCACCCGAAACCGAAGCGGAGAAGGAATTTACCGGCGGCGGCAAACTCGCGGGTGCGGCAACGGTGTGGGGAGCGCTAGCCGATTGGGCAGCGGACGAATTGGCGGCAGGCGAAGTAGGGTTGGGAACAGCCACCAAACTGCCTGACGGTTTGTTTCCTACAGCGGCTGCATAAATGACGCCACTTCGTTCGGCAACCGCTGTCACTTCGCGCTTATTCGCCTGATAGAGCACAAAGCCTTTACCCGCTGGGCTAACGCGGAAGACAAGGCCGCTGGGTTCGGTGCCGACAATCAAGTTGCCGTCTGAATCCATGGCCATCGAACGGGCATGTGATTCTTCGGTATCAAAGAACTTCGTGCCGACGCCATCGGGCGAGACTTTGTAGATTAAACCGGCGTCTCCAGTTGCGACGAACAGGTTTCCGCTCTTATCGAAAGTCATCGCCCAGATGTATTTGCACTTGGCGTCGAAGAAGAGTTGCGGCTTGCCGGCCCTGTCGATACGGTAAATCTTGGCATCGGGCAGGATAGCAGCGTAGAGGCGATCTTGCTTATCTATGGCGAGAGCGTGGACTTCAAGGCCGGCGATTTCGGCAAATACGTGCGGCTTATCGCCCGGAGTGAGGGCATAGATTTTGGTCGAAGCCCCGGTTGGGGCACCACCCGCGTAGTAGAGCACGCCCTTAGAATCTTGGGTTACGGACCACAGATACGGATCGGTAGTGCTATCAAGCTCCTTGAATTGGGGAGCGAGAGTGAGATGGCCGTCGCTTCGGATGGAGAGATTCTTCGGAGTTCCGCGAGTGAAATCAGCCTGTTCGGATTGCTCCCAAACGTGCGTATCAACAGCGAGCGAGAGCGGAGGCGCGGCTACCAGCAGCAAGATTGCGGCGGCGCGGCGCGAGCCAGAGAATTGGATCATGTTTGGCGGGGGGTCCCTTTTAGTTCACGTGAATTTTCAGCGAGTAGCTGCCGGTGACAACCGTATCGAATGGCACCGAGGTTTGCTCATGCGCGCTTTCTGGCACACTAACGAATTGGTGATTGACGGCGCGACCAGATTGCATAACGTTCAAGATAGACGCGGGCAAACTGGGCAAAACTTTTTCGTCTGAGTAGACGGTGGGCTGCGATTGTATGAGCGACACGTACATGCGATTGTTACTGCGCTCATCGTTGAGCATGGCGACTGTTTGCGGAATATCGTCGATGCGGTTCAGGTTGCGGGCAATGTTCTGAAAGCGGCTCAGGGTGTCGGCATCGGAGAAGAGGATTTCATGGTCGCCGCGCGGAAGTCCGGCGGGGATTTTCACGTTGACGGTTCGTTCAATCCGGTCGCCGCGATAAGGATGAAGGAAAACTTTGACTGGGACTTCGGTTCCAGGAGACACTACGTTGTCGCTGATCCAAGCCGATTCGATTTGCGCAGTTAAGCGTTCGGGCAGTAGATCTACACTGACTTCAACGCCATCGAGTTTCGGAAGCTTCGCGGGATTGACGAACAGCTTATTGAATTTATCGCCCCACCAGCCAGCAAGCAGCATAGGCGTGGGGACTGGCGCCTCAGTGGGAGCTTGCATTGTACGAAGCTCGATCTTCTGCTGGCCTTCAACCTTAAGTTCGCCATGCAGGCGGTAGGTGGCTTCTTCGGTGAAGTCGTTCAGATTGGAGATGGAATTGAATAACGTCGCCATCATCAGATAAGGCGTCCACTTGTGATCGACGAAAACGCTGAAGTGGAAATCGCGAGTGGCGTGGATGCTGTTATCGGGGTTGTAGGAAGAAACATGCATGTTCACCGGGATCATTTGGGCGGTAGCACCCAGTTCGCCGGCAATGGCGCTGTGACGATCTTGACGAAGGGCGCCGACGACTTCGGTGGCGTTACCCATTTTGGTGGGCTGATATGTGGAGGCGAGCGTAGTAATGATTTCGTCTTTGGCGAGTGGCATGTCAACTGGCCCCAAGTTGAACATAGGGTGGCCGAATGCGAGAACGCGCTTGCCGTCGTTATAGGTGACAGTACCACCGCCAGTCATGTTCATGTCTCCGGCGACGAGCACGGCAGCAACCGGTTCACCGGGCTGCAAGGATGTTGCCCAATCTTTCGCGGGCGCGGTGGAATTGAGGGAACCAGCAGCGCCGCCTTGAGAGACGGTCAGGCCAAGTTGCTGGAATACCGGAGCGAACTGCTGGACTGCGTCGTCGCTAAAGCCCGACATTGAGATAGGCGTGGCGATGGGCGACATCATGGGCGCGCTTGCAAAACCGGGCATCGCGCTGGCAGACATTACGCGCTGCGCCATGCCGGGCGGCAGCGACAGTGAGGCGTCGGCACGGGCAACGGTACCAGGCGCCAGGCTGTTCGACGGCCGAGTCTTATCGTAGTCGCTCACCTCAAGCATGAGGCGGATGGGAGTGATACCGCAGATGGCGTCGGGTGAAAACACGCTGAGGCGAAGCGAGACGGCGCCCACCAGCTTGCCGTCTATGTAGACCGGGCTGCCGCTCATGCCACCCGCCACATTCGTACGGATGGCCTTGCCGCCCATTTTGCCGACGATGATGTTCTGCTTGGGGCCCCAAGCGTTTTCCCAGATGCCGACAATCTCAATAGGCACAGCTTCTGGCTTGCTGCCTTGGAACACAGTCCAGGCAACAGCCTGCATACCGGGTTTTATGTCGGCCTCTGGATACAGTTCAACCTTGCCGGCCTTGGGCGGTTCCGTCATGTTCGGAACAGCGGCCGAAAGTGTAATAGCGAGAGCAGAGCCGATGAAGACCCGTAGGAGCATGGAGAGAATCCCTTTGATTAAAGACTAGTAAATCGATTCAATTACAAGGGCTTAACGTGAACCCTTCGAAACGGGGAACGTATATTTTCGATTATCTCGCAAGACAACCGAGGGTGCGCTAAAACGGACTTTTGCGTTGATACTTCTATAGACGTTCCAACGGGAAAGTGAAGTTTCGATAGTATTAATCTCGTTTCATTGTTTGTATCTTTCGTGTGGCAGGGCGTGTCTACAGGATTTGAGGGTTGTAGACTGTAAATTTCAGGCACGATTCCAACTTTAATTCTTTCTACGGAGGTAATAAATGATTCGACAGAAATTGTTTGCCGTAAGTTCCCTGGTGGTGTGTGCCGCATTGGCGGCGGGTCTCACGTTCGCCAAGGCGGGTGGCGCCGGCAAAGCCGACGCGGCAAAGGGCAAAGAGGCATTTGAGCAATGTGCAATTTGCCACAACGTTGATAACGACGAAAAGAAGATGGGACCGTCGTTGAAAGGTCTTTTCAAACACAAGACCCTAGCAAGCGGCAAGCCCGTGACCGATGCAAATGTGTTGGCGCAGATTAATGCGGGTGGAAACGGTATGCCCGCCTATTCGGATATGTTGTCGGCAGACGACAAGGCGAACATCCTGGCTTACTTGCACACCCTGTAGAAAACTCCGGTGATGGGGATGGAGCGCCGATACTGTTGGCGGCGCTGGCATCCCCTTAACAAGCTGGACCAAGCACTAAGGCTGTAAGGTGGCGGTTATATACTAACCGCATGCCTTCATTGCCCTTACGATATTTTTTCGTCATTCCTTTCTTTGCGCTTATCGTTTCGTCTGCGCAGGCCACCTCAATCAACGCAATCTATGCCTTTGGCGATAGTCTGTCCGATGCTGGTAACGTCTATGCGGCGACTGGTGTGCCGGCAGCGCCCTATGTAAACGGCCACTTTACCAATGGCCAAGTCTGGGTGCAGGACCTGGCTGCAAGTTTGAATCTGGGACCAGTGACGGCTAGCCTTACCGGCGGTACGGATTACGCAGTCGGAGGCGCGCTGAGCGGCAATTTACCCTTTTACACGGCCACAACTGGCGATCTTCCGTGGCAACTGGCAGCTTTTCAGGCAGCCCATCCGTCAGCGAACCCGAACGGACTGTACACGATATGGATTGGCGCTAACGACTTGAATGCGATTTTCGCAACGAACCCAACAAGCGCCCAAGCCGCGCAGGACGTTGCGGCAATCGTAGGCAATATTGATTCCGCGATCGGCACGTTAGCCGGCGAAGGCGCGAAGAACTTTCTGGTTGTAACGGTACCTGACTTGGGGAAAACGCCCGATGCGATTGCTGGAGGCCCGGCCGCGCAGGTGGCAGCTTCGGCATTATCGGCGGAGTTCGACACGTTGCTGGTGAATGGTAATAGCGGGGTTGGAATACCGTCGCTGGCAGGGATTGCCGCAGTTGACTCTTTGCAGCTAAACGTGTTGGACGCGTATTCGTTGCTAGATACGGTTGCTGCCGAGCCGGGGCAATTTGGCTTTACGAACGTGACTCAGCCTTGCCTAACAGGCGAAGTTAACTTTTCCGGCGGCACGGTTTGCTCGAACCCGAACCAGTACTTGTTTTGGGATGGCCTACACCCGACGGCGGCAGGCCAGGCGATTGTGGCAGAAGATGCGTTCGCGCTGGTGACACCGGAGCCGGGGACCGTGACTCTGATGGGAATGGGCGTGGTTGGATTGTTGGCTATTTGGCGGCGGCGCCACCTCGCGAGAGCGGTCTGAAAATAGTTTGCTAGATTAAGAGTGTTCCTCCACTAGCGTCCCCATCGTCTAGCCCGGCCTAGGACACCGCCCTTTCACGGCGATAACAGGGGTTCGAATCCCCTTGGGGACG
>Ga0182012_10008056_pt1 | contig 10449 bp, 7 predicted proteins | sample 612S2SmetaG_FD_120486 | JGI IMG/M metagenome (GOLD analysis project Ga0182012, IMG submission 120486) | Permafrost microbial communities from Stordalen Mire, Sweden - 612S2S metaG | ecosystem: Environmental > Terrestrial > Soil > Wetlands > Permafrost | place: Sweden: Stordalen | collected...
GACGCCGCGAGCAACGCCGTACTCAGCACACAAGCATTCTCAAATTTCCATAACGGCGCATACGCGGTCTGGAACCTACAAGGGCATGTGCGCATTCAGGTAACAAAGACGGGAGGATCGCACGCCGTGGTAGGCGCAATTTTCTTCGACGCGGTACCTTCCGCATCATATAGCGGTTTAGACACCATTACTAAGGGAGCCTGGACGGGCAACTACGGTTTGGACGGAGAAATCATTGCGAACGACGCCGCGATTTTACCGCCCTTTGCCACGGTCAGCTTCATGGGAGATACTCCTTACACCTGGGAAGCGTCCACCAGCGATGTGCGGGCTTTGCAGACCGCGAGCGCCGCATCGACACGCATTGCGTCCGCTTACTATGCAGGCAGCACTTTCACGATCAACCTAAGTCTGATCGACGCGGATCCTCACCAGATTTCGCTCTACTTGCTCGATTGGGATGGTAGCTCGCGCGTGGAAAGCATCTCCATCCTCGACGCCACGAGCAACGCCGTTCTCAATACGCAAACGTTTTCCAATTTCCACAACGGCGCATACGCGGTCTGGAACATACAAGGGCGCGTGCTGATCCAGGTGACTAAGACCGGCGGATCGAACGCCGTTGTCTCCGGCCTTTTCTTCAACTGAAAAAAGCGAAGAAAGCGGGAAAAAGCGGACGGGGAAAAAGCGGACGGAGGCAGTTAAATCCGAGGCTACCCTGGGCGGGATGTCGGATTTAACTGCCTCCGTCCGCTTTTCGCGCTTTTCGGTCTGTCTTCCGAAGATTCGCCTCTTGTTCTCTCCGGCAAAGTCGTTTAGTCTAAAAGAACAAAAGGCGAATTATGAACCTCACGCTTGATTTCGAACCAGCTGAACCCTTGGCGCTCAATCCCGCAACCGCCGCCGCCCCTTTAGCGGCGCGCTTTGTGGAAGCCATGCAGCAAGATGGCTCTCCCGTGCGGGCCGTGCGCCACCAACCCGCAAAAGCCGCTCGTTACGCCGTTTTTCCCGGCGGGCTCAACCCAGCCTTGCGGCAAGCTCTGGCCGAGCGGGGCATTGAAAATTTGTACACCCATCAAGCGGCCGCCGTCGAGTTGTCTCTCGCCGGCAAAAACGTCGTGGTGGTCACGCCCACCGCCAGCGGTAAAACTCTTTGCTATAACTTGCCGGTAATTCATGAAATTCTCGCCACGCCCGCCGCGCGCGCCATCTTTCTATTTCCCACCAAAGCGCTGGCGGAAGATCAGCGCCTGGAACTGCAGCGCTTAAACGATGCGCTCGGCGGCCCGATCTGTTGCCATACCTATGATGGCGATACCCCATCCGATGCGCGCCGCACCATTCGCGATAAGGCGAACATCGTCATGACGAATCCGGACATGTTGCACACCGGCATATTGCCGCATCACACAAAGTGGGCAAAACTGTTTGAGAATCTGCGCTACATCGTCATAGATGAGCTGCATATGTATCGTGGCGTCTATGGCAGCCACTTGGCGAATATTCTGCGCCGGTTGCGGCGGATTTGCCAGTTTTATGGCACTCAGCCTCGGTTTGTGTGTTGTTCGGCGACCATAGCTAATCCCCAGGATCTGGCCCAGGCGCTGACGGAACAGCCGTTTGAAACGGTGGCGGATAACGGCGCCCCGTCGGGTGAAAAGTTTCTCGTTTTTTACAATCCTCCGGTGGTGAACCGCCAGCTTGGCATACGTCGCAGCTACTTGCATGAGACGCGCCGCATTGCCCTCGAATTCATCCGCCAAAAACAGCAGACGCTGGTCTTCACCAACAATCGGCTGGCCACGGAGGTGCTAACCACCTATTTGAAAGATGCCTGCGCCCAGCTTCCGTTTTCGCATGAAGCCGTGCGCGGCTATCGCGGCGGCTATTTGCCCAAGGAGCGCCGCCAAATTGAACAAGGTCTGCGCAGCGGCGAGATCCGCACCGTGATTGCCACCAATGCGTTAGAACTGGGAGTGGACATCGGTTCGCTCGATGCGGTCGTGATGGCCGGCTATCCAGGCAATATCGCGTCTACCTGGCAGCGTGCGGGACGCGCTGGACGCCGGCAATCGTCGTCGATTGCCGTCATGGTCGCTTCGAGCGCGCCGCTCGACCAATATGTAGTCGAACATCCCGACTACTTCTTCAACTCCCCGCCGGAAGAAGCGCACATCAATGCCGATAATCTGGAAATCTTCTTGAGCCATCTGAAATGTGCTGCGTTCGAATTACCCGTCCGGGAAGATGAGAATTTCGGCAAGCAAGACCTGGCTCGGCTGTGTCGCTTTTTGTGTGAAGACTTGCGCTTGCTGCATAAGTCCGGCGATTGCTGGCATTGGGTGAGTGACAGCTATCCGGCGGATTCGGTGAGCCTACGCGCCGTCACGAGTGACAACTTCTTAGTAGTCGATATCACCGACGATCACAAAATCATAGGAGAAGTGGATTTTCCTTCCGCGCTCACCACGCTGCATGAGAAAGCCATCTACCTTCACGATGCGCGCCAATACCAGGTGGAGAAACTTGATTTTGACGGCCGCAAAGCGTTTGTAAGACGCGTGGATTCCGACTATTTCACGGATGCGATCGTCTATACCCAAGTCAGCGAACTGGCGCGCTTCGAACAAGAGGGAAGGGCAGCGCAAGGCGAGGTGCGTGTGAAACGCCAGGTGGTGGGCTTCAAGAAGATCAAGTTCGATACGCTGGAAAATGTAGGTGCGGGACAGCTGTCGCTGCCCGAGCAGGAGATGCACACCACGGCGTTTTGGCTGCATTTCGCAACCGGCTTCTTTGACAATTTCCAAGGCTTTTCCATGGCCGACTTGCAGGATGCTCTACACGGTTTGGGCAATATTCTCAAGACTGTCGGGGCGCTCGTGTTGCTGAGTGATCCGCGCGATCTTGCGGCTGCGGTGCTAGACGATTCAGCCGAAAAGAAAACAGCCTTCGAGCCCGACGTCTTGCTTTACGACAACTATCCGGGCGGCATCGGCCAAAGCGACCCACTGTACCGCCGCAGAGATGAGCTATTGAAGGCCGCGTTGGAATTAGCGGAGGCATGCCCGTGCGAAGCAGGCTGTCCCAGCTGCGTCGGTCCCTATACCGAAATCGGCCGCCGCGGAAAGGAGGGCGCCCTGCGAATTCTCCGCCAGCTAAGAACGGAACTGCAACCGTGAGGGAGCAGGCGTGTTATCCCGCCGCCTCCGCCGCGTCCGCGCTCCCATACTCTTTCAACTTATTAAACAGCGTTTTCAAGCTAATTCCCAGTATCTCCGCCGCGCGCGTCTTATTATTCTTAGTATGTTGCAGCGTAACTAGAATCAGCGCCTTCTCCGCCTCGGAGACAGTTGTGCCCACCGGCAGCCGTACGCTCTCCGGTTCAAAGATCTGCCCCACGTGCCGCGAGCCGACCGAAACTCCGAAATCATAAGGCAAATGCGTCATCTGGATAGTGTTTTCGCCGGCCATAATCACCGCGCGTTCCAGTACGTTGCGCAGTTCGCGAACGTTGCCCGGCCAGGAATATTTCTTAAATGCTTCCATAACTTCGTCACTGACGTTAGTAACGTGGCATAGATGTTTGCGATTGAGCGAAATAATGAGAGCCTCGGAGAGGACGGCCAGATCGGTAATGCGCTGGCGCAATGGTGGGAGGGCAATTTGAAAAACATTCAGTCTGTAAAACAGATCCTCGCGCAGGTCGCCTTTCTTGAGAGCGTCATCCAGGTTGCGGTTTGTGGCGGCGATCACCCGGACGTCTACCGAGATTTCGCCCTTGCCGCCCAGCCGGCGTACCCGCGAGTCTTCGAGCACACGCAGCAGCTTAGCCTGCGTCCCGGAGGGCATCTCCGCCAATTCATCGAGCAAAAGCGTGCCGTTCTGCGCCAGTTCAAAGCAGCCAGCGCGCCGTTCCAACGCCCCGGTAAAGGCGCCTTTTTCATGGCCGAAGAGTTCGCTTTCCATCAGCGTTTCCGGCATAGCGGCGCAGTTGATGGCGACAAACGGGCCGCCCCGGCGTGGACTCAATTGATGAATCGCCCGCGCCACCAGCTCTTTGCCGGTTCCGCTTTCGCCCACAATGAGCACCGCCGCTTTGCTGGGCGCGACTTGCCGGATGATGGAAAACACCGCTTGCATCTGCGGCGACGTGCCTACCATGTCAGCTAGCACTCCCTGGTATTGCAACTGCCGCTGCAGCCGTTCCGTTTCCTCGGTAAGCTGGCTCTGTGAGGCGGCGCGTTCAATCAGGAAGCGTAGCGCGGCGGGCTGAATAGGCTTTTCGAGAAACCAGAATGCGCCCAGATCATGGGTTGTCTCGATGGCGGTTTCGATGTTGCCGAAAGCCGTCAGAACGATCGCCGGCGGTGCATTGCCATCGGCCGCCAAGCGTTTCATGAGCTCGAAGCCGTCCATGCGGGGCATCATTAGATCGGTCACGATGACATGTGCCGGAGAGATGGCAAGCTTAGCCAGTGCCTCCTGGCCGTCGGCTGCGGTCTCGGCGCGATAGCCCCAACCGTCCACCAGCGCGGCGAGAGGTTCTCGTTGCGATTCCTCATCGTCGACAATCAGGACGGTGATTGGTTGGCGGGCCACGGTCGTAGTTTAGCGGATGGCGAGTGTGGGATATCCTACAGGTGCGATGAACCTGAACCTGCCTGAAGCCAAAACTCGCCCGATGGCTGATGAGCCGCCGCCGTTTCTGCGCAATTGGCGGAATGTCTACGCCGCTGTGTTGTGTTACACGGCCGCGCTCATTGGGGCGTTATACGTCTTCACTAAAGTCTTTGGGCATGCCTAAGCTGGAAGTGATCGTAACTTCGGCCGCGGAAGCAATAGCGGCCCAAAAGGGCGGGGCGGACCGGCTCGAATTGGTCCGCGACCTGGATACCGGCGGTCTGACGCCAGCCTGGGAAACGGCGCGTGAGGTCACGGAAGCAGTAGCCATTCCGGTGCGCGTTATGTTGCGGGAAAACGCCTCCATGCAAGTAGCCAACCAAGAGGAATTAAGGTTGCTGCGAAACGCTGCCGCTAGCCTCCGGCAGTTGCCCATTGACGGCTTAGTGATGGGATGGGTCGATAGCGCCGGCGAGGCCGACGTCGCTTCGTTGGCAGCCGTGTTACAAGAGGCGTCTTGCCAAGTGACCTTTCACCGGGCCTTCGAACATTTGCAAGATCCGTTCGCAGGCCTTACTGTATTAAAAGGCTTCCCCCAGATCGACAAGATTCTAACTGGCGGCGGCCCGGGCTCCTGGGCCGAGCGTAAAACCCGATTGCGGGCTTGGCGCGCGGCGGCTGCACCCGAGATTGGCATTCTGGTAGGCGGAGGTCTCTCCGAGATGGAAGTGCGGGAACTGATGGCCGATGCCGAGTTCGCCGAAGTGCATATAGGACGGGCGGCGCGCACGCCGGTGGAAAATAACGGCGCGGTGGATGTAGCAAAGATCGCCTTGCTAAAGAGCGGGCGAGGCGGATGAGACCGCTCGATTGGTTGGTGTTCCTCTTGTGGCTGGTGTCCCTCGTCAGCTACGGACTGTATCGCGGACGCGGCAGCAATACGGTCAGCCAATTTCTACTGGCGGGCAAATCAATGCCCTGGTATGCCATGGGCTTATCGATCCTGGCCACGCAGGCCAGCGCTATCACGTTCATTTCCACAACCGGGCAAGGCTATGTGGACGGCATGCGATTTGTGCAGTTCTACTTTGGCCTGCCGCTGGCGATGGTGATTTTATCGGCCACGGCCGTGCCAATCTTCCATCGCGCTAAGGTTTACACGGCCTATGAATATCTTGAATATCGCTTCGACGCCAAGACACGCGCCTTGACAAGCGGAATCTTCCTGATCCAGCGCGGCTTGGCGGCGGGCATCGGTTTATACGCGCCGGCAGTGGCTTTGTCGGCCGTCTTGGGATGGTCCGACCGCTGGATCACTGTCGTCATTGGCGCGCTTGTCGTCCTGTATGTCACAACCGGCGGCATTAAAGCGCTGACTTGGGCGGACGTGCAGCAGATGAGCATGATTTTCGTCGCGCTTGTAGTCAGTCTCGCGGTCGCTCTTCGGGCGCTGCCCGGACAAGTCTCCTTTCTGGACGCTGTGCATCTGGCCGGCGCGGCCGGACGGTTGAACATCGTGGACACACATTTCGATTTGAACAACCGCTATAACCTATGGAGCGGCTTAATTGGCGGAGCGTTTCTGGCGTTGGCCTATTTCGGCTGCGATCAAAGCCAGGTGCAGCGGTATCTGACGGGTAAGTCGATTGCGCAGAGCCGCTTGAGTTTGATCTTCAACGCCACCGTGAAGATCCCCATGCAGTTGTTCATCCTCTTTATTGGGGCGATGGTGTTTGTCTTATCGCTCTTCGTGCAGGAGCCGATGATTTTTCATCCAGTCGAGGCGGCGCGTGCCGCCCAGACAAGGGATTGGCCAGGTGCGCAAGCGGGTTACGAAAAGGCCTTTGCAGCGCGCCGCACGGCGGCGTATGAACTCACCAAGCAGCAAACGCCCGAGGCCCTGACGGCATTCAGAAAAGCGCAGCAGGACTTCGATTCGCAACGCCAGGCGGGACTGGACATCGTCGCCCGCTTGCACGGCGGTGGTAAGTTCGACGATACCAACTACATCTTCCTCTCGTTCGTGAAGAACTATCTTCCGGTGGGCTTGGTGGGCTTACTGATCGGGGTTATCTTCTCGGCTTCGATGGGTTCGACCTCGGGCGAGATCAATTCCCTTGCCACCGTTTCCGTAGTAGATATCTACGCGCGCTACGTTGCGCCTAATCGTGACGATAAACACTACTTAATCGCTTCTCGCTTCTTGACGGTGTTCTGGGGAGCGTTCGCAGTGGCATTTGCTGCCTTAGGAGCGCGGGGCTTTGGTGCATTAATCGTGCGGGTGAACATTGTGGGTTCTTTGTTTTATGGCGGAATGTTGGGCGTCTTCGTGCTGGCGTTCTTCTTCAAACGAGTGAAGGGAACTGCGGCGTTCTGGGGAGTGCTCGCCGGGGAGGCAGCGATTTTCTGCGCGGCTCGGTTTACGGAGGTTTCGTTCCTTTGGTATAACGTGATTGGCTGTGTAGTCGTGGTGGCGACTGGCTTAGTGCTGACGATGTTTGTGAAGACCGCCGAAGTGGAAATAGGCAAAGCGGCCGGATCAGGTAAGTGAGTTGATTTTCAGGAAGCCGCGCGTGGCACAGAGGAATAGGACGGCAACATGAAGGGCGCATTCGAACTCGCCTTTGCCGATGAGCTCCATCAAGCGCGGCGCATCGCAAGTCAGTGACTCGATACCATGCTCCGGCGCGGGCGGCGCGGCCATCTTGTGGGCCTTGACATAGAAGCACCACAGGCGGTTGCCGATCCGTCCGGTATCCGGCGTCAGTACTCCCGCCAGTTGCAGCGTAGCTGGATCAGCAGCATAGCCGGTTTCTTCCGCGAGTTCGCGCAGAGCAGCAGTTTCGGGAGTCTCGCCCGGATCGACGTAGCCCGAAGGAATCTCTGTGGTGATCCGATCGACAGCGGCGCGGTATTGCTTAACAAGAACAATTTGGTTGTCGGCGGTCTCGGCAACGACGCTCACATAGTCCGGCAGTTTGAGACTGTACATCGGACTGGCGTGACCGGGCAGCGTGCGCGCCAGCAGGTCAAACCAAGGCGTGGAAAAAGCAATTTCCTCAGTAAAGTTAGCAGAATTGATGATCACACCTGAATCGTCGCAATATCCACCGTTGTATGGTGTCCTTCCACCACTACAATCCCGCTATCCGTCACATGATACTTCTTGCGGTCTTCGTCAAGATTGAAGCCTATCTCCGTGCCCGGCGGAACCTTGACATTCTTGTCCAAAATCGCCCGTTTCACTTTGGCGCGGCGGCCAATATCGCAGTTATCAAAAATGACTGAATCTTCTACCGAAGCGCCCGTGTGAATCCTTACGCCGCGCCCTAACACGGAACCGCGTACGACACCGCCCGACACAATCGAACTCCCGGCGATGATTGTATCGATAGCAATTCCGCGGCGGCCTTCTTCGTCGAAGACGAACTTAGCGGGCGCGTCAAAGTAACCAGCAGTACGTAGCGGCCATTGGCGATTGTAGAGATTCAATTCGGGCGAAACGGCGCGCAGATCCATACTAGCTTCGTAATAAGCGTCGAGCGTACCGACGTCGCGCCAATACTGTGGCGAGCCGATGGGGTCGCCGGGAATGATGTTGGTTTGAAAATCATAGGCGTACATATCTGCCCGCCCAATCAGCGACGGCAAAATATCTTTGCCGAAATCGTGCGAGCTGTCTTCCCGCTTGCCGTCGGCGATCAGTTCCCGCAAGAGCAGATCAGTTGAGAAGATGTAATTTCCCATCGATGCATGAACCCGCGCCGGATCGCCCGGCATGGTGGGCGCATTTGGATTTTTTTCGTGAAAGCCTACGATGCTGCCGTCATCGGTGGTTTCAATCACCCCGAATTCCGACGCCAGCTCCTTACCAACCGGAATGGCTGCAATCGTAACGCCCGCTCGTTTCTCCACGTGATATTCGATCATCTGGCGAATATTCATGCGATAGATGTGATCGGCGCCGAAAATAACCACCACATGCGGGTCGGCCTGTTGGATCAGATTGATGTTTTGGTGAATGGCATCGGCGGTGCCGCGATACCAGTCTTCCTGGGCCGAGCGCATCTGCGCCGGAACCGGAATGATGAAGTTGTTTTTCAGCAGTCCGCTCACTTCCCAGCCTTCGCGCAAATGCTGCAGCAGCGACTGGCTTTTGAATTGAGTCAATACGTAAATTGAAAAGATTCCCGAATTAATCAGATTGCTCAGGACGAAATCGATGATGCGGTAGCGGCCGCCAAATGGTACCGCCGGTTTCGCTCGCTCTTTCGTGAGCGGGTAAAGTCGCGTTCCTTTACCGCCGGCCAATACAAATGCCAAAACTCGAAGCTGCATGTAGCCCTCCGTTGGACCAAAAGAATTGTATACCGCAGAAGATTCGAGGCTGTGAAAGCGCGCAGTTTATTCGGCGCGATTCCAATCCAAGGCGAGTTGTACAAACGACCGGACGGCAACACCCGTCGGGCCTTTGGAGAGCCAAGCCTTGCTCTCATCGAGCCAGGCAGTTGAGGCGATGTCCAGGTGAATCCACGGCGTCGGATCGGCAAACTCGCGCAGGAACCAGGCGGCAGTAATGGAGCCGCCGTGGCGACCGCCGATATTGGGCAGATCGGCGAAAGCGGATTTCAGGTAGTCCTTATATTCTTCATCCATGGGCAGTTGCCAGGCTTTTTCGCCTGCCACGCGGGCAGCGGTCATAAAGCGCGCTAAGAAGCCTTCGTTATTGGTGAAAGCGCCCATGTTGTGATGGCCCAGCGCGATGCCGATAGCGCCGGTAAGCGTGGCGGCGTCAACCAAATGACTAGCGCCGTGGCGAATGGCGTAAGTAAGAGCATCGGCTAATATGAGGCGGCCTTCGGCGTCGGTATTCAAGACCTCAATCGTTTTGCCGTTGAGCGAAGTGACGATATCGCCGGGGCGCTGCGCATTGCCGTTGATCATGTTCTCAACCGTCGGAACATAGCCCGTCACTGGAATAGCGGGCTTTAGTTGGGCGAGCGCCTGCATTGCGCCGATCACCGCTGCCGCGCCGGCCATGTCGTATTTCATTTTTTCCATGCCGTCGGCAGGCTTGATGGAAACGCCGCCGGTATCGAACGTGACGCCTTTGCCCACCAGCGCCAGATGATCTGCGCCGGAGGTATTCGGTGGCCGGTATTTCAGAACGATCAGAAACGGCGGATTGCTGCTGCCTTGCGCCACGCCGAGGAGTGCGCCCATGCCGAGTTTGGTCATTGCGTCGGTATCGAGAACTTCGCACTCCAGAGCATAGGTGGAAGCCATGGAGCGCGCCGCCGCGACTAAGTCCGCCGGAGTCAGCTTATTAGCCGGTTCGTTCACCAGATCGCGCGTCAGGTTCTGCGCTTCGCCAATAATGCGCCCATGCTCCAGGGCATGATCCGCGCCGGACACGGGCGCGCTGAGACAAAGCGCGAAAGTGTCGATGTGCTTGTCGGTCTTCTTCGGATCGGACTTGTATTTGTCGGCTTCCCAGGCACCCAGCACAGCGCCTTCGGCAACCGCCGAAATCGTGGTAGCGTCCGCTAATTCAAGCAACAGCGCGATGCTATGCACTCCCTTGCCTTTCAAGCCGCGGACCAGACTGCCGGCCACCCGGCGCGCTTCCACTGGCGAAAACGTGGCGCGCTTGCCGCCCCCAATCACTACCAGGCGCTTCGCGGCGAGCCCCTGCGGACGGTGCAGGATCGCCATCTCATAAGCCTTGCCGGTAAACTCGCCGGAAGCGATCGTTTCTTCCAACCAGCCGCCTTGCGCGGCCACTGCTGGAAAATCGCTGTCGGCTTCGTAACAGATGACGGCGAAGGC
>Ga0182012_10008057_pt1 | contig 10449 bp, 10 predicted proteins | sample 612S2SmetaG_FD_120486 | JGI IMG/M metagenome (GOLD analysis project Ga0182012, IMG submission 120486) | Permafrost microbial communities from Stordalen Mire, Sweden - 612S2S metaG | ecosystem: Environmental > Terrestrial > Soil > Wetlands > Permafrost | place: Sweden: Stordalen | collected...
AGAAACAAGGAGGCCCACAGTGGCTGTAGGAACCGTCAAGTGGTTCAACGACGAAAAGGGTTGGGGATTCATCGCTGTCGATGGCCAGCCCGACGTCTTTGTGCACTACTCGGAGATTCAAGGTGAAGGTCGAAAGACGCTCGTCGAAGGTCAGACCGTAGAGTTTGACATCGAGCCGGGCGACCGAGGACCACTCGCCAAGCGCGTCATCTTGAACTAACCAAATCATCTAGTAGTAGACAACCGCCGCCTTCGGGCGGCGGTTGTTTCCTTTCCGCCCGGCAACCTGCGTAAAGTACGTACTGGTTACCCGTGGGTAACGCAACTCGAGGCAAGGACACGCAATGGGCGACTTTTCGCTGGAACTGAACGACGACCAGAAGACCATGCAGGACTGGGTCCATGGATTCGCCGTGAATGAGATGCGGCCCATCGCGGCTGAATGGGACGAGCGCGAAGAGACGCCGTGGGAGTTCATCCAAGAGGCCGCCAAGATCGGCATCTACTCGCTCGACTTCATGATGAACGCCTTCTCGGACAAGACCGGTCTTTCGTTGATGATCGCTACCGAAGAGCTCGCGTGGGGTGACGCCGGGCTCACCATGGCACTCATGGGCACCTCGCTCGGGGTGGCCGCCATCGTCGCGAACGGGACGCCCGAGCAGGTCATGGAGTGGGTCCCCCAGTGTTACGGGACACCCGACGACATCAAACTGGCGGCCTTTGGTGTCTCAGAGCCCGACGCCGGGAGCGACGTGTCGTCGCTGCGCACCCGTGCCGTCTACGACGAAGCGAGCGACGAGTGGGTCCTCAACGGCACCAAGACCTGGATCTCGAACGGTGGCATCGCGAACATCCACGTCATCGTGGCGTCCGTCGAGCCCGAGCTCGGCAGTCGAGGACAGGCGTCATTCATCGTGCCCGACAAGACCAAGGGCATCCGACTCGGCCAGAAATTCAAGAAGATGGGCATCCGCGCGAGCCACACCGGCGAGGTCGTCTTAGAGGACTGTCGAATCCCGGGCAAGTGCCTGCTCGGCGGCAAAGAGAAGCTCGACGAGAAACTCGCTCGCGCTCGCGAGGGCAAGCGCTCGCAGAGTCAGGCCGCGATGGCGACGTTCGAAGCCAGTCGACCGGCCGTCGGCGCACAGGCGCTCGGCATTGCGCGTGCGGCCTATGAGTACAGCCTCGACTACGCCAAGGAGCGCAAGCAGTTCGGTCGCGCGATCATCGAGAATCAGGCCATTGCGTTCAAGCTGGCGGACATGAAGATGCACATCGACGCCGCGCGTCTGCTCATTTGGCGCGCCTCGTGGATGGCCGCCACGCGCCAGAAGTTCCTCAACGGAGAGGGCTCGATGTCCAAGCTCTACGCCGGCGAAACGGCGGTCAAAGTGACGGAAGAGGCGATCCAGATCCTCGGAGGTTATGGCTACATCCGCGAGTACCCCGTTGAGCGGTGGCACCGCGACTCCAAGATCTACACGATCTTCGAAGGGACGTCCGAGATCCAGCGACTCATCATTTCGCGCGCCATCTCGGGCGTTCACATCAAATAGATAAGTCAAAGGATTCTTGGTCTTTAACTCTCGTGGCGGATGCCTGGCGCCGTTCGAAATCGGTCTCGAACCCTTTGCGGCGAGATCATTTTTGGACCCACAAATGGGATTGTCGATCTCTCATCGGACTTCGGCATCAAGGCGCTTTGTAACAGCCGTCATGTTACAATGCAAGTATGTCAACTCCCGTCAGTCAAGCCCGAGTGTCGCAGCGTGGTCAAACCAATCTTCCGGCAGAACTCAGGCATCGCTGGGGCATCGAGGATGGTGGTGAGATTGCCTTCATTGACCTTGGCGACGCAGCCTTAGTCCTACCTGGAGGAATGGCACGAGCCAAAGCCGAACTGAAGAACGTTCTTACGTCGCGCTATGACGCCGGACTAGCAGCAATCGACGACCCCGATCTTGCCGATCGATAGTGAACGTCGTCCTCGACGACCGCCTTTTGGTGGAGGAGCTTCTCGTCGGCATTCGCAAACCGGATGTGACTTTGCACACCACCGCCTACTGGTACTACCGCGCGTGCCGAGCGGCCGTACTGGGTGCCGGCGGCCACCTCTCCGGACCGTTCCGCGAATTGCAGACTCGTGAACAGGAACGGGCAATCAGGTCGATGCTTCAGCTGCCAGAGGACATCGGTCTACCCGACACACGACTACTTGTACCGATCATGGTTGAGGTCGCTGGGCGCCACCCTAAGTTAAATCTTCTCAACCTCGAGGCCGTGGCTGCGGTGCACGCGCTCAACGCCACGCTTTGGCTGTCGCGCGAGGCGGCCGACGGCGTATTGCCGGCTGTACTTGACGTTGAACATCTCGCGTGGGAAGTCGTTGCCGTACATTGAAATGAATGTGGCGAAGCAGCGTTTCCAACCCTGTAGAGATCGGCGCGGAGCGTCGTAGAGATAGCGTATCGAGCGCGAGAAGTTGAGTGGGTCGCCACAACACGCAGCCTTCGTCCCTACGCCTTTTGGTGTTGGCGTTGTGTCGCACTGCTGAGGTGGGTGTGATGGGAGTTGTCCGGATACTTGAGCCCGAATGTGAGCATCCGGTCCATACCAATATGCGCGAGCCAGATGATGCCTAGGGCAAGCACGATCGAACGGTCCTGCCACCAACCAATGCCGACTACGAGCGCGGGCAACGGCGTAGCGTGCGCCAGGTTGTATAGGTGAGCCCCTATTCGTGTGCCAAACGCGTAGCCCACGGCGAAGACATCGGGCACCAGTAACACCAACAGGACTAACCACCACGATTGGTGGGTGGTTGAAAACGCCACGAGAGAACCGACGAAAAGGGTCAACCCTTCGAGCAGAAGCCAGATGCGAGGCGCGCCCACCACCGTTCCAGTGGGCGAAACGACGTCGGACGCTGTTTGACTTTCGACGGTCATGCGCATCGCTCGAACGTGGAAGTGACCGAGACATTCTCGAACTGCTGATTACGCATCACGGGCAACCTCTTTGAGGAAGCTCAGCACGGCTTTCGTCGTGATCTGCGGTTGCTGCGACTGGGGATAGTGGCCAGCATCGGGGACCATGACGACCTTCGCGTGCAGGGTCTGCGAGATCCACTCTGCCTCGACGCGAGGGTCCGGAAAATCGGGATCCTTCTCACCCATGACGACGAGCGTTGGCACCGTAATCTCCCCCAAGCGTTGTTCCGCAGGCGTGTGATCGGTCCGAGTGGTGAGCGAGAACGATTTGGCGTAGCCGGAGCGTCGCAGACTTTTTACGACGTCCTTGCGGTAGCTGCTGAAGTCAACGGGAAGCGTTCCTTTGTAGAGCTTTGGCAAATAGCCGTTCCATGACAGCGCCGCCCAGGGTCGGGCCATTGCGATACGCAGGAGCAGTTTTTGCGTCGCGGTCGTTCCGCCGTTGCGTACGAATGGACCGACGAGGATCAGAGCGTTGGCCAGTTCTGGGCGCTCCGCCGCCGCCAACACCGCCGCTCCGGCACCCATGGAATTTCCCACGACGATCGCAGGACCGCCGAGTTCCTCAATGAGCGCAACGATGTCGCTCGCCGTTTCGACGTCGCCGTACGACGCGAAGTTGGCGTCACTATCGCCGTGACCGCGCAGATCAGTGCAAGCGACACGGTAGCCAGCGGCGCGTAGTTCGGGAGCCAAGAATCGGTAGGCGGCTCGCAGGTCTCCCATGCCTGGAACAAGAACGATGAGCGGGCCGACACCGCCGACGTCGTAGCCAATTCGACCTTCGGGTCGGTTGAGATATGACGTACCCCGTGTTGGGGATTCCGATTCGATTTTCATGACGTACCTGCCGTTTCTTTTGGTTGCCGCAGGGATCTCTCGAGCTCGTCGAGTCGCTGGTCGCTGCGTTGGTGTGTTTCTCACGGCACTAAGTCAACTTCCACGCGACGCTCGTGTCACCAGTGAATGACCCCAGTTTTGACCCTAGGTTTCAAGAAATCTTGATGTTGAGGCGGCGCTACTGCGAGCGTGCGAAGAGATGGTGCAAGTGCGCGCGAGGGTCAACGAAGAGGCGCAAACGGTTGACTCGACGTGGACAATCAGACGTCGTGGCGAAACCAACGGCGATCCCTACTCGGCCAAAGCAAATTCCACTGCCGCAACCGCGTGAAGATGAGCGGTGGGGAACATGGGCACTCGAAGGTCCTCAGGGTGAATGAGTAGTTCGATTTCGGTGCACGCGGAGATGACCCCTAAGGCCCCTTTATCGATAAGTCGGTCGATGATCTTGAGGTACTCACTCTTTGACCTCGGATTGATGATGCCACGAACGAGCTCGTCGTAAATGACTCGGTGGATTGTGGTGCGATCGGGTTCGTCGGGAACGATCACGGTCAGTCCGTGCATTGTTCGCAGTCGACCCACGTAGTAGTCCAACTCCATGGTGTACCGGGTTCCCAGCAGCGCAACGACATCTATTCCTGACGCCTTCACTGCCGAGGCGGTGGCGTCAGCTATGTGCAGTAGGGGAACACTCACCGCCGACTGGATGACGTCAGCGAGGCGATGCATCGTATTCGTACACACGACGATGGCGTCGGCTCCCGCGTGCTCCAAGCACGTTGCGGCATCTGCCAGGATTCCTCCGGCTTCGTCCCACTTCCCCTCAACCTGGAGTGCCTCAATGTCGGCGAAATTGAACGAACGGATAATTAGATCGGCTGAGGCGAGACCACCAACGCGTTCGCGAACGAGTTCATTAATCGTTCGCTCGTATTCGATCGAGGATTCCCACGACATGCCACCGAGTAAGCCCAAGCACTTCACCGCGCCAATCTAATGGCGCGGGTCACCTCGTTGCGTGCTAGTTGAGTGGACGTCGGGGTCCACGTTGGAATCCCCAGGGTTGTGACCGGCCAAGGCCACGATGGCAAAGACAAACGACACAATCGCGAGGAAGACCCAACCAGTGTCAAAGCTGGTGTGAGAAACGAGATGTCCAAAAATGATGGGAATGAAAAAACCGCCAACTGCCGCGAGGGCGAGCATTAAGCCGGCCGCTGTTCCAATGAATTGAGGCTTGATGTGTGAAACGCGGGCGGGAACCGCCAGCCACGCTGCAAAGCCGAAAATCAGAAAGAATCCAATCGCAATCCCTAGTGCCCAGAGCGCCTGGTTCGGGACAACGGGGATGAGGATGAGCAGAAGTGAGACGACGACGAGTGGGACGAAGACAAACATTCTCAAGTTCTTGCTGCGGTCGGCGTAGTAGCCACCGAGCAGACTTCCAGGTATGCCGGCAAGCAGAATAACGGCAGAAAGTAATCCGCCGGTCGATGGATCGAAGTGGCGAACGGTAGTCACGTACTCACTGAAGAGTTGCGACGTGGTGAAGTACGCACCGTATCCACCCAGTAGCGCAATGCCGTAAATCCACAGGTCTCTGCTCGCAAGCGAGGCTTTCAATGACGATCGATCGAACTTCATACCTCCGAGCAGTGGATGACCTTCGGGAATATGGAAGGTGAAGAGTGTTATCAGCATGACGATCAACTCGATGACACCGGCCAGTATCAACGAAGCGTGCCAACTCGTCGCGTCTTGCACGTAGACCCACACGTAGAGCGCAAAGCCAGCACCGGCGCTGAAGGCGGCGCCACCAGTTATCCCGAGTGCCAAGGTGAGGTGATTCTCGTCAAACCACACAAACATTGCGGCCGTACCCATGGCCACAAACACTGAACCCCCGATGCCACTTGCGACCCGGAAGAGTGCCAGTTCGGTGTAGTTGTATGACAGCCCTGACATGACGCCAGCCAGTCCCTGTACCAAGAGGCCAAGCACCAGCACTCTCTTCATCCCAATTCTGGTGGCGAGCATGCCACCGGGGACGTGGGAAAGTCCGTAGCCGACGATGTAAAGCGAAATGAGATAGCTCAACGATCCCAGTCCGACGTGAAACTCCTTGCCAATGAGTGGGAATGCCGTCGCAACGTCGAACCAGTTGAGTGTGAGCGTCATGATTCCAAGACTGACGACCGTGAGCATTCTCCAGCGACCGGGGTTCTTGGTGGCGCTACTGACGGAGTTCGTCATCGTCTTTCGATCAGACGTGCAGCCTGCAAGATTGGGTGAGTACGCGTAGGAACCATGCTGATGCTTTCGCCTCAGGACTGCTGTGCGGTCATTGGACAAAGTAACATGACATCGTGTGTGGCCCACCCGAGAAGCTGTAGGTTGCGACTGGTCGCATGACGCACTCGGCCCTCGTTGCGATGCTTACTTGATGGCGCGAAGGTGGAAGAACGCGATGGCGCGTACTACCCAACTTGGTTGGTCCCATGACGAATCTTGAGGGCTTCGTCGGGCGTCAAGTGGAGTTGCGAATCCTCGACGAGCGCCTCGCTGCTGCTGAGTCTGGCCATCCGCAAGTTGTCTTCGTCGAGGCCGAGGCCGGCGCGGGCAAGTCAACTCTCCTTTCGCGATTCCTCGCGACGCACTCTAACGTCGTGGCTCTTCGTACCAGCGGCGACGAAGCCGAGACATTGCTCTCTTATGGCGTCATTGATCAACTGATTCCGGGCACGTTGACCGAGCCCGGCGCGGATCCAATGGTGGTCGGAGCACAACTGGTGGACTTTCTCGACCGGTCTCAAAACGGCGACAAAGTTGTTGTGCTCACGATTGATGACGTTCAGTGGGCCGACCGATTATCGATGCGCGCCATTTTGTTTGCACTTCGTCGGCTTCGCGCCGATCGAGTGTTGGTCATTGTCTTTGCGCGACTTGGTGAAATGAATGATCCCGGCTGGGTGCGATTTATGGGCGGCGACCCCCGTGCAACGCGCATGCGCCTAGAGGGTCTCGCTGCGGACGACATTTCGCAAATGGCGAGCGCACTGGGCCTTGGAGTTCTCACTCGAAGTGGAGCCGTTCGGTTGGTCGCGCACACCGGCGGTAACGCCCTCTACTGCCGAGCATTGCTCGATGAAATTGGCGTGGTTGGACTAAGTACTGATCTTGGCGGTCTTCCGGCTCCTCGCCAGTTGTCAGGCGTGGTCCTCTCTCGTGTGGCGTCGCTTTCGACGTCGACGCAAAATTTTCTCGCCGCTGCCGCAGTGCTCGGCCAACACTCGCCGCCAGGAACAATTGCGTCGGTAGCCGGGCTTCCCGATGGGCGCCGCGAGATTGAAGAGTCAGTTCAATCCGGACTGATGACAGACGGGGCGACCTCCCCAGAACTCTCCTTCACGCATCCCTTGTATCGAGCGGCGATCTACGGCGACCTGAGCCCAACAACTCGAAGGACGTTGCACGAGCGCGCCGCACAATTCACGGCTGGTCGGACCGGACTTTCCCATCGCATATCGGCGTCGCTTGGTTCGGACGAAGTGCTCGCGAACGAGCTCGATGAGTTAGCGGTGTCCAGCGTTGAGACCGACGAACTGGGCGTTGCCGCATGGGCGTTTGAGCAAGCCGCTGCATTGTCATCAGTTGGTGAGGAGCGAGAACGTCGACTTCTCGACGCAGGAGTCGCTCTGTTGAATTCAGCCGACACGATAGCGGCAGCTGAGGTTCTCGCATCGTGTCAAGTTTCGAGCGCCCGCCGTGACGCGTTGATGGGTCTTCTTGAGGTGTTGACGGGCGCACCGGGTGCGGAGAGTCGCTTGCTCGGCGCGTGGACAACGCATGATCGCGACACGGAACGTGAGATTGGAGCACGGGCCGCGACGTCAATGGCCAATTGGATGGTGATTACTGGTCGGCCCGATCAGGCGTTGTTGTGGGCCGATCGTGCAATTGAAGGCACTCCCGCGGACTCGGCGCTGAGATCGATGGCACGAACCGCGCAGGCGTACGGATTGGCGTCGGCGGGGCGCAGCCCCGAAGGCTTACGAGTGCTTGGTTTTCTGCCCGTCGCGGGCAGCGAGGTTTCTGAGACCGACGCGCTCATCATGCGAGGCATGTTGAAGTTGTACGTTGATGATCTGCCGGGATCGATCGCTGACCTCGGATTGGCGGCGGCTCGCCTGCGCGCCGGTCTGCCCGCGACCTATCCAGGACCGTGTTTGTCGCATTTGAGCGATGCGTACTTTCGACGAGGTGATTGGGACGCCGCGGTCACGCACGCTCAATTCGCAACCGCGATGGCCCAAGACGCCGATCGACCGCTTGACCTCTCTCGCGCTCACGCTCGTTGCGCCCAGGTCTTTTCATCACGTGGTGAATGGGTCCTTGCTCTCTCTCACGTGAACGCAACGCGCAATGCCGCAGAGCGGTTTCCAGCGGTGTTGCCGGTGGCGAACGCAGCCGTCGCAGCCATTACGTATGCCTCCGCTCGCTCCGACCACGACGGAGTCCTCGCTGCAACTGAGCGGCTGCGGGCAACCGAACTCCTTGGTGTCGGCGGACGACCAGGAATGTTCAACTGGCGCGCGATGGAGGTCGACGCTCTGATGGGCCTTAAGAGATTCACCGAAGCCGGCGTCGCGATTGATGAATTTGAAGCGGCGATTCCCGAGTCGGGATTGGCTTCGGCATCGATGGCGATTGCACGTTGTCGCGGCAATCTCGCTGTAGCTATCGGGAATGCGTTGGAGGCAGAAGCTGAGTTTGCCAAGGCGCACGCCATGGAGGCCCACGTCCTCACGCCGTTTGAGCTCGCGATGGTGTGCTTAAACGACGGCCAACGATTGCGAGCGGTCGACAACATTCCCTATGCGGTCGCGCAACTCGAACGAGCGCATCAACTTTTCTCCGATCTCGGCGCTGATCCTTACGTCACGATGTGCGCATCTGAACTCGCAACCTTGCACGTGGTGGCGGCGCAAAACAGTCCCGGCGTCAGTTTGGGCTTGAGTCGAGCGGAGTTGGCAGTCGCGCGTTTGGTCGCGACCGGACTCACCAACCGAGAAGTAGCGAACGAACTGTTCGTATCGGTCAAGACTGTCGAGTATCACCTCCGCAATAGCTACATGAAGCTCAACATCACATCACGCCGTTCCCTCGCCGCACTCCTTAACTAGTACGTTCCTAAGGCTGCGTCCTGAGAAACAACCCGCGAAGAGCGATGCGTCGAAACCTAGGGTGAAAACTGGGGTGCGTCACTGGGGACAAAAGCACGCCATCAAAGTTGACTTGGTGTCATGCATAACTCACCAAATCCACGCCCTCCAGTGCGTCTCGCACTTGACGTCAACCGTACGCAGGATGGTCGCTTAGAAGGACGAGTAGTCCTCGCTGGGACCAGCACCCGGCGGCCATTCTCAGGCGTCTTGGAGTTGCTCAAGGTCATCGAGGAGTTGGTCAATCAATTTGAGCCCGAAGGTCCGGGCTCAAATTCCCCTGAGGAGGAATCGAAATGAAAAATCACATTCACAATGGCGTTGACGTAGCCCTGAAGCGCTCACTTCGTCGTCGTAGTGACACGCGGATGCTGGGCGGCGTTGCGAGCGGCGTTGCCAACTTCTTCGACGTGGACGTCCTTTACGTTCGCCTTGGATTGGTTGCGCTGGCAGTTCTCGGCGGCGGTGGCGTCGTGCTCTACGTCGCTGCCTGGACGCTCACTCCAGAAGAGGGATTGGACATTTCCCTCGCCCAAAAGTTCCTGCGGCGCGCTCGCAGACGCGCAGTCTGACCACGAAAGCTCAATCGAAGTGCCTCTCTGTAGTTCCGTTCTGTAGTTCAAGTGATGTTTAGAAAGGTTTGCCATGAGTAAGAAAATTTCAAACGTAAATGATCCTTCCCCGCAAAGTCGTCGCCGAGCCCGCCACTTTCTTGGGGTCGCCGGCGTCATCGCACTGCTGGGACTCGTGGGTGGGGGAATTGGTTCCGCCCATCTCACTTCATCGCTGAGTGACTACGACGCACCCGGTTCGGCCGTGGTGCTCGCCCAACACGCGATCCAACGTGCCACGGGGGCCAATCCCGAAGAGGGGTACGAAGTTGTGGTTCGCACGAATGCGACGATTGGCGAATCCTCTCCATTGCCGGCACGGGTCGAGGAGATTGTGGCCCTGCTGCACGCGCGTCCAGAGGTGAAGCAGGTTTTTGACTACGCCAATACTGGCAGCGCCTCCATGATCGCGAAGAACGGCAATCTGGCTGTCGTCGTGGCGACCGTTGGCGCCGTGCAAGAGAAGCGGGCAGTTGATGCCCTTCAAAAAGCGATTGCCGCCCAACCCATATTGAAGGACAACGTGTGGCTCGGAGGGCCGACGGTCGCCGATGTCCAAATTGCCGCGGTGTCCTCCCAAGACCTTGGTCGGGCCGAGCTGTACGCCTTACCGTTTCTGGTGTTGTTGCTCCTTTTGATCTTCCGCAAATTCCGAGCGGCAATGTTGCCGCTTCTCGGCGCCCTCTTTGCCATTGCCATCACCTTGGGCGCCATGGGACTCATCATCGTGTTCTTGCCGCTCTCCGTGTTCGCCCTCAACCTGGTGATTGCTCTCGGGCT
>Ga0182012_10008060_pt1 | contig 10446 bp, 7 predicted proteins | sample 612S2SmetaG_FD_120486 | JGI IMG/M metagenome (GOLD analysis project Ga0182012, IMG submission 120486) | Permafrost microbial communities from Stordalen Mire, Sweden - 612S2S metaG | ecosystem: Environmental > Terrestrial > Soil > Wetlands > Permafrost | place: Sweden: Stordalen | collected...
CCAGCTAATGAACCTCAACCGATACGATGGAATGTACTACAACTCAGTGGACAACGGCGATGGAACGTATTCTTTCACCGGACACCGCCCGAATTCCCATTACACTGGCTTCAATTACCGCGCCAATAACGTGAACTCCGAATACAACTCCATGACCACCGAAGTGCAGAAGCGCTACTCCAACGGTCTGCAGATGCAGTTCAGCTTCAATTGGTCGAAACTAATGGATGAGGGCTCGGATCTCTTCACCGGCTCGACTACTACCGGAGGCTACAGCCAGCCATTCTACTTCGTTAGCAACGCTGCTCCACAACTCGAACGCGCTCCTGGCGCATTCGATCACCAAAAGACCTTCAAAGCTCTCTTTACGTACGAACTTCCTTTCTTCAAAAATCAGAAAGGATTCGTCGGGCGCGTCCTCGGCGGCTGGCAGGTCTCTTCCTTTTATCAAGGTTATTCCGGTCATCCTCTCGATATCTACGTCAGCGCCAATCGTCCCAGATATGCCGGAGACGCTCTTGATCCTAACGGCGTCGTCGAGAACATTGGCGGCGACTACAATCTGGATGGCGTAGGGAACGATCGGCCCAGCTTCATCGGATCGAGCGTACAAGCGGCCTACTCCGGAAATAGTCCTGCCGACGGCATTTTCAAAGACAACAACCCGATCGGTTGCGGCTATGCCGGCGCACAATCTTCAAATGCCGCCATCCAGGCTTGCAACGCGAACTTCGGAGTTTCCACGCCGAACTCGCTGTTTGTCAATCCTTCCGGCGTCGGCCCTCGTTTTGGCGAACTCGGCCGCAACGTCTTCCGTGGGCCCTGGTTTAACGGTCTCGACGGCGCGCTCATCAAGAACTTCGCGGTTAAAGAGTCCATTCGCATGCAGTTCCGCTTCGAAGCGCTCAACCTCGATAACCATCCGAACTTCGATGGCATCACCACCGACCTTCAGAGCAGTTCATTCGGTCGGGCGAACATTCTTGTCGGTCAAGCCCCCGCCCGCCGTCTTCAAGTCGGCGCTCGCATCACCTTCTAAACCATGTCGGGGAGAGGCAGGCTTTTTCGCCTGTCTTCTCCCCTTCTCTTACAATCTAATCAGTGCTCTCCAAACCGTCCCTCCTCCTTTTCCTCACTCTTTCTTCTCTCCCAGCCCAAACCCCCGTTATCCTCATCTCCGTCGACACCCTCCGTCCCGACCACCTCTCCTCCTATCAACCCAGCCGTCACCCCACCCCCCACATCGACTCCCTCGCCCAGTCCGGCACCCTCTTTTCCCAAATCAGCACCCCCTATCCACTCACCCTCCCCGCCCACGTTGCCCTTCTCACCTCCACCTACCCTTTCGCAAACGGCATTCAAGACAACGGCATCCCACTCAACGAAAACCTCCCCACCCTCGCCACTATCTTTAAAAAATCCGGCTACCGCACCTCCGCCTTCGTTGGCAGCTTCGTCCTCGACCGCCGCTTCGGCCTCGGCCGCGGCTTCGACGTTTACGACAGCCCTCTCGATCTCCACAACAACCCCGCCGCCGGCCTCCCCGACCACAAACGGCCGGGCGATCAAGTCACCGCCGCCGCCAAACACTGGCTCGAACAAAATTCCTCTGCGCCCTTCTTCCTATTTCTGCACCTCTATGATCTCCACGCCCCCTACAGCCCGCACAACGGCGAAACTAACTATCAAGCCGAACTCACTTTCGTCGATCAAATCCTCGGCGACTTTTTATCCTTCCTAGACCACCGCGGCCTCCTTCAAAAATCCCTTGTCGTCTTCACCTCCGATCATGGCGAAGGCCTTGGGGAACACGGCGAATCCAGCCACGGCTATTTCATCTACCAAACCACCCTCCACGTCCCCCTCATCATTCACTGGCCCGCCAACTCCAAACGCCTCGCCCAAAACCGCATCGACGAACCCGCCAGCCTCATCGACATAGCTCCCACCATCCTCGATAGTCTCGGAATGCCTCGGCCCTCCGAGATGCGCGGCCGCAGCCTCTTCGAGCCTCACTCCGAAGACATTTACTCGGAAAGCGTCTACGCCCGCAACCACTTCGGCTGCTCCGCCCTTCGTAGCCTGCGCGCCGGCAACCTCAAATACATCGACGCTCCCAAACCCGAGCTATACGATCTCGGAACCGACCCCAACGAGCAAAAAAATCTCTACGATCAGCAGCGTTCCAAAGCCGTGAATCTCCGTGAACGCCTCATTGCCATTCGCGGCACCGCTCCAACCCCTGCCGCCAAACCGCCCACCCCCGAAACCATCACCGCTCTCCGCTCTCTCGGCTATCTAAGCGGCGGCGCAAATCACACTGACTCTCACATCGACCCTAAAGACCGCAGCGCCGATTTCGAAGGCTACCTAAAGGCGCTCGGTCCCAACCTTGCCGAATCAACCGCTATCTTGCAGAAACTGGCCGCTGCACTCCCCGAGGTCGTCGATATTAAAATGAGCCTCGGCATGAACGAACTCCGCCTCAAAGATGAACCTGCCGCCGCCCACGAATTCAAACACGTCCTGGCTCTCGATCCCTCCAACGCTGCCGCCCATTTCGAACTCGGGCTGATCTACTTCCGCCAGCATCAACTCGACGGCGCCATCAACGAATTCCAAGCAACCCTCTCTGTCGAACCCTGGTACACCCGCGCCGATGAAGCCCTTGCGGAAATCTACATCAACCAAAAGAATTTCCCGCCGGCCCGCGAGCACCTCAACCACCTGCTCTCCATCGACCCCTTGAGTTATACCGCTCACTTCAACCTCGGCATCTTCGCCGCCATGGACTCCAACTGGCCCGAAGCCGAACGCCAACTCCGCGCCGCCCTCCACACCGACCCCAAATCTCAAGAGGCCCTCAAAACCCTCAACATGGTTCTGCAACAAGAAGGCAAGCCCCAATGACTCGGCACCCGCGCCTCCTCTTACTCCTTCTCACCACTCACATCCTCGCCCAAACTCCCGTTCCCCGTTACCTCACCTTCCCCGAGGCCCGCGAAATCATCGCCGCCTTCTCCGCCTCCGGCGCACCCATCCCCGATCTCCCCGACTCCACCTCCTGGCCAGCCTGGATCTCCACCACCGACCACGATATCCGCGCCCGTGTCGACCGTGGCTTCGAAGATTCCATCAGCAATCTCATCCTCTTCGGCACCAGCTTCACCACCCTCCCCCGCCTCGCCGGCACAGATGACGCCCTTAACCCGAGCGACGATCTCACTCCCGCAGCCCAAGCCCGCATCCGCGCCTTCGTCACCGCCCTCGCCCACCCCAACAAAAACGAACGCCTGCAATTCGCCGCCACCTTCCTGTCCCGCCATGGCATCGGCACAACGCTGCTCGAAACCAACCTACTCCGCTTCGTCAAGGAACAGCGCACCTACCACGCCACCCTCGACGCGGCTTCCCAAAATCCCGATCCCGGCCAACTCCTCTTCACCCGCAGCACGCTCTACCACGAGCGCGGACTTTCCGTCGATACTTCGCTCCTCCCCAACTACGCTCTCGAAGACACCCTCCGCGCCCTCCTCCGTAAAGGCGCTCTCAAGCCGGCATCCATTCACCGCATCGCCATCATCGGCCCCGGCCTCGATTTCGCCGATAAACGTGCCGGTTACGACTACTACCCCCTACAAACCATCCAACCTTTCGCCATCCTCGAAGCGGTTACTCGCCTCTCGCTCGCTACACCCGATCCGCTTGAACTCACCGCCTTCGACCTGAACCTCGCCGTCCTCACCCATATAAAGGAAGCCGCCGGTCACCCCTACACGATTCAACTCCCGCGCCCAACTCAGGATGACTTAAATCCCGCAGCCCTTGCCTATTGGCAACATTTCGGTGACGTCATTGGTAAGTCAATCCCTCCCATTCCCCCTCCGCCTTCTCTAAAGAGCGCGATTCTCTCTCGCGCCGTCTCCATCCCACCCCGCTACGCCACTCACTTCTCAGCCGTCAACCTCGACATCGTCGCCCAAACTCTCGACCCGCCCGCCGGTGCCGGCTTCGATCTCGTCATTGCCACCAACATCCTTGTTTATTACGATCTTTTCCACCAAGCCCTCGCCAAAGCCGCCATCGCCCGCCTCCTCAACCCCGGCGGCCTCTTGCTCGTCAACCACGCCCTCCCCTCCCAACCCGCCAGTCTCCTCGAATACCTCGGTCGCCGCAGCGTGTCCTACAGCCCTACCGCCGGCGACGACGTCGCCGTCTACCGCCGCCTCATGGAACCGCGACCGTAACCTAAGGGAGCGCAAGCTAGAAAAACTGCCAACCTGCCACTTTTATGTCTCGCACCCACCCGCCGGTTGAACCTTGCTCAGCCCTGTGTTTGTTCGCTCATCCTGAACAGTATTAAGCACTTCCCTGTTCAGACCAACCGCCAACTGCCGTTTATAGGTTTATAGGCGGGAACGAATGCCCCTCGGCAGCTCATTTTTCCCGCATCGCCCGACCCATTTCTGTGCTGTGATAATTACAGCCCGTCGTAACATCATGCCCATCATCCAGCGTCTCCTCAACACCGCCGTTTTGCAAATAAATCAGCACTTTCGCCGCACCTTCGCGTTCGCCTTATTCGCCCTACCTGTCTGTGCCGCCCAAACCGCCCCGCCGCCAGACGCTTTCGCGCAAATCATCGCCCCCTTCCTCCAGAAGAACTGCGCCGTCTGCCACAACGAACAAACCAAAAGCGGCGGCCTCGTCCTCACCAAATATCACGACACCGCCGCCTTCCTCCACGACCGCGAAATTTGGGAAAAGGTCGTCACCCGCGTTCGCGCCGCCGAAATGCCGCCCAAGGGCATGCCCCGTCCCGCCGCTGCCGACATCGCCACTGTCAGCAACTGGATCGACGCCCAATTTGCCGAACTCGACCGCACCACTCCGCCCGATCCTGGCCACCTCACCGCCCACCGCCTCAACCGCGTCGAATACAACAACACCATTCGTGATCTCCTCGCCGTCAAATTCAAACCCGCCGCCGATTTCCCGGCCGACGATTCCGGCTACGGCTTCGACAACATCGGCGATGCCCTCTCTGTCTCGCCCGTATTGCTGGAAAAGTATCTAGCCGCCGCCAAACGCATCGCCACCCAAGCCATTCCCCTCACGCTCGTCACGCCCAGACCCACCCGCCAACGCTACTCGCCGGAACACCTTGCGAACGAACCGCGCCCCGAACTCGAACACGCTTTTGATCTGCCCTCCGAAGGCGATTATGACCTGCGCGCCTCTGCAGGAGGCCGCCAGGATTCCAAGCACATCCAGCTCCTTCTTGACGGCAAGGAAATCAAATCTGCCGACGTGCTCATCGAAGAAGACAAGCCTCGCGGCTACGAATTGCGCCTTCACCTCTCACCCGGCGAACACACGTTCCAAGCCGTTCTCACGCACCGCGATCCCACGGCCGAAGAAGCCAAAACCGCCGCCAAAATGGCGGCCGAAGAACAAGCAGGCATCGCGAAACAAATCGCCAAACATCCCGAGGACGAAAAACAGATCCGCCTGCAACACGCTCCTCCTCCGCCCACCTATGTCGACGCGCTGGAAGTCAAGGGCCCGTTCAATGCCCTGCCCGCGCCGCTACCCGCCAGCTATCACCGCATCTTCCTCTGCGGCCATCCTATCGGCCAGCACACCAAACAGTGCGTCCGTACCAATCTCGAAAATCTAGCCAGCCTCGCCTATCGCCGTCCCGCTACCTCAGCGGAAGTCGCCAAGCTCATGAAGCTGGTCTCGCTCGGCGAAAAAGACGGACTCACGCTCGATCAATCCATGCGCCTCGGCGTCGAAGCCATCCTGGTCTCGCCGCAATTCCTATACCGCTTGCAGCACGATCCCAACCCGCGCGATCCCGCTGCCGTTCATCCTATCGGCGATTACGAACTCGCCTCCCGCCTCTCATATTTCTTGTGGAGCAGCATGCCCGACTCGCAACTCCTGCAACTCGCCGCCGAAAAACGTCTCACCCAGCCCGACGTTCTCCACGCGCAAGTTCGCCGCATGTTGCTCGATCCCAAATCCGCTGCGCTCATCGATAACTTCGCCGGCCAGTGGCTGGAACTGCGCAATCTCGATAGCATTCATCCCGATCCCGTCGCGTTCCCCGAATTCGATAACCAGTTGCGCCAAGCCATGTATACCGAGACGCGCACCTTCTTCGCCTCCGTCGTTCAGGAAGATCACAGTATTCTCGATTTCATCGACGCCAAATACACCTTCGTTAATGAACGCCTCGCCAAATTCTATGGAATTCCCGGCGTCGAAGGGAATGAATTCCGCCGCGTCGAACTCGACGGCTCGGAACGCAGCGGCGTTCTCACCCAAGCCAGCGTTCTCGCCATCACGTCCTATCCCACTCGCACTTCGCCCGTCCTGCGCGGCAAGTGGATCATGGAAAACGTTCTCAATACCCCGCCGCCTCCGCCGCCGCCCGGCGTTGGTTCGCTCGATGAAAAAGGCGGACCTCTCAGCGGCACCATGCGCCAGCAAATGGAACGCCATCGCGCCAATCCCGTCTGCGCCGGCTGCCACGTGCGCATGGACCCGCTCGGTTTCGCTCTCGAAAACTACGACGCCATCGGCCATTGGCGCACCCAAGACGCCAATCAGCCCATCGATGCCACCGGCGTCCTCCCCAATGGCAAGAAGTTCACTGGTTCGGCTGAGTTGAAAACTATCCTCGCAGGAAACCGCAATGCCTTCGCCGAATGTCTGACTGAAAAGTTCATGATCTACGCCCTTGGCCGCGGCCTGGAGGGATATGATAGATCTGCTACCCGCAAAATTGTCGCCGATTTGCAAGCCAACGGCTATCGTTTCTCAACTTTGATTAATGGAATTGTAGACAGCGCGCCCTTCCAATTAGGCCGCGCCGATGGAGGAAGTACAGAATGATCGTCACCGGAAAACATCTCTCACGCCGCGGCTTATTGCGCGGCATCGGCACCGCCGTCGCTCTGCCCATGCTGGACGCCATGTTCCCGGCATTGAGCTCCGCCGCCAAAACCGCCAAGCGTGTCGCGCCCAACCGCATGGTGTTTTGCTACGTGCCCAACGGCGTCGATATGCGCAACTGGCGTCCCGAGTCGCTTGGCAAAGCCTACAACCTCCCCAAGATTCTATCGCCGCTTGCCCCCGTGCGCGACAACGTTCTCGTCTTTAGCGGTTTGAAGGATCATAACGGTGAAGCCCTCGGCGATGGTCCCGGCGATCACGCGCGCGCCGCCGCCAGCTTCCTCACCGGCGTTCACCCGCGCAAAACCGCCGGCTCTGATATCTCCGTCGGCATCTCCGTCGATCAAGTCGCCGCCCAGAAAATCGGTTCCGCCACCCGCCTCGCGTCACTCGAACTGGGCTGCGAAGATGGCCATCTTGCCGGCAACTGCGATTCCGGTTATGCCTGCGCTTATGTGAACAGCATTTCCTGGCGCAGCCCCACCGTTCCCAATCCGCCCGAAGTCAATCCGCGCGCCGTCTTTGAACGTCTCTTCGGCAGCGAAGAAGACGCCGCCGACCCCTCCGCCCGCGCCCGCAACGCCAAGCTCGATCAAAGCATTCTCGATCTCGTCTCCGACGACACCAAGAAACTGCAAAAAAACCTCGGACCAACGGATCGCCGCAAACTCGACGAATATCTCACCGCCGTTCGTGAAGTCGAACGCCAGGTGCAAGTCGGCGAAAGGCAAGCCGAAGAAAATAACGTCGCCGTCCCGAACATGCAAAAGCCCGATGGCATTCCGCTTGAATTCGCCGAGCACGCCCAGCTCATGTTCAACTTGATGGCTATCGCGCTGCAATCCGATATCACGCGCGTTTCAACCTTCATGCTCGCCCGCGAAGGCAGCAATCGCTCCTATCGCGAAATCGGCGTGCCCGAAGGTCATCACGGCCTTTCGCATCATCGCAACGATCCGGCGCTCATGGATAAAATCGCCGCCATTAATCATCACCACATGGAGCAGTTCGCGCAGTTCGTCAACAAGCTGCAATCCACTCCTGATGGCGATGGCTCATTGCTCGATCACACTATGATCGTCTATGGGAGCGGCATTAGCGACGGCAACAAACACAACCACGACGATCTGCCTGTCTTGCTCGCCGGCGGTGGCCGCAATTTCAAAACCGGCCGGCACGTCAAGCTTTCGGAAAGCATCCCTGTCGCCAACCTCTACCTCAGCATGCTGGATGTCATGGGTGTTCCCACTGACAAACTCGGCGATAGCCAAGGCCGCCTCAACTACTTGCCCGACTTGACTTGATAAATGGATTGCAGATGGTCGTGCCTTCAATCTCTTGACCGTCCTGCATGTCTTCTGAATAAAGCGTCTTGCTTTTCGCCTCAATCGCCGCCGCGATGATGAGTGCATCGTAAATCTGGTAACCGTAACGGACGGCAATCTTCAAAGCCGCTTCATGCGTCGCCGCCGTGATGGGAACTATCGTTGGACAAAGCGTGCGAACCGCGTCCACCGCCGCCAGCACATCGTCCCAATGAAAATTGAGCTTGCGCCGCAGAACGGCGACAAGCTCATTTAACACCTGGACACTGATGACCCCGCCGGTTGCCAGTAGCACCCGCGCTACCTCGCAGCGAGGGTCGTCTTCACGAAACGCGTAAATAATTAAATTGGTATCAAAGAACGGCTTACCGTTCATTCACTTCTTCACGAATGAACTTGAAGTCCTTAGGAAACTTCCACGACAACTTCTTAATCGTCTCCATCGCTTTTTCGCGGCTCTTATCGCGCGACACAACAAATTCTCGAGGCCCCGCAATGCCGATTTCGATTTGATCGCCTTCTTTTAATTCCAGGGCTTCCACCACCGTGACGGGCAGGCGAACCGCCAAGCTGTTGCCCCATTTCGCAATATTCATAGATCTACTTTACTACATGTATATCTAATTGGCAAGTCTATTCAGTAATCCCCGATTACTCATCCAATCCAACAGCCTATCCGTCCAGGAAGATACGGGTAGGGTACTTGGTGCCCGCAAACCGAACCCATGCCCGCCGCTCGCATAAATATGCATTTCGGACGAAACGCCCTGCTTTTGTAAATCCAGATACAGATTCACCGTCGTCACCACATGCGACGCATCGTCATCCGCGCAAACCAGAAACGTCGGCGGTGCGTCCTTCGGCACCGTCACCGCACCCGGTTTGTAACCCGGATAGACCACCACCGCGAAATCGGGCCGCGTATCCGCCTCGAAATGCGTCTCCATCAAGGCCGCCAGCTCGCCGCCCGCCGAGAAACCCATAAACCCGATCCGCTTCGGGTCAAGCCTCCAATCTGCCGCCTGTTTCCTCACTAAACGCATCGCTTGGCTCGCGTCCGCCCAAGCGTCCTGCGCCACTGTGTAATGCGATCCGGCCGCGCGTGCCAGCCGGTACTTCAACACCACCGCCGCAATGCCATGCTTGTTCAGCCAATCGGCCACTTCCCAGCCTTCTTTATCAATCACCAGTTGCGAATGCCCGCCGCCCGGCGCCACCAACACAGCCGCCCCGTTCGCCTTGTCCTTCGGCGCCAGAAACACATACACCGACGGGTGATGCACAACCGTAAACTTCTTCGGCAGCGCCGGATCGTCCGATGGCTGAGAAACATCGGGCGCGTCTTCCGCCCCCGGCGCGCCATCCGGCCACAAAGGAATCTCCAGCCCGCGCGGCATCTGCCCGAACGAAGCGCCCACGAACAACAAAGCCAAAATGAAGCTCTTCATAAAGAAAACGGAGTCTATCATAATCCGTTATGATGCTCTTGTCATGCCACAAGCAGTCGAATCTCTAGCCATTTCGCCGCTAACGGTGCTCCACGAAGAAGAGCGCCTCTTCCAATTGTCGGTTCGTCAATTCGCCCGCGAACGCCTCGCACCGCACGTCCGAGCCATGGATGAAGAAGGGCGCTTTCGCAAAGATCTCCTGCATGAGATGTTCCAGCTCGGGCTCATGGGCATTGATATTAAAGAAGAGTACGGCGGCCAAGGCGGTTCGTTCTTTTACTCTGTTCTGGCGATCGAAGAACTCGCAAAGGTCGATCCATCGGCATCCGTGATTGTCGATGTTCAAAATACCCTCGTCACCAACGCCATCGAGCGCTGGGGAAACGCTCAGCAAAAGAAGACTTATCTCTCGGGTCTCGCCACGCAAAGTGTAGGCTCGTATGCTCTGTCGGAAGCCGGTTCCGGTTCCGACGCTTTCGCTCTCGCCACCAAAGCCACGGCCACCGCCGACGGCTTCGTCATTTCGGGCCGCAAGCTCTGGATCACCAACGCCGGCGAAGCCGAGATTTTCCTGCTCTTCGCCACCGTCGACCCAAGCGCCGGCTACAAGGGCATCACCTGTTTCCTCATAGAACGGGACATGAAAGGTTTCACCATCGGAAAGAAGGAGGATAAACTCGGCATCCGCGCTTCTTCCACTTGTGAGCTAA
>Ga0182012_10008061_pt1 | contig 10446 bp, 4 predicted proteins | sample 612S2SmetaG_FD_120486 | JGI IMG/M metagenome (GOLD analysis project Ga0182012, IMG submission 120486) | Permafrost microbial communities from Stordalen Mire, Sweden - 612S2S metaG | ecosystem: Environmental > Terrestrial > Soil > Wetlands > Permafrost | place: Sweden: Stordalen | collected...
GCGCAAGTGCCACCTCAACACATGCTCGGTCGGCATCGCGACACAAGACCCCGTTCTACGCGCCCGCTTCACCGGCCAGCCCGAGCACGTCATCAACTTTTTCTTCTTCCTCGCCGAGCAGGTACGCCAGCACATGGCCAAGCTCGGCTTCCGCACTGTCGACGAGATGGTAGGCCGCGTAGACAGAATCGATGCCGCGGTCGCCGACCTGCATTGGAAGGCCAAGGGCATCGATCTCTCTTCCATCCTCTATAGCCCTACACTGCCCTCTCGCGTAGCGCGCCGCAAGATGCAAGCGCAGGATCACGGCCTCGACCAGGCTCTCGATCACGCTCTGATCGCAAAGGCTGCTCCAGCGCTCGAGTCCAAGACGCCAGTTACTGGAAGCTTCGCCATCCGCAACGTGCATCGCACCGTGGGCGCAATGCTGGGAGGCGATATCGCCCGTCGTTACGGCTCAGCGGGACTTCCGGATGGCACCATCCATTTCAAGTTCACAGGCTCAGCCGGACAGAGCTTCGGCGCATTCGTTCCGAACGGCGTCACGCTCGAACTTGAAGGCGATGCCAACGATTATGTCGGGAAAGGCCTCTCCGGCGGCCGCATCATCGCCTATCCGCCCAAGACCTCAAGCTTCCTTCCGGAAGAGAGCATCCTTGTCGGCAACGTAGTTCTCTACGGCGCTACCAGTGGCGAAGCATTCCTAAACGGCATTGCCGGCGAGCGGTTTGCCGTGCGCAACTCCGGTGCTACGGCGGTTGTTGAAGGCGTGGGCGATCACGGCTGCGAATACATGACCAACGGCACCGTCATCGTTCTCGGTACAACAGGCCGCAACTTCGCAGCCGGCATGAGCGGCGGCATCGCCTATGTCTACGACGATCAGGGCGACTTCGAGTCCAGGCGCTGCAACAAGGCCAGCGTCGATCTCGAGCCACTTGTCTCAGCCGAAGATGTAGACCGCGTCCGCGGCCTCCTCGAACGCCATCGCGACCTGACCGGCAGCCCGCGCGCAGCCTGGATTCTCGAACACTGGACCGACGCACAACCGCGATTCATCAAGATATTCCCGCACGAATATAAGCGCGTTCTCGGATTCTCTCGCACCCAAACGGTTTCTGGCGCGTCGCAAGTTTCTCCCATTATTCCGTCGCCCTCTGTGGCGGCCGCAGAGGTGCAGCATGGGTAAGGATACCGGCTTTCTCGAGATTCCACGCGAACAGCCCCAACGCCGCAAGGTAGAAGACCGCGTCCGCGACTGGTTTGAAATCTATCAGCCGTTCTCTGAAGAAAAACAGCGGGACCAGGGTGCCCGTTGCATGGATTGCGGCGTTCCCTTCTGCCATACCGGTTGTCCGGTCAACAACCTCATTCCCGATTGGAACGACCTCGTCTATCACGGCCGCTGGGAGGCAGCCATCCGCCGTCTCCACGCCACCAATAATTTCCCTGAGTTCACCGGCCGCATTTGTCCCGCGCCGTGCGAAGCCTCCTGCGTACTCGGCATCGATCAGCCGCCCGTGTCCATCAAGCTCATCGAGCGCTCCATCGTTGAGCGCGGTTGGGAAGAAGGCTGGATTCATCCCGAGCCGCCCGAGCAGAACACCGGCAAGCGTGTTGCCGTAGTTGGCAGCGGTCCCGCCGGCCTTGCCGCCGCGCAGCAGTTGCGCCGCGCCGGCCACTCTGTCACTGTGTACGAAAAGAACGATCGCATCGGCGGCCTCTTGCGCTACGGCATACCCAACTTCAAGCTCGAAAAGTGGGTCCTCGACCGTCGTATCGAACAGATGCGCGCTGAGGGCGTTACCTTCATCACCAACGCGCACGTCGGCGTGAATGTCCCTGCTGAAACTCTCACCGACCACTACGACGCCATCTTGCTCGCCGGTGGCGCTGAGCAGCCGCGCAACCTCAACATCCCCGGCCGAGAACTCAAAGGCATCCATTTCGCGATGGAGTTTCTGCCCCAGCAGAATCGCCGCTGCGAAGGCGACGCAGAAGATCAGTTCCTCTCCCATCCGTCGCAGGCGATCACCGCCCACGGCAAGCGAGTAGTCATCATCGGCGGTGGCGATACCGGCGCGGACTGTCTCGGCACAAGCCATCGCCAGGGCCCCCTCAGCATTCATCAGTTTGAGATCATGCCTAAGCCTCCGGAGAATCGCGCCGCTTCAACACCGTGGCCACTCTGGCCTTTGCAGCTCCGTACCGAGGGTGCGCATGAAGAAGGCGGCATTCGCGACTGGAGCATCAGCAGCATCAAGTTCACCGGCAACGAAAATGGCAACGTCAAACAGTTGCATCTGGTCCGCGTCGGTCCCCCGCCCAAGTTCGATCCCATCCCCGGCTCCGAGCATGTGATGGAAGTCGACCTGGTTCTCTTGGCCATGGGGTTCCTCGGGCCTGTGCGCGGCGGAATGATTGAGCAACTCGGCCTCACCCTCGACGCCCGCGGCAACGTAGCCGCTAACGCCGACTACATGACCTCGGTCGACGGAATCTTTGCGGCTGGAGACATGCGCCGCGGCCAGTCCCTCGTCGTCTGGGCCATCTCCGAAGGCCGCAAAGCCGCCGCCTCCGTCGACAAATACCTCACCGCGCAGGAAGACTCCATTCCCCTTCGCCAACGAGCGCTGGTGTAACCTGTCGATTCCACAGCAGAGCCGCGCAAAGGTGCAATCAGGGTGCTGTCTCGCTTGGTTCGACTTCATCCAGGGGAATACAGTCCATCTCCACCCAGTCGCAGAGCATGTGGCCGGCCAGAATATGCACTTCCTGAATGCGAGCCGTATCCGAGGACTCGACGGACAAAACATGATCCGCAAGCTGAGCCATCTTACCGCCTCCCTTGCCGGTCAGGGCTACAGTGATCAGGCCTTTCGAGCGGGCTGCTTCCAGCGCTGCAATTACGTTTCGGCTGTTGCCGGATGTAGATAGCGCCACCAGCAAATCGCCAGGGCTGCCGATCGCCTCAACCTGGCGCGAAAACACCGAGTCGAATCCGAAGTCGTTAGCCACGCTGGTCAGAATCGAAGTATCTGTGGTCAGGGAGATCGATGCCAGACCGCGCCGCTCACGGCGAAAGCGGCCTACTAACTCGGCGGCAAGGTGTTGTGAATCCGCTGCGCTGCCACCATTGCCGCACCAAAGTATCTTCCCCCCACCTCGCAATGCCGCAGTCAACGCCAGCCCGATTTCCTGCAGAACCGATAGCTGGCTTTCCAACTTAGCGGTAACTTCGAGATGATCCTGAATGGCTTTTCCGAAAACGCTTAGGACATCGGAACGTTTGTGCATGTCAACACCACTTTACCAGTCTAACGCTGGAGCTCCGGCGGACATCTTCAGACGGAACGGCTGCGTTCGTGGCACCGGTGCTTCATACCCTCTGCCCGCATCACAAGCGCGAAGGATCTGGGGTGTCGCGGGCTCGGAATTGCGATGAAAGTGGTGCCGCAGCCCGGCTTCATGAGTGTCCACGAAGTCTGAATACCGAAGACGTTCGATCATCCCATCCCCGGAGTCAACGATGGCGAGGTCGCCGTTCAACTGCAGGTCGCGATGCGTTTGCTGGAAGTGGCAGGGTGCGGGTCAATCGATGTTGCGGCGGGACGGCGGCTTGAGATTAATTACTGAAAAGCCTTACTGAATTGAGCAAAATCGACGTTGTAAAGAAATCGTTGCGCTTGCGCTGACAGCGCTTCGTGAATGGCGCTTTTCGGCAGGTCCGATTGCAGACTCTCAACTCGAAAAAAAATCTGAACCGCACGCATTCCACGCATACTGAAATTCCGTGGGCTCCTGAAGGCCATGTGGATTCCGTCATCGAGTTGGGACGGTAAACAAGACGACGAAGTGCACATGGCGTCCGCCACCAGGCTGTCGGCGACTCCATCGCTATAGAACGCGGTGTCGAAGGAAACGACCTTTCCCATGGCGGTCATGAAGTCTCTGTTGGCGCGCAATTCTGGCCTTTCTCCGCGAGTGATCCAACTGCCGTGCACGCTGTGCCTCATCGGGAGCAGCCACACGCCGAGTACGACCTCACCAGACCCAGGCGCTGAATAGGCGGCGGATTCCACGAGGTTAGCGCCGTTCGATGTCTCCTGCCATGCGCGGTTCAGTTTGTACTCGCCGAGTTGCTTCGGCATAAGGTCGTTCAGTTGCTGCGGCGTAAGCCCACCAATGCGCTCTAGCGTCTCCAAACGGCTTTGGGCTGCACGTACGCTTGGAATGGCGAAGAGCAGTGTCACGAGGACAAAGGCTGCAACTGCCCACTTGTTCAGCCTTTGTTCTCCTTTCCATGGTGGCGCGTGGGATAGGGGCAATTTACCCGTTCCGCTGGTGCTGACTTCTCCCCTGGTTGCAATCCAAAACAAGAAAAATGCCGCTACCAGGATCATGCAAGCACCGATCCCATAGTCGGCCTGCTTGGCAACACCTTCAAGGGCTGGGTGCCCCACAGCGATTCGGTAGTAGACGACCAACGCACAGAGCCGCAGCAGGTTGAACAGATAGCCAAGGAAGACGGCACCGATTACATACAAAAGCCACTTCCAAAATGAAACGCTCCTCAAGTAACCGACAATCAGAGCAATATATCCCAAAGTGATGGCGCCCCGCAGGCCATCGCATCCAGGTGCGATGAACATTCCGAAATCCGGGGTGAACATCAGTTTCAGCAATTGTGGAGACATCGGGGCAAAGCCAATGAGCGAAGCAAAGGACCGTGCGACATGAGCAGAAAGGGATTGAAGAGGCAGGTCCACCAATCGAGAGACAACCAATGGCATAGCCTGGACGAACAAGAGTAATGCAATAGGAAACCAAGCCAGCCGCCAGACGCGCGCTCCTGCAAAGAGGAGGATGACGCCACAAGCATAAAGATATAGCGGGAGCGAAACTGGAAGAAAATTGACGCTCAGAACTCCATGAATCCAGTACCATTCAAAATACTGCAGGAAAAAAGCCAGTGCCACCGGCAACAGCCCCCAGGATGTCCCATGCAATTCCCATCCGGTTTGCCACCACACCCGAATGATAAGAATGAGGCTGGCGACCAGAATCAGCATTCCAATGGAACGCAATGGATCGAGCGTCCACAGGTTCCAGAGAGGAAGGATCGTCGGAGAAAGGTCGAGAGATCCCAAGGCGACCAACACGGCGATGCCACCTAGAAACAGAGTGTGCCGAGCGACACGCTTTGGGCGATCAGATCCAACGCTGTTCTCCGGTATCGTCGAAGGAACTGAGGAGGACAACTCTGTACTCGAGCGCGCGAAATGGAAACTCTTATCGAGATTCATCAGGGTGCTTCCGGAACTCCAGTCTCTGGTCTTGGACAGTGCCAACGCGTGGAAAGACGCACTCTTGACTCTCTGCATCAAGCGAGCGGCGCTTAGCCCCTCCGGCTCCCTCTAAGACGAAACCATAGCACAAAACGGCGAGCTGCGCGCTCATCCAAAGGCATAGTGCGCTGCTTTCAAACCGCGAATTACGCGACGAACCGGGCACGCGAGATTCCTTGACGCTCTGCACGCTTCGTCCCTATTTAGTATCTCAGCCCGTGATAAATGCGAAAGGCTCGGCGTCCTTTTCTGGACAACCGAGCCTTTCTCTTCAATATCAGCCGTGAAGCTGCTTGCATGGAGCACAACCGAAGGTCAACCGCACCACTTCCAACATCAACTGCTGAGTTATGAGCGTTTCCCTACCGGTGGTCATGAGATCTGTTGTATCTTGATAATCTCATGTGCGGAACATCGCTCAATTACACTTCCCTTCGTGCGCCGGATATGCGGGTTTTAATATTTTTTTCACCTGATGGTCTCCGATCCAACAAGGGGTCGGAAGCTTCTTGAATTGACGGATCCGCTATTTCTGCGGGGAGCCAATTCGGAGAGTTTTAACATAGTCTTCACAGTCACCCGCAGTTTCCTGGCTGTCGGCTACTCTGCGATTGAAGAGCAAGACTGGTCTATCCGGTCCGTTCGTTGTTTTCTGCTAAACTCTCATTGAAAGCACCGGGCGGATTTGGTCCTGGTGATTGTTCACCTAGACTAGTGCATAATCGCCGGCGCTGAGGTTCATGTCTTCAGACAGATCGTTCTTCCATCTTTGAACCAGAATCGGACAATTGGAGGTTCGGCAGTTGGCTCCTTCCAGAGTATTAAGCAATTCCGTTCCTAACAACATGAATTCATCTCCCGCATCCTCTTACGCCCCGCCGGGGACTCGCCTCGAAATCGGAGCGAAGAAACTTGTTGATCGCAGCCTGTTTTTTTGGTGCTTGCTAGCCTCGCTGATTGCCTTGGGCACTCTCGGGTTGAGCCCACAGTTTATTTTCCTCTGGGACCTTTGGACGACTGACCCATTGCGATCGATCGGGATGCTAATTGTGCCTGGCAGTATTGTGCTGATTTTGCGCCTATGGCGGCAAAGCACATGGGAACTGCAAGGCACATGGTGGGGGCTATTGCCGTTGGGAATGGCCTTTTATACGATCATATTCTCGGAGAAGCTGACCTTCACATGGGGTTCCGGATTGCTTAGGGTCATTTTTCTTCCAATCGGATTGCCTATTTGTCTCTATGCTTGTGGCGTCATTCTGCTTTTTGCGGGGCCGCGCGTTTGCCGGCGCGCGTGGTTCCCGCTGGCGTTGCTTTTGTGCGTCCAGCCCGTCCCAACCGCAGTTGTCTATTTATTTGACCTTCCGCTGCAGAGTTTTTCCGCGCACATCGCTCGCTCATTCGCAACACTGATTGGTTTCCCTCCGACGAGCCGGGAACTTCTGAAGCTGATGTTTACACCGGATTTCGGGATGTTCATCGCACCTGGGTGCGATGGGATGCGCGGCGCCGTAACTCTCGGATATTCAGCCCTGATTGTCGGCTATCTGAAGCGCGTCTCGATTGCGCGATGGTTTCTGTATGTTTTCGGCGCTGTGCTTTTAGGCCATCTCTTTAATTTGATTAGACTCTGTACCCTGGTTCTCTATTATCGGATCGCGGTCGGACATCCTACTCTTGAATCAACAGCGAAGCAGGCGGACTACGTGATAGGCGGCTTCCTGTTTCTGATTGCGGTTGTGCTTTTCCTCTGGGTTGTATTCCGGAAGGAGGACAACCCGACTTTGATGAGCGATAAATCCGCGACCCGCGAGTCGGCAGGTACCGGAAAGCTGCGGCTCATTTATCCAAAGGTGGCGGCATTTGCCTCCCTTGTGCTCATCGTCGTCGTCCCCGGTTTACGTGCAATACAGAACAGCCAGGAAAGTCTGGCCGCGTCCATACGCAACGGTAAGGTTACACGGAAGGACCTCGACGACCGTTTGCCGAAGCAACTTGGGGAATATAGGCTGATCCGAGCCTGGCAAGAGCAATTGGGAGGCCTCATTTCAATCGAGGATGCGGCTTATAGGACGGATGTATCGAACGAAATCAATCTCGGTATATGGTTGCAACCTAGCGAGCATTCCGTACGCGCAAGCTGGTTGGTGCGCGGGAAATCACCCGAGATGCGGGCGGCCAGAAGCTTCGTTACGGCCAACGGAAAACTCGTCTCATTCGATACCGCTTTTTATAGCGATGGAGTCACCGATTCCTTGACAGGGGATGTTCTCTGCTCTCCCTCGTCTTGTCGCACATCTCAGGTATATGAGGACGGAGTGCACGTGGGCCTAATAAAGCCAATTGATTCGTCCATGCTAGGAACTCGGTCTGTTTCGATTTTTTTCGTAATACAAGCGCCTCATATCGACGCGCCAGATGCCGCCATTCAGAAAGATATGTTGAATGAATGTCAGACTTTTCTCGACAAAGTAGATCTTAACGAAATTAGTAAGAGGTTCCAGTAGCAAGAGACAAATTTGCACGCCGCCTGGTTGCGTCGCATATCGAGCCAGCACCGACGTCGATCATTGTTGAATCGCGGAGGATCGACAGATTCATTATCGCGACAAGTCCGCTTCATCGCGCATTGCGCCCCCGGATAATTTTGAGGCCCCCGCAGAAATGCGCGACGTAGTCAGATCGAATCAAGCGGAGCCCAGACCAGGTCTCCAGAGGTGCGAGTGGGGCCCGTGCTTCTCTCACTTTTTGCTACGGCCCGGCCTCGAGAGGAGCACCATCCTCACTTCGTTTCCCGTTTTCTAATCAATGTCTCCCCTTTGGGTTTCAATCTTCCTTTTCACCGCTGTGCCAGAGGATCCGGTTTTCTATTTCGAGTCGAAGTGCTCCAAGTTTGTAGGGATGGCTTGGGCGATTTCGAAAATTCACGGGAATGCAATCAGGAATTTTTAGGATATCTTTCAGGATCCCACAGGTTGGACGATACTCGGACCAAATTGTCAGTCAAGGGCGGCGGAACTCGCTCCATGATCGGAACACGCGGGGGGAATCTTCCAGCCTGGTGGCCGAACGGCATTGGCTCGCGGAGAACCAAAATGAGTCACTTGAGCTACCGTTACTTACTGCGTTGCGTTGCCCACACTTCTGCGGCATTTGTTATCTCTCCTTGTCTCCTCGCGCAGACCGCAGTCGCGACGAGCCCAGTTGACAATGCATCCGATATGCTCAGCCTGATGCAGAGCGCCGACAAGAATCTTGTGGCGAATTGGTACTCGAGCAACGATTCGGTGATTGATGGGGCGACGAACACGGCCACGAAGACTGTTCATGCGGGTACCTACCCCAATAAAACAATCACAGCTATGGACCCTTCGCCTTCCTACACCTCCCCTCCGATTGTCAACATTTTGCAGGTCGAGCCTCAGGGATCAACATTGTTTCCGTCTCTATATAGAGGAGTTGCACAAGGGAATGTCCTCTATGCTACCGAGCAAGACAATGTAAATGGAAATTCTAATCTTGTACTGATCGATATTTCATCAGCCGGAGCGCCAAGGATAATGAGCCAGACGCCCGGATCAGGCCCGGGGATGAATGGGATTGTCGTTGTTGGCAAGTACGTGTACGTGTCGTACTACCAGAGCAGCGTTGTGCAGGTTTTCGATGCCAGCAATCCAAACTCACTGACGTCAGTAGGATCGGTTACTACTGCTTGCGTCACTCACGGAGGTTTGTATGGATCGTTAGTCGTTGCTGGAGATTATCTTTACACTCCATGTCCTCAGGGTGGATTTATCGACGTGCTCAGCATCGCCAATCCTACGTCCCCTACTGAGGTAGGCGCAATAACTGCTCAGAAGTTGACAAATCCCACATCGTTAGCCGTGTCGGGACAGGCGTTGTACGCGAGCGAGCCCTCTGAGTCCGATAACAACCCACCCGGCATTTATTATTCTGCCGTATGCGCTTACAGCCTTGCGAGCGGTCCAGCGCCAGAAGCTCCGCTTGCTTGTGCGACTGTTGGTCATTCACCTCAAAACATTGCGGTGCAAGGTACAACTGTCGCAGCATCGATTGGCGACGATAATCAGCTGGATACAATCGACTTTTCAAATATAGCAAGTCCCGCGGTATATCCCGTAGCCCTCGATCCCAATGTCTGTGTTCATCCGTTTATAGAAAACATGGTTGCATTTCAAGGTACGACAGTATTCGTCGGGTGCAGCAACTCCTCACGTCCAACCGCACCCGGATACGGAGTGGAGGTTGTCGACGTAACCAATATTGCCGCGCCGACTTTGCTTGGAACTATGCTTGGATCTCCGGGCGATAGTTTTGCGATGGTTGTTTCCTATGGAAGCTATCTCTACCTTGGTGGTTATCCCGGGCCAAGTGGGAATTCAGTTTCCACAGCCGGTGCTCTGTACACGGTCGAAACAGGGACGGCAACAAACCTGGACGACGTCACATTCCTGCCGACGAACATGTCTTTTGCGAACCAGGCTGTAGGGACAGCGAGTGCGGCGCAGAGTATAACCCTGAGCGTCTCTGGGCCGGCGGCGCTGACGATCTACGGAATCACCAACACCGGCAGCAACCCCGGTGACTTCGCTCAGACCAACACCTGCGGCAGCACGCTTGCGACTGGCGCAAGCTGCACCATCAATGTGACCTTCACGCCAACGGTAGCCGGTGCGCGCAGCGCCTCGCTATCCGTCTCGGACGATGCATCCGGGAGTCCACAGACCCTGTCCCTGTCCGGAACGGGAACGACAGTACAAGCAACGTCGGGTGTTCTCTTTAACGCGATCGGCTCTTCGGCTCTTTACCTCGAGACAGGACAAGCTGCGGCACAGGAGCTTCAAACGCAAATCTCCGGAACAAACTACCAGTGCCTCTGGACTGGGGGCAGCGGTGCCCTCGTCGCAACAGATCCTACCACGGGCCAGCCAGAGAACGGCCAATCCTGGATCGCTTGGAGCGTTGATACATTGGACGGCGGGAACTCGTGCGCGAATCCTGGCACCTCTCCGAAGATTTACTCCTACTTGCAGACCGACTCTGTCGTCGGCATCCGCTGCCTTTTCAACGGCTGCGA
>Ga0182012_10008062_pt1 | contig 10444 bp, 6 predicted proteins | sample 612S2SmetaG_FD_120486 | JGI IMG/M metagenome (GOLD analysis project Ga0182012, IMG submission 120486) | Permafrost microbial communities from Stordalen Mire, Sweden - 612S2S metaG | ecosystem: Environmental > Terrestrial > Soil > Wetlands > Permafrost | place: Sweden: Stordalen | collected...
CGCGTCGTGTTCGACCTGCCGGCGCAGGAACGCGCGCCCCGCGTGGCCGCGTTGTTGGGCGCGGAAGCCGCCGCCGCGATGCTACCCGTGCACGAAACCCGCCACTTAAGGGGTCAAGGCGGCGACCAAAGTGGCGACCCCGGGGACCGCTCAACCGGTAAGATGGTCCTCAGCGGATATATGTGCGCTCCGGCGATCTCGCGCATGACCGGAGCGGCGCAGGGGCTGGTGGTGAACGGCCGGCCTGTGGCCGATCCGGTGCTGAAGACCGCCGTGCGCGTGGCTTACCGGGATGTGATCGCGCATGGCCGGCATCCCGTGGTCGCCTTGTGGCTCGATCTTCCGCCCGAGGAGATTGACGTCAACGTGCATCCGGCGAAGACCGAATTGCGGTTTCGTGATCCCGCCGCCGTGCGGTCGTTGGTGATCGGCGCGCTCGGCCGCGTGTTGTCGGGCGCCGCCGGCACCGATATGCCCGGCCCTGGCCTGGCACATTCGGGACTGACCCATTCGGGGCTGATGCAGCATCGGCCCGCGCTCAGCCTGGCATGGTCGAGACCGGCCGCGCGCGGTATTCGGGCATTGCCACTGCCCGGCTTCGGCCCAGGGCAAGCACAGAAGGCGGCTCACGCCCCGGCATGGCCACCCGGAATCGTGACTCCGGGAGAGTCTGACGCGATTGGTTCACCCCCGGGCTTCGCCGACGCCGCGTCCGCGTTGGGCTACGGCCCAACCCGCGGCCGGGCGGCCGGATCGTACGATGCCGTGGGGCACGAACCCACCGGGCCTGATCCAATGGGCCTTGATCTCGACGCCACCCCCTCCGCGCGAACCGTCCCCGGTTCCGCCGCGAACGAGGATATCAATCCCCAGCAGGCCTATCCCCAGGGCACCTATACCCAGGCAACCTATCCCTTGGGCGCCGCGGTGGCGCAAATCCTGGACACCTACATCATCGCCGTTGCCGCCGACGGCGCGATGATCCTCATCGACCAGCACGCCGCGCACGAACGTCTGACCCATGAAGCGATCCGAACCCGTATGCTCGACGGCGGCGCGGCGGCCCAACCATTGCTGCTGCCCGCGGTGGTCGATCTGCCGGAGGCCGACGCCAATCGCTTGCTCGCCCGCGCCGAAGACCTTGCGCGGCTGGGGCTGGAGATCGAGTCCTTCGGCCCCGGGGCGGTCCTGGTGCGCGCCTTGCCCGCCGCTCTCGGCGCGCCGGAGCCCGCGCCGCTGATCCGCGACATCGCCGACGAGTTGGCCGAGCTCGACGAAACCATGACCCTGTCCGCCCGGCTCGACGCGGTCATCGCACGCATGGCCTGCCATGGCAGCATCCGCGCCGGACGCCGTCTGGGTCAGGCTGAGATGAACGCGCTGTTGCGCCAGATGGAGGCGACCCCGCGCGCCGCCACCTGCAGCCACGGGCGTCCCACATTTCTCCGGTTGTCAAAAGCCGAGATCGAAACCATGTTTGGCCGGCGCTGACCGTCCGCTTGTTTCACCCGCCGCCGTGACACGCGGCGTTTCGCATTAGCCGCGGGAACCTTCCGTCGATCGCGCCGGTTGTTGAGGCAGTCCCGTTCTTGACCTTCCAGCTGGCCGCGCCCATGGTCCGCGCCGTTCGTAACAATCCCAAGAGGCCTGATGTCGAAAGAAGATATGATCGAATTCAGCGGCACCGTGATGGAGCTGCTGCCGAATGCCATGTTTCGCGTGAAACTGGACAATGAACATTCCATTCTGGCGCATACCAGCGGCAAGATGCGCAAGAATCGCATCCGCGTGCTGGCGGGCGACCGCGTTAACGTCGAGATGACGCCCTATGATCTCACCAAGGGCCGCATCACCTTCCGCTTCAAGTAACGGGACGCTGCCGAACCTTCCGCCCGCTGGCGATCGTTTCGACTCCGCTGCAGGCTCGCCTGACGCTTCGGTCATGGACGCGCGCGCCGGATCATCATTCCGGTCTCGGCCGGACAGCCGGCCATTGCTTGTCCTCGCGTCATCCAGTCCGCGCCGCCTCGCGCTGCTGGCGCAAATTGGGATCGTGCCAGACTCGGTCATCGCGCCCGACATCGACGAAAACCCTGCTCGCGCCGAGCAACCCCGCCCCTACGCACAGCGTATGGCGCGCGCGAAAGCCGCCGCTGTGCCGAGACCTGGGCAATTCGTCCTCGCCGCCGACACGGTCGTCGCCGTGGGCCGCCGCGTCCTGCCCAAGGCGGCGACCGAAGCCGAGGCGCGCGCCTGCATCGATCTTCTGTCCGGCCGCCGCCACCGAGTCCTGACCGCCGTGGTGCTGACCGCTCCCGACGGCCGCCGGACCGAACGGCTGTCGGAAAGCGTGGTCGCATTCTCGCGCCTGACCGAGCTTCAGAAACTCGCGTGGCTCGCTTTGGACGAGTGGGAAGGGAAGGCCGGCGGCTACGCGATTAACGGTGCCGCGGCGGCGTTCGTTCGCTTCATGTCAGGCAGTTTCTCCGGCGTCGTTGGGTTGCCGCTGTTCGAAACAGCCCAGATGCTGCGCGGCTTCGGTTGGCCGGTGCCATGGCCCGCGTGACGATCCACGCGGCCTGGAGCCCCGGTGAGGTCCAGATCGCGGTGATGGCCGAAGGCCTGTTGGTGGACTACGCGCTCTGGCGGCCGGGGGCACCCGACGGCGTGGGCGATCTGCACCGCGGCCGCATCACCGCGATCGTGCCCGCGATCGCCGGCGCGTTCGTCGCGTTATCCGGACAGACTCTCGACGGTTTTCTGCCCGACACGGACGGTGCGAAGGGCCTGACCGAGGGCACCATTCTCACGGTTCGCATCACCCGCGCCGCCCAGGGCGGCAAGGGCCCGCGTTTGCGTGCCGAACCCGGAACCCACGGCGCGGGCATTCCTGGATTGATTCGGCGGGGTCCCGATCCATTGCGAGAGCTTGCGGACCGTTATCCGGCGGCTCCCGTTCTGATCGACGATCCCGCCCTGGCCGCGACCTTGCGTGCCGACCTGGCGGACCGGATCGCCCGGGTGCCACGCGCGTTCGACGATGCGATCGAAACGGCGGTGGAGGAACTCGCCGCGTCCGAAGTGACCGTCGCCTCCGGCGCGCGCATGTCCATCCATCCAACTCCAGCTCTGGTGGCGATCGACATCGACGGAGGCGCCGCTTTGGCCGGGCGGGGCGGTGGCGGCGACATCGCCCAGAGCCGGCATCGTGCCCTTAACGCGGCGATTCTGCCGGAACTGGCGCGGCAGATCCGGTTACGCGATTTGTCGGGGGCGATCCTGGTCGATCTCGCCGGCATGAAGGCGAAGCAGAGGGCCGCCCTGTCTCCGGCCCTCACCGAGGTGTTGGCGGGCGACCCGTTGCGCCCCCGGTTTCTTGGCTTTACCGCCCTGGGCCTGGCCGAGATCAGCCGCCCCCGGCGGCGCCCACCCTTGCATGAGATGAGATTGGGCCCGCTCGCCTCCGGCCTGCGCGCTCTTCGCGAAATCGCCCGCGCATCGCGCGCCGACCCTGGGCGTCGTCTGGCCCTGCGCGCCGCTCCCTCCGTCGTCGCCGCGTTGGAGGCGGATCCCATGGCGCTGATGGAGCTTGCGCGGATTACCGGCCAGGGATTGAGTTCGCGCTCCGATCCGTCACTTTCGGGTGACGGTTGGCGTATTGAGGATCTTCATGGCTAAGCCTCCTCCACGTTGTCCAATTTGTGGCCGGACGCCGTCAATGGCGAACCGCCCGTTCTGCTCCCCGCGTTGCGCGGACGTCGATCTTGGCCGCTGGCTTGGCGAGCAATACCGTCTCCCCGGACCGCCTTTGGAACTGGACGAGGATCCTCCGCCATCGCCGGACGCGGCGTGAGTGAAGCGACTGGACGCGGCGTGAACGAACCGCCGGTTCGGGCGGATCTCGGCGCGGCTTGATCAGGGGTGCGGGGTGCGGTAAGCACGCCGCTCCAACGCGGCTCGCGATGGGCCCAGGTAGCTCAGTTGGTAGAGCATGCGACTGAAAATCGCAGTGTCGGTGGTTCGATTCCGCCCCTGGGCACCATGGCGATTTCTGGCGCGAACAGGTCACGGCAGCGTGCTTCGGTCAATCGAGCGCGGTGCCACTTCGTCGAAGCAGCACAGCGCCGTCTCGACGATTGGCACACCGGATATCCCTCGCCTGGGCGGGTCGAGCCGGGCCATCACGCGTAGGCTACGAGTGATGCAATAGACCCACCAGACAAAACATGGACCCTCGTCCAGCATTTCGTCGTGGCGCGGCCTCAGCGAGCCTTGACGAAAGCCGCGTTGGGGGGTCGATTTTACGATGTCTGGTACGACTCGTCCTGGTATCGACTGATTGATTTTCGTGAGTCTTCAGTCTGCGGATAGTGCCGGCATGATGCGATCACGGCATCCCGGGCGCAGGTGCGAACCGCGGAATTTTATCGGTTAGATCCAGCACGAGCATCACGCGATCTTAATGGTATGTCAACTTTATGCCCGCATCATCCTCCCGCCAACCGCGGGGGGCTTGTCGGCGAACGCCCGGGATGCGGTCCGGTGAAACCTGAGGTGGCGGCCGGATAAGGATGATTTTCGCACAAGAATGCATCCGGTTACGGGCGGAAAACGAACCCGCGGCGCCAGCCGTTACCGTGGGGTTGTCCACATCCTGGCCTCTCAGGGGCCGATGGCGATCGGCCTCGCATGACGGCGGCCGCCACGCCCCGCGCGAGACAGAAAGGCCTTAAGCATGTTGAGCGTGTCTCCGCGAACCGCAACGAACATAGGACCCTGGCGGCGAGGTCCGCGCCCCGCGGCCTCTCGCGACGATCTGGCCGCCTTCATCCCGGCCTTGTTATCGGGTGGCGACAGCCGGCTGGCGGCCGATCCGCGAACCGGACTGAACAAATATTTGTGCCCCAGCGTTCCCGCCCCTGACCTGGTCTGCGCCGCGTCGTGTACGGCCTCCCCGATGTCGGCCAGCGGCTTCGATCGCGCCGCCGAAGCGTTCCTCGGCATCGTCGGTGCCCCGTCGCCCCGGCAGCGCGCCCGCCGACTGGCGACGATGACGGAGAACGTCAAAGCGCGGCTTGCCGGTTATTTCGGCGCGGGATCGCTCGCGCGGATCATCCTGTGCTCATCCGGAACGGACGCCATGCTAACGGCCGCGATGATGATCGCCGCCGAACGGCCCCGCGAGCCAATCACGGCGATCCTTCCAGCGGCCTCGGAAACCGGCACGGGGGTGCCCATGGCGGCGATATGCCGCGTGTTCGATGGGCCCGACAGCGGCAAGCCGGTGACCGATGCCGTGGCGACCGCGGTTGAAATTCCATTGCGCGCCGCCGACGGATCGCCGCGAAACGACGACGAGGTGAACCATGCCTTCGCCGCCGCTTCGACGACCGCGTCCGGGCGGGTCGTCACCTGGCTGACGCACGGCTCGAAAACCGGACTGATCGCGCCGGTTTGCCCGCCGGAGGGCGCCGACGTGGTTGTCGATGCCTGCCAGGGGCGGATCGATCCCGCGGCCGTCGCGGCTTACCTGAGGCGCGGCTGGCCAGTGGTCGTCACAGGCTCGAAATTTTTTGGCGGCCCGGCATTCTCCGGCGCCGTGCTGTTCCCATGGGCGAGGTTGCCCGCGACCGGACGCCGCCCGCGCACCTCGGCATCCCGCGAAGATATCAATCTCGGCACCACGCTGCGCTGGATCGCCGCCCTCGCGACGATCGATGCATTCGAGCCGATCGTGGCCACCGTGCCCGCCGTTCTTTGGGAGCGGGCCGGTCTTGTCGAACGCGCGGTCGCGGCAAATCCCATGCTCGTGCCGGTCGGTGGATTGCGTCCCCGCCGGGGGGGATGGGCTGCTCTGCCGACGATTTTCACGCTCGGCGTGCGCGACCCGGCGCGGCCTGAGCGCATGCTGCCGGCGGCGGAGCTGCGTCCGCTTTACGAGCGTCTCGCGCGGACGGGTGTCCTGGTCGGCCAACCGGTGGCGCTTGGCCCGTTCGGCGGTCTTCGACTGGCGATTGGCGCCAGGGACTTGTTGCCCGCGTCCGGCGATGGCGGCCTGGCGCGGGCCTTCGCGGCGTTGGAGGAAGTCACCGCGTCCTCGCCTGGTCCCGCGGGCAAGCGGCGCACCATCCGCTCGCCGGCACAAAAGGAGCCTGTGGCATGAACAACGGCGCGAGGGAATTGCCCACCGCGGTCCGCGACGAACTGATCGCGATTTATAACTCCGGGCACTGGGACCGGTTGGTGTTGGCGGCCGATACCGTGACCAAACGCTATCCCGCCAACGTGCTTGGCTGGCAGGCGGCCGGGAAGGCGTTTCTGCAGTTGAACAAGCTGCCGGAAGCCATCGAGAAACTGTCGCGGGTGATCAAAATCGCACCGGGCAACGCCGACGCCTACAACGATCTCGGCAACGCCCTGCATGATGTCGGGCGCGTGGACGAAGCGCTCGCGAGCTTCCGGCGCGCCATGGAACTGAATCCGCGTTCACCCGAAACGCACTCCAATTTCGGCCGGATCCTCTGCGGACTCGGCCGGTTCGAGGAAGCCGTCGCGAGCTGTCGCCGCGCGATCGATCTCAATCCCGGGTCGGCCATCGCGCATAACAATCTCGGCAACGCGCTCAGCGAAACCGCGCGGCCGGATGAGGCCGAGGAAAGCTACCGCCGCTCGCTCGCGCTAAAACCGGATTATCTGGATGCGCTCATCAACCTCGCCGGTTTGCTCTCGGCTCAGACGCGACTGGACGAGGCGAAAGCGAATTATCGGTTGGCGGTGCGGCTGCATCCGAACGCCGGGGTCGCATACAACGCGCTTGGCCGCTTTCTCAGCCGCCTGACCGGGGAGGACGAGGAAGCGCGGCAATGCCTGGAACGCGCTATCGCGCTCGGCGCCTACGACACCAATACGTTCGTCGAACTGGGAAATATATTGATGCGGCAACGGCAGACCGCCAACGCACTGGTCATGTTCCGTCAGGCCAAGGCTCTGCAACCGTTGATCACCTGGCCCGCCAATCAGCCAAAAGCCGAGTTTTCCGCTGTATTTCTCGATACCCCGATGGGCGGCTCGACCCCGGTCAATTACCTCGCGGGCAAAGCCGCGTATGACCGGCATTTCCATTGCGTGATCCCGGACACGCCGGATGACGTCGCGTTGCTTCGGAGCAAAGCCGATGTCGTTTTCAACATGATCTGCAACGTCGATGACGGCGAGGACGTTCTGGTGCGCGCGCTCGATCTGGTCGATCGTCTGGATCGTCCGACGATCAATCATCCGCGCACGATCATGCACACGAATCGGGAGAGTATCGCACGGCGATTCGCCGATATTCCACATTGCGTGATCCCCAGGACGCTGCGTGTCGCCGGCGCGGTGCTACTCGAATCCGCGTCCCGTAACGAATTCGCGGATTTCCGCTTGCCGTTGCTGGTACGCGTCGCCGGCCCACACGGCGGCGACGACTTCGATAAGTTCGAGTCCTGGCCGGAGATCGCCGATTTCGTCGCGAAGAGCCCGGAACTAAACTATTACGTGATCGGATTCATCGATTACCGTTCGGACGACGGATTCTTCCGCAAATATCGCGTCATCTTCATCGATGGAGAGATTCTGCCATACCATCTGGCCATTCATAACGACTGGAAGGTGCATCATTTCCGGACCGACATGGCCGATCATCTCTGGATGCGCCAGGAAGAAGAGCGCTTTCTCGATAACATCGGCGGCGTGTTCGACGCCGCGCGCCAGGACTCGCTGCGAGCGATGGCCGGCGCGACCGGCCTTGATTACGGCGGCATCGATTGCGGTCTGGACCGCGACGGACGGATCGTGGTCTTCGAGTCGAACGCGTCAATGCTGGTTCACGATGAAAAGAACCAGGCGTTTGCTTACAAGAATCCATACGTCGCCAGGATAAAGACCGCGTTCGATGCGATGCTGTCCCGGCGCCGGCTGACCGGTTAGCCCAGATTTCCGCTCGGCGATCATGGCTGCATGCCGCGAATGATCGGTCTTCAATCGGAACCTGGCGGCCAACCGTTGACGGAATGGCTTGATACGTGGCTGACCAGCCCGGCAGCGGGGGATGCGCCGCATGACAACGCGCGACTGAAACAGACTTCGTTCGACGCCGTGCTCGCCGCCATCGGACGCTCCCATCTCAAACCTGGCGACGCCGCTGAGATCGGGTTGTATCGCTGCTGGATCGAGGCGAACGCCGGCATCTCGGACGTGCTTTATGCCGCCTGGTTCAATCTCGGCGTCTCGCTGACCAACGCCGGCGACAATGCGAACGCCATCGTCGCCTATGGGAATGCGCTGGCGCTGCGCCCCGATCTGTATGGCGCCGCCCTCAACCTCGGTTTGATGCTGGAGCTGACTGGTCAGCCGGAGCAGGCGCTCACGGCCTGGCAACGCGCGACCCAACCGGACGCCGAGCGCATTGCGCTGGAAACCCAGCAAGGCCGCCTGCTGGAAAGGCTTGGCCGGCTCGAAGCCGCGGAACGAATGCTGTATCGTGTGCTGCTGACCGATCCGGAGCAGCCCGATGTGCTGCATCATTGGCTTCATATCCGGCAAAGAATGTGCCGGTGGCCGATCGCCTCAACGGACATTCCCGGTCTCTCGGCGGAGGACCTGATCGGAAAATCCTGCCCGCTCAGCATCCTGGCGCTCACCGACGATATCGATACGCAACGAGCGTCCGCCGCCGTCTGGATTTCCCGCAAGACCGAGCCGGCGCCGCGCCGCCTCGCGCCACCGAAGCCATACCCCCACGAGCGAATCAGAATTGGCTATCTGTCCTCGGATTTCTGTAGCCACGCCATGTGCTACCTCGTGACGGAGCTGTTCGAACGTCACGATCGAGATCGTTTCGAGGTCTTCGGCTACTGCTCCAGCCGCGACGATGGCAGCCGTTTGCGCCGGCGGGTGCTCGCCGCTTTCGACCATTGCCGGACCATTCGTTCGCTGACGGACGTGCAGTCCGCGCGATGTATTCGCGACGATGAGATCGACGTGTTGATCGACCTCAACGGGATCACCGACGGCAGCCGTCTCGCGGTTTTGCGGGGGCGCCCAGCGCCGGTGCAGGCGACCTGGATTGGATATATCGGACCGGTCCCGTTGCCCGAACTGGACTATTTGTTGTGCGACGATGTGGTCATTCCGCCGGAGTACCGGACGTTATATCGACCCGTTCCATTGGCCGTCGGCTCGATCTATCAGGCGAACGACAGCCGCCACTCGCCCGGACGCGAAACCTCCCGCGAGGCCGCCGGGTTGCCTGATGACCGTTTCGTGTTTTGCTGTTTCTCGAAACATTACAAGAGCACCCAGGAGATGTTCGCCGCCTGGATGTCGATCCTGAGGCGGACCCACCGGTCGGTTCTGTGGCTTATCGAGGACAACGATCATTCACGGGCCAACCTGCTCGCGGCGGCGGGGCGAGAGGGGATCGCGGAGGACCGGTTGATCTTTTCCCGGCGCGCCCACCCCGACCTGTATCTCGGCCGCCTCGGTCTGGCCGATCTGTTTCTGGATACGTTTCCCTATAACGCCGGGACAATCGCCAGCGACGCGATGCGCATGCGGCTGCCGATACTGACGTTGTGCGGTCGGTCTTTCGCCTCCCGCATGGCGGCGAGCCTGCTGCACGCGGTCGGCGCGCCGGAGGGTATCGCCAGCAGCCTGGCGAACTACGCCAGCACCGCCGTTCGTCTCGCCAACGAACCAGCGGCATACGCCCAGTACAAGGCGTTGTTCGGAGCCGGCACCTGGAGCAGGACAACCGGCGATATCGCCGGTTTCACGAAGGAATCCGAGGCCACGTGGGGCCGGGTGATCCGTGCCGTGCGCGATAACTGACCAGGTTGCGGGTTTGTCGTTGTCTCGGAACGTTGATGCGGGAGCACGAGGCGCGCCATCGGGTGTCGGTCGCGAGACAATGAAGCCTGGAACGCCATCTTCCAGCAACAAAGCGGCTAATGCCAGGGCTGATATTTTTACCTGCTCGGCTCATTCTGTTTACCTGCCGTTAATCCTTTTCGTGCAATCTGCGTTCAGGCAAAAAAAACTTGCCGTCTGTAACTCACGAAATCGCGGAGTTCCCCAGATGGCATCGTGTCAATCCACGCCTGCATTCCGTGCGGAATGTCGCGACAAAAACCTGTCGTCACGTACCAAATCCGGCGGCAGGTAGATCCTCATGACAACTTCAAATTATACCCCCTCGCAAATCGCGGGCATGGGCACCAGCATCGCTGGACTCGCCACGGATATTATTCAGGGTTTCACCACCGCGCAGATCGCCGCGATTACGGCCGCGCAGGCGAAGGTGCTGACCACCGACGAGATGTCCGCCCTGACCACCGCCAACGTGACCGGTCTCGGCACCGCCGCCGTCGCGGCATTGAGTTCCGATCAGGTGGGGGCGCTGTCCACC
>Ga0182012_10008064_pt1 | contig 10444 bp, 9 predicted proteins | sample 612S2SmetaG_FD_120486 | JGI IMG/M metagenome (GOLD analysis project Ga0182012, IMG submission 120486) | Permafrost microbial communities from Stordalen Mire, Sweden - 612S2S metaG | ecosystem: Environmental > Terrestrial > Soil > Wetlands > Permafrost | place: Sweden: Stordalen | collected...
AACCAAGCCCGGAGCCGATTCCTGTGTTCCCGTCCATTAAAGTGACCAGTTCACCAACGGTAATTGCAGACGGCTGGCGGAGGAGATAATAGCCGCCTGAGACGCCTCTTCTGCTTCCCAGTATTTGGTGGTTGCGCAATACTACCAGGATCTGCTCGAGGTATTTAACGGGAATGTTACAGTACTGTGCAATGGATGGTATTTGCGCCGGGTGGGATGCATCGTTTACAGCTCCTTGCAAGGCAAGGAAAAGAACGGCCTTCGCCGCATACTCGCTACGTGTGGACACCTTCATTGTGTAATAAATACCTAAAAAGACCTAATATTTGTAGGGATTAGTTTACCTGCACGCGTATCAGGAATCAACTACGCCGAAAGGCGGATTTATAAGAACGAAAAAAACAGGGACGATATAAAGAATTTATAATCATGAACCAAAAAAATGAGCTCGCGACGAATAATAAGGCATGGACTCCTTGATAGACATGATAGATGGGGCCTGGCTTGGACGATATGACGCATACATCGCTGGCCGATTTCTGCCGTCGTTCAAAGCGAGGTTTCACGTTACTGGTGATTTGAGAACCTTCACCGGCAAAATATACGATGTCGGCCCAGGCGGCGATGCAGAGGTAACTGGAACCCATTATGGCCGGCGGATTCAATTCACAGCGACTTATTTGGCTGCGACTACAGAAACGAAAGTATCAGAATCGTTGTTTGACGGGCTATTGTCGGATGACGGGGATTCAATATCAGGGAATTGGGTCATCAAGAACGGCTTCTTCCGTTCCGTCTCCGGACCGTGGCAGGTATTTCGCGTGAACTCGCGGAGAGCTGTGGAGGTTAGGGCAAGCTGGCCGCCTCCGCCGGTTCGCGCGTATGGCAAGTCGCTGTAGGGCAACTTGAAGTTAAGACAATGGATTCCTATCGGTTTGTGAGTGTTTGCGATGAAGTATTCGTGTTTCTCGACGAGTTTGGCTACAAACTCACTGGGGCAACAGCCGACGCACTATCCTGGGAAGTAGCGTACGTCAACTCGACGACTGCGATAAAAATCGTTTATGAGCAGCGAGACCAGGATATTTTTATACGGCTACAGCCCACGCCGGACTCAAGCGGCCACGCCGAAGAATTCAACTTCTGGTATCTCAGCTTTTACCTGCAAAACGTTCTGCAAATTCGCGCACCGGAAGCTTTGTCCGCTCTTTGCCAAAAGCGTGATAGAGACAGATCGATGACAGACGAAGAGATCATTAATTACGTTGACCGATCGGCAAAGGCATTATTCAGATATGCGGATGATGTACTGCGCGGGGATTTTTCGATTTACGGCGAGATAACGTCACTCTACGATGGCCTCCGGTTGGAGGATTGAAAGTGGGGCGTTGTTTACTTTCAGGAAAACACCGAGGACATCAGCCCAAGTATAATATTTCTCGTGAAAGTAACAATTCTTGGCAGCGGTACTTCTCATGGAGTACCGATGATCGGGTGCGACTGCTCAGTTTGCCGTTCCACTGATCCAAAGAACCGCCGTAACCGTCCATGCGCTATGGTTACGACAGACGAGGGCAGGGTGATCGTCATTGACACGCCACCGGAGCTGCGGATAATCGCTCTGGCGCATCACTTACGTCGGATCGACGCTGTTCTTTATACGCATTCTCATGCTGACCATATCTTTGGAATGGACGACTTACGCGCTTTCAATTACCTCCAAAAATCTGCAATCCCATTATTCGGTCAGGCCGATGTTCTGGATGATTTGCGGCGGAGCTTTCTCTATTGCTTTGTCCCGACACAGGCTGGGGGAGGAAAGCCGCAGCTGGTGTTGTCGGATATCACTGCGGGAGTACCCTTCGACCTTTTTGGCGTCCATGTGAGGCCGATTGCAGTAATGCACGGCACGCTGCCGATACTTTCGTTCAAGCTAGGTGAGCATTGCGCCTACGTAACGGACGTCAGCCGTATCCCAGACGAATCGCTGACGCATCTCGCAAATCTTGATCTCCTCTTTTTGGATGCCGTGAGATATGAGCCGCATTCAACTCACTTTCATCTGGAACGGGCCCTGCAAGTGATTGACGAGCTCAAGCCACGTCGCGCTGTCCTGGTTCATCTTTCGCACGACTACGATCACGAGACGGTCAATCGTTCTTTGCCCGACGGTGTCGAGCTCGCATACGATGGATTGGAGATTGAAGTGCCGAACGCTTAGAGATTGACCGACTTCAATGGCTGGTTATCGGACGCCGGGAGGGTGATTTTAAGAGGTGGGGTTTGCGACAGGGTGATCGCTGTTGCATCAGCCGCCTGGATATTTATTTCGGCGTTGTCTCCAGGCGGAACATTCGATGGTCCGGCGAGCAGTACAATGTCGGGCTGTACTTCCGCAAGTATTTCTCTGGTGACATATGTGTCCTGGTCGCCGATCACGAGTATGCGTGAGGAGCCAACGTCAGGCATGCCCGTAATGGATGCGGCCTCTTTCGGATTGAGACTCGAAATATCCAGCAAACTGCTGCTCAGATAAGAGACTTTTACGCCGATAACAGGAATTTCCCATTTAGATCGCAAGGGCGCGTAAAGGGTAATGTCCGCCTGGGGGATGATATACTTAAATGCCGATCCGCCGTCCTTCCAAGCCTGTAATCGCAGGCCTTCCTCTTTTGCACCTTCCACAAGGGCCCTCTGGTTGCGACCCCACCAGCGATTGCTGATAGTATTGTCGTAGGGTGAAATAACTGGGCCGTCGACTTTTACGCGCCTCGCCAGCTCCGCAAGTCCGTTCATCGTGTCATTTGTTACGTTTGTCAACACAATGCCGTTGACTACGAAGATATGCTGCTTATTCAGGTAATGGAGGAGCGGCGCTAAAGCGTCGGGCGTGAGATCTGATACTAGAATAATCCGGCGCCCGTCAGGAGTCGCGAAGAGTATATTTGAACCTGCAGCCGACGGTAGTACGAGCAGAGAAGCGGCGTCTATTTTTTGGAGCCGACCAGTGTGATGCAATTTGTGCAGATGCGCCCCCAGTAAAAAGGCTCCTACGGCCATGGCAAGTATACAGGCCGCAGGGGCGGCGCGCTGCAGTGAGTATCTCTTATTGCGCGCACGAACACTGTCGAGTTGCAGTGTATGTACTTCCGGTGGTGATCGCTTTATCAATGCTTCTTATCGCTCAACTGTCTATTATACTTGGCTAACCTCGCAATGTGCTGGCTTTGAGTATTGTCGCGCGACTAGAAGCGCGTCAAAAGCCAATCCGCCCTGTCTATTCTCTCATGTGTAAATGGGTCAACTGGTATACTGATCTAAATGCGCAGCTATTCTTCATCCCGGGATCTTTTTGAACGGGCCGTTAATTCGATACCAGGCGGAGTCAATTCGCCAGTCAGAGCGTTCAAGTCGGTCGGTATATCGCCGCTGTTTATCGACCGTGGTCAGGGCAGCCATATTGTAGATGTCGACGGCAACGACTATGTCGATTATGTGATGTCTTATGGTCCGCTGTTATTTGGCCACGCCCCTGAAAATGTGGTTTCAGCAATTGAGAGAACCGCAAGAAGCGGTACCTCATTCGGCGCTTCGACTCCGCGTGAAGTAGAATTTGCAGAAAAGATCACACGGCTAATTCCGTCCATACATAAAGTGCGCCTGGTCAATTCAGGAACTGAAGCGGTCATGAGTGCAATACGCACAGCGCGCGGCTTTACCAAACGGGACAAGGTGCTCAAGTTTGACGGCAATTATCACGGCCACAGCGACAGTTTGTTGTCCAGCGCCGGCTCCGGTATGGCCACTTACGACCTGCCGGGTTCTGCGGGAGTTCCACAGAACCTGACTCGCGACACGATTACGGTTCCTTATAATAATATTGATGCGGTCGTACAGGCTCTTGACGCGCATCCGAACGAATTCGCGTGTGTTATTGTGGAACCGGTTGCCGCAAACATGGGGGTTGTCCCTCCGAATGCTGGGTTTTTGGCAGCTCTTAGGCAGGAAACTGTAAAGCGTGGTGTATTGCTGGTGTTCGATGAGGTCCTTACCGGCTTTCGGCTTTCGCGAAGCGGTGCGCAAGGGTTCTTTGGAATTGAGCCGGATCTCACGTGTTTGGGCAAGATCTTAGGCGGCGGATTGCCGCTGGCGGCCTACGGAGGGAGATCTGACATCATGGATTTTGTTGCGCCGGTCGGCCCTGTTTACCAAGCAGGGACCTTGAGCGGCAATCCGCTGGCCGTTGCCGCCGGGATAGAAGTGCTGAAGATGATTGAATCCACTCCTGACCTGTATGTCGAGCTGGAGAGGAAAATGTCGGTGTTGGCGGAAGAAACCGCGCGTGCGGCAAGCCGAAACAACATTCCGTTTACGATCAATCGGGTCGGCTCACTTATGACGCTGTTCTTCACCGGGAATGAAGTGACAAATTACGAACAGGCAAAGCTGTCGGATACAGGGCAATTTGCTCGTTTCTTTCAGAGGATGCTTAACGGAGGAGTATATCTTGCTCCGTCGCAATTCGAAGCGGCATTTGTTTCTTATGCGCACACGGACGACGACCTCGAATTCACATCTGCTGCTGTGAGAGATGCGTTATCCAATGTTTAGCACAGTCCGCGAAGATATTCAAACGATCTTTCATAAAGATCCGGCGGCGAACACGATTTTTGAGGTGCTCACTTACGCCGGTTTGTGGGCCCTGTTGCACCATCGTGTCGCTCACTTTCTTTATAAGAATCGGCTGAAGTTTGCAGCTCGCGTTATTTCGCAATGGTCTCGATTTTTGACAAATATCGAAATTCATCCCGGCGCGCAGATTGGACGCAGATTCTTTATCGATCACGGCGCTGGAGTCGTTATCGGTGAAACTGCGATCATCGGAGACGACGTCTTGATGTACCACCAGGTGACGCTCGGCGGAACGTCAATGGAGAAGACCAAGCGGCACCCGACGATCGGAAATAACGTCCTGCTCGGAATGGGCGCGAAGATAATCGGAAATATCTCGGTTGGGGACGGCGCCAGAATTGGCGCCAACTCAGTTGTGACCCGCAGCGTTCCGGCGGGTGCGACGGCTGTCGGAATTCCTGCACGGATTCTTGTTCAGGACGGCGTACACATATCAGAGAGGCCAATGTTTCAAATTATGGACATGGCGCTCGGGACGGCCGACCCAATGGGCGAACTTTTGCGTCGAGCAATTATTGAACTCGAAGACCTCCGCTGCCGACTTGAGGCGATGGAAGAGAACGTCCAGCCGGAACTTGCCGTTGAACTTCATGCGCATCAACGTGAACTGGCCGAACAGAAGGGTGATTTGCCGCTTCTCGAATTCTTCCGACGAATGTCCAGCGAAGAAGGAACGACTCCCACTGAAAATGTTCACGGAGCCGGGATTTAAAACAACAACAAGTAAGGGTCCAGGCCATGCCTGGTGAGGATTTATGTCTCTTTCAATTTATAACACTCTTTCACACAGCAAGGAGCCTTTCGAACCGAAAACTCCCGGTAAGGTCGGGATCTATGCATGCGGTCTGACTCCGCAGGGCCCGGCGCACCTTGGACATATGCGCGGCGCGCTAGCCTTTGATGTTATTCGCCGGTGGTTTGAGTATCGCGGTTACGACGTGCGGATGGTGCAGAACTTTACCGATATCGACGATAAGATTATACGAAAGGCTGCCGAAGAAGGCGTCGATACGAGAGAAATTGCCTCTCGCTATTCGGAGAATTATCTAAGCGACTGGAACAGCTTATCCATCAAGCCCGTGGAGTTTGTCAAAGTAACTGAGAATATCGAATCGATCATCGAGCTCATCATTCAGTTGGTCGATCGAGGGCACGCCTATGTTAATGATAACGGCGATGTATACTTCTCGGTGAGTACGTTTCCTGAATACGGCAAATTGTCGCGCCGCCGTCCGGAAGAGATGGAGTCAGGTTCGAGGATCGAAGTTGACCCATCAAAGCGAGACCCGCTCGACTTTGCGCTCTGGAAGGCCGAAAGGCCAGGGGAGCCGTCTTGGCCGAGCCCATGGGGTCCGGGTCGTCCCGGTTGGCATATCGAATGCTCGGCGCTTTCAATGCAGTTTCTCGGCACGAATTTCGACATTCATGCCGGCGGAATCGATCTGCTGTTTCCCCACCATGAAAATGAAATCGCTCAGGGCGAAGCCGGCACCGGGTGCACTCCGTTTGCGCGGATCTGGATGCATTGGGGCTCCGTAAATTCCGGCGGAGAGAAGATGTCCAAGTCCCTGGGAAACTTCTTCACAATCCGTGAGATCCTGTCAGAATATCCGGCTCAAGTACTGCGATTGTATCTGCTCTCAACCCACTATCGCGCTCCGATCGATTATGCACCGGAGAGGCTGGCGGAAGCGGCCAAGTCGTACGAACGGCTGCGAAAGGCGCTTTCGACCGCTGAGCAAATGTCCGCATGCGCGGGTAATCCTTCGATTAGCGCGGATCATTTGGCGAAATTCGAAGGCGCTATGGATGACGACTTCAATAGCGCGGCAGCTCTCGGCGTGGTTTTCGAGTCTTTTTCTGATTTGAACCGAGCCGTGGCGTCGCCGACGCCTTCAGCGGAAGAAATTGCAGGCGCTGCGACTACTGTCAAAACGCTTCTTTCCTATTTGGGTGTGGAAATACCGAAACTTGAAACTTTTGGAACTGATGACCAGTCAGACCAGTTGATAGAGTATGCGATAGCCTGGAGAAAACAGGCGAGAGCGGCTAAGCAATATGTGCTGTCCGACCAGATCCGAGACGATTTAAAATCGCTTGGTATTATTCTTGAAGATAGACCCCAGGGCACGACCTGGCAACGTGAGTAAAATGAACCCCTTAACTCGATCGGGACGGGTGCCTGAGCTGGCGCTAATAGTGATGGCTCTTATCGTCTTAGGTGGTATGACAGGATGTTCAGCCTTAAAGCATACGGAATCCAAACAAACTAATTCCGCTTCTCTAATTACGGTCGTGTCAATCAAGCCGGGAGTTAAAATTGACGGCATCGCGGTCGGCGGATTGTCAGCGAGTGACGCAGCAAAAGCTGTCAAAACGGTGATCCAGTCGAAGTATGGGCAAATCGTCTTTCGCTTTCGGGACACAGGAGGGGGCGATTCGTATCATTACTCGTTAAGCGATTTCCGTGGCTACTTTGATGTAGATTCCGCCGTCAAACAGGCGCAGAATGGTCCGGCGAACAAAGATACATCGCTGGGGTTAAAAATAGACGGCCGTCTGGTTGCTTTGCATTTGTCTCGCGTCGCGGAACTCTGGCGCGTACCGGTGCAGGAACCAAAAGTGAAGTTCACGCCTGACGGCAGAGAGGTCACTTCGGGCCATGCAGGAAGAACCCTCGATCAGACGGCGGCGTACAATGCGGTAATGGCCAATTTGCCGACGTTGAGCTCTCCGGCTGCAGTTGTCGACATACCATTTAAAATATCGAAGCCTATTGTGCTGCCAGACCAGACCATGGGATTAGCGGACACGCTGGTTTCGTTTACCACAACATTCAATCCAGGCAACGGCACGCGAACGAATAATCTGCTGCTGGCGGTCAAGAATATCAACGGAACGGTAGTTGGGCCGGGAGAGGTGTTCTCTTATAACGACTCTGTCGGGCCGCGAACTCAACAGACCGGGTTTGAAGATGCAATTATCTATGTGAACAATCGTATGCGCAAGGATGTCGGCGGTGGAATCTGTCAGGCGAGTTCGACACTATACAACTGTGTCCTTCTTGCAAATTTGCCGATCGTCGAGCGTCACGCGCACTCGCTGCCGGTTCATTATGTGCCAGCGGGACGAGACGCTACTGTTGCGTGGGGCGGTGACGATTTCAGGTTTCGAAACAATACTTCTAAGCCTATAATTATCAAAGCTGAAGCAACCCACGGTGGATCGCTTACCGAGTCATTAATTGGGGATCGGAACGCGTTGCCGCATCCAGATGCAAAGGTTGCGATTGATGTCACACCGCAACGGCCTTATGAAGACGGATATGCCGTCAACTCGTTTCGTGTTGTGAAAGAGGACGGAGTTCTGATCGCGCGAGAACCACTAGGGATATCGGTGTACCATAAGCTGGTCGGCGGAGTTCCTCATTAACCAGCGTGACGTTGGACCCTCATCTCGCCACAGCTGCTAGGAATAGAGGCAGGGTAATTTGCCGAAGCTTGCTCCGAGTACTGCCAGTCTAGAATCACGATACCTCGTAGCCTACTGGGGTTGAAGTTCATTGGGAGATTAGTTAGAGTCGGGCAAATTTGCGGTCATGGATCAAATTTATCGAGGAGTTCCAAATGGCGGCTGCTGGCACAAGGCTTGCGAACATCCAAACTATCTCTTCAAAGGGTCTTCAGAGTGAAGTCGACCTTTTGGCGGTTGAGGAGCCGCTGGAAATTCGACTTGGTTACTCGGTCAACGGCAAACGCGTTGTTCGTACAGTATCAATTACTATGCGAACGCCGGGCCACGACCTTGAACTCGCAGCGGGCTTTCTTTTTTCCGAGGCACTCATTCAACGGAGCAGCCAGATTTCGTCCATACGGAATTGCGGTCCCGTTTCCTCGGGATCTGGCCAGAGTAATGTCGTCAGGGTAGACCTCACTACGGACACTGTGATCGACTTTCAACGCCTTGAACGCCACTTCTACACATCGTCCAGTTGCGGCGTTTGCGGAAAAACATCGCTTGATGCGGTGCTGACTACTACCAATGCCGCTCCCCTTACCGAGGACTGGCTGGTTTCGCGAGACATCATTCATGCGCTCCCGGAGGCTCTGCGAAATTCCCAATCTGTGTTCGATCAAACCGGCGGCCTCCACGCCTCCGCCATATTTGATTCAAGCGGCGCGCTGATTTCAGTTCGCGAAGATGTGGGTAGACATAACGCACTTGACAAGCTCATTGGAGCCGAGTTGATGGAAAAATCACTAACTCTGAGCGCTTCCATACTTTTGGTCAGCGGCCGAGCGAGTTTTGAGCTCGTGCAAAAGGCAGTGATGGCGCGCATGCCGATTATGGCCGCGGTCGGCGCGCCGTCGAGTCTTGCGGTAGAATTGGCGCAACGGTTCAATATTACCTTGCTTGGGTTTGTAAGGGAAAGTCGTTTCAACATCTATTCCGCGCCGGAACGCATAGCTGGGACAGCAGCAATCGATCTATCGTGACTTCAATTTACGGAGGTTCGTATGGCGAGAGTGGTTATTGACGGTATTCCGCAAGAGGCGACTCCAGACGAGTTGCTGATCGACTTAATCAACCGTTCGGGAATACAAATACCGCAAGTTTGTTACCACAGACAATTGGGGCCTATTCAGACTTGCGACACGTGCTTAGTCGAAGCTGACGGCAAGCTAATACGATCCTGCGGCGTTCGAGTCGCTGACGGAATGACCGTCCTCACTCAGTCAAAGAAGGCGAAAGCCGCACGGTGCGAAGCATACGACGTTATTCTCGGGAACCACGTTCTCTACTGCACCGTCTGCGACAACAACAACGGAAACTGCGTCGTCCATAACACCGAACAAATGCTTCAGCTCGAACATCCGTCTGTCAAGTACAAGCCAAAGCCTTACAGCAAGGACTTGTCGAATCCATTTTACCGCTACGACCCTCAGCAATGTATTCTTTGCGGCCGGTGTGTGGAGGCTTGTCAGAACGTTCAGGTAAACGAGACTCTAACGATTAATTGGGAAGACCCCCATCCGCGAGTCCTCTGGGATGGCGGATCTGATATCAACAGCTCCAGCTGCGTTTCGTGCGGTCATTGCGTCTCTGTTTGTCCATGCAATGCACTGCAAGAGAAGTCGATGCTCGGGAAGGCCGGATTTATGACCGGGCTGCCGGAAAAGGCACTGGACGGCATGATCAACATTGTGAAGTCGTTCGAGCCGGAAACCGGCCTGACCCCTATTTTAAAGATATCTCACGCCGAGGCGCGGATGCGGGAGTCTCGCATCAAGCGGACGAAAACGGTGTGTACGTATTGTGGCGTAGGCTGCAGCTTTGATGTCTGGACCAAAGATAGGGAAATATTGAAGATCGTGCCACAGGACGGACCGGTGAACGGAATATCCACTTGTTTAAAGGGAAAGTTCGGCTGGGACTTTGTCAACAGCAATGAGCGACTTACCAAACCGCTCATACGAGAGAACGGTAAGTTTCGGGAAGCATCCTGGGATGAGGCGCTAGGCCTGGTGGTATCGAAGTTTCTTGAAATAAAAGCGCAGAGTGGACCGGATTCGCTTGCCTTTGTGTCGTCATCTAAATGTACGAATGAAGAGAACTATCTCATGCAGAAGCTGGCGAGAGCTGTGGTCGGGACGAATAATATCGACAACTGTTCGCGATACTGTCAGGCGCCGGCAACCGAGGCGCTGAAGCGTACTGTCGGATACGGCGGCGATTCCGGCTCGATATCCGA
>Ga0182012_10008065_pt1 | contig 10442 bp, 12 predicted proteins | sample 612S2SmetaG_FD_120486 | JGI IMG/M metagenome (GOLD analysis project Ga0182012, IMG submission 120486) | Permafrost microbial communities from Stordalen Mire, Sweden - 612S2S metaG | ecosystem: Environmental > Terrestrial > Soil > Wetlands > Permafrost | place: Sweden: Stordalen | collected...
GGCGGTCATCCGGAACACCGGCGCCGGCAACAGGTGCACCTCGTCGTAGATGATCAGCCCCCAGTCGCGGCTGTCGAAGAGCTCGAGATGGCGGTACTCGCCCTTGGTCCGGCGAGTGATCATCTGGTACGTCGAGATGGTGACCGGCCGAATCTCCTTGCGTTCTCCGGAGTATTCGCCGATCTCTTCCTCGGTCAGTGACGTGCGCGCGATCAACTCGCGTTTCCATTGCCGGGCTGCGACGATGTTAGTGACCAGGATCAGCGTCGTCGCGCCGGCCTTCGCCATCGCGGCGGCGCCGACCAGCGTTTTTCCGGCGCCGCACGGAAGTACCACCACGCCGGATCCACCGGCCCAGAACGAGTCCGTGGCCAGCTGCTGGTAATCGCGCAACTGCCAGTTGTCCTCGTGCAGGCTGATCGGATGTGCCTCCCCGTTGACGTAGCCGGCGAGATCCTCTGCGGGCCAGCCGATCTTGAGCAGCAGCTGTTTGACCCGGCCGCGCTCGCTGGGGTGGACGATGACGGTGTCATCCTCGATACGGGTGCCGAGCATGGGCGCAATCTTCTTGTTGCGCAACACCTCTTCCAGCACGGCGCGGTCCAGGCTCACCAGCGTCAAGCCATGTGTCGGGTGCTTGACCAGTTGCAACCTGCCATAGCGGGCCATGGTGTCGACGATGTCGACCAGCAGCGGCTGCGGTACCGCATAGCGGGAGAAACTGACCAGCGCATCGACGACCTGCTCGGCGTCGTGGCCGGCAGCGCGTGCGTTCCACAGCGCCAGCGGTGTGATGCGGTAGGTGTGGATGTGTTCGGGTGCGCGTTCCAGCTCGGCGAACGGCGCGATGGCGGCGCGCGCCGCACCGGCCTGCTCGTGGTCGACTTCGAGCAGCACCGTCTTGTCGGACTGCACTATCAACGGCCCGTCGGTCACAAGCGCCACTCCTCCTCATCGCTTCGCTCTGCATCGTCGTCGGCGGTCACAAGCGCCACTCCTCCTCATCGCTTCGCTCTGCATCGTCGTCGGCGGTCACAAGCGCCACTGCTCCTGATTGGTCATGTGACCCATTATCCGCCGATGGCCGACACCACCGACGTGATGCGGTGGATCGCGAAGTCACGCAGCCGTCCGGACGCCGAGTCGTAGGCCACCAGCTGGCCGCCCCGAACGGTGATCGGCGACACCACCCGCTGAGTCGCCACACCGGCGGCGTCGAGATAGTCGATCACCAGCGTGTCCTGTTCCCGCGCCGCGCGCTGCAACAGCGACATTGCGGCAGCAGGGTCGACGTGCACACTGCCGAACGGAGCGACGGTCACTTTGCGCAGTACCGAGACGACGGCATTCAGGGTCTCACTGCTCGGGCGCGACGGGGTGCGGTACGGCCGGCGCTGCTGCGGCGTCGCAACCCGGGCTCCGTGCGGCCGGACATCGACGATCGCGCCCGAGGAATCCTCGGCGGCCGGGGCGAAGCCCGCGGCCCGTAGCGCACCGAGCACTTCGGCGATCGGCGCGGGTGACACCGCTACCGTCGGGGCCAGGGCACGCAACTGCAGCTGTTCGACGGCCGGCGCCGCCACCGCCTGGGCCAGCAACGCCGGGCCTTCGCACCGTACGAACGATGCAGCCATGCCGATCCGAAGTTGGCCGTGGCGACGCGCGACATCGTCGATGAGATACGTGAGCCCCTGCGGGACCGGTGTTTTGGAGTGCTTCGCAAAAAGCGCATGCATCCAGTCGCGGGTTTTGCCGACGTCGAGCGCATGGCGGATGGATTGTTCGCTGATGCGGTAGACCATCGCCGCGCCGGCCGATTCGACGGTGGCGACCGTCGCCAGTTGATCGGCCAGGTCGCGCTCCAGTGGCCCCGGCACCACGACCGTCAGGTCGGCCTGCAACAGGAAATGGTCGATCGGTTTGGGCAGCACACGCGTCATCGCCGCGACCGCGGCGGCGGGGGCTTTAGTGGGTTCGAAGGCTTCGTCCAGCAGCATGCGGCCCGGTGTGCTGATCGCCCCACGTCCCACCAGGCCAACCGAGTGCCCCTCGGCCAGCAGATCCCCAACGGGCGCCGGCTGCAGCCGCCTGGCCCAACGCGGACGCAGCCAGATCAGCGCTGCAGACGCTTCTGCCGCGTCGACACCGGCACCGGCTGGGAGCCCGGACAGCATCCCAAGCAGGAGCCGGCGATCCAGCGGTGCGGCCGTGGAAAAGAGTGAATCCGAAAGGGCGCCATAGGGTTTAGCATCTGGGCCGCGGCTGCCGATTAAGGCAGGACGACCGGGCAGGTCAAGCCAGGTGCTGGCCAGCAAGTGCCAACGCTCGGCGGGGGATAACGCCGCGTACCGGTCAGCGGCCGCCGTTGGAGCCCAATAAGGTCCGTCACCGCTGACCGGCTCCGGGTCGGGCATGCCGCTGGCGATCAGTCCGGCCGCGGCCGTGAGCTCAAGGATCAGCCCCAGCCGGGGCTCGGCGATGCCCGTCGATTTGGCCAACCGTTTGACTTCGCGGACTCCCATCCCTCCGCTGCGCAGCTCGGAGACGGGCCCGGCGCCCAGGACTTCGAGCAGAACGTCGACCTCGCGGAGCAGGTCGATGGCGGCTCCGGCGGCCACCGCGTCGGCATCGGCCGCGGTGGTGGTCGACACCACCGGATCGGGCGCCGTCAGCTGCATTGGGCCGGGGCGCTCGCCACGCAGTACCTGCCCGACATGGCGGGGCAAAATCACCGTTTCCGCGTCGACCCGTCGCAGCAGGCCCGCCGCCAGCAGTTGCGGTACGGGCCGGTCCGCGGGGGCGCCGGGCGCGGCGTCGCGGGTACGGCCCATTGGGGAGCCTTCGAGCAGTTTGTCCAGGACATCTCGCTGTGCCTCGTTGAGCCCGTCGATGAGGTCGACGATCTCGTCGCCGGTGTGCAAGCTGTCTTCGAGGGTGACTTGCCCCGGATGCCACGGCAGCGACGCGCCGGCGTCAGGAGCGACCCGCACCGCATTCTCGCCCCAGGCGAGTGCGCGTTGTCTGAGGTCATCGATCGCGGCGAGCACGTCAGATTGGGGAGCGCGGTCACCGATCAGCGCCAGCAGCTTGTCGGCCGGCACCGGCGTGGTGTCGGCCTGCAGCACCAGCAGCGCGTCAAGCACGGCAAGCCGCAGGTAGTCGAGCTCGTCGGTGGCAGCCTTGACCGATTGACGCGCCTGAGCGCGCGCCGCCAGCGCGGCGATACTGCCGGGCGGTGGCTGGGCCAGGTCCGGGCGCAACTCCAGCAGCCGGATCAGCCGTCCGTCTGGCAAGTCGGCAAGCCAGGACCCCAGCGGGATATCCGCGGTGTTGTCGGTCATTGCTGACCAGCGTAAAGCAGCCAGCGGACACCAAGGTTACGGTTGGCGGCCTTGTGCTCCGTCCGCGGCCGCGACCTGTCAGAATGGATCTCGTGGCTGACATTGCTGAGGGCAAGACGCGCAAACCCAGGTACGTCGACAACGGCTGGCCGACGGTGGACCCGGACCACCATGCGGTAAGCGAACTCGCGTGCGATCGCTCGGGCGCGTTATCGCCCTTCGGTGAACTGGTGTTCCCGGTTCCCACCGACGACCTGCCGTACGTTCACCCGGTTACGGTCACCAACCGTTAGGTCGGCACGATGACTGGGGCGTCCCGGGCGTCCATGCCCGGTGCAACCTGGGAGTCGGCGGAACCCCCCGCGGGCGCGTTGTCGCACCTGGACGAGCGGGGTGCAGCGCACATGGTCGATGTCACCGGGAAAGTGGCCACCAAGCGCACCGCGGTTGCCGCGGGTGCGCTGCGTACCTCGGCGCAAGTGGTGGCGCTGATCTCGTCCGGCGGGTTGCCCAAGGGTGACGCGCTGGCTACCGCCCGGGTGGCGGGCATTCTGGCGGCAAAACGCACCGGCGACCTGATCCCGCTGTGTCACCAGCTTGCGCTCACCGGAGTCGACATCGATTTCACCGTCGGCGAATCGGATATCGAGATCACCGCGACGGTGCGCAGCACCGATCGCACCGGCGTGGAGATGGAGGCGCTCACCGCTGTCAGCGTGGCCGGACTGACCCTGTACGACATGATCAAAGCCGTCGACCCGGCTGCGCGCATCGACGACATCCGGGTGCTGAGAAAGCAGGGTGGCAAAGCCGGAACATGGGTGCGGCGGTGAGCGCTCGTTCCGCACGGGTCATCATCGCGTCTAGTCGAGCGTCGGCTGGTGAATACACCGATCAGTGCGGACCGATCATCACTGACTGGCTTGAACAGCAGGGATTTTCGGCTGTGCAGGCGGTGGTGGTCGCCGACGGCGGAGCGGTCGGTGAGGCGCTGGGCGACGCGCTGGACGACGACGCCGATGTCATCATCACCTCCGGGGGAACCGGCATCTCACCCACCGACGCCACTCCGGAGCAAACCGTTGCGGTGCTGGATTACCTGATTCCGGGGTTGGCCGACGCGATCCGTCGCTCCGGGCTGCCGAAGGTGCCCACGGCGGTGCTGTCGCGCGGGGTGTGCGGGGTGGCGGGCCGGACTCTGGTTATCAACCTGCCGGGATCGCCCGGCGGGGTCCGCGACGGTCTGGTGGTGCTCGCCGACGTGCTGGACCACGCGCTTGGACAACTGGCCGGCGAAGATCACCAGCGATGACGCTGGTGCTCCGCGCCATCGTGACGGACCAGCCAATCTCACTGGCCGAGCATGAAGAGCTGGTGAGCCATCAGGCGGCCGGAGCCATCGTCGGGTTCGTCGGCATGATCCGCGACCACGACGATGGACGCGGGGTGTCGCGATTGGAGTATTCGGCGCACCCGTCGGCCGAACAGGTCTTCGCCGATGTCGTCACCGAGGTGGCCGAGCAGTGCACCGGGGTGCGTGCCGTTGCCGCCAGTCACCGGATCGGCGTGCTGCAGATCGGTGAGCCGGCCCTGGTGGCCGCGGTGGCCGCCGACCATCGACAGGCGGCATTTGCCACCTGCGCCCTGCTGGTCGACGCCATCAAAGAGCGGCTACCAGTGTGGAAACACCAGTTCTTCGATGACGGAACCGAAGAATGGGTGGGTTCGGCCTAACGTCAGCCGAACGCGGACGGCTACGCGAGTGCGTCTAGTGCATCGTTTCCGCGCACATCCTGCGACTGAATCGCGTCCCACAGTTTCTGCGTGTAGCCAACGTCCGAGGCCTGTGGTTCAGCGGGCGGCACGGCGTCGGAAGCGGGGGCCGGCGACAAGGCGTCTGCCGGCGGCGCGGGCTGGTCGTTAGCGGCCAGCTGAACTGGCGCAGGAGGATCTGCCGGCGGCGGAGGAGGCGGCGGCGGAGCGTCTGGCGGAGGGGCGTCCGCCGGCGGTGGGGCCAGCGGTGCGGGGGCGCCATTGATCCCAGGCGCATCAAGCGGCGCGTCCAAGGCGGCCGGCGCGGGAAGGACCTCGCGCGGGGTCGGGCCGGACAGGCCGTGACCGCACACGGGCCAGGCGCCACGACCCTGGGTCGCCAGCACTCGCTCAGCGACCGCGATCTGCTGCTCCCGGGTGGCAAGCTGGGCCGACGGGGCGTACTGGCCGCCGCCGTGCGAGGCCCAGGTGCCTTGGTTGAACTGCAGGCCGCCCTGGTAGCCGTTGCCGGTGTTGATCGCCCAGTTGCCGCCGGACTCGCAGCTGGCTACTTGATCCCATTCGTGGTCGGTCGCGGCGGCCGCTTGGCCGGCCAGAGCGATGCTGCCGCTGCCAAGCACCGCCCCGGTGAAGGCGATTTTGGCGACGCTGACACTGGATTTGGTTTGTTTACGGTGACGTCCACTCATACTTTGGGAGGTTTCCTCTCGCATTACGCGCTTACGAGGTCAGCTGTCGGGTTCGGGTGGGAGAGGCTACCCGGCCAGCGTCGTGTCCCGCGGAATCCGCAGAAGGCGAAGCCGGCTTCACCCCAAGGAGTCGAACGAGACTCCGGGCCGATCACGGTGGACCGGTGGGTCCCCCGTCTCCATCCACTTTCGGTGTCCCCTGCCTACTGGATGGAGCTCAGCGCGGTAGATAGGGGAGGAACGCCACCGGTCAGATTGGCGAACCTCCGGGAACGGTAGCCCTTTCCGTTGCACCCGTCACGTCTTGCGAATTTGGGCGTTTCGCTGGCCGTCGCTTCGCAAAACGCCAGGAAGACAACGGATCTGCGCAGGTCAATGACGTCCGACATCGGAGCGTGTCCGGGCCGTTATCTTTCCGTTACGTGATATAACTCACAGTTTCAACCGCCGGCGAACGGGGGAAGCACGTCGATCGTCGCGCCCGCGCGCAACGCTGTGGTGTCGTCCCGAACCGCGATTCCGTTGCACAGATACGAGCACCGGCCCAGCACTTCGGAGAGGCGCGCACCCCGGACTGCGAGGCTCTCGACCAGTTCGGCCACGGTAGCGCCTGCGCGCAGTGTGACAACCTCGGATTCGGCGCCGGCAGCCGCGGCCGCGGCGGCGAAGTAGCGGATCGTCACGTGGACGTTCGGGCTAGCCACCGATAGCGCTCATCGGGCGATCGGGCTGGACGAAATCGGGATCGTTGATGCCGTGGCCGGCGGGCTTGCCCCACATGGCGGCGCGCCAGGCCGCCTCGAGTGAGTCGTCGTCCGCACCCGTGCGCAGCAGACCGCGAAGGTCGGTCTCTTCGCTGGAAAAAAGGCAACTGCGGATTTGGCCGTCGGCCGTCAGCCGAGTGCGATCGCAGGTCGAACAGAACCCATGCGACACCGACGCGATGGCACCAAACTTTCCGGCCGGCGTGTCCGGGCCCGTGTCAACCAGCCACAGCTCGGCTGGGGCCGAGCCACGCGGCGCCGGATCTGGGCGCAGCCGGAAGTGTGGCCGCAGCGCAGCGAGCACGTCGTCGGCCCGCAGCGCGTGGTCCCGGCGCCATTCGTGTCCGGCGTCCAGCGGCATCTGCTCGATGACCCGCAATTGGTAGCCATGCTCGAGGCAGAATGAGAGCAGCTCAACCACGTCCTCGCGACCGGTGACCGGGTCGAGCACGGCATTCACCTTGATCGGCGCCAAGCTGGCCGCTTTGGCTGCGGCCAAACCGGCCAGCACGTCGTCAAGGCGATCCCGACGGGTGATGGCCGCAAAGCGGTTCCGGTCCACGCTGTCCAGGGACACATTGACTCGGTCCAAGCCTGCCTCGGCGAGCGCACTTGCGCGACGGGCCAGGCCCACCCCGTTGGTGGTCAGCGAGATCTCGGGGCGGGGCCGCAGACCGGCCGCCGCTGCGACCATCTCTTCAAGGTGGCGGGCCAACAGGGGCTCACCGCCGGTGAATCGGACGCTGGTGACGCCGAGGCGGGTGACGGCGATACGCATAAGCCGGGCCAGCTCGTCCGGCCGCAGCAGTTGCTCGCCGGGCAGCCAGTCCAGGCCCGCCGCGGGCATGCAATAACGGCACCGCAGATTGCAGCGGTCGGTTAGCGATACCCGGAGATCGGTGGCGACCCTTCCGTGGGTATCCAGCAACGGGCCGCGGGTCGGTGCGTCTGCGGCGCCGGTGGCTGCCCCGGGAGGGCCCGGCACTTTCGGCACACCGAGTGCGGTCATCGTCATGCGGGCACCCGACCGAGGGTCGGCGAGCTGACCGGGACGATCTCTTTGCCCAGCGGCAGCAGTGATACCGGGATGAGTTTGAGATTGGCCAGCGCCAGGGGAATGCCGACGATGGTGATCGCCATCGCTGCCGCACTCACCAAGTGCCCGATCGCGAGCCAAATCCCGAACAACAACACCCAGATGACATTGCCGATAAGGGCACCGCTGGCAGCGGTGGGTTTCTCGACGATCGTGCGGCCGAACGGCCATAACGCGTATGAGGCGATGCGCAGCGACGCGAAGCCAAAGGGGATGGTGAAGATGAGCAGGAAGCAGATTAGCGCCGCGACGAGATATCCGAGGGCCATCCAGAGGCCGCCGAATACCAGCCAGATGATGTTCAGGATGAGGCGCATATCTCCTCCATGGGTAGCTGCCAGCCTACCGAGGAAGCCGGTAATCGGGGGGTGCTTCGCGGTCAAGCCCACCGAGTAGGATCACAACCTACTGAGGCGTCCTGCGCAGGCGGGACGCTTCTTGTCTTGCCCATCGTAGAGATCCATCAGACAAGCAGGTGAGAGCAGTGCCGACCGGCAAGGTGAAGTGGTACGACTCCGACAAGGGGTTCGGCTTCCTGTCGCAGGAGGAAGGCGAGGACGTGTACGTCCGTTCGTCGGCGTTGCCCGAGGGGGTCGAGGGGCTCAAAGCAGGTCAGCGCGTGGAATTCGGCCTTGCTTCGGGCAAGCGCGGGCCGCAGGCGCTCAGCGTCAAGCTGATCGATCCGCCACCCACCCTTGCCAAGACGCGCCGCGAAGCGCCCGCCGAGCATAAACACACCCCCGACGAGCTGCACGGCATGGTCGAGGACATGATCACGTTGCTCGAGACCACTGTGCAGCCCGAGTTACGCAAGGGCCGCTACCCGGATCGCAAGACGGCCAGCCGCATGTCCGAGGTCGTCAAGGCAGTGGCCCGGGAGTTGGACTCATAGACCTTCGCTGAAGGCGGGTTGAGGCGCAGGATTGTCGCCATGGCCTCATACGTTGCCGGCAAGGGCGAATTCAACCGAGACACCGACTACATCACCACCCGCATCACTGCTGACGGGCGCGACGGCTATCCGGTAGAGCGCGGTCGGTATCGGCTCATCGTTGCCCGCGCTTGCCCCTGGGCCAACAGGGCGATCATCGTCCGGCGTCTGTTGGGACTGGAAGATGCTCTCTCCATTGGATTTTGCGGTCCAACCCATGACCAGCGCAGCTGGACATTCGACCTCGACGCGGGGGGCGTCGACCCGGTCCTGAAGATCCCGCGGTTGCAAGACGCCTACTTCAAACGCTTCGCCGACTACCCCAAAGGCATCACCGTCCCGGCGATCGTCGACGTCCCGACCGGTGCGGTGGTCACCAACGATTTCGCGCAGATGACCCTGGATTTCTCCACCGAGTGGGCCGCCTACCACCGCGATGGCGCGCCTGAGCTATACCCGGAGTCGTTGAGGGCCGAGATCGACGAGGTGAGCAACAGAGTCTATACCGAGATCAACAACGGCGTCTACTGCGGCTTCGCCGGCTCACAGCAGGCCTACGAAGCGGCATACGATCGGCTGTTCACCGCGCTGGACTGGGTGAGCGATCGCCTGACCAGCCAGCGATACCTGTTGGGCGACAACATCACTGAGGCGGACGTGCGGCTGTTCACCACGCTGGCCCGCTTCGATCCCGTTTACCACGGGCATTTCAAGTGCAATCGAAGCAAGTTGAGCGAGATGCCGGTGTTGTGGGCCTACGCGCGCGACCTGTTCCAGACGCCGGGTTTCGGCGATACCGTCGACTTCAACCAGATCAAGCAGCACTACTACATCGTGCACGCCGACATCAACCCCACTGGTATCGTGCCCAAGGGTCCGATCTGAGCGGCTGGGTGACCCCGCATGGCCGGGAGGCGTTGGGGGGTAGGCCCTTCGGGAACGGGACGCCGCCCGGGCCACCCGTTGAAAGCGAGCGCGTGTCCTAGTTGGCTGAGTCGCCTTCGGCGGTGGGTGAGCTGTGCATTTCGGCGGGTTTCGCCAGCGAGCTGAAGTAGAAGCCCGTTTGGTCCCCAAAGTGTGGGACCAATTGCTCCTGACCACACGCTGCCGAAGTTCTAGAGTCCACCTTGCGCACGCAGAATATTGAGCGATTAGGCAGCTAAATGCACAGTGAGATAGCGAATCCCGGAATCGTCGTTGGTATCGATGGATCGCCAGATTCCAACGCCGCCCTGGAATGGGCCGTCCGTGAGGCGACGATGCGCAACATGGCGCTGACCCTCGTGTACGCCGCAACTCCGGTACCCGGTGACTCGCTGGTGCTCAAGTGGACGGGATATTCCGTTCCGGCTGAATTGCTCCGAACGCTAGGGCCAACGGCGCAGCAGGCGCTCGCCGACGCAGTGAAGCTCGTCGAGGACATGACCGACGACCGGAGCCGGCCGCGAATCAACAACGAGGTGTTCTCCGGGAGGCCCGTCTACGCGCTCGTCGAGTTGTCGACAAAAGCCGACATGGTCGTGGTGGGTAGTCGCGGCCATGGAGCTTTGGAGCGCGTGCTCCTGGGTTCTGTCAGCACTGGACTGGTCCATCGCGCCCACTGCCCGGTGGCGGTGATCCGCAATGAAGTCTCGCCACCAGTTGAGGGATCCGTGCTTGTTGGCGTTGATGGCTCGCCGGCGTCGGAACTGGCAACCGCCATCGCTTTCGACGAGGCTTCCTGGAGGGGCGCCGAACTCGTGGCTCTATACGCCTGGACCGACGTCGAGGTTCCCGACCTCTCGAGCCGGGAGTGGACCGGAACGACCAGGACTTCCTGGACGAAGCTGCAGTCGGAGGCCGAGGAAA
>Ga0182012_10008068_pt1 | contig 10440 bp, 8 predicted proteins | sample 612S2SmetaG_FD_120486 | JGI IMG/M metagenome (GOLD analysis project Ga0182012, IMG submission 120486) | Permafrost microbial communities from Stordalen Mire, Sweden - 612S2S metaG | ecosystem: Environmental > Terrestrial > Soil > Wetlands > Permafrost | place: Sweden: Stordalen | collected...
AAAACCATCACCTACCGCGATTTAACGCCCTTTAACGTTAATCATCCCCCCTCATCACCAAAATTTTATCCTGCGACGGCCCATGGCCAGCCGGGGCTGGGCGAACCAGGTTTGGTTCGTTTTTTGGCATCCGGAACCATCCTGCGGCCGTTTAATGAAGGTTTGGCGGGTCCGGCTTACCGTGTCCACCCCGGTAGGCCCGGTGCCCACCGGACGACGTCCCCCCCGTCGCTCCGGCCGGTCGAAATCAACTTGCCATCCCACTCGGACCGCCCGCGCGGCCGCCCTAAAACAGCTCGTGCTTCATGGCCTTGGCCACGGCGCCCGCCTGGCTGTGGACATGGAGTTTCGCATAAATGTTGCGCAGGTAATCATCCACCGTGTGGAAGCTCAGTTCCAAACGCCCGGCAATCTCCTTTTTGGTGAGCCCCTCCTTCATCAATTCCAGCACCCCGCGCTCGCGCGCCGTCAGGCCGAAGTCCGTTTTCGGGCCGGCCATGCGCGTGAACATGTCCAGCACCGAAGTCGCCACGCGGGGCGACATGGGCGAACCCCCGGCCATCACCTGGTGCACGGATTCCACGATGCGGTCAAACGGCGAGGCCTTGAGCAAATAGCCCGAGGCCCCCGCGCAGATCGCGCGGAACACCCGTTCATGATCCTCGAACACGGTCAGCATGATCACCCGCACGGCCGGGCTGACGGCCTTGATTTTGCGCAGCCCGTCAATGCCGTTCATGCCGGAAAGCTCCACGTCGAGCAGGATGACGTCCGCCGTGGCGCCGGCATTCAGGATGGCCAGGGCGTCCTCGCAGGCGGGAAAGGACTGCGTGCAGCGAATCTCCTTCGTCTGGTTGAGCAGCCGCGCCACCGTGCTGCGAAAGGCATGGTTGTCCTCGATCATCCAGACTTCAACCGGACGCGGCGCCAGGGGTTCGGCTTGGTTTTGCAATTTATTGGGCGGTTTCTTCATGCGAGCTTAACCGGCGGGTCTGGAAAAGATACCCCCGCATTCGCGGGAGCGGCGCCGCCAATTCCACCAGCGTCCCCCGGCCGGCGGCGGAGCGGATGTGGATGACCCCGTGTAATTCGGCCGCGCGGCGGCGCAGATTGCGCAGCCCGTTGCCCGGCCGGATGGCGGGTTCGTCAAACCCCACGCCGTCATCCTGCACCCGCAACCGCAGCCAGCCGTCGCGGGCGTCCAGCGTGATGCCCACCCGGCCGGCGCGGGCGTGACTGGCGGCGTTGTGCAGCGCCTCTTTGAACATCGGGAAGACATTGCGCCGGAAGGCCGGCGGCAGCGGGAAGTCGGGGTTCGGCACGAAAGCTTCAAACTCGTGCTTGATGCCCGTCAGCAACAGCGGCGCGGTGTCGCGCATCCGGGTCACCAGGTCGCCCAGATGATCCCGCGCCGGGTCAATGAACCAGACAATGTCACGCAGGGCGTCAATCGTGTGCAGGGCGATGCGGTGCAAATCCGCCGGATCACCGAAGGACGGCTGCCGTTCCATGGCCTCGGCGATCAACGCCAGGCTGGCCAGGTTGGCGCCCACGTCATCGTGCAGATCGCGGGCGATGCGCAGCCGCAGCCGTTCCAATTCCCGCAGCCGCGCCATGCGCAGGTAATACGCCAGCCAGACCAGGCTGATGCCCGCCAGCACGGCGGCCGCCCGGAACCACCCGCGCTGCCACAAGTGCGGTCGCAGTTCAAAGGCCACCCGCGCGCCGGTTTCATTCCACCGGCCGTCGTTGTTGGCGGCCCGCACCTGGAATTGATAATCCCCCGGCGGCAGATAATTATAGGTGGCCACGCGGTTCAGGCCCGCATCCGTCCATTCCGTTTGCAGCCCTTCCAGCCGGTATTGAAACCGCACGTTATCCGGGGCGGTGTAACTCAGCGCGGTGAAGCGGAATTCCAATTGCGTCCGGCCCGCCGGGATGCGGAGTTTTTGGCGCACATCCCGCACCGCCGGGCCCTGGTCCAGCGACGAGGCGAACAATTCCCCGTCCACCAGCAGGCTCTCCACCGCCACCGGCGGCGGCCAGGGATTGACCGTGACGGCGGCGGGGTTCAGGGCAATCAAGCCGCAGTCCGTGGCGAACCACAATTGTCCGTCGCGCGCGCGCCAGCCGGCGGGTTGGATGCCGCCGGAAAAATCCACCGTGGGCAGCCCGTCGGATTTGCCATAGACCACGCAGGTGACGTTCTTTTGCCGGCCGTCGGCATAGGCGTTCAATTCGGATTTGGCCACGCGAAACAAGCCGTGATGCGTGCTGATCCACAGTTGGCCGGTGCCGTCCTCTTCAAAGTCGCAAATCACGTCGTCCGGCAGATCCCGGCGCGGGGCCGCCGGGGCCAACCGGCCGTCTTTCCAGCGCAGCAAACCGCCGCCATACATGCCCACCCACACCGCGCCATCGCCGTCCGCGTGCAGGGAGCGGACAAATTCGTTGGGCAGCCCGTCCGCCGTGTGCAGCGCCGTGTGCCGCCCCTCCAGAAAGCGATGCAGGCCGTTGCCGTGCGTGCCGATCCACAAACCGCCCTCGGTGTCCTCGGCCAAGCCGCGCACGTCGGCCCCGGCCAGTTCCGTGTCCGCCGCGAAATGCGTCAGTTGCCCTTTGCGCCAGGTATAGACGCCCGCCCCCGAGCCCAGCCAGATCACGCCGGACCGGTCTTGAAAAATGGCCCGCGTCGGCTGGGGAATCGCGTTGGTGCTGATGAGATTGCGGAAGCGCCCCGCTTCCTGCAGAAACACGCCGTTGTCCCGCGTCCCCACCCACAACCGGCCCTGCCGATCCGGAAACACCGTGAACACGTAGCCCGGCGACCCCTCCGGGCCAAAATTGAACGTCGTGAATTTTCCGTCCGCCCACCGGTTCAAGCCGCCCCCGTAAGTGCTCGCCCAGATCGCCCCGGCGGCGTCCTGGCAAATCCCCAGCACCACCGGATCCGACAGTCCGGCCGTCGTGTCCAGCACTTGGAATTGCTTCACCCGCAGCCGCACCAGGCCGCCCCGGTCAATGCCCGCCCAAAGATTCCCCTCCCGGTCTTGAAACAAACACCGCACCCGCTCCACCGGCAAACCGTCGGCCGCCGGCAGATTCAACAAGTGACCGTCGCGTCCCAGCCGTGCCAGGCCGACGCCAAAGCGGCTGAACCAGGCGTTGCCCGCCTGATCTTCCATCAATTTGCGCAGGGGCGGCTGGCGGTTCAACCACCGGTCCGCCCGCCCGCGCCAGGCCCCCGCCTGCCATGGCCACAAATAGCCATTCACCACCACCCACAACGAACCGTCATTCATCGGGAATATTTCCGTCCCCCCCGTTTCCGGCTCCCCCGGCGGCGGGGGCACCGGCTGGAAAGTATCCCCCGCCAGTTTCAGCAGTTGATGCTCGGTGGCGAGCCAGAGAACCCCCCGGGCGTCCGCCGCCAGCCGGTTGATCCGGCCGGCCGTGTCCGGGATGTGAAAGGTATAGGGTTCCTGCCCGGTCAAATGCTGCAACCGGCCGCCCGGGGACAATTGCCAGACCCCGCCTTGCGCATCCACCGCAAACTGGCTCGGCCCCGCCGGGGTGGAACTGGTCCACTGCCACTCGCCCGTGCCGGTCAGTCGTCCCTGAATCAAGGCGCCCGCCAGCGTGGAAAAACAAATTTCATTCGTGCGCGAGAGCAATAACCGATCCGCCTGATCCCCCGGGGACAACGGCCACTCCTGGCCGTTGATGCGCCGCCCATCCCACGTCGCCATCTGCCCCTTCAACCCGATCCAGAGTTTTCCCGTGGTGTCCACCTGGAGAAATTCCACATCCGGGTTCTGCAACGCGGGAGTATTCTCCCGGTCGAAATTTTCAAACCGCACCCCGTCAAACCGCGCCAGGCCGTTTTCCGTGCCGATCCATAAATAACCGTCCGGGGTTTGGGCGATGGACCGAACGGTGTTGTGCGGCAGACCGCCGGAAGTGTCCCATTTCTGGATGAGATAATCCCCCGGCGCCGCCGCGCCCAACCGGCCCGCCAGGGTGAGCCCCACCAGCAGCAGGCGCGTCCGCCGGAGATTTCCGGCGGGGGCTCGCGCTGCCAGGCGGCGGCATGTGGCGTGCAAACGCATCGGGTGCTGCCCGGCAGCATAAAACAATTCCCCGGCGCTTGTCTCCAATCATCTGCGGTTGCGCCGCCGGAGCGCGGGGGTCTCACCCGCAGCGCGTCGCCCGCAGAACCCGGGCGGAAAGGGGTTGCGCCTTCCGCTGCTGCGGTCCAACCTCCAAACCGCCCGGTCGCATGGCTCTCGCGGCGACCCGCCCTCACCCGTTTCTACCGCCCTCATCTCTGTGTCCTGGGCCGGAGGTTCGTCTTCCCCATCTCCCCTATTGCCCAGCCCAGTTTGAAGCGGAATTCCACCAGATTAATAATTTCTTGATTCTCCGCACCTTGAATACTAGAGTCAAAGGGTGAGGGCGATTGCATTAAATGAAGCTCAGTCACGCTTGGACGAGCTTTTCGAGGATGCCCAGGCGGGTTCCCCCGTGCTGCTGGTGCGGGGGGGCGAGGTGGCCCGGTTGGAACGGGTGATGCCACCGGAATTTGGCGGGGATCTGGCAACCTTGGAGCGAATGCTGGTGGAGGCAGTGGCCGGACCGCATCCTGAGTGGACGCCTCAAGACCTTGATGATATTGCCCGGCGCGTGCGGGCGAAGCGGGACGAATGAGCCTGAAGATCAGGCGCTCTGATTGGTTTGTCGGTGACTTGGAACACTACGTGGCTTGGTATCTGCGCGAAGCGAGTTGGGAAGTGGCCCAACGTTATCTGCGTGCGGTGGGATCAACGCTATTATGACTTGCCGAGATGCCCGGGCTGGGTCGGCCGGCGCAATTCCCGGCACTGGCTTTGCGTGGCCTTCGGCTCCATCCGGTCGAGCGACCCTTCGGAAAGCACCTCATTTTTTATCGTCACGATGAAGAAGCAATTTACGTTGAACGAATTGTCCACAGTGCCCGTGACCTGCCTCGTCGCTTAATACAGCCTCCGGCTGCGGAATCTTGATTTTATGTGTAAAGAATGCGGATGCGGTTTGGGTGGCGACGTGCAGATTGGCGGCCATACCCACGGTCACGAACACGGTCACGGGCATGACCATGAGCACGGTCACGGCCATGAACACCCGCATGAATCGCCACCCGGCCAGGGCCGGCAGACCGTGACCCTGCAACGGTCGCTCATGGAGAAAAACGACCGGCTGGCGGAGCAGAACCGCGGTTTTTTCCGCGCCAAAAAACTGCTGGTGCTCAATGTCCTCTCCTCGCCCGGTTCGGGTAAAACCACGTTCATCCGCGAAACCGCCGTCCAACTCGCCGGCCGTTTGCGCGTGGGCGTGATTGTGGGCGACCTGGCGACGGACAACGACGCCGCCCGGTTGCGCACCGCCGGCATTCCCGTCGTGCAAATCACCACCGGCACCGTTTGTCATCTGGACGCCGACATGATTGCCAAAGCCTGCGCCCAGGTGGATTTGGACGCCCTGGACGTGCTGGTGATCGAAAACGTGGGCAACCTCGTCTGCCCCGCCGATTATGATCTCGGTGAAGATTTGCGCGTCGTGTTGCTCTCCGTCACGGAGGGCGAGGACAAGCCGTTGAAATATCCCCCGATGTTTCATTCGGCGAATGTCGCCGTGGTGACGAAATGCGATATGGCCGCCGCCGCCGGATTCGACCGCAGTCTGGCGCTGGCGAATTTGCAGCGCGCCAGTCATCACGCCCGCATTTTTGAACTGTCCGCGAAAACCGGCGACGGCATGAAGCCGTGGCTCGATTTCCTCGCCGCGCAACGGGCGGCGGTAAAGCGGAAGTCGTGAAGAATCAATGCCGTCATCTTCGGAATAAACCATGAAGCTCACCCCTCTGTGCCGTGGTGCCGCCCTGCTCGGGCTGGCGTGGAACTTGATGGCGGCCACCCCGCCCGCACTGGCCGCGCCCCCGCGCGCCACCCCGCCCACCCGCGATCCCCACGCGCCGGGATACGTCCCCGCCCGTGATTTGCCCGACGGCACCCTGCCGCCGGCGGACGCCGATGGCAACTACATCCTCGGCCCCACCCACCCACCCGCTCCGGAAATGACGGCGCAGCCCGGCGTCCCCCAGGGAACCGTTTATAACTTCACCCTGCGTTCGGCGGACAGCCAATTTTACCCCGGCATCGCCCGGGGCACCAACACGTTCGGCACCGTGGATCCCGCCGCTCCCGACCGGCTCATCGTCACCACCAGCCACCCCGCGCCCTACACCCGCCGCCTGGCGGTTTATGTCCCCAAACAATACGTCCCCGGCACGGCCGCCCCCTTCATGGTCGGCGCCGACGGACCCGACCGCGCTTGGTTCACCGCCCTGGACAACCTGATTGCCGCCCACCGGGTGCCGGCGTTGATCGCCATCTCCATCGGCAACGGCGGCGGCGACGCCCAGGGCAGCGAGCGCGGCCTCGAATACGACACGATGTCCGGCCGCTACGCGGAGTTTGTGGAGGCCGAGGTGCTGCCCCTCGTGGAAAAACAGTGCGCCGTGAAATTGACCCGCGATCCCGACGGCCGCGCCACCATGGGCGGCAGCTCCGGCGGCTCGTGCGCCCTGATCATGGCCTGGTATCATCCCGAACTCTACCACCGCGTGCTGACCTATTCCGGCACCTATGTCAACCAGCAGTGGCCCCACGATGACGCCACCCCGCACGGCGCATGGGAATTCCATGAACACCTCATCCCGGCCAGCCCCGTCAAACCCATTCGCCTCTGGCTGGAAGTGGGCGACCGCGACAATTACAACCCCAACATCATGCGCGACAACCTGCACGACTGGGTTGTTGCCAATGAGAACATGGCCCGAGTGCTTGCCGCCAAAGGCTACCACTACCAATTCGTCTTTGCCCGCAACGCCGGCCACACCGACCGCAGCGTCAAACAACAAACCCTGCCCGAAGCCCTCGAATGGCTGTGGCAGGGCTATCAGCCGGGACGAACTAAGCGTTAATCAACTCCCGCACTTTCGCCGCAATATCCCCCTGTTTAACCAGCGACTCGCCCACGAGCAGGGCCGCCGCCCCGGCTTGTTTCAACCGCACCACATCCGCCCGGGTGTGAATGCCGCTTTCCGCCACCAGTAATTTTGCGCCACCCGCACCGGACTCGCGCATTTTTTCCGCGAGCTGTTCCGTGGTGGCCAGGTCCACCTTGAACGTCTTCAGGTTGCGGTTGTTCACGCCCACGAGTTCGGCCCCCAGCACCAGGGCGCGGGCCAATTCCGCTTCGTCATGCACCTCCACCAAGACCGCCAAGCCGGCTTCAATGGCCAGGGTGTGAAACCGCTGCAGGCGCTCGTCGTCCAAAATCGCCACAATCAGCAGGATCGCGTCCGCCCCCCATTCAATGGCCTCCAAAATCTGGCGCTCATCAATGATGAAATCCTTGCGCAACAGCGGCAGCTTCACGGCGGCGCGGATTTGCCGGAGATAATCGAGCGAACCCTGGAAATATTTCTCATCCGTCAGCACCGAGAGGCAGTCCGCCCCCGCCGCCTCGTAGGCTTTGGCAATGCGCACCGGATCGAAATCCGGGCAGATCACCCCGGCGGACGGCGAGGCTTTTTTCACCTCCGCAATCAGCCCGAGCCCGCCCGCGTGCGGATGCCGCAGCGCCGCCGCGAAATCGCGGCGCTCCCCGCGTTCCAGCAGCGCGTCGCGCAAATCCCCCGCCGCGATGAGGCGTTCCGGCAGCCGCGCCACCTCGCGCTTTTTCTGTTCCACGATTTCTTCGAGAATATTCACGGCGGTTATTCCTCCACATCCTGCACGCCCTGCATCCGCTTGAGCGGGCAACCCGCCCGCAGCCAGCCGTTGACATAGGGATCCAGGTTGCCGTCCATGACCCCCTGCACGTCGCTCGTCTCCACCCCCGTGCGCAGGTCTTTCACCATGCGATACGGTTGGAATACATAGCTGCGAATCTGGTTGCCCCACGAGACGCTGCCCTTTTCGCCGTAAAACCGCTCCATCTCCGCCTTCGCCGCATCCTGCCGCTGCGCAAAAATGCGCGAGAGCAGCAGCGTCATGGCCGTGGCCCGGTTTTGGTGCTGCGACCGCTGCGCCTGGGAGGCCACCACCAACCCCGTGGGAATGTGCGTGATGCGCACGGCGGTTTCCACCTTGTTCACGTTCTGACCGCCCTTGCCGCCGGACCGGAACGTGTCCACGCGAAACTCCGTCGGGGGAATCACGATTTCCGTCGTGTTCTCCTCCAACTCGGCGATGGTGTCCACACTGGCAAAACTTGTGTGGCGGCGCTTGTTGGAATCAAACGGCGAAATACGCACCAGCCGGTGGACGCCGCGCTCGGCCTTGCAAAAACCGTAGGCGTTTTCGCCCTGAATCAAAATCGTGGCGCTCTTGATGCCCGCGCCTTCGCCGGGCAGGGCGTCCGTCACCTCCACCTCCCAGCCGCGCGATTCCGCCCAGCGCTGATACATGCGCAGCAGCATGTTCGCCCAGTCGCAGGCCTCCGTGCCGCCCGCGCCGGAATTGATCGTGAGGATGCAGTTGTTTTTATCGTGCGGACCGTTGAGGAACACGCGCAGTTCCATGGCCTCCAGCCCGTTGAAAAACTTCTTCAGGTCGCGCTCGAGCTCCTGCTCCAATTTCAACTGCGCCTCCGGCGGCTCACCCTCGCCCAGCTCCACCATCACCCGGAAATCCTCCAGGTGCTTCTCGTTCTGCAACAGCGGCTCCAGCTTGTTCCGCAGCGTGTTCGCCTCGTCAATCAGCTTCTGCGCCTGCTCGCGATTATTCCAAAACGTGTCCGCCGCCATCAGCGAGTTCAGCTCGCCCAGCCGTTTTTGCGTGCCCGGGACGTCAAAGAAACCTCCGCAAATGCGTCAGTTTCTCCGTCGCCGTCGTGATCCCGCTCTTAATATTGTCGAACATGGCGCGGACTATACCCAACTCCCCGCCCGGAAGCCAGCCGGGAAAATCCCCCCATGACCATCCCCCCACCGCACCACGCCCACCCAAAACAGCGCCGCTCCCGGAACGCCGGCGGCCCCTTTAAACTCGCGGGAGACGACGTCCCTGTCCTCCATAGCTTTAGCGAAGGAGGAAGGAGGCTCTGAATGAGGGTCTTCCCGCCCCTTCGACCAACCATCCCCATAATGTCACCACGCGACCCTTTGCCCTCTTGGCGACCTGCCGTAACCGCAGCGATAAAATCTGCATCCATCTGCGGTCGAAATTTTCCGCTTGGCCGCCTTCCACTTTTCCCTGTCTGCCCATCTGCGGCTTCAATGGCATCATTCCGGCTAAAGTTTGGGCGAAAATCACCGCAATAATCCTTGCCAACCGCCGCTTTGGGTGCAAACCCCCAAAATCGGCCCAGCGAACCGGAACCATGAAAATCATCTGTCCGTCATGCGGCAGGGAGAATGACTATTCCCCGGCCGTGGGCTGCCTCCTCAAATGCCGCCACTGCGCCGACTGGTTTGCCGAACCCACGCCGCTCCAATCCCAGTTGGTGCCCTGCCCGTTTTGCGCCCAGGACATCACTCCCGGGGCGCCCACCTGTCCCTGTTGCAGCCATCCCCTGCCGGCCCAACCCGCCGTCCCGCCCCGCCGCGAACGGTTGGCCGGCAAAATCATCATGGGCCTGCTGTTCCTCACCCTCGGAATCTGGATTCTATTCACCGCCTGGCGCGCCTATAAAGCCGACCAACACCCCACCGACAACCTCGAACGCCAGGCCCTGGACCTGAACCGGCGGTGACCCGCTTTACGCCGTTGGAAACTTGCGATGGCATCAGTTCCCGGTCTTCCGGTCTGTAAGTCGCTCCGCGAGGGCCAAACCCGAGGCGGAAAACTTATGATCGTATTGGCTGGTTTAACCTTGTTTCTGGGGGGATTTAGCCTGGTTTGAACCTGGTTTGAACCTGGTTTGGCTGGTCCCGGCGGGGGGCGGTGACCGCAGGGGCTCAGGGTCTTGAAAGGCTTGACTGGGCTTGACCGACCTTGACCTGCTTTGGGGTCTTGGGTTTCGGGTCTCGGTTCTCGGTTCTGGGGTGCTTCGCGACAGGCACAGGCTTGACTGGCTTTGACTGACCTTGACCAGGTCGGACGGGGGGCCGGGCTGAAACCGGCGAACCGGAAGACCAAAGCGGAAGGCGGCAACGGGGGAAATCCACCACAAAGGCACAGAGGCACAGAGCGGGGACGCCCTGCGGGTGCTGATTGAGGAAGAAACTCCTTCGCAAGTGGATGGTTTCAGGTTGGGTGGCTCTGGCACCCCTGCCCGGAGTGCAGTCCGTTTCCGGGCGAGATCCGGGGGGCTCGCTGGCGCTCGACCCCCGGCTACTTTCTGGCAACCCTTCCGCCTCCGCCAAGGCTACGGCGGACCGGCCGGGTTGCGGAA
>Ga0182012_10008070_pt1 | contig 10438 bp, 7 predicted proteins | sample 612S2SmetaG_FD_120486 | JGI IMG/M metagenome (GOLD analysis project Ga0182012, IMG submission 120486) | Permafrost microbial communities from Stordalen Mire, Sweden - 612S2S metaG | ecosystem: Environmental > Terrestrial > Soil > Wetlands > Permafrost | place: Sweden: Stordalen | collected...
CCAAAGAGCGATTTGCCTCGAAGGAGATGAAGAGAATCGAATGAGAGGAAATCTGCCGAGAATGTGTTTCTGCCTCATTCATGATTAGCGCGGTGACGGTTCTCCGCACAGTTGAGGAGCGCTTATGCTCACGATCTCGAAACCGCTGTCAGCCAGTCAGGCGCGAACATACCATGCGCGGGAGTTTGCCGCGCACGAGCAGAACTATTGGAGCCGCGACCAGCAAGGCCACAGTGAATGGCAGGGCAGGCTCACCGAGCAATGGGGCTTACAAGGTGCAGTCGGCTCCGAACATTTCGCGCGGTTGAGCGAAGGCCAGCATCCGCGCACCGAAGAGCAACTTGTCCGGCATCAGGTTTCACGAACCTATGAAGGAAAATTCGGCAGAGAGGTGACCAGCGCCGAGCACCGCGCCGGATGGGACGCGACGTTTTCTGCGCCGAAGTCGATATCGCTCACCGCGCTTGTGGGCGGCGATGAGCGGGTGCGGGAGGCGCATCGAGAAAGTGTCCGCGTGGCGCTTCGGGAACTTGAGCGATACACGCAGGCGCGGATCGGCAATGTCCATGCCCCGGAGACGACGGGGAAATTCATCGCCGCCACTTTCGAGCACGATACCGCGCGACCCGTCGATGGCTACGCTGCGCCGCAGCTTCATACTCATGCGGTGATCTTCAATGTAACGGAGCGGGAGAACGGCGAAACCCGCGCTTTGCAGCCGCACGAGATGTTCGTGTCACAGCGTTACACCACAGCGGTTTACCGATCAGAACTTGCGCTGCGTCTGGAAAGGCTGGGCTACGAATTAGAGCGCGGCAAGCATGGGCAGCCGGAAATAAAAGGCTATACGAAGGAGTATTTGGAGGCTTCCAGCCCGCGCCGGGAACAGATCAAAGATCATCTCCGGGAGCAAGGCATCGACGGGGCAGCGGCGGCTCAGATCGCGGCCCACCACACACGTGACCACAAAGAACTGCTGTCGCCGGAGGAAGTCTTACAACGGCACCGGGAGCTGGCCGCACAGTATGGGCATCAGGCTGACCGCGTCGTCGCCCAAGCGCACGAACACGGGCAACATCGAATGCAGGACCCGGAGATGCAGGCGCAGCGGGCCGTGACCTGGGCGCGCGATCATGTTTTCGAGAGATGGGCTGTGCAGGATCGCCGCGCGATTCTTGAAACGGCGCTCGTGCGCGGTATGGGAGAAACCACGTATGCCCAGATCCGGCAGGAGTTCGAGCGCCGGATCGGGGCCGGGGAGTTCCGGGAAGTTTCACAGACTGGAGCTGGTCAACAATTCACGACCGCTGCGATGGAACGCATGGAGCGCGAGATTGTTGGCCGGATGCAGGAAGGCAATTGGCGCGACTACAGCGATCCCATGCTGGTTTCGCCGCATCTGCGTATCGCTACGGAAGACCGGCACCCGGAACTGAATGCTTCGCAGCGCGGGGCGGTGGACGAAATCTTTCTCTCGCGGGAAAAGATTGTCGGCTTAGATGGCATTGCAGGCGCGGGCAAGACGACAACTCTGTCTGTTATCCGCGAAGGCGCGGAAGCCGAGGGCTACAAGGTGGAAGGCTTCGCGCCCACATCTCGCGCATCGCAGAAGCTAGCCGAAACAGGCATGGAAACATCCACACTACAGAAACACCTGGCGCGTGGGCAGGAACCTGACAACGGCGAGAAGTGCCTGTATGTGCTCGACGAATCCTCCTTGGCATCGACCAGACAAGTGCATGAGTTTGTAAACCGGCTCCATCCGAATGACCGTGTGTTATTGGTCGGCGACCGGCGACAACATGAGGCGGTCGAGGCTGGGCGGCCCTTTGCGCAACTTCAGGACGCTGGCATGAAGACGGTGAAGCTCGAAGAGATCGTACGTCAGAGAGACCCGGAGCTGAAACAGGTGGTTGAGCAGCTTGCGCGGGGTGAAGTGCGCGTAGCGATTCAGAATCTTGACCGGCAGGGCCGAGTCCACGAAATCCCCGGCCACGACGAGCGCATCGCAGCCATTGCGAAGGAGTATGCAAAATCGCCGGAGAACACACTGGTGGTTTCTCCCGACAACCGCTCCCGCATGGAGATCAACGAGCGTATCCATGCGGAATTGCAGGGCCGGGGCGTTGTCAGCGGCGAGGAGCACCGCGTCAAGACGCTTGTGCCGCGCCAGGAACTGACCGGCGCGGATCGGACTTGGGCGGAGCGATACAAAGTCGGCGACGTGCTGCGCTACGCGCGCGCGTCGAAGGAGACGGGCATCGGGAAAGGCGAGTACGCGCAAGTAAAAAGTATCGACGCTCCGAACAATCGGCTGACGGTTGAACGACAGGACGGCACGGAGCGTACTTACGATCCACGCCGACAGCGGGGCGTCTCTGTCTTCCGCGAGGAGATGCGGAGCTTTTCCGTGGGCGACCGCATCCAGTTCACCGCGCCAGCAAACGACCTAAAACTCGTCAACCGAGAGTTGGGAACAATCAAGAGCATCGGCCAGGACGGGCGGCTGAGTCTGAAGATGGACGCTGGCCGCGCGGTCGACCTCGATCCGCGCGAGCATCCGCATCTCGACCATGGCTATGCCATGACCAGCCACTCCAGTCAGGGACAGACTGCCGACCGTGTCCTGATTCACGTGGACACGGAGTTGGGCGCTAAGGATCTGCTCAACAGCCGCATGGCCTATGTCGCCGTCTCGCGAGGAGCGCACGATGCACAGCTTTTCACCAACGACCGCGAGAAGCTGCCTGCGGCGCTCGGTCACGATGTATCGCAGCAGAGCGCGCATGTGCCCGAGATCAAACCCAACCAGACTATTGCGGCGCAGCAGGAAGTCTCCCAGGGTCAACAGCAGGACCGCGGCATAGGTCTCGGAATCGGTTTTTAGAACCCCTGCCTGCCCCGATAATGGCAGCGTGGCGCGGGCGTAAACCCTGTCAAGGTCGACCTGAAGGTCGCCGCGCAGGCATGCACCTTGACAGCATCGGACCCGCGTTTCGCGGGGCAAGGAGGGAAAAACCACTGGCTTCCAAATCATTGAAATTACAGTGCCTTAGTAAAAGTGGTACTTGGGAGAGTTTGCTCCGTCCGCGCCAGAATCTTCCCGCCATTCCGGGCCAGGAAGTAAAGGCATTCCAACAAGTTACCCGAACAACGCCCACCAGCGCTGGCCAGGGCCGCACTCACGCCAGCCGCCCACTTTCAGTGGTTACTCTGCAACTCTGCAGCGACTTTCCTGCGCAGCAGCACCCATTCCGGGGTGTCATACTGCCCTCCCGCTGCCGAAGGCAGCGCAGAATCCGGTCGCTCGGAAGCGCTCCTTCCATTCCTCAGGCTGAAGGACTGCACATGATTGCCAGGACGCATTCCCACCGGGACACCCGCTAGAAGCCAATGCGGCGTGCAGGGCTGCCCATACCCTTCATCTCAGTCGGCACTGATATGTCGCAGGCTTCAATCGTAGTGAGCACATCGCCCGTCATATCCATGTTCAGAATACGAGTGGATTGGCTTTCAATCGCCCGCTCAAAAACATTCCGGGCAAGCCGGGCATTGCCAAACATCTTGTCGCGGGCTTCATATGCTGATTGAAAGAACGCCCTAATCTTCTCTGTGGCTGATTCCGTCAGGCGATAATCATTTTGCTTGCAGAAATGGCTGAAAATCTCGACTAGCTCTGCCGGGGTGTAATCGTCAAAAGATAAATATTTGTTGAATCTCGACTGAAGACCGGGATTGGAGTCAACGAACCGCCCCATCTCCTCGGGATACCCAGCGACGATGACCACAAGCTCGTTTCTATGGTCTTCCATCAACTTGAGCAGCGTATCAATTGCTTCTTGCCCAAAATCGTTGCCACGAGCATCGGCAGGTGCAAGCGTGTAGGCTTCATCGATAAACAGTATGCCGCCGAGCGCATTGTTAACTACCTCCGTTGTCTTGATCGCGGTTTGGCCGACGTATGCGGCAACCAGCTTGGCACGGTCCGCCTCGATCAAATGACCCTTACTAATCACACCGAGTGCCTTGTATATCTCCCCAATTAACCTTGCGACCGTTGTCTTTCCAGTTCCGGGTTTACCATAGAAAACCATGTGGAAAGACATGTCCGATACTTTGAGTCCCCTTGCTTGCCTGATCCGGAGCACCTTCACATAATTTACTAATTGCCGCACATCGAGTTTGACGGTATTCAGTCCTATAAGCCCGTCGAGTTCCAGTAGGATTTCTTCTAGACCACGTGACTTTCTAACCTCCGATGCTGGTTCTCCCACGGTCACTTTTTCAGGCGACCCAGATGTGACCATCCCAGTCTTATCCGCATCAGGCTGTTGCAAAGAGGTGGTGCCACGATCAGGAAATAGGACTTTCGCAACCTTCTCCGCCACCTTGGAGTCGTCACGGTTACCAGTTGCTCGGGCCACCAATTCCACTAGGCGTTGATACATTTCCCCGAGCCGTTGTGCATTTTGTGTGCCGCACATATCGTCGTATTTCTTCACCACCTGAATCGCTGGTGGCATAGTTATCGTTTCGGGAGAACGCTGGAGAGCGCGAATTGGATTCACCACTCCGTCGATATTCGCTGCTTTCAGCCTCGAAAGGAGCGTGTCAGGTTCGGCGGGCTGGGTCAGTATTGCTTTCAGCCGTTCTACGCCCTTACGATGCATGTCTTGCGCGGTACTATGATCCCCAAGTTCAAAATGCAGTACGCCCCACAATGCTCCCCGATACGCCGCAGCTTGCGGGTTATCGTAGTTGAAACAAGTAAATAAATAGAACAAATCCAATTCAACAAATCGTTGCAGGGTATCGAAGGATGTTCTTTTTCCGGATGGTTCAACAATGACAAACTCTCTCGCAATTCGTTTGATCGGATCGTTCAACTCTGCCGCGAACCTTCTAAGCTCGGCTCCCAATCCAGCTATTGCCGAAACATCGCCAGCACCGCTAAGCGGCTTCTCAGCCTTTCCGACATCTCGCTGCTGCGGCAGGACAGCAGCCACAGTCGGTGCCGTTGTGGGTTGTGACAGGGCTCTTTCGATCTGCGCCACACATAACAGCTTCGCTTCATTCCTCACGCCTTCAGCGAACGCGAACATGTTCACCATTCGGAGAAGCAACTCACGATACCTGATCGAGTATCTAGTGCCATGCAGCCGGTCATTCTCCTCAAGGTAATTCCAAACTGACCCGCTTGGGCGTTTCTCGAAAGCCAGCTTGTATTTCGGATACTGATCTCGCATTTGCGCACGCGTTCCCTGAATGTCTTTCACCGGCCGCATTCGTCTAAATAGGTAGGAGCCTATTCCATCCTCAAGAACGGCTTCATCCTCTGAGATCGATCCATCTGCATTACAAATGCAGACGGCGGCCACCCAGAACTCAGCTGCTAGGAGCTGGGTTACGGGTGTTCTTGGATATTTGTTCAGGATTGCCCTTGTTGTAGGTGGCAACGCAGCGTCTCGCTTGTCTAGTGCCGCCTGAACAACCCTTTCGCAATCGAGGGCCAGACTCTCGATGTCACGGGCCAGTTCGTTGGCGTCTGCGGTCGTCGGCTTCGACTCAGGATTACGATCCATCGCCTTCCCCGATACTGCGCGGCCTTACTGAGATTGTCAGAATTCTACCCCCATATGTGCTCTCCCATTCCCGCATACTCCTATCATTGGGCGACATGCACGCAAAAGGGAGGCTTGGATCAAGCACACCATTTTCGTCCTCGTATATCCAATGCGGCGAGTGACGCTGCACGAGATGGGCGCAGGGTATGTCGTAGTGCTCGTCGCGACCGTCATGCCTTACGACTTCAAGATTCTTCTTGTTCCTGAGCCAATCCTCCCACTGGGCAACAGTCACCTTTCCCTCGGTTGCCTCTGGCAAATCACGCAAGACCACCTCTCGGCTCGCGCCCGCGAGCTTGCCGAAGACGGGGACGCCGCAGTCGCGCTCGCCCTCTTGCCTTAGCGACTGAAAATTATCGAAACGATCCATCGAAAAGGCGAACTCCTGCACTACAGGGAAGAGGAATCTATGGTAGTGGCGCGGCTGGATTGAAGTCAACGTGGAACGAATGCGAGGGAGAGAAGTCGCGCCGGCTCGGGTGGAACAAATACAGAGCACGAAAGCGGCGTAGAATGAGCTTTGCGAGAAATCTCAGGTTAAGCATATCAAGGCACATGTACCTCTCAGACTTCAGAAGTCTTATCGCAAATATGCCCACGGCATATCACTCAGTCACGTCGAACCTCAGGACGTGGGAATCTAAACTCACAAGCAATGACGCCAGCGCCGCCTTGCGCTCGATTTTTGGCTCAGAGAAGGAGGTCTGCATCTCCAGAAGTGACCTTCGTCGTCTGGCGAAAGAGCCGCACCTTGAGCAATTCGTAATGGCCACTCTCGTGTGTCTTCTAGGGCCTGCGGCCCGCAAAAGTTCATGAAAATTGCTTCGAGTATCCGGCAGAATGGGTAGCGGCGGGAGCGATGAGGTCGAATCCCCACTGGAGCGGTCGAGGCTGTTCGTGTGTCTGATCGGGAGCGTGCGTAGTTGAGCAAATAATTGGGCGTTGCCTCTCTCCAAGCGGGAGCGGCGATAGCCTGTGACCCTGCTAAAGGTAACTCTTGGCACGCTCTCCGCTCCCGCCAGGAGGAGCTTATGGCTTATAGGATAGCGGGAATCGACGTGCATAAAAAGATGCTGGCTGTGGTGGTGGCCGACGTGGAGGTGGAAGGCGAGTACGAGTTTGAACGGAGGCGTTTTGGCGCGAGCCCCGAGCATCTGCGATTACTGGCCGAATGGCTGCTGGAACGGGAAGTGGATGAGGTAGTGATGGAATCCACGGCGCAATATTGGCAACCGGTGTGGGGAGCCCTGGAACGGTACTGGAGGCCGACCTGCCTGGAACGAGAAGGGGCTGGCCCGCTGTCGGGAAAGCTGCATCTAGCGCAAGCGCTGTCGAATCGCGGGCGGCGAGGGCGAAAGAAGGATTTTCCTGATGCCGAACGACTGGTGAAACGGCTGGTGGCCCAGGAACTGGTCTTGAGCTTCGTGCCCGATCCCGAACAACGATTGTGGCGCACGGTGACGCGCCGCAAGCTTCAGTTGACGCGGCTGCGAGGGCGGATGCAGAACCAACTGGAGGCGCTTTTGGAAGAGGCCCATATCAAGTTGTCCAGCTTGGTTTCCGATCTGCTGGGGGTCAGCGCACGGCGTATGATGCAAGCGCTCGCCGATGGGGAAACCGACCCGGCAGCTCTAGCCGCCATGGCGAATAAGGGCTTGCGAGCCACGGCGGCGCAGTTGTGCGACGCGCTGGGCGCCTGCAGCGAGCTCAACCCTGTTTACCGGCGGCTGCTGAAGATGGCATTGGAGGAATTGGCATTCCTCGAGCAGCAGATTGGCCAACTGGATCAGGAGGTCGCGAATCTGCTCCGCCCCCATGAGGATGCTGTGAAGCGGCTGGCGGAGGTACCCGGCCTGGGAGTGGATTCGGCGCAGCAGATCATTGCCGAAGTCGGTCCCACAGCCGCCACCTTTGATTCGGCCAAGCGGCTGTCGTCGTGGGTAGGCGCATGCCCGGGCGACAACGAGAGCGCTGGAGTGAACTACAGCCACCGCTCGCCGAAGGGTAACCGCCAGATGCGCCGACTGCTCAATCAATGTGCCAACGCCGCGGTGAAGACCAAAGGAAGCATCTTCGAGATCGTGTATCGCCGCCACGTACCACGCATGGGACATAATCAAACCATCGGGGTAATTGCCCATCGTCTTTGTCAACTAGTTTGGATCCTTTTGCACCGGCAGGTGCGTTATGAAGAACGGGGTCCGGCGGTGATCGAAACCAGGAAACGCAAACGCACGCAGAAGATGGTCCGGGAACTGCGCAAGCTCGGCTACCGGGTCGAAACGGCGAGTGTCCAACTCGTTCAACTGGGCAGTCCAGCATAAGGAGGATTTTCGACCCTGGGGTTTCTCAACAGGCGGACGCAGGGACCATTTGGCCAAATTCATCGCGCATCCCACCGACCTAGTCGTCCTCACGAATCTCCTCGTTGACGCTTCCGCCCAGCCCATTACGGATTGGGATTCCCATTTCAGAAGGGTTGGCCCCATTTATGGCATCGCTCTATCAGCTTATACAAAGCTTTTGAATTTTCTTCCAGTCACCGTATGCGGGAACGCCGCGCTGATACTGGATGACCGAATAGTTGACGTTGCGAGTAAGGGCGTTTTTGTTGAACTTAATCCGCTACGAGGTTTGAGTGCTTATACCAAAGATCAAATGTATCCCGCGTACCTGAGCTGTATTCATAAAATCTCAAGTGACTTGCGTGTCCCCGCCGAAAACATTGAGTTCTTTCTCTTTGAGTTCGGACTCTACATTAAAGACGCCGAAGAACCTATCCGTGTACGTGCCCACGAATTGTACGAGCAGCGAGGCAGGGGCGACGGGCTTGCGTTGGATGACTGGTTGAAAGCGGAAACAGAAATTCGCGGCGTGAACCCCGTCTAATTCTCTAACCGATGATCTCTGAATGTCGCCACCCTCAGTCCTCCGCTAGACTCCGGTGACCACCAGACTTCTGAAAGTGGAAGACCGTCCCTGCTGCCTTCCGGGTATAGGTCGTACTCGCCATCTGGAATGAACGCGCCTGGCACCGAGTCAATCGTTAAGAGCCACACCCCGCGCACACAAACGAGATTGCTCAGGGTTTCGGTCTTGATCTGTAGTGTGGCAATTCCGAACTGACGTTCCCCGGATAGCCAGAGCGTAGCCGAGGCCCGGTCTGTGTCAAGACTCTACGACCGCGTTACGCGGCGGGCTTCGCCCGGTCTTGACACAGACCTTAGCGGCCTCGACTTAGGCTTCATCTATCCGGGGGATGTCAAGTTTTAGTTCTACGAACCGGGCTACGCCCCAAATCGAACCGTTGTTGGATGCCGACTCACCGATTCTGGCTTAGTCCCAGGCGCATCGAGGTCTGCGGCGGAGACGAAAAGGTCTAGTGGTTTCAGCTGCTTCGGGAATGGCGCTCTTTGAGAATTTGTCCAACAGCCCGTTGGACAAACGAAACCGAACTGCTCTTCTTACTCTCTCGTTCTATTTTTCCTGAGTTCCGCTTCCAGCTCTTTGATGGTAGGGAGATTCCCCCGCAGGTTTGAAGGCAGGCTTGTGGTCAGGCGATACTCCGATACGCCAATAGGCTTCGTCGCATCATGAAGCGCGTATTCAGCTATGATCGCGTTCTTTGATTTGCAAAGGATGATACCGATGCTCGGCTGGTCATCTCCGTGGCGCAGAAGGTCATCAATGGCGGCCAGATAGAAATTCATCTTTCCTGCGTGCTCCGGCCTGAAGGGACCCATCTTGAGGTCAATGACCACGAAACAACGCAGTTTTACGTGGTAGAAGAGCAGGTCTAACTTGAAATCTTCACCGCCCACTTCGAATGGATATTGGCTACCCACAAACGCGAAGCCCACGCCAAGCTCAAGGAGAAATTTCCGAAGGTGTTCCAGGAGACCTGCTTCCATTTCCCTTTCACGAGCATCCTCTGAAAGGGTAAGGAAATCGAAGTTGTACGGGTCCTTGAGCACCTGCTGCGCGAGTTCTGATTGCAGCGTTGGCAGCGTGGTTTTGAAATTTGTTAGTGCCTTCCCTTGCCTGAGATGGAGACCGCCTTCGATCTGGTGGACAAGCACATTGCGGCTCCAACCGTGCTTAATTGCTTGGCGGATATACCACTCCCGCTCTTGGGGAATTTTCACGAGATCAAGAACGCGAAGGTTGTGCCCCCAGGGGATTTGTCCAACAACCTGTTGGACAAATGACTTTTCCGGCCACGCCTCAGCAAACGCACGCATGTAAAGCAGATTGGTTCTCGAAAAGCCCGTCATCCCAGGGAATTCGCGGTGCAGGTCTGCGGCAAGGCGTTCGATAACCTTTGCGCCCCAGCCTGCTTCACGCTGGCGTTCTAGGATTTCGCGGCCAATGTGCCAATAGAGAAGAATGAGCTCGCGATTTACGGCGAAGACTGCCTTAACTTGGGCGGCTTGAATCCGCCGCTTCAGATTCTGCAAAAAATCGTCGTAGCCTGCCGGGCGTGTCGTGAGAGAACGGTCCATGGATCGAATAGCTTCATCCTAGCACTCACCTCCTCTCCATCAAAACGAGCAGAGATCCTGCCTGCCCCGGATGATGGGAGCGTAGCCCAACCTGTCCGTGTGTCAAGGCCGCAGCCGCTAACGCGGTGCCTTCGGCAACCTTGACACACGGACAGGCTGGGCAAAAAACGTCCCACTATTCCGGGGTAGGGGTGACGTAAAGTCGATTGTGTAAAAGCGAGAGGGTGTAAGTTGGCTTTTTGCCTGACGAGCAGAAGCCGATCCGAAAGGAGACCTACACCCCATGGCGAAGATAATCCCGATCACCGAGCA
>Ga0182012_10008074_pt1 | contig 10434 bp, 17 predicted proteins | sample 612S2SmetaG_FD_120486 | JGI IMG/M metagenome (GOLD analysis project Ga0182012, IMG submission 120486) | Permafrost microbial communities from Stordalen Mire, Sweden - 612S2S metaG | ecosystem: Environmental > Terrestrial > Soil > Wetlands > Permafrost | place: Sweden: Stordalen | collected...
AATCATAGAGCTGCCCAGCTCCTAGCTTGAACTCTGCTGTGGTCGCGACATTAACATCGTTATCAACGGCAACTTCACAGCCTAGTTTCTCTCCGAGGATAGTAGCGACATCTACACTACCCTCCCATTCAGATAGGTTATGAGCGCCTGTGATCGTGCCATCCTTGATGGTACCGGGTGATCCGATACCTACTCCTTGGAGATTCCGGGGGTCTATCTGGGCAGCTAAAGCAGCATCCTTTAAGGTGTCTTCTAAAGCTTTGATAATAGCTTCAGGGCCGCCTTCGGTTGGTGTCGGGCGACGAGATGAGCCGAGAACGGTTGAGTCATCGTTGGTAACTACGGCCTGGATCTTAGTCCCTCCTAGGTCAATCCCGCCGAACATAGATGTCTTACTTGCGCTCATAGTCTCTATATTACTATAGCGTTTATTTTCTTTCTAAGCTGCGACTCTTCAATAGATTATGGAGTATCACAAAACCAGCAGTTAGCGCTATTACGATTACCCTAATAAGATGGGACGAGGAAGAAACCTTATTCAGGCAGCCAATTTAGCTACTAGCCTTCAAGATGCTCGGCCGGACCCTTTCTCTTCGGTTGTTGGGGTTACACGTGGCTCTGACCGTCCAGATGTCGTAGAGCCAGAGGAGAGAAAAGAGCCTGAAGCTAAAGAAGACCCTAATACATCTCCTTTGAGAGGTGTCCGTCTAGGAGGCCCCATGCAAGGATTGCCGTCTCTAGCTGCCCAACACCAGACGTTCCATAATGTTGCTCATGCCATGCAAGTCTCAAGTAAAGCCATAAAAGGCGTAGATTCTTTTAATAAAAAGATGGAGGAGAACAGCATAAAGACAATAATGAAAACAGAGCATCTGAAAAAAGATATATTAAAAGAGGATTCTTGTGTTCATTGTGGGATCTCCGGGTACGACACTTTCGGCGGAGCATGCCGTCATTGCAGCTCAGCTTATTATAGGCATAAACGATAGTATAAGCTACTCAAACAGCATCATAGCTGCAAAAGTTATGTCGACAAAATGGTTCGAGCGATGCCGCCGTCGGTTCGAGCAAGGTTGATTACAAAAACATGTATCTGGGGATATTGATACCAAGTATCATCTCGGACCAATCCACGAGCTTTAGCCATTCTGTCACGGGTATTTTCCCGGTGGAAGGCAACGTTCCTGTTCTCATTCCCATTATCATTCGTTCAATAACGAAGTTGAAATAAATTGATTCTATAGGTCTCTCGCCTCCGTCATGAATATCAAAATAGAGGCTAGAGGAATCATCGGTTTTATAGAGGCGTAGCCTAACCTCATATTTGCCGCTACGGATCTTGCCAAGAATCCCTGTTTCTTTGTCGTGCAGGGCATTGTCTAAGAGTTGGGTGAGAGAAGTTATTCCCCGAGAAGAACCAAGTACTTTGCTGAAAGGGTCAGAGGCTATCATAGTGTTATTCGCTGTCCCTATTAGAAGGTGACTCCCAAGAGTCTCTGAGCTGGTCAAATTTATTCCAGTCAGGGATGTCGGTATAACCGTTATTGATCGCTTTGAACATCTCTCTTACAAGGGCTATAAGCATTAGAACCATAACGCAAGCCATGATAATTTGCACTGGCGTAGATAAGCTGACAGGATAGTTAGAAGATGCTATTGCAAGAACCATTATCTTTTTAAGATAGCTTGATTGAGGAAATGTAACGGAGTTTTTAGGGAGCGAAATCGGGTATGAGTTATAGTGATTTTATGAGGCGCTCATACTTGCATGCTTTGCTGTTGATGGGCAGAGATTCTCCCAGGGATATCCTGACCTTTTTCTCTGAGATAGCAGTTGTGGTCCCTAAAGGTAAGAAGGCGGTTCAGGCTGAGCTTATTGCCTGGCATCGTACTGTAGAAGTTTGGCAGGACCCAGAACAGCTAGAGGCTCTTCTAAACTCATCTTCTGACGTTGATGATTATGTTGAGGTGCATCGCCCTGAAGCCATATCAGCTTAGATAACTAGCTCCAGTATACGTAAAGGAGAGGTCTAAGATCCAGCCAGCCGTCCTCTTTTGTGAAAAGGTTAGCGAACCTAGCTAGGTTACGAATCTCAGTTGGGACAAAAGGAGCTATGTACTTCTCAGCTTCCTGGTGATTCTTGAAACCACAATCCGCTGCCAAAGAGTCAAGTTCCCCGTCATATCTAGTTCCGTCTGATACGGCTCTGACCCACCACATAACCCTGTTGTTGAGTTTCTCTCCTGTCCGAGAATCAATGTAGGAGGCGGAATAAGGATGAATACCGTGAGGCAGAGCATGAACCCGAGGTTCAAGGTTCTCTGTTTTCATTACATAGATCTCCTCAGCGTAATCAATAGCGTCATCTTGACGTGACCAGTCAGGGGCCGAGACCGGCTGAATGGCAAGGACACTAGGAATACCGAATTCGGGACTCCAAGCGAAACAAGAGTCGAGGTTCGTCCTGCGCCGAGGTCCTCCAGCCGACGGATCATTTAGATACCAAGAGTCAAGGTTGCTGCGCTCCTCAGGATCACTGTTCTCCTCAAGCCAGTCCTTGTAAGAGGACAAGGAAGGTAGTTCATAGTTGAAGAACGGCGAATCGGGGTTGATTCGTGGATCAACCACTTTATGGTCCTCGCCTGTTCGTACGTCATTCAGGCCGTAGCCGAGAAACTTATGTATCCTTATACCCATGACAAAAACCTTTAGTGGAGTCCTTTAAAGATAGTGCCCTGCTATGCCCTAACCGGAGCAGTCTTTTAGCATGCTTCCCAGGTTGGCTAAGCTCTAGACGCTATAGTATATCTATGGCCGCTACAGCTACTAACGAGATTGTCGTCGTTGATGGAGATGACTGGGTTGGTCTTTACCTGAACGGTAAACTTCAGCTTGAGGGGCATGGTCGGAGCCGTCATGCCGATATTCTCGCCTGGGGTCAGGAGAACGGCCCTGCTACTATCCGGCTTGTTTTCGCTGATCTTGACTGGCTTTCTGAGTGTGGAAGGCTTCCTGAGAATCTCTCTGAAGTTGAGGTTGATACAGAGGGTACTCCATGCCCAGAGGCAGCGGCGGAATAGCTAATCTGAGATAGGTAGCCAGCCGAAAGGCGTTTTGCTGCCTAGACGTTTGAGGTTCTCGTTGAGACGCGGCAGATCTTCAGGGATAGAGCCTGGCAGTCTCTGGTGTTCATCTTTTAGATGAACGATTGATAAAGCAATCAAATGCTTTACAGGCTGACAAAGTTTTTCGTAATCTTCAGGTTCTAAAACATTATAGAGAAGCAATCCGCGACAAGCGCCCCGGATAAAACTCTTGACTTGTGTTGAGTTCTTACCACGGGCTCCTCTTGTTATCCTGGCTACATCTTTATCTGATTTTTGAATCAGTTCTTGTATATGCTCAGGAGAGTTTGAGTACAAAGGGATGGTTTTATCATAGACTCGCCACCAGGCATCCAAAGACAGGTTGCCCCCAAGCGGCAAAGGCTCATCCTTTTTAGCTCTATCAAAGGCTTGTGTGTAATCAACGATGTAGCATGTCCAGTCAAGAAGAGCTAAAACAGGAAAATAAAGATCTGAAGTATCTGTAGCTGCTTGGCCACCGCCTCTGCCATCGCCTAAAACAGCGGTGAAAGCGTCATGTAGTCTTACTCCTCGTCCCATACCAAAAAGAATAGCATAGCTTAGATAAGACAAGCGAAGTTGTATTATAGAAAAATAGTTGAACTCTGTGCCCTGGGCGATAGTTGTCAGATGTCCGCATCTAAAACTAAAGTTGTTATTGTCGGTGGTGGAGTAGCTGCATTAGAGGCGGCTTTAGCAATACATCATTTAGCAGCAGACAAGATTGATTTGACTATCTTGGCTCCTAACGAGAAGTTCTTATACCGTCCTATGACAGTGCAAGAGCCTTTAGCTATGGCTGAAGCTGAGACTATACTGTTAGCTGATTTTGCAGCGGATGTTGAAGCTCATCTGATTGTTGAGGAAATGGATTGGCTTGATCGTGACAAGCAGACTGTTCATGCTACAGGTGATCTTGAAATTCCTTATGACGCCCTTATTTTAGCGCTCGGAGCTAAAGCTCATCCTCGTTATAATCATGCACTAACTATTGACGATCATAACATGGATGAAACATTCCATGGTTTAGTTCAGGATGTTGAAGAAGGATATGCGAAAAGCTTAGCTTTTGTTGCGCCTCCTTGTCGCAGCTGGCCTCTGCCTCTATATGAGCTGGCTTTGATGATTTCAGAGAGAGCCAAAGATATGTCGGAGGATCTCAAGATGTTCTTGATAACTCCAGAGAGTGGTCCTCTAGACATTTTCGGTTCTACCGTAAGTGAAGCTGTCGCTGAACTATTAGAAGAAGCCGATATTCAACTGATTCATTCGGCGCATGTTGAGGTTCCTAAAAACGGACAAGTTGTTATTCATCCAAGCGATAAGAGACTAACAGTAGATAGAATAATAGCGTTGCCTGAACTTTATGGCCCGAAAGTTAGAGGTCTACCTTTAGCTGAGCGAGGATTCATTCGCGTTGACTCTTTTTGCCAGGTTCCTAAAGCCGGGTCGGTTTATGCGGTTGGTGACTCTACTAACTTCCCTGTCAAACATGGAGGTTTAGCTACCCAGCAAGCTGATGTGGCAGCTAACGGGGTTGCTATTTTAGCTGGTTGTGATATAGAACCTGAACGTTATTGTCCGGTTGTGCATGGTATGCTTTTGACAGGCGGCAAACCGAAGTATCTGACGGCTAACCTTTTCGGAGGCCAAGGTTTCCGTTCTGAAATAAGCGATGAACCTACCTGGTCACCTCCTCACAAGATCGCCTCTCGTTATCTAGCCCCTTATATGGAGTCCAAGAAGCTCCATGGTGGCTCTAAATAGAATCTGTATATGAAGCTACGATTAAGCTTTCTTCCTCAAGAGAAGCTTGTTTTCGTCCAGAAGCCGTATAGTGGTAAATAACTACGCTTTCTTCGCCGAATAGCTTTAGGACTAGCTGGTTCGATTTCTTCCCCAGCTCCTCCATATCATATGCCTCTAGAACGAGGGTCTTATCAAAAGGCAGATGTTTTCTCTTGTCGGCAAGTGAAACATCAGTTATCCGGCCAGTCCATTTATGAGGTTCTTTATAATTAAAGAGAAAAGTAATGTCTTTTATTGGATTAGCAGAAGGGGATTTTTCGGTAACTTGTTTTTCTGTTTTCGGAGATAATGTTTTAGTTTTATGTTTGTTGTAACTATAATCAGGATAGCGAACAAGAAACATTGTAGTGGCTAAAGAAAACAAGGTTGCTCCAGCTAAAATCAGAGGAATGGTATTAGAGATAGTTGCCGTTCCTTGAATAAGTAAAGTGCCCCAGATAACAAAACCTAAAGCTATCAGGTTAGCGATAAACCATAACCGATGAATTTTCAGTACGCGCGGATGAGAGCTGATAAAAAGCTGAAAGTCAGGATCATCAGAAAAATAAGCGTTCTGATAGTTATCTAGAATAGACATCTTATTTACCGGTGAGAACAAAATGAAGTGCTGTGTAGGCTCCTGTCGGACAAACAGGAGTTACAGTTCTATGAACAGGCTTTCCATTGATGGTTCCTTGGACTGTGGTTGTTGGTGCTCCTAAAATAACAAGGAGCGGACAAACACCAACTGAGCCGGTTAGGTAATGAGCGCTGTAAGCCAGCTCTTTGCAAGCCGCTTGTTTAGAAGGCAGCGTACCTCCGACAGGGTTACAAGTCAAAGTGTAATGATGGACAGTATTTATGTTGTTATGAGGTGTGTAAGCTATATCTAAGTTGGCTTTCAGACCAGAAGAGTAGGTTATCGGAGCAGGATAAGTTTTAGAAATAGTAGCTTTACTTCCTCCACAAGCCACTAAAAGGAAGCTTACAAGTAAGACCGGGATAATAAGACTTCTGGACATCCACTCAATTTTAGGATAATGGTGCATAAGATAGCTTCGTTTGGGTTAGTTATTTACAAACTGATATATGGTTCAGGAGAGGGTCACGGGGTCCTTTAATATGAACTCCAGCGGCAACTAAAGCTTGAAGGTAAGGGATAGTCTGCTCTTCAATCGGTTCTCCTGGTAAAATGACCGGTATGCCCGGCGGATAACCTGAAACCATTTCTGCGGCTATACGACCCACTGATTCTGCCAAAGGAATCTTTTCTTGTTCAGCGCAGAAAACTGAGCGCGGAGAGTATAAGCCGTCAGAGGAAGGAGGAGGCCCTAAACGGGGAACACTGATAGCATGAGCAGGAGGCTCAGTTCTCATCAAGGTCCGCATACCTTCTAAAGCTTTGTCTAGCTCAGTTTGACTCTCGCCAGGACCTATCAGAAAAAGAACAGTTTGAGGGCTACCCATTTCTGCGTAGACACCACATTGTTCTTCTAGCTCCTGCATCGCTTGATACCCGTTCCAACCTGTCCGGCTAAGATCAACAAGAACTTTCAACGGGTCAAGGCCGACAAACCCATTATTGGTCAGATCTTCTTTAGCGATAACCTGGACGTTAGGGATTGCTTGAAGTGCTTTCCGAAATTCAGTTACGCGAGTTACAGTGTCTGAAAGCATTTGCTCTCCTTGCGTCGCTAGCATTCTTCGCGAAGCATCCAAAGAAGATAACAGGAGAGAATTAGGAGAAGTTGAACGGATAAGATTCAATGTGTAGCTGACAATCTCAGGGTCAATTATACTGTTTTCTTTGAGATGCAGAAGAGCACTCTGGGTGAAAGAACCACCTAGTTTATGGCTTGAGGTTAGAACTACATCAGCTCCTAGACGCATCGCCGATTGAGGAACAGCTGAAGAGAAGCCGAAATGAGAACCCCAGGATTGATCTACTACTAATGGCACATGGTGTTTAGCGCATACTTCAGAGCAAGCTGCGATATCACTGACAACACCATCATAAGTAGGCGAAACAAGGAAAACAGCTTTAGCTTGAGGTGTGTCTTGAAGTAGTAACTCTAGCTTGTCAGGAGAGACTGATAAGGAGATATCTAGGTTAGTGTCAAAAGAAGGGTTAATGAAGCGCATGGTGCCGCCTGATAACATCAGGCCATTCAGAAGAGAAAGATGGACGTTACGTTGACTGATGACAACATCTCCTTCTTTGGCTAAAGCTAAGGAGAGAGCATGGTTGCCTTGGCTGGCCCCATTACTTAGAAACCAGGTTTTAGCTGCCCCATGAGCTTCAGCGGCTAACTGTTCAGCTTGAGTGTAAGGAGTTGGTTCAGGACCTTTGTCTATTCCTCTGATGTCACGCGGGACATCCAGCAGAAAAGCGTTCTCTCCTAAAAACCAAAGTAGCTCCTCATCAACACCTGAAGCTCCTTTATGGCCGGGGGTATGAAAACGAGCTGGATGACTAGCACTATAGCGGATGATAGCGTCAAGGTAAGGCGCGTCAGCTTGAGATAAAAGTGATTTATTTATGTCGTGGTCGTTGACAAGTGCAGGATGAGACATCCCTAACAATGTATCTCTTATTCCAGGAAAAGATCGTGTTTCTAGGGATCTTTTTGAGTAACTGTTAATTAAGGAGCTTTATTGATGATAGCGTTCTTCGGCAGCTGCGAGCGAGGAATACCTATTCCGTAGCAAAGTTTGATACAAGGGATATAGATCGGACGAAAACCTAACAGTTGAGGGATAGTGACTATCTTATATCCTTTTGCTTTTAGTCCTTGAATGATAGTGGGGTAAGCGGCAAGTGTTTGCGCGCGAGGGCCTCCTCCATCATGAGAGATGATTATAGAACCTGGCTGTACTTGAGATAAAACCCTGGAAGCTATAACAGTAGTACCAGGTTGTAAGTAATCACTGGGGTCCACGTTCCAAAGAACAGTAGCTAACCCTAAGGAGCGTGCGATACTAACAACCGATTGATTGTAAGCTCCATAAGGCGGCCGGAAAACGCAAGGAGTGTATCCGGTCAGCGATCTCACAGCTTGCATTTGTTGGTTCAGCTCATTATAAACTCCGCTTGAAGTAAGAGTGGTCAGGTCAGGATGAGTGTAAGTGTGATCGCCGAGAACATCCCCGTCTAGAAGCTCTCGTTTTAGGACCTGCTGGTATGAAGAGGTTACCTGGTCACCGATCATAAAGAAAGTTGCCTGGACATGGTTAGCTTCCAACATCTTGACAAAATCAAGAGTGTCAAACCACGGGCCATCATCAAAACCAAAAGCTACTTCTTTATGATCTGGTCCATTGAAATAAGCGCTGTTACCGAAGCTCTTACAACCGACAATACGATAAAGCGTGGCAGAAGTAGGGGATGGCGCAGGTGAAGGGCCATTTGGTCCTGTTCCGCCTGTGTTAGCCCCCTGACTCATTGAAGGCAAGACAACAACAGCGAAGAGAAGGATAAGTGATACCAGCAGGATAGATATTTTGCGTTTAGTCATCAGTTATATCCTTGAAGATGATACGTCTTGATAAGCTTTTTGTGCTAAAAGAAAATACTTATGGTATAGTCAGAAAATGCCAGGACCTAAAGCAAATAAAGAATGGCTGCAACCAAGAGGTACTTACTCTCCTAGACCGGGCACTCCTAACCCACCTCTTCCTAAACCGAAAGTTACAGCTAAGTCTATTGTAAGCGGTGACTCAAAAACGAAAGCTTACAATATTACCTACACTCGCTAGGAGATAAGCGATAGCGGCAGGCTAACTTGAGAAGCAGCGGATAAAACTACATCATCGTTGTTGGGCATAGCCTTGAAACAAAGCCCTTGCGGTTCATCAACAGGCCAAGTGTTGAAAGTCCCGATGGTCACCAGAGCCTCTGCCAGCGGATACCAAGGGTCGCCGCTGAGATCCGTCTCATCATAGACAGGAAAAATGTTGTCTGCGTCCTCATCATAACAAGAATCATCAGGTTCAATGTCATCCCATCCGACGATAACCTTACCGCGTTCAGCGTACTCCAAGAGACGCATGAAACGTTCGCGCTCAGTGATATCCTGAAGCTGAAGTTTAAATGTGGAGTATTGACTCATGTTCAGAGATAAAAGAGGCCAAAGCCAATGATGACAATAGCAGTGAAGATGATGACGGTGGTGATGATACTAGCAACCATCACCTGGCCGATATTGAGTGCATACTCACCGGAAGCGGGCTTGAAGTAGCTGGTGAAGACGGAGCGAAGCATAACGGCCTTTCCTTTTATAACGCTATCTTTACTATAGGAGAGCTAGCGTCAAGAACCGGAAGCTAGTTGACCTCGCGCATCTCCTAAAACAGAAGCTAAAGCATCAGGTAGGGTCAGTGGTTAGCATATCAGGGGTCCTCAGGGTCCGGCTCCTCAACGGGGTCCGGATCTACCGGCTCCTCCGAGCTTTCGTCAGCTGAACCAGGCGAGGATTCGTCACCTGACGAGGACTCCACGGAATCTTCCTCAGATGTCTGCCCCGGCTCAAGTTCGTCTTTAGCTGGCTCCTCTTCCTCAGCGGCGGAACCGGAAGGGGCAGCTGAGGCAGGAATACTTGACTGGTAAGTAGGAGAGTAGGTGTTTTGGATTTGGGATAGGTACAGGTAGTAGTAAAGCGGAATCCAGACATATGCCCCGTTATCGGACACTTCGCGGCAATGAGCAGCATGAGGGTCACACTTTGGCACGTAAGCCAGTTTCTGGTTGCTTCCGCAGCCTGCAAGGGCTAGAAGGCAAGTGATCCCGATAACTGCCAGGATGATAGGGGAGCGGTAAGATTTCATCTGTCTTTTCCTTAGATGGTCTTTTGTTATATGTTAGGGTAAGAGAAGGGCGAAACCGGGGGCGGCTCTAGCTTTTCCTCTAGACTCATCTTATGCCTTTGAACACAGCAGCTTCAAGTATAGGGGAGGAAGTCTATCTACGAGACGATACCATGGTTTCTATCAGGCCCCTTCAAGAAGGCGACGAGCCGGTTATTGAAGAGTTCCTCAACAAGTTATCCCGTAAATCATTGCGACTTAGGTATTTTAGCGTGGCTGTTGATCTTCAAAAGGCGGCAACGTGGGCGGCTGAGATAACATCTGACCGCTACAGCTTGTTGGCTTATTATGAAGGAGAACTGGTCGCTCATGCTGTCTACATAAAAACAGATGATGAGCATGCTGAGGTAGCGGTTGAGGTGCTAGATCACTTTCAGCAGCATGGGATAGCAACCGTTCTTATAGAGAAACTCGCGGAGGTGGCCGAAACCAGAGGAGTTCGGTATTTTCAAGCTGTAGTATTACCAGATAATAGGCTTATGCTAGCGGTCTTCAAAGACGGTTTCGGAGCTAGAGCTTTTTTCAAAGACGGAGATGAGATGATTGAGTTCCCGACCTCCTCATGGCGGGCAGCGCAAGATTTGATAGCCTCTAATTTTCATGGTCCTGTTGAGGGCTAGATAAGCGCTATCTTTTTATATATGAGTACGCAGACCC
>Ga0182012_10008075_pt1 | contig 10434 bp, 10 predicted proteins | sample 612S2SmetaG_FD_120486 | JGI IMG/M metagenome (GOLD analysis project Ga0182012, IMG submission 120486) | Permafrost microbial communities from Stordalen Mire, Sweden - 612S2S metaG | ecosystem: Environmental > Terrestrial > Soil > Wetlands > Permafrost | place: Sweden: Stordalen | collected...
AGAAGCAGTGTGTGGTTCTAAGGGGTCAAAATTTTGGAGGCGCGGGCCAGAATCGAACTGGCGAATAAAGGTTTTGCAGACCTCTGCCTTACCACTTGGCTACCGCGCCCCGGAAAGATATTGCAAAGAGGCTGGGGGCTAGCGTCCGTTCATGGCAAACCCTCGCGCGGTGGCGAGGGTTTAAGAAATTCTGGAGCGGGAGACGGGATTTGAACCCGCGACTTCGACCTTGGCAAGGTCGCACTCTACCACTGAGTTACTCCCGCTCGACTGTTTCATCTTAGACAAAGGCGCGATGGGCTGTCAAACCAACTGCGCTGCCTGCCTGTGGATTCCCCGCGTATTTAGCGCAAATAAAGGTAGCTTTAGATGACACGCAACGCCGGAGACTACTTTAAGTGCGTCGCGCCGCTCCACTGCGGGTCCAGCTCGGGCGAAACCACTTGGCCGTCGCGAAAATGCAGAATACGATTTCCGAATTGCGCTGCTTCCGGATTGTGAGTGATCATCAGCACTGTTTGGCCCAGCTCTCGATTGGAACGTTGCAACATCTCCAGCACGGCCTTGGAGTTCTCGGTATCAAGATTTCCTGTAGGCTCGTCAGCCAGCACAATGGCGGGCTTGTTGATGAGTGCACGAGCCAGGGCCACGCGCTGTTGTTCGCCGCCACTCAACTCGTTCGGACGGTGGTCGAGCCGCTTGGCGATGCCGAGCAGTTCGGTGATGTTGCGGAAGTGGTCGGGGTCATCGTTGCCGGCGTCTCCGGCAATGTCCACCGCAATACGAATATTATCGCGGGCGGTAAGCGTTGATAGCAGGTTGAACTTCTGGAAAACGAAGCCAATCTTCTTGCGCCGAAGATGAGTGCGCTCACTGTCCGTGGCGCGGGCAAAATCGGTGCCATCAATCAGAACACGTCCGGTGTCAGCCTGCGCCAACCCGCCGAGAATGTAGAAGAGGGTGGACTTGCCGCTGCCCGAAGGTCCGACTACGCTGAGATACTCTCCGCGCTCCACTGAAAAAGAGACACCGCGTACGGCTTGCACATCCACTTTACCGATGCGATAGGTTTTGCTGACATTTTCGACTTGAATGATGGCTGACATGGGTTGCTAGTCCATCTTACACGACGAGGCGGGGACCACCTTGCAGCCATATGCGGGCGGCGGAGCAATGACTTGCCCCACCGCCAACTCTTCAACGATTCGCTCTCAATAGGCGGTCAGCGTCAACTTGTCGATATACACGTCGTAGTTCACGGCGTTGCGGTTCTCGTCCATCTGAAAAGCTACATTCAGTTCGCCGCCACCGGCTGCCCTGGACCCGCCGTAACGGTTGACGTAGGACTTCTTGCCGTTCAGTGTGACGGAGATATAGTACGTCTGGCCATTCAGGCGTTCGTACTCCCACGTCAGGTGGTTCCACGTATAGGTTGGGGGAGCCGCGCACGGAATGCCGGTGTGCATCCAGTACGCGCCCGAGGTGTTCCATACGTCAAACTGTTTAGCAGCAACATCGCATTGCGTTCCGAAAATGTAGCGCCTGCCACCCACGTTCTGGTTGGTGTCAAACTCCAGCGCCTGGGGAGCACCTGCATTCTTGTAGTAGAAGTACACGTCGTAGGTGAAGTGGGAGACGTTGGGATTTGCGCCGAGTTCCTTCCACCACAGCGCGTCTGCATAAGGTGTTTTACCGCCTATCCAGAAGTGGGCCGCATGTCCGTCAACTGAGGGCGAGCTGACGTTCTGGGTAAGGGAATACGGAACGGTTGGGCCGTTACCGCCCTGTCCGGCACATGAGCCGCAGTTGGACCATCCACCGACCGCGGAGACATTGGTGTAGACCTTTGTTTGCGCTGAAGCGGGCGATGATACTCCCATGACCGCGATTGCGGCGGTAAACAGGGCGGCTGCGACGAGTTTTAGATGGCTATTCAAAACAGATCCTCCGGGGGAAAGCTACTAGATTCGCTTAACTTCTGCCGAGACTACTGGCTGCGACATTCAGGTCATACCCGCCGAAAGGCCTAGTATTGGAGAGGTTTTAACCTTAGGTGCCCTAAGGTGGTTTGCTGAATTGAGAGAACATCAGAGATGAACTAAGTAAGCCAGCAGTTCACCTTAGAATGAATTGGCGCCGCAATGGCGCAAAAAGCATCCATGCCTGAGAACTCCGATGTCTCTGACTCTTTGGATACTTAACATTGCAGGTTGTGTGTAGAGCAGAGTGGAACTAACAGGCTTCTGCGCGGGGCGGGGTGGGTAGAGCGGCACGCCGTGGACCACGGCGCTTTACCAGAAGCAATCGGATGCGTTCCAGCAGTTCAGCCTGATGGTAGGACCCTTTCCTCAACAGCAGGTCGACGGGAGCATCCGTATGGAAGGCCTTCATCTGGGCACTTAGCAACACAATGGGAAGTTCAGGGGAGCATTCCTTCACCCGTGAGGCAAGATGGCCCCCTGCACAATCGGGCAATTCCGCACTGCTCAGTACGAGGTCCACACCTCCGAGGCGGAAAAGATCCAGCGCGGCCTGAGCGGTGTTGGCGGTCAGCACACGGTATCCCCGTGTCTCCAGTGTGAGCCTGTGGATGGAGAGACTATGCTCATCATCTACACAGAGGATCGTCTTCTTCGAAGTCATCGTCAGGGGCTCAATTTCTCCTGCGATCCAATACGTAAGGACCTTTTCGATGTGGGGCATCGGCAGGTGCAGCGGATGCAAAATAGTACGGGTAGGAACTCACCCTGACAAGTACCGACTCTGCCAATTACCGACTAATTACGTACCAAGAAATGTAGTACCGGCCAAAGCTGTTGAAAGCAAATGAGCGGATGTTTATTGCAATACAAACTCGCCGCGTGCAATCTCCACAACTCCGCCGCCCACGCGGATGTCAGTTACACCTTTGGCGGTTTTTCGTCCACGGATTTGCAGGAAGCTGGGCCGACTGATCTCGAGGCCCTGCTCAATCAATCCGTGCTCTTCGCTGGCCAGTACACCATGCTGCACTGCCCACGCAGTACAACATCCTGCAGCCGATCCAGTGGCAGGATCTTCGCCGTTATAAAACTGCATACGTGCATGGAGTGTTGCACCCGCTGCCTCCGTTTGCCGCGAAACGAAGTAGAAGAACTTGCCGCCGCGCTCGCTTGCAAATGCAGTTGCGGCCTGTTGATCCACATGCAGGGAGTGCATTGCGGCCAATGATTGCAAGGGCACAATGGTGAACGGCATCCCGGTCGAAACCGTCTGAATGGGCAGCGATCGATCGATGTGCCCCGGTGGAACCCCGGTGGCGCGCGCTATTTCCTCCGGGGAGAACACCTCGCCAAACTCTGGATCGCGCTGGCGCATCTCGCCCGTCAGTTTGCCATCGGCTCCGGTCGTAAACGTCACGGGAATCTTGCCGACGTTGAGGTCGAGAGAAACGGTGGCTTCGGCGCGCCGCAATTGCGTCGGTTGCTGATTCATGGCCTGCTGATAGATGTGCCATGCGGTTCCGAGCGTAGGATGGCCAGCGAATTCCAGCTCTTCCTGCACGGTGAAAATGCGGACGCGTACGCCACGTTCAGCTTCCACTGCGGCATCCCGAGGAAGGATAAACGTAGTTTCCGAGAGATTGGTTTCCTTTGCCAGCGCCTGCATCTCGGCACCGCTGAGTCCGCGGGCATCGCTGATCACCGCGAGCTGATTGCCCTCAAGCGCATTGTGAGTGAACACATCAAGCAGTACATACGGAAAACGCCGCATCACAGGCCTCCAACATTTGATGTCGGATCAAGGATACAAGCTGGCGAATTCATGACGATTCCGCGCTCACCAAAGGGAAGGGAAGCTTTGCACCAGCCGGGGAGCAATGCGGCAGATCTCTACAATCGCACGGACGGCAGCTTCGCTAAGTCCTTGATGGTTTTCGAACGCGGCACCCACTCCCGTGATGAGCATCGCCTGCGGAGCGTGCCCATAAAGCGTCTGCGTAAGCTCCAGCAGCGCGGCGGGATGCACATGATGCGTAAGGCTGGCGGCGCGGCCAGCATCGGGCCATAGTCGCTCCAGGTTCACCGTGCCAGGTGCTCCGTCGCATGAGGCATCAAGGAAGAGCACCAGATCGAAAGCCGCCATCTGTCCGGCCAGTTCAGGGCCGAGCTGATGGCAGCTCACACACTCTGCTTCGGGCAGCAAACCGCGCAGCCGTTCAACAGCCAGCGGCCCAATTGCATCGTCCCCACGCAGGGTGTTCCCGTAGCCAATCAGTAGCGCACGTGGCGCCGCCATTACCGGCGCATCCGGTCTACCACTTCGCCATCGGCGGCAATGAGCTGGATGTCCAGTGCCATTTCGCCGGCGGCGTGGGTCGAGCAGCTCAGGCATGGGTCAAAGGCGCGAACTACAGCTTCCACGCGATTCAACATGCCTTGTTCCAGCTTCTTGCTTTTTACAAACTGCCGCGCCACCTGCAGCACTCCATGATTGATGGCGAGGTTGTTGTGTCCTGTGGCGATGACCATGTTGGCTGATTCGATCAGTCCGTTCTGGTCGATCTTGTAATGGTGGATCAGCGTTCCGCGTGGCGCTTCCAGAATGCCGACGCCTTCAAAGTTATTCGGCGATGCGTGCGCACGCACGTTCTTGCCCAGAATCTCCGGATCGTTCAGCAAGGTCTCCATGCGCTCGACGGAGAAGAGGATTTCGATCAGCCTGGCATAGTGGTAATAGAACGAGCTGAGCACCGAGTGGCGCTCCAATTCACGGAACTCCGCCAGTTCTTCATCTGCCTGCGCGGTGCCCGCTGACTGGCACATATTGAGGCGCGCCAGCGGTCCTACGCGATACATTCCATCGGCGAGCCCTAGCGGCTTGAAGTACGTGGACTTCAGATACGAATCGTCATTGCAGGATTCGCCAATGTAGTTCTGGTAGTCGGTTCCGGTGATGTGGTCGGCAACAATGTTCAGGTTGGAATCCACAAAGCGCAGCCAGCCGTTGTAAGCCGAGAACTCATTCGTGTCATTGGCCATGGCCAGGAACATCGAGGGGAAGTTGGCGAACGAGCGGACCTCGGCGCGGAAGTTTTCAATCTGGCCCTTGAACCATTGCAATGCGCTGCGCGTGATACGCAGGGCTTCGGGGATTTCGGCGAGAATCGCGTCGCGCTGTTCGGCCTGCAGAGGATGGCTGACGCCGCCGGGCACAATCCATCCCGGATGCACGCGCTTGCCGCCCAGTGTTTCCAGCACGCGCTGGCCAAACTGGCGCAACTTGATTCCGTCGCGCGCCATTTGTGGGAACTTGCGCACCACACCCATGATGTTGCGCTCTTCCGGATCGGCGTCCATGCCAAGCAGGAAGTCTGGGGCTGACAGATAGAAAAAACTGAGTGCGTGCGATTGCGTGATCTGCGCCATGTTCATAATGCGGCGCAGCTTTTCCGCAGTCTCAGGAATGCGCACGGCCATAATGTCATCGCAAGCCTTGCTGGAAGCCAGCAGGTGACTGGTGGGACAGATGCCGCAGATGCGTGCCATGAGCGCGGGCATTTCCGTGAAGGGACGGCCCTCGCAGAGCTTTTCAAAGCCGCGCACCTGGGTCACATGGAAGCGCGCGCCCTGCACATCTCCATTTTCGTCTAACTGGATGGTGACCTTGGAGTGGCCTTCAATGCGGGTAATGGGATCGATGGTGATTGTCGGCATATATTTCTATGCTCCGAAGCGCGCGGTCAGAGTGAGCTCCGGCGTGCGCCCTTCCAGCAGTTCGCTGATGGCCAGAAAAATGTTGTCGGCAGAGGGTGGGCAGCCGGGCAGATAAACGTCCACGTCCACCACTTCATGCAGCGGCATCACGCGTTCAAGCAGTTTGGGAACCACCTTGGTCGGCACCTGCTTGTTGATGGTTGCATTCTCGTCATAGACGCGTTGCATCACACTCTCCAGCGAAAACACCGTACGCATGGAAGGAATGTTTCCGGTTACGGCGCAATCGCCGAGCGAAACCAGCACCTTCGTATTCTTGCGAATGAGCTTGATCTTGTGCAGATCTTCCTCGCTGCTGATCGAGCCCTCGACCAGCGTCACATCCACGTTTTCAGGAAAAATCTTGGCGTCCACTAGCGGGCTGTAAACCAGATCGATCTTCTCTTCCAGCAGGATCAGCTTTTCGTCAATGTCCAGCAGCGACATATGGCAACCCGAGCAGCCATCCAGCCAGACAGTTGCAATGCGTGCTTTTACCGGCTTTGCGTTCGTCATTTGCCCACCTCCCGCATCATGTTCAAGTAAGGCAGGAATGTGCGGCGCTTCAACATCTCGCCTGCGGCCTGACCCTTTTCACTCAACGCGCCAGTGGGACACACTTGCACGCACTTGCCGCAACCGGTGCAGCTTTCACTCTCACCCCATGGCCGGTTCAGGTCGGTGATGACCCTTGCCTTGGTGCCGCGTCCCATCAGGTCCCATGTGTGCGCGCCTTCAATTTCAGCGCAGACGCGAATACACCGCGTGCACAGGATGCAGCGGTTATGGTCGGCGATGAAGCGCGGATGCGAGGCGTCCACCTGGGCATGCGGATGAATGTACGGCATGGCAATGTGGTTGACGCCGAGTCTCTGCGCCAGCGCCTGCAGATCGCAGTGGCCGTTGGTCACGCAGACTGAGCAGATGTGGTTGCGTTCGCTGAAGAGCATCTCCAGGGTCAGCTTGCGATACTCCGCAAGCCGTTCGGAGTTCACGGTGACTTCCATGCCCTCCTGTACCTTGGTGACACATGCAGGCATCAGCTTGTTGTTGCCCTTTACCTCAACGAGGCAGATGCGGCAGGCACCAATGCTGCTGAGGCCCGAGAGGCGGCAGAGAGTCGGTATGAAAATGCCGTACTCTTCCGCCACCTCGAGAATCGTCTGGTCGGAGCGTCCGCCACATTCGCGGTTCTCGATGATCAGGGTGCAGATCTCTACCGCCGGCTTGTTCATATGCCCACCTCCGCTTCCTCTTCAACCTTCACCGGGTTACAGATACCGGCCGGGCATATTCCTTCTTCGATGTGCGCGCGGTACTCGTCCATGAAGTAGCGCAAGGTAGTCAGCGTGGGATTCGGAGCAGTCTGCCCCAGTCCGCACAGGCTGGCGGCCTTCACCATGCCAGTCAACCGTTGCAGCAGTTCCAGATCCTTCTTTCCGGCTTTGCCTTCGGAGATGCGCTCCAGCACGTTGTGCATTTGCGTGGTGCCTACGCGGCATGGAACACACTTGCCGCAAGACTCTGTCATACAGAAGTCCATGAAAAACTTGGCGACGTCCACCATGCAGGAGGTTTCGTCCATCACGATCATGCCGCCCGAACCCATGATGGAGCCCACGCTGGCCAGCGAATCGTAGTCCACCGGAATATCCAGGAACTGCTCGGGAACACAGCCACCCGAGGGTCCGCCCGACTGCACAGCCTTAAACTTGCGTCCATCCGGGATTCCGCCGCCAAGCTTGAAGATGATGTCGCGCAGCGTGATTCCCATGGGAACTTCGATAAGGCCAGTGTTCTTGACGCGTCCAGCCAAAGCGAAAACCTTCGTGCCCTTGCTCTTCTCTGTGCCGATGGAGGCGTACCACTCACCTCCCCGCCGGATAATAGGCGCAATGTTGGCGAACGTTTCCACGTTGTTGATGAGTGTGGGCGCATTCCACAGGCCCTCCTGGGCCGGGAAGGGAGGCCGAGGCCGCGGCGTTCCACGTCCGCCTTCAATGGAAGCGATGAGTGCGGTTTCCTCGCCGCAAACAAAGGCTCCGGCGCCCAGCCGTATCTCCACCTTGAAATCGAAGTGGGTGTCGCCGATGTTCATGCCCAGCAATCCATTGCTTTCCGCCTGACGGATGGCAATGCGCAGCCGCTTGACTGCCATAGGATATTCCGCGCGGCAGTAGATGAATCCCTTGTTTGCACCCACCGCGTATGCAGCAATCGTCATGCCTTCCAGCACGCGGTGCGGATCGCTCTCCAACACGCTGCGATCCATGAACGCTCCGGGATCGCCTTCATCGGCGTTGCAGATGACGTACTTCTGCGGACCGCTCGCCTTATACACAGTGGTCCACTTCAGCCCTGTTGGGAAGCCGGCCCCACCACGTCCGCGCAAGCCGCTCTTGGTGACCTGTTCGATGACGCCGAGTGGTTTCAGCTTGGTGATGACGTGGAACAGAGCCTCGTAGCCGTCGGCAGCAATGTAGTCCTCAATGCGCTCGGGATCGATTTCGCCGGAGTTTTCCAGAACAATCTTCTTCTGTCCCGTGAAGAAATCGAGTTGACTATCCATCACAATGGCCGGAGGAGCAGGCTTGTCGTCCATCACCGAATCAATCACGGCGGATGCGTCGGCGGGTGTGACCGCCTGGAACATTTTCTCGTTCGCGTCGGACGCTACCAGCGGTCCGGCGGCGCACAATCCCATGCAGCCCACGCCCTTGACCTTGCAGCAGGTCTCCAGCCCACGCTGCTTGATTTCGCTCTCCAACTGCGTCTTCACCTGGTCAGAGTTGGCGGAAAGGCATCCGGCAGCAACGCACACCTTGATGATGTGGTCATAGCGATTGTCATTCTGCTTGGTTTGAGCCGCAATATTTGCCAGATCGTCCTGGTTCATTTGTGCTCCTCTACGGAGAGGGTTTCGCTGTCCAGCTCATCTGCCGCCAGAAATGCGTGAACCCGCCTCTTGATGGATTCAGTGGTGATTTTGCCTGCCACCTGGCCGTCAAAGACTACGGCCGGAGCCAGTCCGCAGGAGCCCAGGCATCGTGCTGTCAGCAATGACAGGTTGCCGTCCGCGGTGGTCTCGCCCGGTTTGATCATTGCTTCCTCGGTGACTGCGTTGAGTAGCATGCTGGCACCCTTGATGTGGCAGGCAGTGCCGGTGCAGACCACGCAGGTGTGCCTTCCCGGCGGTCTCATGGTGAAGAAGTGATAGAAGGTAGCTACGCCATAAACCTTGCTGTATGGCACGCGCAGGGAGACCGCGACATACTTCAGGGCGTCGTCGGTGAGGAAGCCAAAGGTTTCCTGCACGGTGTGTAACACCTCGATCAGCGCATGAGGTTCGTGGCCATGGCGGCGCATCATGCCATCGACGATCTTCCATCGTTTGTCTTCCGAAGGCGGCGAAACTGTTTTTGCTGTGGGTAGCATCCCTTGCTCCTCAATCCTCTCTAATCGCGTATAGTTCCTCCCTATCGGACTTTCGGAGTCCGAATACGTTTGGCATGGAACGGGGAGCGATTGGAAGGCTTTATCAAGAACGGCAGTTCCCAGGAGTTTACCGCTCGCCCGGAATCTGCCAGGGTCAATCTCATGTCAGTTCACGCAGAAAAAACGCCTGCGCATACCAGAATGTTCACTTTCAAGTCACGGAACAGAGTTTAAGCGCGCGGTCCTCGTCAGGATGTGATTTTGCTCACCGGGAAGTGTGTTATTCGTTCGCCCTATGTCTCAACTTCAAGAGACTTAACGCGCGCAAGAAAAGCCGGACTTGTCCGGCTTTTCTTTTGACATCAGGGATTCAGGTACAAGGTTCGCCCGCATATTGGCGCCAGTCTCAGCAGATTCGAGGCAGTTGTTCTCCGCTCAGCATGTCAATGATGCGCGTGGTTCCAATGCGGCTCTTCATCTTCACCAGTCCGCCTCGCTCTTCGGTGACCCGGCCAATCTCAACGGCACCGCCGGTGTGCGGACTCTTACGCAGCAGTTCCAGCGCGTGCGCCACTTCGTTCTCTGGCACAAAGATGATCATGCGGCCCTCGTTCGCCAGGTACAGAGGATCGAAGCCCAGCACTTCGCAGGCTCCGGCCACGTCGTCGCGCACGGGAATCTTCATTTCGTCGATGAAGATCTGCAGTCCAGTGGCTTCGGCGATTTCGATCAGTGTTGTGCCAAGACCTCCGCGCGTAAGGTCTCGCAAACAGTGGACCCCCACTTTGCCATCGATCAGCGCTTGTACCGCGACATTCAGCGGAGCACAGTCGCTCTCGATCTTCGACTCGAACTCCAACCCTTGCCGCATGGCCATGATGGCGATGCCGTGGCGGCCAACGTCGCCGCTGAGCAGCACCACGTCTCCGGCTTTTACGCTGGCCGGAGCAATTGTCAGGTCATGCTCGATCAGTCCGACGCCTGCCGTGTTGATGAAGACGCCGTCGCCTTTGCCGCGGTCCACCACCTTGGTATCGCCTGTTACCAGTTGCACGCCTGCAACTTCCGCTGCCTGCTTCAGGCTCTGCACCACGGCCCAGAGCGTTTCCATCGGCAGTCCCTCTTCAAGAATGAGGCCGCAGCTCAGGTAAAACGGGCGCGCGCCGCACATGGAAAGATCGTTTACCGTGCCATTGATCGCCAGCGAACCAATGTCGCCGCCTGGGAAAAAGAGGGGGTTGACCACATAGGAATCCGTGGTGAA
>Ga0182012_10008076_pt1 | contig 10434 bp, 8 predicted proteins | sample 612S2SmetaG_FD_120486 | JGI IMG/M metagenome (GOLD analysis project Ga0182012, IMG submission 120486) | Permafrost microbial communities from Stordalen Mire, Sweden - 612S2S metaG | ecosystem: Environmental > Terrestrial > Soil > Wetlands > Permafrost | place: Sweden: Stordalen | collected...
AAATGTACGAACCACTTCGCCAACTCTGCGACACCGCGCCCGTGCCCCTTTCCTGTCTTCCCAACGCCGGACTACCGAGCGTCGTGGACGGCAAGATGCATTACGACTTGACGCCCGAGGCCTTGGCCGAACACCTCTCGAAGTTCGTGAGCGAGTACGGCGTCCAGGTCGTCGGCGGCTGTTGTGGCACCACGCCCGAGCACATGGCGCGCGTCATTGAGGTAATTCGTCCTCTGGTGGCGGCGTCGAGGAATCCGGTCCTCGAACCGGCGGTCGCGTCCATCTATTCGGCCACGAACTACCAACAGGACCGATCCGTGCTGCTCGTCGGGGAGCGCACCAACGCCAACGGTTCGAAGAAGTTTCGTGACGCGATGCTCGACGGAGACTGGGACACCTGTGTGGGCATTGGTCGCGATCAGATAAAGGAAGGCGCACACATCATCGACGTCTGCGTTGACTACACCGGTGCCGATGGCGTCAGCGACATGAACGAGATCATGAGCCGACTCGCGACACAGTCATCGGTGCCCGTCATGGTCGACACGACCGAGACGAAGGTCGCCCGTCAGGCGCTCACCTGGCTGGGCGGGAAGGCCTTGCTCAACTCGGTCAACCTCGAGGAGGGCGATGGCGAGGGCACTCGGCTCGACGGCTTTCTCACGCTCGCGGCCGAGTTCGGATGCGCCGTCGTCGCCACCTGCATCGACGAAGAGGGTCAGGCGCGGACGGCCGAGTGGAAGGTCCGCGCGGCCCAGGCGATCACCGACCTCGCCGTCAATCGTTACGGGCTGGACGCTCACGACATCTTTATCGACACGCTCGCGCTCCCCCTTTCGACCGGCATGGTCGAGTCGCGACGCGACGGCATCGAGACGCTCGAGGCCATCAAGCGGATCAAGGCGGAACTGCCCGGCGTGCGGACGATACTCGGACTCTCGAACATATCCTTCGGTCTCAATCCCGCGGCCCGCCAAGTGCTCAACAGTGTGTTCCTCCATGAAGCGGCCGAAGCCGGCCTCGATGCCGCCATCGTGCACGCGTCGAAGATTCTCCCCCTGCACCGCATCGATGACGAGGCGCGCCAGGTCTGCCTCGACCTCATCTACGACCGGCGAAACGATGACTACGATCCGCTCACGGTGCTGCTCGGACTCTACGAAGGAGTGTCGTCGTCGAGCGCGATGACCAGCTCATTGGACGATCTCGAACTGAACGACCGACTCCGTCGGCGCATCATCGACGGCGCTCGCGTTGGCCTCGAAACCGACCTCGATCAGGCCATGGCCGAGGGGATGGCGCCACTCGACATCGTGAACAACCTCCTCCTCGACGGCATGCGTGAAGTGGGCGATCTGTTCGCGTCGGGCGACATGCAACTGCCCTTCGTCCTGCAGAGTGCCGAGACGATGAAGTCGGCCGTTGCGCACCTCGAACCACACATGGAGAAGAGTGACCAGGGCGGCCGGGGGCGAATCGTGCTCGCGACCGTGAAGGGCGACGTCCACGACATTGGCAAGAACCTGGTCGACATCATCCTCACCAACAACGGCTACGAAGTCTTCAACCTCGGCATCAAGGTCGGTGTGAACGAAATGCTGACCGCTCTCGAAGACCATCAGGCCGACGCGCTCGGCATGAGCGGGCTCCTCGTGAAGAGCACGCTCATCATGCGCGAGAACTTGGAACTCATGAACGAACGCGGCATGAGCCACGTACCGGTCCTCTTGGGCGGCGCCGCCCTCACGCGCACCTACGTCGAGCGTGACCTACGCCAGGTGTACGCCGGACGCCTGTTCTACGGAAAGGACGCGTTCGAGGGACTTCGCGTGCTCGACCGGCTGGGTGAGATTCGCCGAGACGACGAGGACGATCCCACCTACGGCCGTGAGATCTCGGAGCGAAAGGTCTCTCGGCGAATTCGTGGCGACGTCGGTGACGCGCCCGAGGGTCTTCCCAGTCGCAGCCCGGACGTCGGCGAGGATAATCCCCTCTTCACGCCGCCCTTCCTCGGGAGCCGGGTCGCCAAAGGCATGTCAATCGACGAGATCAGCGACTACTTGAACCAGACCGCACTCTTTCGTAATCAGTGGGGCTTTCGACCCGAGAACGGCGAGGACGATCCTGCGTTCAAGGAACGGGTCAGTGCGACGCTTCGCGAACAGCTCGGCATCGCCAAAGAGGGCAGCCTGCTCGTTCCCCAAGTCGTGTGGGGACACTACGCCGCCGCGTCGAGTGGTAACGACCTCGTCCTCTACAGCGACGACACCCGCACCGAGGAGATCACTCGATTCACGTTCCCGCGACAGCACGTCGCTCCATTCCTCTGTATCGCGGACTTCTTTCGCTCAGTCGACAGCAGCGACCTCGACTACGCGAGTTTCATGCTCGTGACGATGGGCGACCGAGTCTCCGAGCGTTGTCAGGAGCTCTTCGCGCAGAACCGCTACACCGACTACCTGTTGTTACACGGCCTTGGTGTGGAGATGGCCGAGGCACTAGCCGAGATGTGGCACCGGCGCATCCGTGACGAACTCGGATATCTCGAGGAGGACGGACCGACCTTGACCGGTCTGTTTCGCCAGCAGTACCGCGGTGGGCGTTATTCCTGGGGCTACCCCGCCTGTCCTGACTTGACCGACAACGCCAAGGTCGCCGCCCTCTTAGAGAGCGAACGCATTGGCGTCACGGTGTCCGAAGGCTTTCAACTGCACCCCGAACAGACGACCGATGCGATCATCTGTCATCACCCGATGGCCAAGTACTTCGTCGCGTAAGCAATTCCTGGCGTCGTCAATCCCGCCTTGAGCACGCAAAATGGAACGGCGGCGCTGAGGTCAGATCACTCGAGCGACTTCGCGCACGAGATAATCGCCGCGGCCAACGCTTTGGTGCCCTTGGTCCACGCCGCATGGTTCGCGGCGATGTAGGCATCCAGCTTCGGAAGGCTCTTGCTTGAGATGTAATCCTTCAGCACGACCACGACTGCGTTCAACACCGACTTGGACGACGCGTTTGGTGCCTCGGACGCCAGTTTCGCGTAGAACGGCTCCAGGGACTTGGCCCACGTTTGGTAGGACTTGAGACTCGTCGATGCCGGTGGCACCGCTGGATGAAAGGTGAAGATCGTGCTGCAGAACGCGCTGCCGGCCGCGTACTGCACCGTGCTGGCCCCACTCGGCGTCGCGACGGCGATCGACAACATCATCGCGGCCGACGCAACTACCGCGCCGAGCGCCGCCATCGGACTCTTCATTCGAGCTTTCATCTGCAACTCCTTCGTTGAGAGGCATCGCCTCGGTTCAGTACGGCCACCGCTCGGTGGCGTGCCGACTAATTGATACGGACCGTTTCTACCATGCGAAGTGCTCAGATTTCGGTCCACGATGCAACAATTTCAACTCCACGGAGCCCGACGAGGATTCAGTGAGGCTTCGTTACTCCTCGGGTTGCCCGGCACCCATGATGGTGACGGCCGTGTTCATCGCCGGCTCGGCAAAGACCGAGATTGCGCTCCCTGGGACGGGCATCTCCTCGAGCACAATCGTGCCACCCAATGCACGGACCTTGTCGCGGGCCGCGTCGAGGGCGGCGACTATGTAGATCGGGTTCCATTGTGCTGCGGGTCGGTCCGGTACCTGGTTCTGGGAGACCGACGCGAACCACTGCTCGCCGTTCGCCAGTACCTTCATGCCCGGCTCGGGTTCGATGATAGCGTGACCGGTGAGCCCGGTGTAATACGCGGCGGCCTTGTCGGGCTCGTTCGACGAGTGGTCGAACCAGCCGGGCGCACCCGGTTCGTAGACCACACCAAAGCCGTTGAACCCAGTGGGTTGCCAGAGACCGTGCACCGCGCCCGTGGGATCCGCGACGAGGGCCATGACGCCGGTACCGGGAACGACCAGACGACCCATAATGACGGTGCCGCCAAGTTCTGTCGACTTGGCCAGTGAGGCGTCGATGTCGTCGGTGGCGAAGTACGGCGTCATTGCGCCCACGCCGCCGGGTCCCTGTCCTACGCCCATCACGGCTGCGCCGTCGAGATTCGCTATGGAGTAGTACCCCATCTCCTCGCCGTTGACGTCCCACGTCCATCCGTACAGCGACGTGTAGAAGTCCATCACCGCCTGTCGTTGTTCAGTGGTCTCGACCATGACGTCGACCCAACAGGGCATTCCATTTGCGTGGGATTCAATTTTTGGCATAGCGGCAGTATTTCACAGCACTGTTACATCGTGCTTGCGAACTTTTGGACAACAAATGGTGACGCCGGGTGACACTCGGCAACCGGGGAAAGCGGCGTCGCTAACGGCGACTGGGTGCCGCCACGGGCGTGGCGTCACTCAGCGCTTCGCGCGCGTGGTAACTGGAACGCGTAAGTGGCGAGGACTGGACATGCGCCAGTCCCAGGCGACGACCGCGTTGCGCCAGGTCGTCGAATTCCCCGGGCTCCCACCAACGTGCGACCGGGAGATGCTGTTCGGTTGGTCGAAGATACTGGCCGATGGTCGCGATCGACACACCCACGGCGGCCATGTCGGCGAGGACCTCTTCTACCTCGTCGGGCGTCTCGCCCAGGCCGACCATTAGTCCGGACTTGGTCGTGAGGCCCGACTGCACGCTCCGCGCGAGGACGGTGAGCGATCGAAGGTAACCGGCCGACGGTCGAACGGCCCGCTGGAGTCGTGCAACGGTTTCCATGTTGTGATTCAGTACGTCGGGTCGGGCCTCAATGATCAGCGCCAGTGATGCGACGTCACCCTTCAGGTCACTTATCAGAACTTCGACGTTGGTGTCCGGCGAACGCTCACGAATCGCGCGGACGGTCGCGGCGATCGCCCCCGCTCCCCCGTCGTCGAGGTCGTCGCGCGCCACGCAGGTGACCACGGCGTGTGACAACTTCAGTCGCACGACGGCTTCGGCGACACGCTCGGGTTCCGTGGGATCGAGTGCGAAGGGCTTACGGGTATCGATGAGACAAAATCCGCAGGCCCGGGTGCAGCGCTCGCCGTTCACCATGAAGGTCGCGGTCCCAGCGGACCAGCACTCGAAGATGTTCGGACAGCCCGCCTCTTCGCAGACCGTGACCAATCGGAGGTCTTCGGTCAGCGTGCGCAGGGACTGGAACTCGTTGCCCATGTGCGCTTCGATGCGCAGCCACTCGGGCTTGCGCGAGCGAAGCGGCAGACCGGCGTCGGGGTCGACGCCGGCTTTGCGCAGTCGTCGAAGGAGGGGCCGCTCCGAGGAATTCGTCGCCGCGCTTCTATCAACCCGTGCGACGTGTGCGGGTCCGCCGAGGCGGGCGTCGAGTTCCAGACCGAGTCGTTCTTCCACGTCGCGGGTTCGCACGTCGAGCCCGAGCGTCGTCATTGATGCCACTGGCTTGTCGGCAATGCCGCACGGCACGATCGCGGCGAATCCACTCATATCGGTCTCGACGTTCAGCGCGACTCCGTGGAGCGTTCGACGATGACCACGCTCATTGCGCTCGGTCCGCACACCGACGGCGGCGATCTTGGACGGCGAACTCTCGACGTGCGCCCAGACACCTGGGTAACCCTCGAGTCGCCCGACGACGCCCAGGTGGCCGTCGGGATCAAAGGAGCGGACCGTCGCGATCACGGCGTCTTCCAATCGGGTCACGTGGGTCTTGCCCGCCGAGGGATCGTCGTCGACGGTGACGATCGCCCAGGCCACGACCTGACCCGGCGCGTGGTAGGTGACGTCTCCACCACGGTCGGCGTCGATCACGACTGCGTCGAGCGATTCAATCGGTACGAGGAAATGTTCATCGACGGTTCGAATGCCACGGGTGTAGGTCGGTGGATGTTCGAACAGCAGTACGTAGTCGTCGTTGGACTGGAGCAGTGCCCGCTGGAAGTCGTTCGCCTCCGCGAAGGAGATGCGACCTAGGTGGCGACGGCGCAACATTTAGCGCTCGCCCTCGACGTCCAGCCCCTCAAGCAACTGCGCGACCCGTTCCAGGTAGTGCACCGCGGCGACCGGCTCACAGACTCGGTGGTCGAACGAGAGTCCGAGCACGAGCCGTCGCCCGATTTCGACGCTCGACACGCCGTCGCGCGCGACCACGACGGGGACCTCCCGCACGGCGCCCAGTGAAAGCACCGCGACCTGGGGTTGAATAATGATCGGTTCGGACCACAGCGTGTTCGTGCTCGGTGCGCCGAGCACGGTGAAGGTGCCGCCCATGAGATCGTCCGTCGTCAACTGTCGCGAGAGTACGCGTTCGTCCAGCTCGTTGACCCTACGGGCGAGCGCTCGAATTGTCAGACCGGCGGCCGCGTGCACCACCGGAACCAGCATGCCATCGTCGTCAACGGCTCGAACGAAGCCGAGATTCACCGAACGGTGCACCACGAGCTCATCGTTCCCGAATGTCGCGTTCAAGAACTCGAACTCGCCGAGAGCGCGCACCGCAGCGACGCTGACGAGCATTTCATCGGAAATCGAGATGCCGTCACGTGTCGTGCGACCAAGCGCATCGAGCTTGGCGAAGACGGCACCGTTGGCCTCGATCGCGACGAAGCCGTGCGGGGTGACCTGCGCCGAGACGGCCATGTGCTGACCCATGCGCCGACGACCGTTGGAGAGCGCCACGACGACCTCCTGCGTGGGACCATCCAGGACCGCTCGTTCGGCGTCACGCCGAGTGATCGATCCGCCCGGCCCCGTGCCCTGCAGCGTTGACGCTTCGACGCCGCCGTCACTGAGGATTCGTCGCACGACGGGCGACACGACCACGCCGTTCGCAGAGTCGCCCGACGGTCCCACGGTCGCTGTTGCGGGGACCGGGACTGTTTCGACGGTAGCGGTCGGCGCGGTGGCGTCATCAGTTCCCTTCGCCACGTCGGTCGTGGGCGCGGTGCCCGAGTCATCGATCACCGCGACGCGAGAACCCGTCTCGACGGTGTCGCCCTCTTCGGCCAGGATCTCCGTGAGTACGCCCGCGGCGGGCGATGGCATCTCCGAGTCAACTTTGTCAGTCGACACCTCGAACAGCGGTTCGTCGCGGGCAACGCGATCGCCCACTTTCTTGAACCACTGGGTGATAATTCCTTCAGTGACCGACTCACCCAGCGACGGGAGCGTGACGTCAACCAACGTGCAGACCTCGGCCGGCCAACGCGATGAGCGTTTCACCGAAGGTCTCAGAGAGCGACGGATGCGGCTGGATCAAAGCCGCGGCCTCTTCGGCGGTCGCCTCCCAGTTGACGGCGAAGTACCCCGCACCGAGCTGTTCGGTCACCCACGGACCGGCCATGTGCACTCCGAGAATCTGACCGGCGGTTCCGTCGGCGCGCTGCTCCGCGATGATCTTCACGACTCCCTCGGTCTCGCCGATGATCTGGGCGCGGCTGTTGCCACCAAAGGGGTCCTTCTTCACGACGACGTTGTAACCCTTCTCCTTCGCACTGGCTTCGGTGAGTCCACAGAACGCCACTTCGGGATTCGAATAGATGGCCCACGGCACGCGGTCGTAGTCCACGGGCACCGTGGACTCTCCGAGAATCGTCTTAATCGCCACTATCGCCTCGGCGAAGCCGACGTGCGCGAGTTGTGGCGTACCGGCCACGACGTCGCCAACGGCGTACACGTGGGGGTTGGCCGTGCGCATGAGCGAGTCCGCCACCACGAAGCCGCGGTCGTCGACCACCACGCCGGTCCCATCGGCGAGGAGTCCCTCGGTGCGCGGACGCCTGCCGACTGACATCACGACCATGTCGACCTTGACGTCGTCACCGCCTTCGACGCTGATCGTCGTCGCACCCTTCTTGGGCGTGTGGCCCGTGATGTTGGCGCCCGTGCGGATCTCGATGCCGCGCTTCTTGAACGATCGTCCGACCACGTTCGCGACCTCCGTGTCGCAGCCCGCGAGGATCGAGGGCAGCGCCTCGAGCACGGTGACCTTGGTGCCCATGTCCGAGAGCAGCGATGCGAACTCACAGCCAATGGCACCGCCGCCGATGACCGCCGCCGTCGCCGGCAGTGCGCTGAGGTCGAGGAACTCGTCGGAGGTGACGACGATCTTCCCGTCGATGTCGAATCCGGGCAGCGTCCTCGGCACCGACCCCGCGGCGAGGATCACGTTCGTGCCCCGGGCGACGACGCCGGCGTCGCTGCCGTCGACCACGCTGACCGTCCCGTCAGCTTCGAGCCGTCCGGTACCGGAGAAGACCGTGACCTTGCGGCCCTTGAGCAGTCCCGAGAGTCCCTTGAAGAGACGGTCGACGATCTCGTTCTTGCGGTTCTGGCTGGTGGCGAAGTTGACGTCACCCTCGGTGACGTTGATGCCGAACTCACTGGCGTGTTCGACGGTGCGGCGCACGTGAGCCGTCTCGAGGAACTCCTTGGCGGGGACGCAACCACGGTGCAGGCAGGTGCCACCGACCTTGTCACGCTCGACGATCGCGATGTTGAGTCCCGCGGACGCGCCGTAGAGGGCGGCTGCGTAGCCTCCGGGTCCTCCTCCGATTACGACAACATCGAACTGCTGGACCTCGTTAGTCACGGTCTATCCTTCAATCTCGTAGTGAATGACCCCCTGGGGAATCCTAATGTTTCCGCCCGCGAGCGAATGCGGCCCGAACCCTCGTTGCGCTACGAGTGACGTCCCCGCTGGGTGTCGGCGGCCTGCGTGGCGAGCACGTCGACGAACTCGTTCATGGCGTCGCCGGAGTGTCCCTTCACCCACGAGAAATGGATGTCACGCCCTCCATCGAGCACCAGCGCGAAGAGCTCCTCCCACAGGTCACGATTGGCGACCGGCTTTCCCTGCGAGTTCTTCCAGCCCCGTCGAAGCCAACCGACGTGCCACTTCTCGTTGAAGCACTTGACCACGTAGGAGGAGTCGCTCACGATTTCAAGTGGGCTCTCGGAGTTCTCGCGCAACGCCTCGATGACCGCGAGGACTTCCATCCGCTGATTGGTCGTATGGGGCGCAGCGCCGCTCCCAAATTCGTCGACGCCACTGGCCCAAGCCCAGCCGCCCGGTCCGGGGTTACCGCGGCAAGCGCCGTCGGTATGAATCTGCTTCATGGTCTGCGGGTGACCCACGAATCTGATTCGGCGGTGAATCGCGTCACCGGGTCGGGGAGTTCACCGCGCAGCACTTGACCGAGCGTGACGTGCTCCAGCACCTCGCGCAGGGCGCCACGCACCGCGATCCACACCTCGCGCAGGTGTTTCGCGTCGCCCTCGTAGATGAGGGTCTCGGGTCGCATCCCACGCACACCGGCCAAGGGGCCACTGACCACGCGAAGGATGTCCGCGATGGTCGTCTGGTCGGGGTCGTTCGCCAGTTTGAACCCGCCCTCGGGGCCACGCTGACTCGTCACCAGTCCACCGCGACGAAGGTCCGAGAGGATGGCGCCGAGGAACTTGGCCGGCAACTCTTGTTCGAGGGCGAGATGCTCGGCGCTCACGGACACGTCGCTCGCCGCCAGGGTGAGGAGCGCTCGGATGGCGTACTCGGCCTTGGCGGGAATCTGCATCCTTCCATTCTGCACCAATCCACGTGGGTAAGTGGGCGAAGACTCCTAGTGTTGGACCGTGCAGCCCCTCGTTCGTCGCAATCTCTATCTGTGCGTGGCTCATCGCGAGGACATGGCCCAGTTCCTACCGGCCGTCCTTCGAGGCGGCGTCGACGTGGTCCAACTGCGTGAGAAGGACCTCGACGACGACGTCCGCGCCGCCACCGCTCGGATGATGGTGCCGATCTGTCGTGACTTTGGCGTGCCCTTCATCATGAACGACTCGCCCGAACTCGCCCTCGCCGTAGGGGCCGATGGGGTGCACGTCGGGCAAGACGACGTCTCGGTGGCGCAGTGTCGCGAGCTACTCGGCTCCGAGGCGATCGTCGGGCTCTCCACGCACTCTCGCCAGGAGTTCGACGCCGCCCTCGATCAGGCCGCCACGTACTTCAGTGCCGGTCCGATCACGGCCACGCCCACCAAACCGGGACGTCCGGGCACGGGCATCGCCTACGCGCGCGAATGCGAGGACCGAAGCGACCGTCCGGTCTTCGTGACCGGCGGCGTGACGCCAGACAACATCACGTCCCTGGTCGACGCCGGTCTTCGCCACTTCGTCGTGGTGCGATCGCTGACCGAATCCCCTACACCCGAGCTCAGCGCGCGCGCACTGCGACGAGCCCTCGACGACGCGCTCTCAGCGGTGGCGGTCGAGCCAACCTAGGAGCGTGGCCACCATGCGCGGATCGGCTCGGAGTTGATGTCCGGCCCCCTGGATGAGTCGAAGTTCGGCCCGACCATCGGCCGCAGCGACCAGGTCGCGGGCGTCCGATGGCGGGATCTCGATGTCCTCAGTGCCGTGGCCCACCATCAGGCGTCGAGGCGCCACCCGGGCAATCGAACCGAGCGGGTCGATGGCGAGGACGTCATCACGTAACTGCTC